>LNFM01002603.1_pt1 | contig 16528 bp, 14 predicted proteins | sample 596031 | NCBI WGS metagenome assembly LNFM01 (sample SAMN04254537, study PRJNA301005) | activated carbon metagenome | isolation source: dual media filters at the Ann Arbor, Michigan drinking water treatment plant | place: USA: Ann Arbor
GCGGCACCGCTCATCACGGGGATCGCGCCGGCCCACGGGCCCATCGAGGGCGGCACGGTCGTCACCATCACGGGCCAGCGCATCGGCCAGACACCGACGGTGCACTTCGACGGCGTGGCCGGTCGGGTCCTCTCGCATACGCCGACGACCGTGACCGTGGAAACGCCCGCGCACGACGCCGGTGTCGTGGACATCGACCTGACCATCGCCACCGGTCTGGTTGCCTCGGCGCGCGGCAGCTTCACGTTCGAGGATCAGCGCCGCAGCGAGACCTTCACCCGCTACTTCGCCGAGGGCGCCGCGGGGGGCTTCTTCCAGACGCGCTTCGCGCTGGCGAACCCTCACGCCGAGGAGGTCCCGGTCACGGTGACCTTCACCGACACGCTGGGCTCGGCTACAACGATGCAGGTGACGCTGCCGCCGACGTCGCGCACGACCATCGACGAGACCAATCGTCCGGCGCTGGCCAGCGAGGCCTTCGCCACCAAGTTCGAAGCCCCTGCGGTCATCGCGGTGGAGCGCACCATGACGTGGGCGGCCGGCGGGCCGGCCTATGGCGCGCACAGCGAGACCGGCGTGACGGCCCCGCGCACGTCCTGGGTGCTGGCCGAAGGCGCCACCATCGGCGGCTTCAACACCTTCTACCTGCTCCAGAACCCGACCGCGCTGACCGCCGAGGTGAAGGTGCAGTACCTCCTCTCGACCGGCGAGCGCATCGAGAAGATTCATACGGTGGCCCCGCTTTCGCGCACCAACATCTGGGTCAACAAGGACGACCCCGCGCTCGCAGCGGCAGAGATGTCGGCCACCATCACCTCGCTCAACGACGTGCCGGTCGTGGTCGAGCGCTCGATGTACCGCAACAACGGCAGCGAGGTGTTCAGCGCCGGGCACAACAGCGCCGCGGTCGACGCGCCGGCGTTGCGCTGGTTCCTGGCCGAGGGGGCGACCGGGGGCACGTTCGACGAGTTCGTGCTCATCGCCAACCCGAGCGCAGCCAGGGCCACCCTGCGCGTGAGCTACCTCCGCGCCGGCCAGGCGCCCATCGTCAAGACCTACACGGCCGAGGGGCAGAGCCGGTTGACCATCTGGGTGGATCAGGAGGCTCCGGAGCTGGCCGCCGCCGAGGTCTCGGTCATCGTCGAGAGCCTGACGGCCACCCCGGTGGTGGTGGAGCGCTCGATGTGGTGGCGCGCGACGCCGGCGGGGGAGTGGATCGAGGCGCACAACAGCCGCGGCGTGACGACGGCTGCCGCGCGGTGGCTCGTGGCCGACGGCGACTCGGGAGGGCCGGGCCAGGCCAGCACCTACGTCCTGGTGGCCAACACCGCCGCGGCGGAGACCCAGGTCGCGTTCACGCTGCTGACCGAAGCCGGCACCAGCCGGACCGTGCACGACACGGTGACGGCCAATGGACGCTACTCGCTCGACGTCGCCGCCACGTTCCCCGAAGCGCCGGGCACGCGGTTCAGCGTTCTCGTCGAGAGCGTGACTGGCGCGGCGGCCCTGGTCGTCGAGCGGGCTTCCTACACCAGCACTCCCACGACCCCCTGGGCGGCCGGCACCAACAGTCTGGGCGTGCCGCTGCCCTGAAGTCCGGGCCTGTCGCCTGGGCGCACACCATCGAGCGAGGCGTGCGACAGCAGCTCAGGTGAGTCGGAATACCGACGTCCATGTGCAGTTTCGACGAGCGGCATGAACCGGCACTGGACGCTGGAGCACCACGGCCGTTTTTTGTTTTTGTTCCGAGAATCGTAACGTTCGAGACGCTTTCGTAATCGCTTGTGAAATCTGGCACAAGCCGGTTGTCGGAAATCCGATAAATTCAGCCGGATTCCGCGACCCGAGCCGACGGAGCGATGAGGCACGGCCGTTGCCCTTGTCCGGGGCATGGTTCGGCGCGCTCGCCCCCGCTCTTTCGGTTCCGCCGTGCTGGCGCTCGTCCTCCTCCTGCTGGTGCAGGTGGGCGCGGCCCGCGCCGACAACGTGCGGCTGTTCTGGGATGCCAACAGCGAGCCGGACCTGGCGGGGTATGTCCTGGTCTACGGGACGGCGCCCCGGATGTACACGACCTCGGTCACCCTGCCGGCCAGCGCGGTGAGCCACGAGGTCGTCGGCCTGCCCAACGGGACCTACTACTTCGCCGTCCGCGCGTTCAACACCGCCAACGCCCACAGCAGCTACTCCAACGAACTGGTCGTCGCGGTCGGCGACCCCGGGGCACCGATCTCCGAGCCCGCGATCGACAACGTGACGCCCGCCACTGGTCCAACGGTGGGGGGCACCGTGGTGACCATCACCGGCACCGACTTCGCGCCTGGGGCCGCGGTCCGGGTCGGTGGTACGCCGGCCACCGTCACGGCCGTCAACGAGACCTGGATCACGGTGACGACACCCCCGGGGGCCGTCGGATCCGTCGCCGTCGTCGTGACCAACCCCGATGGCGGCACCACGACTCGCGCGTCCGCCTTCACCTACCTGACGACGGCCGGGCCGGTCTCCGAGCCGGTGGTCACGAGTGTGAGCCCGACCACGGGGCCGACGACCGGCGGGACGTCGGTCACGCTCAGCGGCGACGACTTCCGTGCCGGCGCCATCGTCCGCTTCGGCGCGGTTGCGGGCACGGTGACCGCCGTCACGACCTCGGCGATCACCGTTCGGACGCCGGCCGCCAGCGCCGGCCCCGTCTCGGTGACGGTCCAGAACACCGACGGCGGCGCCGTGACGCTCGGCGCCGCGTTCACGTACGTGACGCCACCGCCGACCCCGCCGACGATCACGAGCCTCACGCCCGTCACCGGACCGACCACCGGTAACACCGCGGTCACCATCGTCGGCACCGGCTTCCGCAGTGGCGTGGCCGTGGACTTCGGCGGCGTGGCCGCCATCGTCTCCAGTGTCACGGCCACCACCCTCACCGTGACGACGCCCGTCGCCGTCGCCGGCGTGGTGCCCGTCACCGTGACCAACAGCGATGGCGGCACGGTGACACGAGCCTCGGCCTTCACGTACGTGAAGAACACGACGCCCTCCACGGAGCCGACCGTCACCTCGTTCTCTCCGGCCCTCGGCTCGACGGCGGGTGGCCTGAGCGTCACGATCAACGGCACCAACTTCAGGAACGGTGCCATCGTCCGCTTCGGCACCGGCGCGGCGACGGTGACCAGCCTCACGTCGACGCGCATCATCGCCAGAACGCCGGCGCAGGCGGCAGGCCTCGTGTCGCTGACGGTCCTCAACACCGATGGCTACGGCGTCCAGGTGCCGGCGGCGTTCACGTATCGCGCGCCTGCACCGACCATCTCCACCTCATCGCCGCTGCGCGGGCCGGCCAGCGGCAGCACGGATGTGACGATCAACGGCACGAACTTCCAGCCTGGCGCCAGCGTCTCGGTGAACAGCCTGCAGGCCAGGGTCGTGTCGGTCACCGCCAACCGTCTCGTCGTGCGCATGCCGGCGCATGTGCCGGCCGTCGTCGGTTTCACGGTGACCAATCCCGATTCGCAGTCGGCGTCGAAGACCAGCGCCTACACCTATGTCGACGGCGGGCCGGCCGTCACGCAGGTGCTGCCGGCATCGGGCCCGATGGCGGGCAGCAACCTCGTCACGATTCTCGGCAGCGGCTTCCTCAATGCCACGGTCTCGTTCGGTGGGGCGGGCGCCAGCGTCATCACCCGTGCCGCCGACATGATCACCGTCCGCGTCCCCGCGCGAGGCGCCGGTCCGGTGGACATCGCCGTGCGAAATGGCGACGGACTCGCCACCAGCGCGGAGGGCGCCTACACGTATCAGGATCCGAACGCGCCATTCGTCCGCTACTTCGCCGAAGGTGCGGCCGGCACCTTCTTCCAGACGCGTTTCGCGCTCGCCAACCCGCACGACGAGGCCATGCCGGTGACGGTGACCTTCACCGACACCCTGGGCACACCGACCACCATGGCGCTCACCGTGCCGGCCAGGTCGCGGGCGACCATCGACGAGACCAACCGTCCCGCGCTGGCCAGCGAGGCGTTTGCCACCAAGTTCGAGGCGCCGCGCGTCATCGGCGTCGAGCGCACCATGACATGGGCCGGCGGCGGCGCGACCTACGGCTCGCACAGCGAGACCGGCGTCACGGCCCCGCGCACCTCGTGGGTCCTGGCCGAGGGCGCGACCATCGGTGGTTTCAACACCTTCTACCTGCTGCAGAATCCGGGGACGACGACGGCCGAGGTGAAGGTCCAGTACCTGCTCTCCACCGGCGAGATCATCGAGCGCATCCATCCGGTCGCGCCGCTGTCGCGGACGAACATCTGGGTGAACCGCGACGCCCCCGCGCTCGAGTCGGCCGAGATGTCGGCCACCATCACGTCGCTCAACGACGTGCCCGTCGTGGTGGAGCGCTCGATGTATCGCAACAACGGCAACGAGTTGTTCAGCGCCGGCCACAACAGCGCGGCCATCGACGCACCGGCCTTGCGCTGGTTCCTGGCCGAGGGCGCCACCGGCGGCACGTTCGACGAGTTCGTGCTGATCGCCAACCCCAACGCCGCGCCGGCCACCCTCCGCGTCAGCTACCTCAGGGCCGGCAGGGCTCCCATCGTCCGCACGCACACGGCCGCGCCGCGAAGCCGCCTGACGATCTGGGTGGATCAGGAAGCGCCTGAACTCGCCGCCGCGGAGGTCTCGGTCATCGTCGAGAGTCTCACCCCGACGCCGGTCGTCGTGGAGCGCTCGATGTGGTGGCGTGCCGACCCGGCCGGCGAGTGGGTGGAGTCGCACAACAACCGTGGCGTGACGACGACGGCGGCGCGGTGGCTGGTCGCCGACGGCGAGTCCGGCGGCGCGGGCGAGGCGAGCACATACGTCCTGGTGGCCAACACCGGCACCGCGGCGGCCAAGGTCAACTTCACGCTGCTCGGTGAGGCTGGCGTGGTGCGCACGGTGCAGGACACGGTCACGGCCAACGGCCGCTACTCGATGGACGTGGCCAGCACCTTCCCGGAGGCTCGCGGCACACGGTTCAGCGTCCTGGTCGAAGGCGTGACCACGACGGCCGCACTGGTCGTCGAGCGCGCCTCCTATTCGAGCACCCCGTCGACGCCCTGGGCCGCCGGCACCAACAGTCTCGCGATGCCGCTGCCGTGAGCCGGCGAGCGGTCACGCGCGGCTGACGTCGCGCGCAGGGAGGGGCGCGCGGTCTGCTAGCATCGGCCCATGCCCAGCTTCACCGTGCGCGTCGGCCTCCTGCTCGTCATCTTCGGCGCGGTCAGCTACGTGACGTCGGGGGGCGTGAGCCTGACCGCCTTCATTCCCTCGATCATCGGTGCCGTCCTGGTCCTCTGCGGGGCGGTCGCGGTGCGCTCGCCCGGGTGGCGGCCGCATGCCATGCACGTGGCCGCGCTGGTCGCGCTGGTTGGCGTCATGGGGACGGCGTCCGCGCTGCTGCAGGTGCCCGCGATGCTCGCCGGCGAGGGCGTGGGACGCCGCCCCGCCGTCGTGGCCCGCGCCAGCATGGCGGTGATCCTGCTCGTCTATCTGGGCTTCAGCATCCGGTCGTTCGCGCAGGCTCGCCTCAGGCGGAAGGCGTAGGCACCGACGCCCGGCGTGGGTAGTGCGAGGCCACGTAGTCTTCGACGAGCCGCTGGAACTGCTCCGACAGCTCTTCGTACGTACCGCGCAACGTCATGGCGTGGCGGCCGTCGATGAACACCGGGCAGTTGGGCGCCTCGCCGGTGCCGGGCAGCGAGATGCCGATGTTGGCGGCCTTGGATTCTCCCGGGCCGTTCACCACACACCCCATCACGGCCAGCGTCATCGTCTCGACGCCCTCGTACTCGAGCTTCCAGGTCGGCATGCGATCGCGGATGTACCCCTGAATGCGTTCGGCGAGTTCCTGAAAGGTGCTGCTGGTGGTGCGCCCGCAGCCCGGGCAGGCCGTCACGCTGGGACTGAAGGCCCGCAGGCCGAGCGCCTGCAACAGCTCGCAGGCGGCATACACCTCTTCGCATCGGTCGCCATTGGGCCGCGGCGTCAACGACACCCGAATCGTGTCGCCGATCCCCTCGTGCAGCAGCACGCCCATCGCCGACGAGGACCACACCAGGCCCTTGATGCCCATGCCGGCCTCGGTGAGCCCGAGGTGCAGCGGCTGACGCGTCGCCCGGGCGAGCTTCCGGTACACGTCGATGAGATGCAGCGGGCGTGAGACCTTGCACGAGATGATGATCTGGTCGTCGCGCAGGCCGGCCTCGAGCGCCAGTTCGGTCGACGTCACCGCCGACTCCACCATGCAGTCGTTGATGATGTCCTCGGAGGACCGCCCGAGCTGCCGGTCGGTGTTCTCCTGCATCCGCTGCATCACCAGTTCCTGATTGAGCGAGCCCCCGTTGACGCCGATGCGCACCGGCTTGCCGTGCTCGCGCGCCACCTGGCAGATCATCGTGAACTGCTCGTCGCGCCGGGCACCGGTGCCGACGTTGCCCGGATTGATCCGGTACTTGTCGAGGGCCGCGGCGCAGCCCGGATGGCGGGTCAGGAGCAGGTGGCCGTTGTAGTGGAAGTCGCCGACCAGCGGCACGGTGCAGCCCTGGTCGAGCAGCCGCCGCTTGATCTCGGGCACCGCGGCGGCGGCCTCGGGGACGTTCACCGTCACCCGGACGATCTCCGATCCGGCGGCCGCGAGGGCCGCGACCTGCGTCACCGTGCTGGCGATGTCGGCCGTGTCGGTGCTGGTCATGGACTGCACGACGACGGGCGCGCCACCCCCGACCTGGACGTGACCGACCTTGACGCCAACCGTGCGATGCAGACGTGCGATGTTCATGACTGGTCCTGCGAATGGCGGCCACGCCGCCGATCGATGTCGGAGAGCAGCCGCGCGAGATGCGCGGCCTGATCTGGGGCCACGCGGGTGAAGACGACGCCGGCGCGGCAGTCCGGCGGTTCCCCGACACGGCCCGCCAGCAGCACCCGACTGTGCGCGACCTGGCCCTCGAGAGGACCAACGGCCTCGGCGCCCGTCCCCACGTGGACGCGGACGGGCGTGCCCAGGGCGAGCGGTCGCCCGGTCTGGACCACCATGCCGCCGGGGCCGAGCTCACGGACGCGCATCGGTTCGGCGGTGCCGTCGATCTGCGCCTGCAGCAGGAACGGCACGCTGCGTCGCTGCGCCCGCCGCCGGTCCGGCGACCAGGGATCGGTCATGACGGGCGCTTCAGCGCCGGCCATCCTCGAGTCGCGTCCGGGCGCTGCGATGCAGGTCGAGGACGTGCGGCCCGAGCTTCTTGCTCAGGAACACCTTCGACTCGAGGTTCTCGATCGGATTCTGCGCGAACTTGATGACGTTGAAGTGCAGGTTCGCCAGCGTCGCCCGCATCTCGTAGTGCCGGTTCTTCGTCTTGACGACCACTTCGTCGAAGCCTGTCGACACGGCCCACGCTTCCTGCTCTTCGGTCAGGGCGCGAAACTGTCCCTGGCCGCGCCAGTCGATTCGCGTCCCGCCGATCCAGCTGTAGAGGATGCGGCGATTGTCGAACTCGACCACGTCCTCCAGCTGCGCGGCCAGGTCGGCCAGGCGCGGATCCGACTCCTGTCGGAACAACTCGTGGCAGACCTTGAAGGCGACCGGCACCAGCGAGCCCGGATCGTCGGGCAGCGCCGCCACGGCCATCACGATCAGGTGCTCGCGATCGGCCAGGCGTGAGGAGATCTCGGCCGCCGTCTTCCGACGCGCGAACTCGCCGAAGAACTCCTCGATGTACTCGATCTCGAGGCCGCCCTGTTCGAGCCCGTACTGGCGAATCAGATACTCCACGTGCGGTCTGCGCCTCGCTGAGGGTGGGGCGGCGGGCACGGTCCCGCGCCCGTGGGCAATCCCGTCATTCTAATATCGAGCGATGGCGAGGCGCACGCAGGCATGAGTCGACCCCTCGTGGTGCTGGTGCTCGGGGTCATCGCCCTGATGGTCGTCTCGTGGGCACTCGGTCGCGTCCTCTTCTGGCTGCGCGCCACATTCCCGCCCAATCGGCCGCCGCGCCGGCGACGCTGACGACGGGGGCGGCACGCCATCGCCGTGCCGGTCAGGGCCGCGAGCGGGGAAACAGGTCCGGGTTGTCGGTGAACAGGCCGTCGACGCCGTAGGTCTCGGTGAAGCGCCGCATCTCTGCGGCAGCCGTCGCCGCCTCGTCTGTCACCCCACGTCGGGCGCGGAACGTCCACGGCACCACGGTCAGCCCTGCCGCGTGCGCCTCGGCGACCAGGCCGGGACGTGCGTCCACCAGGGCCCGCGCCGGGCCCACGCCGGTGGCGAACGCCCGCATCTCGCGCAGCCGATCAGGCGTCAGCCATCCGTCCGCGTCAGGAGCCTGCACGAGGAACGTGCGAGGAATCCCCGGCAGTCGCCGCGCGAGCGTCTGCAGGCTCTGCGCCTCGAACGACTGCAAGAGCACGGCTGGCCGACCGCGCACCGTCGCGCTCGTCAGTCCGTTGCGCTCGAGGGCCGCGACGACGGCGTCTTCGAGGCTCAGCCCTTTGGCCCGCAGCCGCGCCGGGCCCTTCAACTCGGGAAACAGCCCGGCCTTGCCCTTGACCAGGTCGATCGCTTCCTGAAAGGTCGGGATACGGGCGCCGGCAAACGACGGATCGAACCACCGACCGGCGTCGAGCTGGCGTACCTCGGCGAGCGTGAAGTCGTCGACGTACCAGCGACGACGCTCGCGCGTGCCGTCGCGCTCCACGGTCACGCGATCGGGGAACACGGACTCGACGTCGGTCGTGCGCTCGAGGCTGAGATCGTGCAGGCAGACCAGCACGCCATCGCGGGTGATGCCGAGGTCCTGCTCGACATAGTCGGCCCCCTGGTCGAGGGCGAGCCGGTACGCCTCCAGCGTGTGTTCCGGCGCGTAGGCGGAGGCACCCCGGTGCGCGACGTTGAAGGCGCCCGACGGTTGGGCGCCTTCGAGCGGCATCAGGAGCAGGAGGGCAATGAGGAGGGGCAGACCAGCGCGCACGGCAGTCTAGGAGTCGTCGCCCTGCGCCGTCGACGCCGCATCAGGCGCGGCATCGCTCGCGTCCGTCGCCGAGGCATCGTCACCGGTGCCATCGGCCTTCGGACCGCTGCGCCGTCGCCGTCGTCGACGCCGCTTCGGCCCCGCGTCTCCCGTGGCCTCGTCGGTGGACGTCTCCGCGGGGGCCTCGCCGGCATCGGCAGATGTCTCCGCCGGCGTGGTCGTCTCCGGTGCGTCCGCGTGGGTGGCGGGTGCACTGGAGGCCGGCGCATCGGCCGACGTCACGCGCGGGCGACGGCTGCGCGTGCGCTTCGGGCGATCGGCGTCGGGTGGCGTGGGGGAGACCGGCGTCTCGGACGTGCTCGCGACCGCTTCGCCCGCCTCGACGAGTTCCGCGTGCGCGTCCTCGAAGAGCACCAGGCCGAACGCGTCGGCGATCTCTTCCATGTCCTGCCGCTCGTCGGGCGAGACGAGCGTGATGGCGGTGCCCGTCGAGCCGGCGCGGCCGGCGCGGCCGACCCGGTGCACGTAGGCCTCGCGGTTGAACGGCACCTCGAAGTTGACGACCGTCTCGATGGCGTCGATGTCGAGGCCGCGGGCGGCGATGTCGGTGGCGACCAGCACGCGGTGCGTGCCGGACTTGAAGCCCTCGACGGCGCGCAAGCGATCGGCCTGGGTGCGGTCGGCGTGCAGCGCGGCGGCGCGGATCCCCTGCGACTGCAGGTCACGTGCGAGGCGGTCGGCGCCACGCTTGGTGGAGGAGAACACCAGCGTCGGTCCCGGCGCACGGCGCAGGAAGCGCGACAGCCAGGCGGTCTTCTCGTGGCGGCCGAGCAATTCGGCCTTGTGCGTGATCGAGGCCGCCGGCGCATTGCGGATACCGAGTTGCACCAGGCGAGGCGACTGCATGATCTCCAGCGCGAAGCCCATCACCTCCTCGGGCATCGTCGCCGAGAAGAGCAGCGTCTGGCGTGGCCGCCCGGGGGGCAGCTGCGAGACGATGAACTTCACGTCGGGCCAGAAGCCCATGTCGAGCATCCGGTCCGCTTCGTCGAGCACGAGCACGTCGAGGCCGGTGAAGGCCGCGATGCCGGCGCGCAGGTGGTCCATCAGGCGGCCAGGCGTAGCCACGACCACATCGACACCGGCCTTGAGGGCCTGTTCCTGACCGTCCATGCCGACGCCGCCGAAGACGGCCGCGCAGCGCATGGAGGTGTGGTACCCGAAGCCCTGGACGTCGTCTTCGATCTGGACGGCGAGTTCGCGCGTCGGCGCGAGGACGAGAATCCGGGCCGAGCCTTCGCGCTCCGCGTTGACCTGCAGGAGCCGCTGCATCAACGGCAGCAGGAACGCGGCGGTCTTGCCCGTGCCGGTCTCGGCGCAGGCGACCAGGTCGTGGCCGGCCGCCACCGTGTCGAACACGGCGCTCTGGATGGGGGTGGTGTGCTCGAAGCGACGATCCTCGACGCCCATCAACAGCTCGGGCACCTTGATCAGGTCCGTGAACCGTCGGGGTTCGATGTCGGGCGTCAGCGGCTCGAACTTCGCGAGCAGCTCGGCATTGCGTGCCGTCGCCTGGGGACGTGCAGGGGGGCGACGCGGTCCGGACCGGCCACGGCCGGTCCGGGCGCCTCGTTCAGGGCGTGGGCTCACTCGTCGTCGTCCGTGTGGTCGTCCTTGGCCGGAACATCCGGGCCGTCGTCATCGACGTCGGCGGCGTCCACCGGGCTGGCGGCCGGATCGTCGAACTCCACCGTCGCCTCGAGATCTTCCTCGTCGTCATACAGACGGCTGACAGGACGCTGCTTGATGGGCCCCCGGGGCTTGTCGTAGGTCTGCTTGCGGACCGGCCCCTTGGCCGGACCACGGGCCCGACGGGTTTCCGGACCGGTCGGCACACCGCCAGGGTCGCGCGGGGCGAATGGCCGGGGCGGGCCACCTGGCCGCGGGCCGCCGAAGCCACCACCGGCAGGAGGGCCACCGAAGCCGCCAGATGGGCGAGGGGCTCCTCCGCCGAAGCCGCCGCCACCACCGTAGCCACCGCCACCCCCATAGCCTCCGGGGCGCGGACCCGCCGGGCGATCCTCGCGGGCACGGGCTTCGCTGACGGCGAGCGGGCGACCGCTGAACGGCTGGCCGTTGTAGCGGTTGATCACCTGCTCGGCATGGTCGCGCTCGGCGAAGTCGACGAAGGCGAACCCTCGGGGACGTCCCGTTTCACGGTCGGTCGGCAGCACCACCTGCGAGGGCTCGGCGACCTCGGAAAACAGGGCACGCAGGTCAGCTTCGGTGGCGCTGTAGGGCAGGTTTCCAATGAATAAACGAACGCTCACGACGTCCTCACGGGCTGGCCAGGCCTCCGTCTGGCTGTCAACGGGTGACCCACGCATCGATCGATGCGCCACACCACGGGGTACTCGGATGCTTGCGGAACGGGAAAGGGGATGGGCTCGATGCGGTACTCGGCTGGAAGGGCGGCGGGTGCAGAATTGCACACTTTTCCTGCCGCATGCAACCGGTAGACTGTGGAACCGGTTTCGATTCCGGACACGACCCATGCCTCGACAGCCCTTCAGCGCCCTTCCCGACTCGGCCCGCCTCTGGGTCTTTGCCGCCTCCCGCCCCCTGTCTCCCGGGGAGCGTGAGGCCCTGACCGCGGCAGCCGACGACTTCCTCGACGAGTGGAACGCCCACCGCGTCCCGCTCGACTGCGCCCGCGACCTGCGCCATGACCAGTTCCTGCTCGTCGGCGTCGACCAGGAGACCGCCGGCGTGTCGGGATGCTCCGTGGATGCGCTGGTGCGCACCATGAAGGGGCTCGGCCAGCGCCTCGGCGTCGACCTCCTCGACCACGCCTCGGTCTTCTATCGCGAGGCCGACGCGGTGCGGCGCGTCAGCCGCGAGGAGTTCGCCGAGGCCGCGGCGCGCGGCGCGGTGACGCCGGCCACCACGGTGTTCGACAACACCGTGCCGACCGTGGGGGCGCTGCGCGGCGGGGCCTGGGAAGCGCCGGCCGCACGCACCTGGCACGGCAAGGCGTTCTTCTGACGTGATCGCGGCCCACACCCCGTCCAGCGTGACGCGGGCCCAGGGCCTGCAGTCGGGCCGTCGTGTCGCCGCCGTCAGCGTGGGCGTCAACGCCGTGCTCGCGGCGTCGAACCTCGTCGTGGGCGCGCGCGGCGGGTCGTTGACGGTGCTGGCCTCGGGCATCGAGTTCGCGGCCGATGTCGTCGCCTCGCTCGCCGTCCTGTTCGGGTTCTGGTACGCCTCTCGCCCGGCCGACTCCCGCCATCCGTACGGACACGGACGGGCCGAGACGCTCACGGGGCTGCTCATCGGCGTCGCCCTGTTCGGCATCGGCGGCGCGATCGCGCTGCACGCCGTCCGCGACATGCATGGCGTGCACCCGCCACCGGCCGCCTACACGCTGTGGCCGCTGGCCGTGGCCCTGGCCGTCAAGACCATGCTGATGGCCACCAAGATGCGCGTCAGCCGCCGCACCGGCAGCCAGGCGCTGCTCGCCGACGCCTGGAACGACAGCGTCGACGTGCTCTCGTCCATCGCGGCCATCATCGCCCTCGGCCTCACGCTCTACGACCCGACCCGCTTCAGAGCGGCCGACCACGTCGGCGGCATGCTGGTGGGCATCTTCGTCATCATCGCCGGCCTCGGCGTGATCCGCGCCACGTCGCTCGACCTGATCGACACCATGCCGCCCGACGATCTCCTGGACGACGTGCGGCGCGCGGCGTGCCGCGTGGACGGGGTGCGCGGTGTGGAGAAGCTGCTCGGACGCAAGACCGGCCTGCAGTACCACGTCGATCTGCATCTCGAGGTCGACGGGTGGATCTCCGTCGACGAAGGCCACGCCATCGCGACGGTCGTGCGCGAGCGCATCCGTCTCGATGTGCCCGCCGTCAGCGACGTGCTGGTCCATGTCGAGCCGACGGGCCTCGGCGGCCCGGTCCTGCGTCAGGGCTGAGGCGAGCCGAGCGGCGGCGGGAAGACGTCGGCCAGGAAGGTCCGCAGGGCGGCGACGTAGCGCGCGGCATCGGCCCGGTTCGGGTGGACGTGGCCGCCCGTCAATTCCACGAGGCGGCGCGGTTCCGACGCCGCAGCCAGCAGGGCACGCGCGTGTGCCACGGGCACCACGGTGTCGTCGGTCGCGTGGAGGAGCAGCAGCGGACTGCCCACGTGCGCGATGCGCTCCCTCGACGCGAACCGGTTGCGGACCATCCAGCGGATGGGCAGCCAGGGATACAGTTCGCTCGCCCGATCGTCGATGCCCGTGAAGGCGCCCTCGAGGATCAGGGCGCGTTCGTCGACCCTGGACGCGAGGGTGGTGGCCACACCCGAGCCGAGCGACCAGCCGTAGATGGCGATCGAGGTCGACGGCACCCCTGCCGCACGCAGCCAGTCCCACGCGTCGCGCGCCGCCTCGCCGAGTGCCGCTTCCGACGGGATGCCAGGGACGTCACCGAACCCGGGGTACTCCGGGGCCACCACCTGCACGCCGAGTCGATGCCACTGGTCGTAGCGCTCGATGTTGACCGCCGAACGGACGGTGGCCGCGTTGCCGTGCAGGTAGAGCACCCAGGGCGCCTGCGGCGTGCTGACCTGTCGCATGACCCACAGCACCCCGGGCGCGCCAGAGCGGGTCACGCGGGGCACGCGCTCCATGCGGGCCTGCATCGCGTCGGACACCGCTGGTGTCGCGCGAGTGGGCACGAACACCAGCGCGACCTCGTTGGCCATCAGCCAGACGATCGCGGTGCCGTAGGCGAGCACCGCGGCGATCAGCGCGCCAATCAGGCTCCACCGCAGGAAGCGTCGCCGCATCGCCGCGGCCGGCCCGTCAGCGGATGACACGCAGCGTCGTGACCTGGCCGGCCTCGATGTCCACCTGGCGAGCCAGACCGCCGACCAGCACGTCATGCCGACCCGGGCGAATCTGTCCGAGGGTGAGGGGCGTGACGCCCCGAGGACGCCCGCCCATGGTCACGGGCAGGCCGGACGGCGTGCTCTCGATGGCGACTGCGCCGGTGGTGTCCGACACCGCCGCCGCCCCCGTCGCGGCGGCGGCCGTGCCAGGCGCGGGCGTCGTCGGGGCCGCCGCGTCCGTCGCGGGCGCCGGGACCGGCGTCGGCGTCAGCAACACCACGGTGCGCCCGAGGCCGACGCTCACGTCCTCGGCGCGGAACACCGTCCCCCGGTCCTCGAGTTCGATGTCGTACACGCCCGGCGCCAAGGCCTCGTCGACCGGCGCGGCGCCGACGTCGCGGCCATCGAGCCGGACGGCCGCGCCCGCCGGCCCGTCGATGCGCAACTGGCCGCCCGCCTGCGCTGGCGTGGTCGTCCGCAGGTGCCAGATGTAGGCCGCTTCGCCCAGCGCGACGAGCGCCAGCACCGAGGCGAGGACCGCCAGCCAGGGCGACCGGGTGGGCGGCTCGTCAGCCCCGCCACGGAGGCGCAGTTCGCTCCAGTCGGGACGTGAGAAGTCCGGCCCCTCCGTGACGGCTGGCCGCGCCTCCACCGGGCCGGGCTCGCCTGTGCCGGCCGTCACCGGCGCCTTCGTGCGATGGTCCTCGGGCACGTCCACGACGTCGTACCGGTCGAGCTCGCCGTCGGTCGGGGGCCAGGTGACATGCAGCGGGCCGCCGGGGCCGGCCGGCTCCCGCTGCGCGCGCAGGGCGTGCGTCCGCTTGAGGAGCGCCTCGAGGCGCGCGCTGATTTCTTCGGGCGTGGGACTCCCGGTGGGGCCAACCGCCGGGCGCTCTGGTTCAGTCACCGTCGGTTTGTACCCCACGGGCTACGCAGCGTCAACCAGCAGCGCTGCGCGGCCGACCGCCCACGGCGTGTGCCAACAATCGAGCACACCTGCGCTGGCAGAAGGTTTGCAAACAACCGCGGCATGTCGTGGCGCCACAACGTCTCTCGTCGGTTCACCGCGTCCACGGTCGTCATCGCCCTTGCCTCGGGCTCCGTGGCGGCCTATCAGCTCGTCTCCGTGCAGGATGAGATCCGCATCGGACGGGAGGCGCAGCAGGAGATTCGTCGCCAGACCCCCGAGGTCGGGGACCCTCTGGTCCGCGAGTACGTGCAGACCCTGGGCGCCGCCCTCGTCGGGCATGCCGACGGCGCCGACTACCCGTACACGTTCTCGACGGCGGACTATCGAGAGCTCAATGCGTTCGCCCTGCCCGGTGGCCCCGTGTGGATCAACCGCGGCATCCTCGACGCCGCGACGACCGAAGCCCAGGTGGCCGGCGTGCTCGCGCACGAGATCGCGCACATCGCCGAGCGGCACTCGGCGCGGCAGATCACCAAGGGCACGGTGGCCAATGGCCTGCTCGGCCTGCTTGGCGCCATGATCGGCGACAACGGCGCGGGGGCCGCCGCGGCGCGGGTGGCGGCCGGGCTGACCGCCAACTCCTTCATGCTCAAGTTCTCGCGAGACGATGAACGCGACGCGGATCGTCAGGGCGTGCAGATCCTGCGGGGCGCCGGCTACGACACGCGCGGCCTCATCGAGTTCATGCAGGTGCTCGACGCCCAGCAGGGGCGCGCCCCGGGATCGGTGGCGCAGTTCCTCTCGACCCATCCGGCGCCGGCCAGTCGCGTCCGCGACCTCGAGCAACTGGTCGCCGCCAACCCGGGGGGCGGTCGACGCGACAGTGCGGCCTTCGGCGCCCTCAAGCGTCGATTGGCGCAACTGCCGGCCGCTCGCCAGATGCCGACGCGTTGACGCGGGCGCCTGTCCTCAGCGATAGACGTTGAGGAACGTCGTGATGACGACGTTGTTGATCACGTCGATGAAGAACGCGCCGACCATCGGCACGACGAGGAACGCGCGCGGCGCCGGGCCGTACCGCTCGGCGAGCGCTTCCATGTTCGCCATTGCGTTGGCGGTCGTGCCGAGCATGAAGCCGATGAAGCCGCTCGACATCACGGCCGCGTCGTAGTCGCGCCCCATCAGGCGGAAGATGATCGGCGGCGCCAGGACGGCCACAAAGACGATCTGCACCACGAGCAGCACCGCCAGCGGCAGGGCGAGGCCCGCCAACTGCCACAGCTTCAGCGTCATCAGGGCGATCACGATGAAGAAGGCCAGCGCCACGGTCCCGAGGTCGTCGATGGTGGCCTGCGAGATGCCGAGCCAGCCCGTCAGCTCGTCGACATTGCGCAGCACGATGGCCGCGAGCATGGCGCCGATGTAGCGCGGCAGCACCACGCCCTGCGCCGTCAGCCAGTCGCTGATGCCGGCGCCCACCCACATCGCGAACAGCAACAGCGCCGTCGCCTTCATCAGGGCATAGGCCTCGCGGTCCTCGTTGCCCGGTGCGCTGGTCGATCCCGGCAACGCGGCTTCGACGACGTGGTGGGCGACGTGGGCGTGGTCCGGCGACGGGCCGAGGCGAACGTCGCGATGCAGACGCTTCTCGATCAACCAGGTCCCGACCGGCCCCCCGATCAACCCGCCCGAGACGATGCCCGCCATGGCCGCGGCCACGGCGATCGTCTCGGCGCCCGTGACACCCGCC
>LNFM01015067.1_pt1 | contig 16527 bp, 17 predicted proteins | sample 596031 | NCBI WGS metagenome assembly LNFM01 (sample SAMN04254537, study PRJNA301005) | activated carbon metagenome | isolation source: dual media filters at the Ann Arbor, Michigan drinking water treatment plant | place: USA: Ann Arbor
TCTACCAAATCGATTAATTTTTTAAGTTTACGTAAATCCATAATAACCTCTGTATTAACTTAGTTATGATTGCTTAGTTTTGATTGTAAGTGTTGAGTTAAGAATAATGCTTAAAGCGAGTTTATGCGGTTTTTTTATTGCAATAATGAATCGCGTATTGCAAAGCTGCGCAGTAACCTTCGGCGCCTAAGCCGCTAATCACGCCAACGGCAATATCGCTAAAATAAGAATGATGCCTAAAACTCTCTCGGGCGAATACATTAGATAAATGCACTTCGATAAAAGGCGTTTTAATGGCAGAAAGTGCGTCGCGAATCGCGACAGATGTATGGGTAAAAGCGGCAGGGTTAATCACAATAAAATCGACGGTGTTAACAGCGTGAGATTGTATTTTAGCGACAATTTCAGCTTCGCTATTACTTTGATAAGTATCTAAGTTAACAGCATTTTGCTGCGCAATCGCTGCTAATTGTGCATTAATCGCAGCAAGTGTTAAATTGCCATAGTGCTCTGGCTCACGAAGGCCAAGCAGATTTAGGTTAGGCCCATGCAACACTAATATAGATTTAGCGCTCATTTAGCACCATTAATATTGTGTTTTGCATGATATTTTGCCGATTTTTGACGAACTTTCATATCGACAAGTTTGCCGAACTTAAAAGAATTTGTCCAGCAAAATCACCGTAGTTAGGTGAAGTTTAAGCGAAGTTAATGTATGAAAGAATCTTAAGTATTTGAATACTATGTATAATTTTACAACAAGGCAAAAATCAGCGCTATAAAATAGTTTTCAAGGTTTGTTCTAATAGTGGTTTAGTAATGCGACCGAAATAGGTTTTTGCCACTGTGCCGTCCGCTTTTATAATCACAGTATAGGGTAAAACACCTTTATTATTGCCAAGACTGGCGGCAATATCCATGCCTTGCACATCTGCTGCAAATAAGGGGTAGCTGACTTTAGTCTCTTTTAAAAAGTCGTTAATTGCGGAAACGTCTTCAATCGCCATACCCAGCACTACTACATTTTTGTCGTTATAGGCCGAATGTAATTCGGAAAGCTCAGGCATCTCTTCGCGACAGGGCTCACACCAACTAGCCCAAAAATTAAGCACGACAACTTTGCCCTCATATTGGCTTAAAGGCTGTGGTTTGCTGTTTTCATCAGGGAAGTTCGCCGTAAACAAAGCTTGTGTCGACATGCCTTGGTTTGACGCTTTACCTATTTGAGTTTGCGGGTTCAGAAAAAAATAAAAGATGGCGAAACCAATCGAGGCGACTAAGACCAGATAAAAAAGCGGTGTTTTGAGTTGGTTCAACATTATTGAGCGTTCACTTTATTGAGTATTTGCGTAAATTGGGCGACATTTTTGTAGCCAATGACTTTGGGTTTTATTTCATTGCCAGCAGCATCAAAAAAGATAATACCTGGCGGTCCAAACAAGCCAAAGCGCTTAAGTAATGCTTGGTCATCGTCATTATTTTCAGTGACATCGACTTGCAGTAAAACGGTATCTTTAAGCGCAGTTTGTATCGTGCTATCGCTAAAAGTGAATTTTTCCATTTCTTTACAAGCCACACACCAATCGGCATAAAAATCCAGCATGACTGTTTTGCCGTTTGCCGCTGCAATGGCCGTATCTAGTTCAGCCACGCTTTTAACACGTGTAAAAGGTAAGTTGTGTTCAGCAGATGCGCCTAATAATTTGTTGACTGGTTGCGTAATCGCGCTAGGCAGTACAGGCCAAACTAAGTAAGCCGCCATAGCGAGCATAAGCACACCAAAAAAGTTACGCACAGCTGTCATCCAGCTGCCTGCTTTTGGCAGCAAGCTACCAGCAGATGCGCCAATAAGCAACAAAGGCACGCCCATACCGATTGCCAAGGCAAATAAGCCTACACCGCCCAGCAACACGTTATGGGTTTGGCCAATATAAATGAGCGCACCAGCCAATGGCGCAGCAACGCAAGGGCTCACGATTAATGCTGATAACACGCCCATGATAAAAACACCCAAAAATTCGCCACCCTTTAATTTTTGGCTTGCGCCTAATATTTTGTTCTCAATTACCGCTGGTAATTTCAGCTCGTAAAAACCAAACATAGAGAAAGCCAACGCCACAAAAATTAAGGCCGTTGCACCTAAAACCCAAGCGTTTTGTAATGACTGGCTGAGTAAATTACCCGATAAACCTGCTGCAATACCAGCTAGCGTATAGCTAAGTGCCATGCCCAATACATAGGCCACCGATAAGCCGAAAGAATGTAATTTGCACGCTTTGCCGCTTTTTGCTTGGCTGGATTGTTTATTTTGGCTACCGACAATTATGCTAGATAAAATTGGAATCATTGGTAGTACGCAAGGCGTAAACGACAGCAATAAGCCCGCGGCAAAAAATGCACCGATAATCAGCCACAAATTGCCGCCTTTTAGCGCTTGAGTCGTTTTATCATCATCTGAGCTAGCAATAACACTGGTATTGTTACTGCCATCAGGTAGCGCAATTTCAATCACTTTGGTCACAGGCGCATAACACAAACCTTTTTCACTGCAACCTTGATAAGTGGCATGAATAACAGGATTGCTCGCGGTACTTGTATTAGCGGTACTTAACACTATTTTTGCATCGAATTCGTGGTGATAAACTTCCTGCTGACCAAAATTCGGGTCATCTTTGATATCGCCTGCGGGAAGGCTAATCTGATCAATTTTGCCTGTTGTGGCATCCTTAATCACAAACTTAATGCGCTCTTTATACAAATAATAACCAGGTACTATCTTAAAATTGGCATTTAAATTTTGCGCGTCTAATACCGTTAAGTTAAGCTTAAATGCCACATCTGGCGATAAAAACTCCTCTTCTTGAATCTCTTCAACAAAAGCGTTTTTGCCAGTCAAATTAGTCTCTGCGGCATGCAACAACGGGGTTATAAGCGTTGTCATAAAAACGATTACAATGCTATTTAATAGGTGTTTCAAATAATGCTCCGTCTTTCAAAGCCAGTTTTCAAAGTTCAGGGCCAGTAGTTGCAAATATGGCATTTAACCCCCAATTAGTGAAAACAATTGGATAGAAAGTTCTTAATATATGCGTTTTTTAATAGGTTTAATTTTACTCGCTTTTCCGTTTGCCGAACTATTTCTGCTGATAAGCCTTGCAGATGAGTACGGCTGGTGGGTATTGCTTTATTTAGTCGTCATAGCTTATTTAGGCTTACAACTGATTCGCGGCGAAAAACTATTGTTAACGGCTAAAATGATGCAAAGTCTGACATCTGGCGGTAATCCCGTTAAGACCATGCTGGGCAGCGCGCGTAATATGGTGGCGGGTGTGTTGTTAATTATTCCTGGTGTGATAACCGATATGATTGCGGTAGTTTTGTTATTAATACCCATTAGTAAGCAAAACCCAGATGCCACGACTAACCAATATGAACAACCGTTTCAACAGTCATATCAAGCCAATTCTGATGCACGTGCCGCCAACGATGATGTGATTGAAGGCGAATATACGCATGTGCAAGACGATAATCCTAAAACGTAAATTTTAAAAAAGTACGATAAAAATGCATAAAGTGACCATTAAAAACAGCGGACATACTTTTGATGTGCGCCCAAGCCAAACCGTATTACAAGCCGCAATTGAGGCAGGCGTTAATTTGCCTTATGGTTGCCGCAACGGCGCTTGCGGCGCTTGTAAAGCAAAATTATTGCAAGGCACAGTCATGCACGACGATTATCAGGGCAGTGCGATGAGCGACGCTGAATTGGCTGCAGGCAATGCGCTGTTATGCTGTGCAAGGCCGATGGAAGATTTAAGCATTGAATGCCGCGAAGTGGGCGGTTTGGCAGGCATTAAACCAAGAATATTACCCGCGCGCGTAGCAAAAAAAGAGCAACTTGCGCATGATGTAATTGCGTTGCACCTGCAATTACCAGCAAGTGAGCGCTTACAATTTAAAGCAGGCCAATATATTGAATTTATTTTAAAAGACGGCAAACGCCGCGCTTTTTCAATCGCCAATGCGCCGCACGATAGCGATTTTTTACAGCTGCACATTCGCGTGATTGCTGGCGGCGTGTTCAGTGAGTACGTAGAAAAAGAACTGCAAGAAAAAGCCATTTTACGTTTAGAAGCACCATTCGGCAGTTTTTTCTTAAGAGAAGATTCGCAAAAGCCGATGGTGATGGTTGCTGGCGGAACAGGTTTTGCGCCAATCAAAGGCATTATTGAACACATGTTGCATAACAATATTAATCGAGAAATTGTGTTGTACCGTGGCGCGCGCCAGTTGCGCGATTTATATATGCACGATTTGTGTGAAAAGTGGGCAGACTTAACCCCTAATATTACCTATATTCCTGTGTTGTCAGAGCCTGCTGAAAACGACAATTGGCAAGGCAGAACGGGTCTTGTGCACCAAGCAGTTTTGGATGATTTTAAAGTGTTAAGTAACCACCAAGCCTATGTATGCGGCGCACCTGGTATGTGCGAAATTGCGCATCAAACTTTTGTAAAGCAAGGTTTAGATGCGGAAGAGTTTTTTAGCGATGCGTTTACGTTTGCGGCTCCAGCGCCCAAGGTTGTAACATAATATTTAGACTAGCTGCATGATGCTTGCAAGCATGGCATCATCACCAGGCGCATCGGCAACGCAAACTTTTAACCCCATTTGCAATGGTTGCTCTGCAATTCGCGCATGATTCACAAATAAAGTGATATGTTTTAGCCATTCAGCATCGTCCGCTAAATCCAGCAAATGGCGCATGCCTTCACTGCTAGTAATCACAATGCCGTGCAGTTTATTTTCGCTGTAAAGATTCGCCAATAAGTCGCAATTGGTTTGTGGGTTAATACGTTGATAACACTCTGCAAAAGTAACTATTGCGCCATGCGCCTTTAAGCTTTCTGCCAATACATCGCGGCCACCGATGCCACGAAAAATCATGACCTTTTTACTTTGCATAGCCTGCATTTCAGGCAAAGCCAATAAGGATTCCGAATCAAAACGAACCTTACTTTCGTCGCCATTTTGAATATGGCTTGATGGTGTAAGCACTTGATTGACACCAAAGCTTAGTAGCTCACTAGCAGTCACTGGACCAATAGCGGCAAATTTTAAATGTGCTGGAATACCAATATCAACCAAGCGCGGCATGCCATTTTGAACCGCGTTGCTGCTGATAAAAATCGCCCAATCGTATTTATCAATCGCATGAATGACGCTTTCAAACTGGGTGTAATCGGTTAGCGGGGTAATTTCAATCAGCGGGAATAAAATAGGCGTGCCGCCAGCATCAGCAATTAATGCGCTTAGTTTTTTGGCTTGGTCAGTAGGACGGGTGATGGCGATGCCAAGGCCAGATAGTGGCTTTTTTTGCATTTTAAAAATGGTTTTCCAATTTCGCGGGAATGACGATAGGGAAAATATTAAACATGATTAATGCTTAATACCATCCAGCGCAGCCAGTATTTTATCCGCACCTTTTGCTACCAATTTAGCGGCTAGCTCAATACCAACTGCTTCAGCATCATCAACATCGCCAGTCACTTTTTCGCGTAAAATTTGCTTGCCATCGACACTGGCGACAAAGCCAGCAATACTGATGCGGTTGCCTTGACGTGTTGCATAGGCGCCAAGCGGAACCGTGCAACTGCCAGCTAGCGCACGGCTCATGCCGCGTTCGGCCTCTACGCATAGTTGTGTGTCGATATGATTGAGCGGTGCCAATATCTCAATTAAATCAGTACGGCTTGCATTGATTTCGATACCTAATGCGCCTTGCCCCACGGCGGGAATGCTGAGTTCTGGAGAGATAAATTGGCGGATACGATTGCCCAATTCTAAGCGGATTAAACCTGCTGCTGCCAAGATAATCGCGGCATACTGGCCTTCATCTAATTTACGCAAACGCGTTTGTACATTGCCGCGCAAGGATTCAATCTTCAAACTAGGAAATCTTGCCTGAATTTGGCTTTGACGGCGTAAGCTAGAAGTGCCGACAATGCTGCCTGTTGGCAAATCTTCTAATCTCTTAAAGTGATTTGATACAAAAGCATCGCGTGGATCTTCACGTTCACCTGTGGCTGCCATCAAAAAGCCTTCTGGCAAGTTCATGGGAACGTCTTTCATGCTGTGCACGGCTAAATCGGCGCTACCATCTGCCAGCGCCATTTCTAGCTCTTTTACAAACAAGCCTTTGCCGCCAATGCGGGCTAAGGGCGAATCTAAAATCTGATCGCCCGTAGTGGTCATGCCCAAAATGATGACTTCGCATAGTGGATATAATTTTTTAAGCTTGGCTTGAATATGCTTGGCTTGCCACATGGCCAGTGCACTTTCGCGCGAGGCGATGATTAATTGTTTAGGCTCTAGTTTTTTTGGTGGATTGTGCATATTAAGAATTTTAGCATGTCTTGAGTATACGCAAACGGGTGTACAAAACTGTGTTTTTTGGGTTAAGCTAAAAATGGTTAGTATGCAAGCTAAGAGATTAAGCGACCATTTTACGGTGGTTATATTGAAAGAAAACGCGTCAATAATGCATTAATCAGCTGTTTTAAAACGTTTTAAGGAGAAAGTCATGCAATATCAAATCGATACTTTTATCAGCTCACTGAATGAATTTTGGGTACAGCTCATTCATTTTATCCCTAAATTATTAGCGGTTATTGTTATTTTGTTTTTTGGATGGCTGTTTGCCAAGCTCGCCAGGGCGGGTGTGAAAAGACTATTGGTATTAACGCATTTTGATCAAGCTGCTCAAAAATCGGGTTTAGAAGCATTTATCAATCATGGCAATTTTAATGTGACTTTAAGCGGCATTATCAGCCAAGTGGTGTATTGGCTAGTGATTCTATTATTTGTGATTACTGGCGCCAATGCGCTGGGTTTAACGGAAGTAGCCGTTTTATTGCAACAATTAGCCAGCTATTTGCCGCACATCATTGTGGCGATTTTAGTGCTTATATTTGGTACTTTACTGGCGCGCTTTGTTAATCGCCTAGTGTTTGCATGGCTATACAGTATCAAGTTTTCGCATGCGTTAACCGTGAGTACATCGGCAGAATATGGCATACAAATTTTGGCGATTTTTGTAGCGCTTGAGCAATTAGGCATTGGCATGCAGCTGATTCACTCCTTGTTTATTATAGTATTTGGCGCATTCTTTTTGGCGCTTGCGCTGGCCTTTGGTTTGGGCGGACGCGAATGGGCGGCCAAAGTGATTGCTGAAATGGATGCTAAAAAGAAACAACTCTAAGACGCTGAAATTTTTCGTCTTATGTTGGCGGCGGCTAATCGCAATTGTTTCGGGGATGCCTTGTAATAAGGCAACCCAACGCTCTTCATTGGTTTCGTTCAGGCGTTTTTCGTAGCCAGTAATAAAGTTTGCCGCAACTAAGCAGTTGCGATGCAAACGTACAAATCGCTCACCAAATTCGGTTTCTAAATGGGTGAGCGATTCTTCAATCAAATATTCACGTTCTGCAGTGCGCACCGTAATATATTTCAGTTCGGCACGCAGATAAATAATCTGCTCAATTGGCACTAAAATGACACGTCCACGCTCATGAACGCTGAGATGACTGCGCATTTTTTGCAACGGCTTTAAGGCTTCAATCTGTTTGGGTTTGAGTGCATGCGCTTTATCAATCGCGGTTTGCAGGCGCTCTAAGCGAATGGGTTTGAGCAAATAATCAATCGCGCTTAAATCAAATGCCTTAATCGCATACGCATCAAACGCGGTAGTAAAAATAATATGCGGTTTGGGTTCCAGCTTTTGCGCGTGTTGTGCAGCTTCAATGCCGTCCATTAGCGGCATGCGAATATCTAATAACATTAAATCGGGCTTGGTTTGCATGGCCAAATCAAGCGCTTCTTTACCATTTTTGGCTTCGGCAACAATCGATACATCGGCAATATCGCCCAGCAAATCACGCAAGCGGTTGCGTGCGGGCGTTTCGTCATCGGCAATTAAAATAGTTAACATGTTTTTAAGCGTAATTTTTTGGTTAATTTTAGCGTTAAGTTAATGCGTTAAAGGCAGTCTAATATGCACTTCATAACGGTTTTGCTTTGCCTCTGCTTTTAATGAGGCTTCTAAATCAAAATGTAAGCTTAAGCGCTCTTTAATGTTTTTGAGCGCCATTTTATTACCCGTATGATGCTGATTTTGCGGTGCATACGGGTTGCTAATGCTCATGTGCAACTCTTTGTGTCGCGTGTAAATAGTGACCATAATTTCGCCGCCATCAGGCATCGGCTCAATGCCGTGATATACCGCGTTTTCCAGTAGCGGTTGCAAAATCAAAGGCGGAATCATTGCATTTGGCGGCATATCGTCTATTTGCCAAGTGATTTGCAGGCGCTCTTCTAAACGTAATTTTTCTAGCGCTAAGTATTGGCGGCATAAGGCGATTTCTTGCGCCAGCGGCACCAAATCCCGATTATCCGCCATTAATACGCGAAATAAATCCGCCATATCTTCTAATGCAGTTTCAGCGCGTTTGGGTTGGCTGCGAATCAACGACAATACAGCATTAATGCTGTTAAACAAAAAGTGCGGGCGAATGCGAGCCTGCAATGCCTGCAAGCGTGCCTCTGCAATGGCGGGCGAGTAGGCACGTTGCTGTAGGTGAAAATAATAAAATACGATACCAGTGACAATTGTACTTAATAAACAGGCACGATAAGCGCTTGGAATAGCCTCAAATGAAAACAGTTGATTAAAAACCACAAAGACCAAAAAAGTCAGGCTGATTTCTAACAGCAAAATGATGATGATGCCCGCCCAATACTGTACTTTGTTCAACAACGGATACAGCACATACAGGCAAAGCATACTGAGCAATAGAATGGGCTGTACGATGGCCGATATTTCCGCTAAAAGCGGCAAAAAATCGTTAAAATGTTGGCTGAATAAAAGCGCAGCGATAGCGGCTAAAACGTTCACAATCAGCAAAATACGTAGGTGTATGCCAACATTATGTAAATTAGGTAAACGGCTATTTTTGCGCACGGCGTATAGTTCGTTATAATGAATGCACAAGTATATTATTATTAATGAAAATTTAACAATTAAAGCCAAGAAAGCCATTATTCCGTGCAAGACAACTCATTAAATAAAAAATCAAGCGCGTGGTCTGGCCGTTTTAACGAGCCAGTAGCTGAGCTGGTTAAAAAGTACACCGCATCGGTTGATTTTGATAAACGTTTGGCTGAGTTTGATATTGCAGGCTCAGTTGCGCACGCCAAAATGCTTGGCGCGCAGGGTATTATCAGCTTGGATGATGTAGCAAAAATTGAACAAGGCTTGGCTGAAATTTTGGCTGAGATTCAAGCGGGCAGTTTTGAGTGGCTGCTAGATTTAGAAGATGTGCATTTGAATATTGAAAAGCGACTAACTGATAAAATCGGTGATGCAGGTAAGCGCTTACATACGGGTAGAAGCCGTAATGACCAAGTGGCGACCGATGTGCGACTGTGGTTGCGCGCAACGGTAGATGACATTTTGTTGGCAATAAAAAAACTGCAATTGAGCATTGTCGATTTGGCGGAACAACATGCAGATACGATTATGCCAGGCTTTACGCATTTGCAAGTGGCGCAACCGGTGACTTTTGGTCATCATGTATTGGCTTATTTTGAAATGTTAAAGCGTGACGCAGAACGTTTTGCCGATTGCCGCAAACGGATCAATCGACTGCCTTTGGGTGCAGCGGCTTTAGCGGGCACTAGCTATCCCATTAACCGTGAAATGGTGGCAAAAAACTTGGGTTTTGATGGCGTATGTGAAAATTCACTAGATGCGGTTTCTGATCGCGATTTTGCCATTGAATTTACTGCGGCGAGTAGCATATTAATGACGCATTTATCGCGCTTTTCTGAAGAGCTGATTTTGTGGTCGTCGCCACGCTTCGCCTTTGTGGATATCGCCGACCGTTTTTGCACGGGTTCATCGATTATGCCGCAAAAGAAAAACCCAGACGTACCAGAACTGGTGCGGGGTAAAACAGGGCGCGTCAATGGACATTTGGTGGCCTTGCTTACCTTGATGAAAGGCCAGCCGCTGGCTTACAACAAAGATAATCAAGAAGATAAAGAACCGTTATTTGACACGGCAGATACCATTTTAATGACGCTGGCGATTTATGCGGATATGTTGCGCGGCATTGAAGTAAATAAGCCGAATATGCGCCAAGCGGCACTGGAAGGTTTTGCCACCGCTACTGATTTAGCGGATTATTTGGTAAAAAAAGGCATGCCGTTTAGAGATGCACATGAAGCAGTGGCATTAGCAGTGAAACATGCGGTGCAAAAAAAATGTGACTTGGCTGATCTGCTGCTAAAAGACTTGCAGCAATTTAGCAGTATGATTCAAGATGATGTATACGCTGTTTTAACCTTAGAGGGTTCGCTGGCAAGCCGTAATCATATTGGCGGAACTGCGCCAGCTCAAGTGAAAAAAGCCATTGAACTCGCGCGCCAATTGTTGAGTTAACCATACTGTGAAGCTAAAATTCATTCTTGCTCTGCTAATTCCATTAACTTTTGGTAGCACCGTGCGGGCGGTGGATGGCGTGATAGATGAAGTAACAGATGAGCCAGCCTTAATCAATGCAATACCTGAAACCTCAGAATCTAAGCCTGCGGATACAGAAAATATGGCGACTTCTAGCACTAGTCCGTCTGATCTTGGCATGTCACAGTCAATCGGTGATAGTAGCAATTTAAGCGGTGAAGACACAGCAACCACCATGACATGGCCAGCTATACCAGGCGAAAGCTTAAACGATATTGCGCGTTTGTTTTATCCTAAAAACAAAATCATGCGCCAGCAGTTTATAGCAGAAACACTCGCTTTAAATACCGATATAGAGCCAAAATTAAAAGCTAGCAATGAATTTGATGCACCAACTTTACTGCAAATTCCTACGCTTAAATCATTGTCACAAAAGATCAGCTCTATTAAAGCCAAGCGCGCTAAGGCCAAGCGTCAAAAAATGCAGATGAGCTACAACATGAATAAAGCCGTGAGTAAATTACCGGCTTTTTTATTGCAAGAATATGAGGCCTTGCTCAGTAAAAATGCTTTTTTAAAAGCAGAGCTAGAGCGTTTGCATATACGGTTAGGCATACTGCAAGATAAGTTTAACGATTTAAAATTGGTTTTTGATAAAACCATGAGTTTTCCTGCAACCACAGCAACGCCCAGCCATGATATCTTACCAAGCAGTGCAGACAATACGCCAGTTGCAGAAGCGGTAGCGGACGTTAAAGTAACCGAAGCGCAAGCCGATGAGGCTACGTCACAAACTAAAAAAGTATTTAAAAATCTGAATGAAGTAAGCAATGCTGTTGTTATTGCGCCTACAGAAAGTGTTGTGCAACCGACCCCAGAACCTAGCACTAAGCCTGCATTTGATTTGTTTAAATACGGATTATTGGTGATATTAGCTAGCATGTTTGTAGTCAGTGTTGTCGCCTATTTAATACGTAAAAATCGTCAACGCATGCTAGCGCGCCTAAGAGAAGCTATGCCAATGATGGACGATACCGTCACTCATTATGGTGACCAATGGCAAGATACAGAGCAAGAAACGGAGTTTGTTGTTGAGCAGAAGCCTAGCGAACCCAAGAAAGCTTTTCTAGATACCGAAATGGAAAAAGCCTCTTCAACTTTAGAAGAAGCAAAGCTGTTGATGAGCATTAATCGCACGCAAGACGCGATTGCACACCTCAAGTTAACCATCGAAACGCAGCCAAAATCGTCTATTAATCACTGGTTGTATTTACTAGAAGTATTTAGAAAAATCAATGCAAAAGAAGCGTTTGAAGAATACGCAAAAAGCTTGCATCAAACCTTTAATGTGATGACGCCAGTGTGGTACGAAAACGATTTAACGACCAACGCGGCAATTGTCGTGTCACAACATTTAGAAGATTTTCCACATATTATCGAAAAACTGGATGCTGTTTGGCCAAGCGAGTTGGCCAGTGTGTATTTGCGTAGCTTGATTACCGATAATCGTGGTGGCGAGCGAACAGGTTTTAGTAAATCGGTGTTAGATGAAATTTTAATGCTGATTGCGCTTTTGGATACGCGAAAAGAAATCGCTTAAACTTAAATCTAAAACGCTAATTTAAAAATAAGCCCAATAAATCGTTTAAATAACGCTGGCCCGATACAGTTGGTTTAATGCGCTTTAACTCTTGTGTGATTAAGCCTTTTTGGGTTGCCCTTAATAAGCCAGCCTGTATCATTTGTAAACTTAACCCAGTGCGTTGCTGAAATAAACTCAGCTCAACGCCATCCGTTAAACGTAGCGCATTCATCATAAATTCAAAGCTTAAATCGTCTTGGGCAATTAACCAGCTATTGTCCACCGCGTTGCCATTTTCTGCGTTTTCCATAAACGCTTTTGGATGCTTATGGCGCGTTTCGCGCGTGATTTTATCGTGATAGCTGAGTTTAGAATGTGCGCCTGCACCAATACCCAAATAATCGCCAAATTGCCAATAGTTAACGTTATGCCTAGCCTGACTTTTAGGTTTGCAAAAAGCCGATGTTTCATAATGCTCATAACCATTTTCAGCCAACAACGCTTCAATCTGCTCTTGCATATCTGCACTGACATCGTCATCTGGCAAGCTGGGCGGCGTGCGATGAAACGGTGTATTCGGCTCTAACGTTAAATGGTAAAACGATAAATGGTCGGGATTCAGCGCAACCGCTTGGCGTGCATCTTGTAACGCATGCTCTAAACTTTGATTCGGCAGCGCATACATCACATCTAAATTCACGCGCTCAAAGGTGTTAAGTGCCAATTCAGCGGCTTGAATCGCTTGTTTATCATCATGAATACGGCCAAGCGCTTTGAGATAGTCCCCATTAAAACTTTGAATCCCTAACGAAATGCGATTAATACCAGCCTGCTTATAGCCCGTAAACCGTGCGATTTCTACAGTGCCAGGATTAGCCTCTAGTGTCACTTCTGCGTCATATTCCAGTGGCGTTAACATACGCACGGCGCCTAAAATTTCATCAATCGATTCTGCCGAAAATAAACTCGGTGTTCCGCCGCCAAAAAACACACTTTTAATTTTACGCCCATATACGCGCGGCACAGATTGCTCTAAATCCGATATCAAGGCCGCAACATAGCGTTTTTCAGGCATATCAGTGCGCGATTCATGCGAATTAAAATCGCAATAAGGACACTTTTTAATGCACCAAGGAATATGAATATACAGCGATAAAGGCGGCGGATTAGTTAAGCCAGATAGGGTGGCTTCACCTAAAACGGGAGAAGTAATATTAATAGGTTTTGTCTGATTAAAGTTTGCTTCAGCGTTAATCGGAATAATCTTTTTCAACGGATTATTTGCTCTTTTGATAAGGGTTAATCAATTGTTCAACAATCAAATTTAATGTTGCGCGCATTTGCGCCTCATTCACTTCCATCAGCAAGCCATCTTCAAATGCGTCTTGCATCATTTGCGCAATCTCTTCAAAGTTGTCTTGCATGACTTTGATTTTTTCGGTGCAGGCAACGATGCTTTTGTCATCACGAACCCAAGTTGGTAAATGTTTCATTTGCTAATATTAGTACGTTAAGTGCTGAATTAATTGCAACATTTTACGCAAAGCGTGGCCGCGGTGACTGAGTTTGTTTTTAATTTCTGGCGCGAGTTCAGCAGCGGATTTACCTGTAATGGTATCTAAAAAAAGTGGGTCGTAGCCAAAACCATAATCGCCACGTGCTTTTTTTAAAATAGAGCCTTTCCAAATACCTTCTGCAATCAGCGGTTGCGGGTCGTCATGTTTACGCACTAGCACCAAGCAGCAGTAATAATGTGCAAAGCGATTTTCATGCAGCTTTAAAGTCTTAAGTAAATGCGCGTTATTTTTTGCATCGTCTTTTACGCCAGAAAAGTAAGCAGAATGCACACCCGGTGCACCTTCTAAGGCCTCTAAACATAAGCCAGAATCGTCTGCTAGTGCGGGTAAACCCGTGGCTAGGCTGGCGTGACGCGCTTTGGCTAAAGCGTTTTCAATAAAGGTGCAGTGCGGCTCGGCCGCTTCAGCCACATTAAAAGCCGATTGTGGCAGAACTTCTATGCTTAACGGCTGTAACAAGGCTTGAATTTCGACAAGCTTGCCTTGATTGCCTGATGCAATGACTAACTGTTTTAACATACGAAAAGTGAATTAAATACTCAAAGCGTCTTTTTGTTTGGCTAACAAATCATGAATGCCGCTGGTAGCCAAATCCAGCATGGCATTCATGGTTTCGCGCGCAAATGGTTCGCCCTCAGCCGTGCCTTGAATCTCTACAAAGCCGCCATCCGCCGTCATCACAACATTCATATCGGTATCGCAGTCAGAATCTTCAATATAATCTAAATCTAATACAGGAACACTTTTGTATACGCCAACTGATATGGCGGCAACGGCTTGCTTGAGCGGATTTTCAGTTATTTTGCCCGATTTTAATAAAGTAGAAATCGCATCATGTAATGCCACATAAGCGCCTGTAATACTGGCGGTGCGCGTGCCGCCATCGGCTTGAATCACATCACAATCAATGTGCACGCTGCGTTCGCCCAGTTTTTCCAAATCAATAATCGCGCGTAAGCTGCGGCCAATTAAACGTTGAATTTCTTGTGTACGGCCAGATTGTTTGCCTTTGGCTGCTTCTCTATCCATGCGGCTACCCGTTGAGCGTGGCAACATGCCATATTCTGCGGTGACCCAGCCTTGATTTTTACCTTTTAAAAAGCCGGGTACTTTTTCTTCTACACTGGCGGTGCATAGTACGTGCGTATCACCAAATTTAACCAGCACAGCGCCTTCGGCATGTTTGGTGTAATGACGGATAATTTCTACGGCGCGAAGTTGATTGTTTGCACGTTGACTTGGGCGAGTATTGGTTTGGACGATTGGCGTTTGCATCATGAGGGCTTTAATCTGTCAAAAACAAACATTATAAGCGATGCAGATTGGGATGCTGCCAAAACTTAGCAAATGCTGGCTTACATTTGCCATACTTAACCCTAAAATTGGGCTAAATTTTTGGCTTTTGTTGTGTTTTATTCAGTGCGTTTTGAATTTCGGCAATGGTGTTTTCAATGTCATCATCAGACAAATCATTTAAGTTCATACCGTCTTTATGATGCTGTTGCACGGTGTTCATGATGGTTGTGGTTTCGCCCAAAGGCATCAGTTGCGTTGAAACAGCATCGGTACTTTTTTGCCTATCGCCCCATTGCAAGCCAATCGCACTCATATTATCGCCGCGTTCATCACTGGCAAATTCGGCGCTATCCATCAATTTATTGGTGGCATCGGCAATCACAGTGTGTTGCTGAATAATTTCTTTAATCTGTTGATCGCTCAATACGCCCCACACGCCATCAGTACATAATAGAATGGTGTCACCTTCAAGCAATTCAAAACGGTCTGATAAATCAATCTGCGGCGGGGTTTCACCGCCTAGGCAGTTATAAATTTTGTTTTTGTAAGGATGCGTCGCCATTTCTTCTTTGGTGATCATGCCTTTTTTGTAAAGCGATTGCACGACTGAATGATCTTCGGTGCGGAATAATAAATGCCCATCGCGAAAATGATACAACCGAGAATCGCCCACATGCGCGCAGTACAAAAAACCGCGCTGAATAATGGCCACCACAATAGTCGTGCGCGGGGATTCGATTAATTCGTCACGTTGGGTGACGTTATCAATCATATCGTGCACTTGCTGAATATGGTCGATGAGGAACTTGGCTGGGCTACTTAAAAAAGGCACTGCCAAGCGTTGAAAAGCATCAGTTAGGGTTTTAACAGCCAAATGTGCAGCAACTTCGCCATGGCGGTGGCCACCCATTCCATCCGCTAATACAAGCAACAAGGCATCTTTGCTATAAGAATAAGCCAAACGATCTTGATTATAGTTTCTGGGTCCTTGGCGACTATTTTGGTAGATTGAGAATTTCATTTAAGCAGCTATTTTTCGTATTTTTTAGTGACTAATATGCAGTCCACATCTTAAAGTGGTTTGTTCAACGCGTCTTTAATTTTTTTAGCAAAACTGGGTTTCTTTACCTCAATTGGAGGAACAATTTCAAACAAGGTCTTCTGTAACGAGAATACACTTTGTGGTCTTTCTAGGTAGTTTAACTTTAAGCAATTATCAATGATTTGCAATAACTCTTGCGTATAAATACCTTTGCCTACTTTGGTGGCGGGCGCTAAAAAATCTTTTTTAACGCGCTGATTAGCTGCCATTGGGGCTGACCTTGCCAAGCAAGAATACATGCTGGCGCCAACACTATAAATATCGCTCCACGGGCCCAATTGCTTGCGCTCAAAATATTGCTCGGGGGGCGCAAAACCAGGTGTATAGCTGGGCGACAATTTAGATTGCGTTTGTGTGAGCGTTTGACGCGCAGAACCAAAATCAAGTAATACAGGCGAGCCATCTAAGCGAATATAAATATTGGCAGGCTTAATATCCAAGTGCAGCA
>LNFM01007801.1_pt1 | contig 16524 bp, 13 predicted proteins | sample 596031 | NCBI WGS metagenome assembly LNFM01 (sample SAMN04254537, study PRJNA301005) | activated carbon metagenome | isolation source: dual media filters at the Ann Arbor, Michigan drinking water treatment plant | place: USA: Ann Arbor
TATGGCTACGACGCTTCTCAGCCTGTTTTGCGCGTTTTTTGGCAGAAGGTGTATTGGCCACCGTCAAGCTCCTCGAAAAAAACTGGGGGGTTACAAACGAATAAGGCCGCGAATCATGCCGATATGAGGGCGTGCTGTCAAGCCCGTCAGCCTGTGCATGTGCTGGCCTGACCAGTGGCGGCCCGTTACACTCCTCGCCTCTGCGCAGCGCCCTATTTCTCAGGCTGCGCGTGTTCGCGGAAGCCGAATGATCTCATGAATCTGCTCAAGTCGCTGGCTGCGGTCGGCTCCATGACCATGCTCTCGCGTGTGCTGGGGTTTGTGCGCGACACCATTATTGCCCGCACCTTCGGTGCCGGCGTGGCCACGGATGCCTTTGTGGTGGCATTCAAGTTGCCCAACCTGTTGCGGCGGATCTTTGCTGAAGGCGCGTTTTCCCAAGCCTTTGTGCCGATCCTGGCCGAATACAAAACCCAGCAGGGCGACGAAGCGGCGCGTACGTTCGTGGCTTATGTCAGCGGCCTGCTGACGCTGGTGTTGGCCGTGGTCACGCTGCTTGGCGTGCTCGCCGCACCCTGGATCGTATGGGTTTCGGCGCCAGGCTTCGCCGATGAAGCCGAGCGCTTCGCCCTGACCACTGATCTGTTGCGGGTGACCTTTCCTTATATTTTGTTGATTTCGCTGTCGTCGCTGGCCGGTGCGGTGCTCAACACGTGGAACCGTTTCTCGGTGCCAGCGTTCGTACCGACCCTGCTGAATCTCAGTATGATTGCCTTCGCGTTGTTCCTGACGCCCTATTTCGATCCACCCATCATGGCCCTGGGCTGGGCCGTGCTGGTTGGCGGCTTGCTGCAGCTGCTCTATCAGCTGCCCCACCTGAGAAAAATCGGCATGCTCGTGCTGCCACGCCTGAACCTGCGTGATGCAGGCGTCTGGCGTGTCCTGAAGCAAATGGGACCGGCGATTTTCGGGGTGTCGGTCAGCCAGATCTCGCTGATCATCAACACGGTGTTCGCCTCTTTTCTGGTCGCCGGCTCCGTGTCGTGGATGTATTACGCCGACCGGCTGATGGAGCTGCCATCGGGCGTGCTCGGCGTGGCGCTTGGGACCATCCTGCTGCCAGCCTTGTCGAAGAGCTACGCAAGCGCCGACCCTGCCGAGTATTCGCGCTTGCTCGACTGGGGGCTGCGTCTGTGTTTTCTGCTGGTGCTGCCTTGTGCGGTGGCGTTGGCATTGCTGGCCGAGCCATTGACGGTGTCGCTGTTCCAGTACGGCAAGTTCACCGCCAGCGACGCGGCCATGACGCAGCAGGCGCTGGTCGCGTATTCCGTGGGGTTGCTGGGCATTATTCTGGTGAAGATTCTTGCGCCAGGCTTTTACGCGCAGCAGAACATCAAAACGCCGGTAAAAATCGGCCTGGTGACGTTAGCCGCCACGCAGTTGATGAACCTGCTGTTTGTCTTCGTCATCCCGCTGGCCCACGCCGGGCTGGCGCTGTCCATCGGCCTGGCTGCCTGCCTGAACGCGGGGCTGCTGTATTGGCAGCTGCGCCGCGCGAATATGTTTCAGCCGCAGTCAGGTTGGTTGAGCTTCCTGCTCAAGCTCTCGGTGGCGCTGGTCGCCATGGTCGCTGCGCTGCTGCTGGCCCTGCACTGGATGCCGGCATGGGCCGAAGGCGACATGCTCTGGCGCCTGACGCGCCTGGCTGGGTTGGTGGTGCTGGGTGTGGTGAGTTATTTCGCGGTGCTGCTGGTGTTGGGATTTCGTCTGCGTGATTTCGCCCGGCGCACGCTTCATTGATGCGCGCGTGCCTGTTGTCGGCGCGCGGCTGTGCGTATAATTGGCGACTTTGTGAGCAAGAAGCGCGCTATGCAGCTGGTTCGAGGCCTTCATAACTTGCGGCCCCAGCATCGGGGCTGTGTCGCCACTATTGGCAACTTCGACGGTATTCACCGTGGCCATCAGGCTATTTTGTCGCGCCTGCGCGAACGGGGTGCCGAGCTGGGGTTGCCGACCTGTGTGGTGATCTTCGAGCCGCAACCACGTGAGTTCTTTGCCCCGCAAGCTGCTCCGGCGCGCATCACCCGGTTGCGCGACAAACTGGCGTTGCTCGCCGCCGAAGGTGTCGACCAAGTGCTGTGCCTGAGTTTCAACCGGCGCCTACGCGAGCTGAGTGCCAGCCAGTTTGTGCACGACGTGCTGGTTGAAGGGCTTGGCATCGGCCATCTGGAAGTGGGGGATGACTTCCGCTTTGGGTGTGACCGTGCGGGGGATTTCGCCTTCCTCGAAGAAGCCGGCGCGCGGGAAGGGTTCAGTGTCGAAGCAGCCACCACGGTGCAGCTCGACGGTGCCCGGGTCAGCAGTACGCGCGTGCGTGAAGCGCTGGCCGAGGCCGATTTTGTACTGGCCGAGCGGCTGCTGGGGCGCCCATTCAGCATCGCCGGGCGGGTGCTGCACGGACAGAAACTCGGGCGTCAGTTGAATGCGCCGACCGCCAATGTGCAGCTCAAACGCAAGCGCGTGCCGCTGACCGGGGTGTACCTGGTCAGCGCTGAAATAGACGGCCAGCCATGGCCCGGGGTCGCCAACATTGGTGTCCGCCCCAGCGTGGCCGGCGATGGGAGCGCCCACCTCGAGGTGCACCTGCTGGATTTTGCCGGCGACCTGTATGGCCGGCGTTTGGTGGTGGCCTTCCACCACAAGCTGCGTGATGAGCAGCGTTTCGCCTCTCTCGAGGCACTGAAGACGGCAATTGCTGCCGATATTGCCGCCGCCCGCGCCCATTGGCAGGGTCAACCGCTTAAGTGAAGAGCCTGAGATGACCGACTACAAAGCCACGTTGAATCTTCCTGATACCCCTTTCCCGATGAAAGCCGGGCTGCCGCAGCGCGAGCCGCAGATTCTGCAGCGTTGGAACGAGATTGGCCTGTATCAGAAGCTGCGTGAGATTGGCGCTGACCGGCCGAAGTTTGTCCTGCACGACGGCCCGCCCTACGCCAACGGCAGCATCCACATCGGTCACGCGCTGAACAAGATCCTCAAGGACATCATCACCCGCTCCAAGACCATCGCCGGCTTCGACGCCCCGTACGTACCGGGCTGGGACTGCCATGGCTTGCCGATCGAGCACAAGGTTGAAACCACCTTCGGCAAAAATCAGCCGGCTGATCTGACCCGCGAGCGTTGCCGCACCTACGCGGCCGAGCAGGTCGAAGAGCAGAAGGGTAACTTCATCCGCCTTGGCGTGCTGGGCGAGTGGGACAACCCCTACCTGACCATGAACTTCGCCAATGAGGCCGGGGAAATCCGTGCCCTGGCCGAGATCGTCAAGAACGGCTTCGTGTTCAAGGGCCTGAAGCCGGTCAACTTCTGCTTTGATTGCGGTTCTGCACTGGCCGAGGCCGAGGTCGAATATCAGGACAAGAAGTCTGAAGCCATCGACGTCGCCTTCCCGGTGGAAGACGCCGACAAACTGGCCGCCGCATTCGGCCTGGCCAGCCTGAGCAAGCCGACCAGCATCGTCATCTGGACCACTACGCCCTGGACGATCCCCGCCAACCAGGCGCTGAACGTACACCCAGAGTTCAACTACGCCCTGGTGGACGTCGGTGATCGCATGCTGCTGCTGGCCGAAGACATGGTCGAGAGCAGCCTGCAGCGTTACGGCCTGCAAGGCGAAGTCGTCGCCACTGCAGCAGGCGCGGCGCTGGAGCTGATTAACTTCCGTCATCCGTTCTACGAGCGCTTGTCGCCCGTCTATCTGGCAGATTACGTCGAGCTGGGCGCGGGTACCGGTATCGTCCACTCCGCGCCGGCCTATGGTGAGGACGACTTCTACAGCTGCAAGCGCTACGGCATGAGCAACGACGACATTCTCAACCCGGTGCAGAGTAACGGTGTGTATGTCGAGTCGCTGCCGTTCTTCGGCGGTCAGTTCATCTGGAAGGCCACCCCGGCCATCGTCGCGAAACTCGACGAAGTGGGTGCGCTGCTCAAGCACGAAACCATCAACCACAGCTACATGCACTGCTGGCGCCACAAGACGCCGCTGATCTACCGCGCCACCGCGCAGTGGTTCATCGGCATGGACAAGCAGCCGCACGAGGGCAAAACCCTGCGTGAGCGCTCGCTGGCCGCGATCGAGGAAACCCAGTTTGTACCCGGCTGGGGCCAAGCGCGTCTGCATAGCATGATCGCAGGGCGTCCGGACTGGTGCATCTCGCGTCAGCGTAACTGGGGCGTGCCGATCCCATTCTTCACCCACAAGGAAACTGGCGATCTGCACCCACGCACCGCCGAGTTGATGGAAGACGTGGCCAAGCGCGTCGAGCAGGAGGGCATTGAGGCCTGGTTCAAGCTCGACACCGCCGAGCTGTTGGGCGCCGAGGCCGATCAGTACGACAAGAGCCGCGACACCCTGGATGTGTGGTTCGACTCGGGTACTACCCACTGGCACGTGCTGCGCGGCTCCCATGCCGAGCTGGCGCACCCGAATGGCCCGGCTGCTGATCTGTACCTGGAAGGCTCCGACCAGCACCGTGGTTGGTTCCATTCCTCCTTGCTGACCGGCTGCGCCATCGATGGCCACGCGCCGTACAAAGAGCTGCTGACCCACGGTTTCACCGTCGACGAGCAGGGCCGCAAGCAGTCCAAGTCCCTTGGTAACGTGGTCGCGCCGCAGAAGGTCATCGACAGCCTGGGTGCGGACATCCTGCGTCTGTGGGTGGCCTCCACTGATTATTCGGGTGAGATGGCCGTCTCCGACCAGATCCTGCAGCGCAGCGCTGATGCCTACCGGCGCATCCGCAACACCGCGCGCTTCCTGCTTTCCAACCTCAGCGGCTTCGACCCGGCGCAGCACCTGTTAGCGCCCGAAGACATGCTGGCGCTGGACCGTTGGGCGGTGGATCGTGCCCTGCTGCTGCAGCGCGAAATCGAAGAGGCTTACACCAGCTACCGCTTCTGGAACGTGTACCAGAAGGTGCACAACTTCTGCGTGCAGGAGCTGGGCGGCTTCTACCTCGACATCATCAAGGATCGCCAGTACACCACCGCCGCCGACAGCGTGGCGCGGCGCTCCTGCCAGACCGCGATGTTCCACATTGCCGAAGCCCTGGTGCGCTGGATCGCGCCGGTGCTGTCGTTTACCGCCGATGAAATCTGGCAGTACCTGCCGGGCGCGCGTAACGAGTCGGTGATGCTCAACACCTGGTATGAAGGCCTGAGCGAGCTGCCGGCGGGTTTCGAGTTGGATCGTGCGTTCTGGGACCGCGTTATGGCGGTCAAAACCGCAGTCAACAAGGAGCTGGAGAATCAGCGCAGTGCCAAGCTGATTGGTGGCAACCTGCAGGCTGAAGTGACCCTCTACGGCGAAGCGTCGCTGGTTGCCGACCTGACCCGACTGGGTGATGAGCTGCGTTTTGTGCTGATCACCTCGGGCGCCAGCCTGGCGCCGTTGGCTGATGCGCCGGCCGATGCAGTCGAGACCGACGTCAGCGGCATGAAGTTGAAGATCGTCAAATCCGGCCTGACCAAGTGTGCCCGCTGCTGGCACTTCTGCGCCGATGTCGGTAGCCACGCTGCGCACCCGGAGATCTGCGGTCGTTGCGTGAGCAACATCGAAGGGCAGGGCGAGGTACGCCATCATGCGTAACGCCTCGGCCCGCACAGCGGAGCGGCTTTCATGAGTGCGCGTTTTGGCAAGCTCGGCTGGCTATGGCTCACCCTGCTGGTCTTCGTGGTCGATCAGACCACCAAGTTCTGGTTCGATAACAACCTGAGCATGTACCAGCAGATCGTGATCATCCCGGATTACTTCAGTTGGACCCTGGCCTATAACACCGGCGCGGCATTCAGTTTCCTGGCTGGTGCTTCGGGCTGGCAGCGCTGGTTCTTCGCGGCCATTGCCCTGGTGGTCAGCGTGATTCTGGTGGTCTGGCTCAAGCGCCTCAAGCCTGAGGAAACCTGGCTGGCAGCCGCCTTGGCCCTGGTGCTCGGCGGCGCGCTGGGCAATCTGGTTGACCGGGTGGTGTTCGGCCATGTGGTCGACTTTATCTTGGTCCACTGGCAGAACCGCTGGTATTTCCCGGCGTTCAATATCGCTGACTCCGCCATTACCGTCGGTGCCGTTCTCCTGGCGCTGGACATGTTCAAGAGCAATAAACCCGCCGAGGTCACCCCATGACAGATGTACGCATTGGCCCGGACAAGGAAGTCACCCTGCATTTCGCCCTCAAGCTGGAAAATGGCGATGTGGTCGACAGCACCTTTGACAAGCAGCCGGCGACCTTCAAAGTCGGCGATGGCAACCTGCTGCCTGGTTTTGAACAGGCCATCTTTGGCCTCAAGGCCGGCGACAAGCGCAGCCTGCCGATTGCCCCCGAACAAGGTTTCGGCCAGGGCAACCCGCAAAATGTGCAGGTGATGCCGCGCAGCCAGTTTCAGGACATGGAGCTGTCTGAAGGCCTGCTGGTGATCTTCAACGATGCGGCGAACACCGAGTTGCCGGGCGTGGTCAAAACCTTTGACGACAGCCAGGTGACCATCGATTTCAATCACCCGCTCGCCGGCAAACAGCTGCAGTTCGATGTCGAAGTGATTGAGGTGAAGGCGCTCTGACAGGCTGTTAAGACGCTACTTCGACCGTGTTAGGCCATTAACAATGGCCAACAAAGGCCTGTAGGCGCGAATGTGCGAGCGATGATGTCGCCGGTTTCGCGCCTACAGGCGCTAGGTAAGCGCAGCCATCTCTTGTCGCGCTGCCCTTAGCTCGCCCCGAGCGTCGCGTGTTGCCTCCATCAAGGTGACCGACAGATCATCGCCCCAGTGCGTACGGCCGAGCCGTACACTAGCCCGCAAGGTTTACCGCCGAGATACCGTTATGCATATCAAGCTCGCCAACCCCCGTGGCTTCTGCGCAGGCGTAGACCGCGCCATCGAAATCGTCAACCGTGCGTTGGAAGTGTTCGGCCCGCCGATCTACGTGCGCCATGAAGTGGTGCACAACAAGTTCGTGGTCGAAGACCTGCGTGCCCGTGGCGCGGTCTTCGTCGAAGAGCTGGACCAGGTGCCAGATGATGTCATCGTCATCTTCAGCGCCCATGGCGTGTCCCAGGCCGTGCGCAGCGAGGCTGAACGGCGCGGTCTGAAGGTCTTCGATGCCACCTGCCCACTGGTGACCAAAGTCCATATGGAAGTGGTGCGCTACAGCCGCGAAGGGCGCGAGTGCATCCTCATCGGCCATGCCGGGCACCCCGAAGTCGAAGGCACCATGGGTCAGTACGACGCCAGCAATGGCGGCACCATTTACCTGGTCGAGGATGAAACGGACGTCGCCAACTTACACGTACGCAACCCCGAAGCACTGGCTTTCGTCACCCAGACCACCTTGTCGATGGACGACACCAGCAAAGTCATTGATGCCCTGCGCACCAAGTACCCGTCCATCGGCGGTCCGCGCAAGGACGACATCTGCTACGCCACGCAAAACCGCCAAGACGCCGTCAAGCAGCTCGCGGTGGAGTGCGATGTGCTGTTGGTGGTTGGCAGCCCAAACAGCTCCAACTCCAACCGCCTGCGTGAGCTGGCCGAGCGCATGGGCACCCCGGCCTACCTGATTGACGGCGCGCAAGACCTGCAGCAGGCATGGTTTGAGGGCGTCGTAGGCATCGGAATCACCGCCGGCGCCTCAGCGCCGGAAGTGCTGGTGCGCGGCGTGATCAGCCAGCTACGCAGCTGGGGTGCGACAGGGGAGACCGAGCTAGACGGCCGGCCCGAGAACGTTACGTTCTCGATGCCGAAGGAGTTGCGGGTTAAGCAGGTGTGAGGCGTGAGCGCTGCAAAAGCGCTCAATTACTTCCAGCAATCCGACACGCTGCCTGTGCCTGCCTTGGTTTTCACGCCCGCCTGATCGAGCCCTAGAGCAAGACATTTGCTGTCATTCGTTTGCGGCGCATTTTCTGGAGTCGCTGTCAGCGTATAGGTGGTGTTTGTGACATCGCTGATCTCAAGTGAGTAAAACCGCAAACCCGCGACGTAGCCGCCCATATTCAGATCGTCGGTGTCGTCGGCATACGTGTTGTTCTGCGCGAAGAAGCGCTCTTGGCGCGCTGCTGCTTCGCTGAGCAGTGCCATCGCTTCGGTTCGGTTGCTTCGCAATACGTATTCCTGATAGCTGGGGTACGCGATAGCCGCGAGTATGCCAATGATCGTCACCACGATCATGATCTCGATAAGGGTAAAACCGCGTTGCTGGTTACGCATGCAAACGTCCTTCTAAGTCAGTGCCCGGCACTAGGCCGGGCACTCAATGGGTCAGGGTTCGATATTTTCTGGAATCACACGCCAGCTTTGACGACCGGTTGAGCCGCCGCCCAGGCTGATAGCTAAACCTTCACCGTCGGGGCCGCGTAAGTTCGGATTACCCTCTGGACCGGCGTTGCCGTCAGTAATAATAAACCCACCAGTACCCGGTGAATCGAGGCTCGATACCGGTATGCCGTTGAAACTGTCATTGGCGTCAACCTTGCCATCACCATTCATGTCGAAGACGTTGAACAGCGTACGACCGCCAGTGCTCGGGTTGATACCGTAGTAGCGGCCATCCACGCCTGAGGCGCAAGGATCTGAGTTGGGTGTGCGGGTACCGACGAACAGCACCTCACCGCGCTTGATCATGTCATCGACAATACGCTCTCCGGTCGAGGTACTGCTGGTCGACAGATCCAGGTACCAGCCGTACTTGCCGGTGGTATTGGAGCTGCTATACCAGTTGATCGAGTTATTACTGAGGATCCTAACGTTTCGTGTCTCGGAGCCGAACGAGGCGTTTAATGTCTCCTGAGTTATGCTCTGGCGCTGCAGGCTGGCGCGGTTCAGCGTCGGTGTCGAGCTGGCCGCTTGTCCCATGGTCTGGCGGTCCCAGATGCCATACAACGTCTGCATCTCGTAGGGGCTGACCTTGTCGGTCACGCCGAGATAACGTCCAGTACCAAACGCGACGATATAGCCAACACGAGAGGGATGACTTATCAGTGATGGGGCTGAGGTGATCGATTGCCGACTGCCGCCTGTATCTGCTGTCAAAGCCCGGTATAGGGGAGTTCCGTCGAATGCGACGCGGAAGTCATTGGCGACTGAAGTGCCGTCAGTGGCTCGGCTGAACGGGTTATCTGAGTCGACGGTATTAGCAATCAAATCGAAACGCCATAAGTTTCCTTGCAGGTCCCCGGCATACGCATAATCTGCTACACCATCCCCGTTTCCATCCGCCAGCCGCGGCGTTGATAGCCCGTTGGTGGTTGCTGCGCCCTGTGCATCCAGTTTTTTGACTACCGCACCGGTTTCAACGTCAAGGACGAATAGCACTGCCTTGCCGGAATTGTTGTTCGCGCTGTTATAGCCGTTGGGGAGCACGACCCCCCATTTGCCATTGTGCAGGCGTGCGGTCACAGGGGTCGGAATGCTATAGCCCAGATCGCTCAGGCAGTTGTTGGCTTCATCACAGGTCTTACTGGCTGCGGTATCGCTGGTGAACTCCCAGAGTAGGGTGACGTTGTCAGGGTCCGTGACATCCAGCGCGAACACGCCACGGCCGCCCGCCCCTAGGGTGCCAATGAGTACCGTGTGCCAGGCGCCGGAGAAGTACACATCTGTGGCGGTCAGCGATCCATCCACGTAATAGCGGTGGTTGTCGTTGGACTGGCTGGTGTAATCACTGCGCGAAAGCTGGTTGAGATGAGTAATCACAGGTGTCGGGACGAATGCAAAACGCTCTGCCCCTGTGGTGCTGTCGAATGCGTGCAGCATGCCGTCGTTCGCACCCACGTAGACCTGCCCACGCCGCGCCGCCTGTTGCGTCTTGAACGCAGCATAGGTACCAGCTGAGCCATCGATACTGTCTGCCACATAGTTTAGGTACTGAGCGCCTGCAACCAGAACCGGGCTGGAGCCGATGATATCGCCAAGTTTGCTATCACGAACACGCAAGGTGCTACAGCCTTCGAGCGTACTGCAGCTGTCGCCTCTTACAAAGGCTGTCCGAGCCCGGCCGTAGGTGTCTGTAGTCCCCGTGATCGGGTTTACATTCAGCGATGCCTGTAGGCCCACTCCATCAAAGGTGCGATTAGCCAGATTGTCATAGGTGAAATCAGTCAGACGTGAGCCTGTTGTGGCGTTGCTGTTGATCTTGATGGTGCGTGACGAAGGTATCTGTCGGCTCGCTCTCCAGATCTCTGTAGCGACACCGCTGGATGAATAGGTTTCTTTGATTAGTTCTCCGCTCCAGTCTTCTACCTGAAATTCGGTGCGGTAGATGGCTTGGGTAGTACTGGTGCTGCCACTGATGGGCTCGCGATTAGCTGCCGGGCGGGTGATCGCAGTGTTGCGTTGGGATAGATCACCGAAGGCCTTGTCCAGTTGGGCTCTGAGTGTCAGCGCATTGGTCACTAGGAAATAGTTATCCGGCACACCATTGTTGTCGGCGTCCCAGGCGGTTGCCGTGGTGCCGTACTTCGCTGCATACCAGAGCGGGTCTTGCAGCAGGCTGGCGCTGGCGGTGTCAGCGGCCTGGAAGGTGCGGGTTGTGGTAATCGGCAGGGACGAGCACTCAGTACGAGCCGCCGTGCCGTTCGCCCTGTTTTCGCAATACCCCGGGTCCCTGCCTGGTGGTGTGTTCAGGCGGTAGTAGGTGTTGGTATTTGCACACGCGGTGGTGCTGCCATCTGCTAAGTCACAGATCTCCAAGTAGATACCGTCTTTGCTGGTGCCCGAGATGATATAGCCCATGTTCTGTGTGGCGCCGCCAGCGGCATACTCAGAGTCGAGGCGAATATCCAGTGTGCCAGCGTTGTTCACCGAGAGTGTGTAGACCGCGATGGCGTCCATATCATGGTCCGCCCCTTGTTCTACATCCTCGTAGTTGATACGGAATTTAGCAAAGGGCCGACCGTTGTTTATGCCGTCGTCTTGGTTAAAGTCATCGGTATTAGCAATCTGCTCTATGTAGAAGTCGACGATCTGGTTAGTGGGCTGGAAGGCACTGTTTTGCACTGATTTGGCGAACGGCACCACCGAAATAACATTGTTGCCCACCGGGAATTCAATTTTCGGCAGCGGAGAGGCCAGAGCTACCGAATAGGTAAGCAGTTTTTTGTCTCCGCCAATGTTATTGGTGGCGCCAAAGCGTGACACCCCAGCGGAGTAGTAGGTGCCCTTCTTCGTCGGCTCCTCTGGCGCCAGGCCACGCACCGTCGAGAGGTTGGTCACGGTTTTGGCCGTCGGCGCGCCGTCGCTGACGCCGCCTGCTTCACCGATAAACACATTGCGTGAGCCGCCGCCCTCTGCAGTCCAGATGGCATCAACCTCAGTGGATGCGTTGAAGTTACGGATGGATGCAGGATTCCCCGAGCCATCAATCGCAGCGCCGCCGTCCTCCGTCTGCCAGGTCGCATTACCGCCTGGCATTTTGTAGTCGTAGGAGGGGTTGATATCGCTGATCACGGTCATGGCAGGCACTGCGCAGCTGGGGTAGGCCCCACGGCCGTTGGTTTCGGCGGCATAGGGCGGTGTCCAGGTGGGTTTTGGCAAGCCTAGCGTCACATCCGGGCCGGTCGTGTAGTCATAGATTGATGTGGGTGTAGTCGCCCCGGAGAAATAACGCATCGTTTCATACATCATTTCGCCGATTGGGTTACCCCACATGTAGCAGGTATCGCTTCCTCTCATCGCTCGGTTGGTAATAAAGCCACAACCGTATTGAAAGTTACCGTAGTTGAAATCAACTGTGCGGAACTTGTTTATGGTGTCGACAATACCCGAGACATCGGCGCGGAATACGCCTGTAGTCAGGTCGAGTTCGTTGGCGAAGCTCTGGATGTTACTGCGCAGCGTGCCGCCGCTGATGTTCTTGGCATAGGAACCCGACAGCAGGCCAAAGTACATGCGGTTGGTTTGCCCGTAGTCATGCAGGATGCCGGTCGGCTTGTAACTGGTGCCGCTGCTGCTGCCGGGGTAAGCACGGCAATTAGACTCGCGCAGCGATTCAGTGGATGGGCATGCATCAACGCGGATGCTGAAGTCGCGCAAGACCGACGCCTCGCCGCCGCTGGGCAGCTTCCAGAACAGGTTCCAGCTGTCACCGCCGCTGCCTTCTTCATGGCGGAAGCGTACGGTGTAGGTTTGTCCAGCTGTCAGGTAAACAGTACCAGAGTGTAAGTCTAGGCTTGCGGCAGAACTATTTGCACCATGGCCACCGTACCATGAGGCGATAACTGTACCTCCGATTGCTACATCAACTGCATCATCACCGTCTACAGCAAAGCGGTAGGTGCCTGTTTCTGGAGCAGTAAGCGTGCCTTCGATTAATGTGTGATAGTTATCATGGTTGCACCTGTTTTCTCCTGCAAAAGGGTTGTTGCTGTTATTGTTATTTCCCGATTTGAAAACTGTTACGTTAGTGCCTGTGCCACATTGGGTCCGGTTCGCCGCACTGAAGAGATTGTTCATCTCTGTCTCAGTATTCGGGCTAGAAATATTGTCTCGCCAAGTTGTTATCCGCATGGCCGATAGATTGACTGCCGGTACTTCGGTCCATCCAGCTGCCGGCCCCCCGGTCGTGCAGTTTACAGTAGCGCGTGTACTATTTACGCATTGTGTTCCAGCTACAGGGCGCTCTTTAGACACCCAGTTCCAGATGCGAAAGGTGGTGTTATTGAGCACTCGCAAGAGCGGTGCAGTATTATCGGCAGTCGAGGTCACTGCAAAGAGGTGGTAGTAACCGTTGCTGGGGAGGGGGAGCGGGGCATAGTTACTGATGTCGTAGCCGTCGTAGGCAACGCTGCGGTATTCCTTACCCCAGCTATGAGCATCCTGAGGGATAAAGGACGCCTGCAGAACTGTCGACGTGGCTGTATCGGTCGAGCGGAAGCCGCCGTAGAGGACCTTGCGCAGGGCGTCCATGCGCGACGTTGCCAGGTAGTTGAGAAAGTCACCGCTCCATTGGTTGCTGCATTGTTTGCCGTTGGTACCAGTGCCCAGTACTTGTGGGGTGAACTTGGTGCCATCGTGCGAGTAGCAGACTTTCGAGTTGAAGTACCCGTAATAGTCTATGCCACCGTTTGCAGCTGCTAGGTAGCCCTTGTAGCCAATGTCGAGCACGCCATCACCATTAAGGTCGGAGGCGTCGTTGTAAGCTTCGTAATACAGCTTATGGTCACGGCCCATCACCAACATGTTCAGCGGCGGTACGGCGGCGCTGACAAAGATAGGACTTTGGGCGATGTTGATATCTGCGTAGGCAGTGGGCAGCGCGAGGAGGGTGCTCATCACCGCTGCCGCAGAGAAAAATTTGTTCATTGCGTTCTCCGTAGAGCAGTGATTACTCAGTTATATACGCGGGCAATAACCGAGCGTAGGCATACAACTGCTATTGTGCAGTCAGTTGCAGCAGTCCCATCCTCTGGGTTGTAAGCCTGGCTATTAATTTCATAAAAATAAGTTTTTCCGATCGGCGTATTGTTATATTCAGGGTTTACGTTGATCGGAATGCTCCGGGCATACCATCGGGTATTACGTGCCAATGTAGTATTACCGCCGCTTCCGCTGTACAGGAAAGAGTTCGAGAAGTCAGTGTCATAGTCTGTTACAAGGCCTATTACGCACGGCGTTGCCACTGTCGCACCTTCAGTGCATTGCTCGGGCGGGCTGTAGGTACTGGCAAAACGTTTCTCGGCTTCACGCAAGCCCGATTCGCTGGCGCTGAACAAGCGCTTTTGCTCCAGCAAGTTGCCGGTGATCCGCGCTTCCAGGCTGACTTCACGAACGCTGGAGACGGCCAAAAGGGAGATGATCAGCAGCATGATCAGGGCAATAAATAGCGTTGCGCCACGTTGGCGACGTGCACTGTAATAGGTGTAGGCATTCATGGCATCAAGTTCCTAAGCGCTGAAGTGCTGCTGGCAATTTGATAGAGCGTGCCGTCTGCGGGCTCCTCAGCTTCGTCTCCATACCACTCACTGTAGGCTTTGCTGCTGATGCCCTGGCTAACGCCACCCTGGCTGCTCATCATCAGCAAGGAGTAACGCACGGTACGAATAACCTCGCCGGCACCTGGTTCGTTCGTGAAGCTGGTGACCTCTCGGCCTGTCGCAGGACCAACGCCGAAGTCAAAGCGAACGGCTGCTACGCCTTCGAGTAAGGTGGCAGAAGCGTTGTCACGGCGGCAGGTAAGTGCGCCGTCAGCGTTGAGCGCAATCTGTTGGACGAAGGTTTCTGGGGACGTGGTGTAGGGCAGTGCAATCGCAGTTTTAGTCGCGTTTTGCAGGCCATTACCCAAGCAGTCCAGTTCCTCGGCGTCGCGCGGCTGGTAGCGAATGCAGATTGCCGATTCGCTGAGGCGGGTAATGGTTTCCCCGGCGGTGAAGGTGCAACCAGACGCTGTGCCTGCGGGAAAGGTCTCCTCCATCGAAATATCGGGACGTCGGCGATACCCCGTTTTCTTCAGGTACTGATCGAGCATCATCAGCGCATAGCGACCATTCTCCTGGTTTTCCGACTGGCCTTGCTGGAACAGGTAGTTGCGCTTGTTATCGATATAAATCTGTGTGACACCCAAAATCAGAAAGCTACTGATGGCCATGGCCACCATCAGTTCGACCAACGAAAGGCCGCGTTGAGCGCGTATGGATAGCATTCTGGCTCCTAAATCTCGGCGCGTAGTGTGTAGGAGCAGACGCTCGGGTCTGCGTTATCGCCGGCGCTAGCATCCAGGCACTCGCCGTCCTTCACGGACCAGGCGATCCGAATCTCGATAACCGACCCACCCGCACTGCAGGTCCCAGGGTTTGCCGAGCGGCAGATATGAAATTCACTTTCGAGCAGGTCTTCCGCGCCAGGCAAGGCTGCGGATGCTTTCTCAGCCCAGCAGCCCAGCTGATCCGAAGCGCCGCTGGGCGTCGGTAGGCATTGATCAGCGGCATCTGGGAAACTGCTGTTTGCAGCTTTGTAATAATCAGAGGTTGCGCGTGGTAACCCGTTGGTATCCAAAACTGCATCGCGATTGGCACGCAGCATTTCCATGAGGTCTTCGGCCAGCATGGCGGCCGTGTTGCGCTGCACCGAGTCCTGGGTATAGGCAATGGCTCGGCCCTGCATGGCGACCATACCCAGTACGCCAACACTGATAAGCAGTAGCGTGATCAGCACTTCGATCATGCTGAATCCACGCTGTGATTCGGACATAGGGGGCCGGAGTTTCATTGCGGAGTTTCCGTATCAGATGTTTCGGTGGTGGCGACAACTTTGCGCATGCTGATGTTTCCAGAGGCCTGCACAGCTACGGTGTAGCTGTCGTCCACCCCTGAACTGGCGACCGTGATCGTCGCATTCGCCGCGCTACCATCAGGGTTGAAGACAATGCTGGAGGTCGCGGATGTTGCGGCTACGTTGCTGGGGAAGTCGACTGAGCGTGTCGTCTCACCCCCTTGTTGGGCGATCCAACGTGTCGAGTTCGCAGGCTTGCTGATGGTGACCGGCGCGCGCCGCGTTACCGCATCCGAGCGTGCTGCCTGCATCAGGCCATAAAGCTCCGATGCCGAGCTCTGCACGCGATTGTTTTCGATGAGCCCGGTAAAAGCCGGCATGGCGATCGAAGCAAATATTCCCAGCAATACCACCACGATCATCAGCTCGATCAAGGTGAAGCCGCGACTGGATTTTATTGCGTACATAAAAAGCCTGCTCCTGTGTCAGGCTCTTAGGTTCACATGCAGTACGCTGCCCTGTCATAGGCCCTTTGATGAAAGGGGGTCTATTGGCGATGATTGGTTGCTGCGTCGGCCGCGCAGCGGTTATCGCGCTGCCGAAGCGCGGCAGACTGTGTCTCGCTTCTCACTCTGCCTTGGCGGTTGATGACCAGTGCCCATACCGCTCGTGCCTCGCGATTACAGAGCACGAAGGTGCCATTGCTTGTGGGCGCTAAGCCATTTGGGCGAAAACGGATGCGCGGTGAGAACCCAGACCAGTACAGGGCTTGAGACTGGCCCAGCTGGGTGACATGAAGTGACTGCTCATCATGGCTCTGTTGTATCCGCCACCCGGTTTGCCAGTGTGTGTCGCAGCTATGGCCAGTGGTTGAGCCGCAGACTTCAACCGTGCGGTTGTGCGTAACGCTGTAGGCTCTTGCTGCACGCAGGGTAGCTAAGAGTTCATTGTGCAGCGTTTGGTGCTGGTTATGCTCGCGCCAGCGTCCATAGCTGGGTATGGCGATCAGCCCCAGGATGGTAATAATCGATAAGCTAATCAGTAGTTCATGCAGGCTGAACGCCCGCTGGTAGTGGTGCGACATGTCAGCACTCCCTGCTATTGCTGTGGTTCTGAGGCCGTCCTGGCCTTTAAACTTTTTAGTCCATAGACAGCTGACGTCAAGCGTTGCTACCCCTGAATTCAACACATAAGTGCAACGCTCACCCCTGCATAAACTTCGTACGGCGTCTTCCAGCCCAGGCGTTTTCGCGGGCGTAAATTGAT
>LNFM01010892.1_pt1 | contig 16520 bp, 16 predicted proteins | sample 596031 | NCBI WGS metagenome assembly LNFM01 (sample SAMN04254537, study PRJNA301005) | activated carbon metagenome | isolation source: dual media filters at the Ann Arbor, Michigan drinking water treatment plant | place: USA: Ann Arbor
GCGCCGCACCGCCAAGGTGCAATGCTACTTCTGACGTGATGGTTCAGCCGCTCCGGTAGAACGACCGCGATTGGCCAAAAAAAGATCTTCGCACTGGGAGGGAGGCGCGAAGATCAGGCAGTCTTGCGGGAGGTGGAGGTCAGAGTCTGGACTGCGGAGACTTGTATCAGCGACGGGACAGAAGGCCCGCCAGGATGCCAACGAGGGCGAGGCCGATGACGGCGGTCGTCACCGGGTTGTCGGTAGCTGCCTTGCGGACCACGCGCGACTGGCGTGCGATCTGCGGCATGGCGTCGCCAATGCGCGAAATGACCTCATCATAGACGTCGGCCGCACGTTCGCTGGTATCGTCGTAGGCAGCGGAGCCCCGCTTGGAAAGTTCCTTGCGCAGCGATTTCACCTCGCGTTGCAGCCGTGTCACCTGCGCCTCGAGATCGTCGCCGAGATCGTGGCGCAGCTTGGTAAAAGTGGAAGCCATGAATATGTCCCTCATGTGTGTTCCACTAGAACCCGGGACAGGACAGAAAGTTCCAGACCAGAACGCATGGCCTACGATGCGACAGAAGACCCGCTCGACAGTCAGTTCGCCGTCTGCGGCAGAGTCATGCCGTGCCTGTGACAGCGAGACCCGGTCTATGCCAAGAAATCGACCGCAAAGGCGAACTGGCATCCCAACAGACATGCCATGTATGCTACCAGCGCAAACGAAATCGTGATCGGAAGCACCGGACCCTCAACCGGAATGGTTGCAACCGATCCGGCCAGAGCGAGCGTGTATGCAGCGAGGCAACCTGCCATGCACCCAAGAGACAGCATGTATTTCTTGAGAAATTCCCGGTCTCCTGAGCCGTGTAATGTCTGGATGTTGTCTTCCTGAAAGCCAGTTGCCATTAGATCCTGCAACTTCTGCAGTGAATTGACGGTCAGCTTGAGGTCGGGACTAGAACGCCACTTCCGTTTATCAGCGCCTGCCATCTTTCTGATCACCGATTCGGAAACTGGATTGTCCATCGGTCGCGGCATTGCACCTACGGGCAACCCGTTCACCGTGAGCGCCGAAAATTGTGGAGAGGATCCAAGCTCTGCCGTTCCAACGACAGTAATGTCGTCGACCGTGACACCCGATTGCGCCGCAGAGAATTTAACACGCTTGCCATCAATCGCCATGGTGCACTTCAAGAGTAATCGATCTTTATTTCTGAACTCCAATACTGTTTCAAGACCCTGCTTCTTGCTAGTCTCTATTCGGACAGATAGGTCGTCTTCTTTCTTTTGCGTAACAACCTGCATTTCATCCTCCCAGTTAAAGCCATCAGGTAAAATGATTCGAGATGCACGTTTGTCCATTGTTAGGACTGATTGTATTTGAGTTCGTCTAAACTGCAACCCGACCGGCTTTCAGGATTCCCCTATGGGTTGCGTGGAAGCCACTGCCGTCGCGAGACTACCCCTCCGAGACGCCGGCCTCGGCGAAGCTCGCCATGCCGGTGTGGCATTCGAGCGCCGAGCGCAGGATGTTGACGGCCAGGCAGGCGCCGGAACCCTCGCCGAGCCGCATGCCGAGATCGAGCAGGGGCGGCATGTCCAGTTCGGCAAGCAGGCCGCGATGGCCGGCCTCGGCGGAAACATGGGCGGCGATGCAGTGATCGAGCCCGCCCGGCTGCAGCCTCGCGAGCGGCGCGGCAGCGGCGGTGCAGACGAAGCCGTCGAGCAGCACCGGCACGCCGGCCTGGCGCGCCTTCAGCGTGGCGCCGAGAATGGCCGCCAGTTCGCGCCCGCCGACACGCGCTGCGGCGCCAAGCGGATCGTCGAGTGCGGCGCCATGCAGCGCGCTTGCCGCCTTGATCGCGTCGACCTTGCGGGCAAGCCCGACATCGTCGACGCCGGTGCCGCGCCCGACCCATTGCTCTGCCCCGCCGAAGAGCGCCGCGCAGATGGCGGCGGCGGTGGTGGTGTTGCCGATGCCCATTTCGCCGAAGCAGACGAGATCGGTGCCGACCTCGACCGCGCCATAGCCGGTGTTGATAGCCTCGATGAAAGCGTCCTCGTCCATCGCGGCGGTCTGGGTGAAGTCGCCGGTGGGACGGTCGATGTCGAGCGGGACGACCTTGAGGCTGGCGCCGGCGACGCGCGCGAGCTGGTTGATGGCGGCGCCACCGGCGGCGAAATTCGCCACCATCTGCGCCGTCACCTCTGCCGGAAAGGCCGAGACGCCCTGGTTGGTGACGCCGTGCGAGCCGGCGAAGACGATGACGGCGACCTTGTCGAGACGCGGGACGTCGAGGCCCTGCCAGCGCGCCAGCCAGGCGACCAGTGTCTCGAGGCGGCCGAGGCTGCCCTGCGGCTTGGTCAGAACGTCCTGCCGCGCGGCCACGGCACGCGCTGCCTGGTCGCTGCCCGACGGCAGGCTTTGGCAGGCGGTGCGCAGGGCGTCGAGGGAAGCAAAGCTCATGGAAACATCTCCGGGGGTCAGAACAGGAAGGCCGAGGCGGTCAGCAATACGATGGCTTCGCCGACCTGCTGCAGGGCGCCGATCGTGTCGCCCGTCTGGCCGCCGATCTGGCGCAGGCACACGGCGCGCCACCAGATGAGCGCCAGGACAAGCAGGACGACGGAGGCCATCAGCGCTTGCGGGCCAAGCGCCAGGAGGGCGAGCAGACCGAGAGCTCCGGCGGCCAGCGCGGCGCCCTGTCCGACTGTTCCGGCATTCGCCGACAGCCCGCTGGGCCGTGCCGAGGGAAGCATGTGCATCAGCGCCGGCATCAGCGCGCGCGAGGCGCAGTGGGCCGCCACCAAGCCGGCCAGGACATGCGTCGGGATGGCCAGATCGGCGATTGCGGTCCAACGGATAAGCACCGACAGGCCGAGCGCGCAGGCGCCGAAGGCGCCGATGCGGCTGTCGCGCATGATTTCCAGCTTGCGCTCGCGCGTCGTGCCACCGCCGAACCCGTCGGCGACGTCGGACAGGCCGTCCTCGTGCAGGCAGCCGGTCGTCAGCATGGTGGCGCCGAGCGCAAGCGCGGCCGAGGCGCCGGCCGAGAGCCCGCCGAACGCCGCCGCGGCATAGACGGCGGCGCCGATGAGCGCGACGACAAGCCCGACCAAGGGAACCGCCCAGATGGTCTCGGCCAGCGTGCGGTCGCGCTGATGCAGCGGCGGCATGGGCAGCCGCGTGAAGAAGACGATGCAGAGGCCGATATCGCCCGGGATGCGCGAAATTCCCTTGCCGGCCATGCTCAGGCCCTCGCGATGGCGTGGAAGAAAGCGCCGGTGACGTGGCCGCGCCGGCCGCCGAAGGCGCCGAGGGGATTGCCCTGGCCGTCCTGCAGTTCGGCCAGGCGCTCGTCGCCGCCGGCATCCACCATCTGCGCGTAGTGGAACTCGTGGCCGCGGATCAACGCGCCCTTGGCGCCGATCGGGCAGTCGGTCAACAATGTCGCCTGACGGTAGCCGAGATTCATCTTGCGCCTGGCGTAGCTCGTCGCGTGGCCAAGCAGGCCGAGCATTGGATGCGTGACGCCGTCCGCGTCTTCCAGCGACGTGCCGAGGATCATGTAGCCGCCGCACTCGCCATGCACGGGCTTTGTCTCGGCAAAGCTGCGGACACCGGCCATGAAGCGGGTGGCCTGCGCGAGCCGGCCGGCATGGAGCTCGGGATAGCCGCCGGGCAGCCAGCATACGTCGCAATCGGCAGGCGGCGGCTCGTCGGCGAGCGGCGAGAACGGCACGAACTCCGCGCCGGCCTTGCGCCACTGGGCGGCCAGATGCGGGTAGAGAAAGGTGAAGGCCGCGTCTTCCGCAAGCGCGATGCGCTGGCCGGGCGGGGGCAGGGCGGCGGTGTGGTTGCCACCAGTCGCGCCGAGCGGCTGCATCAGACCGAGGATCGCATCGATGTCGAGCGACTTTTCCATCAGGTCGGCGAGGCGGTCGAGATGGGCGTCGAGGTCGGCGTATTCGCTGGCCTGAACCAGGCCCAGATGGCGTTCGGGCAGCGTCACCGACGGGTCGCGCATGACGGCGCCGACTACGGGCAGGCCGATCGCCTCGATCGCTTCGCCGGCGAGCTTTCTGTGACGCTCACTGCCGAGCTTGTTGAGCACGACGCCCGCGATGCGGACCTGCGGGTCGTAGGTCACGAAGCCTTTTGCGATGGCCGCCGCCGTCTGCGACTGGCCGGAGACGTCGAGCACCAGCAGCACCGGCAGGCCGTAGAGCCGGGCGAGATCGGCTGCGGCACCCGAGCGGCCGGGCGGCGCCTTGATGCCGTCGAAGAGGCCCATGGCGCTTTCGATGACAACGATGTCGGCATCGCCTGCCGCATCGGCTGCCAACTGGTCGAGCAGAGACGGGCTCATCGCCCAGCTGTCGAGATTGACGCCGGGCAGGCCGGTCGCGGCGGTGTGGAAGCCGGGATCGATGTAGTCCGGCCCGGATTTTGCGCCGCGCGCGCGAAAACCGCGGCGGGCAAGCGCGCGCAAGAGGCCGATGGTGATGCTGGTCTTGCCCGAGCCCGAGCGCGGCGCGCCGATGATGATCGCGCGGGCGGTCATGCGTGGCTCTCCCTGAGCTTGCCGCGCAGCGCGACGATATCGCCGACGACGATCAGGGCGGGCGATTCGACCGCCTCACGGTGCGCCGCATCGACCAACGTGCCCAGCGTCGCGACGATGACGCGCTCGGCCGGCAGCGTTGCATTCTCGATCAGCGCGGCCGGCGTTTCCGGGGACAGCCCGCCGGCGCGCAGGCTGTCGACCGTCGCGGCCATGTGGGTCAGGCCCATGTAGATCACGATCGGCTGGCCGGTGCGGGCCAGCGCTGACCAGTCGGGACGGTCGTCGCTGGTCGCCGCAAAGCCCGTGGCGAGGATGATCGCGCCGTTGGTGCCGCGCATGGTGGCGGGAATGCCCGCCGAGGCGAGGCCGGCAAAGGCGGAGGTGATGCCGGACAGGACGCGGTAGGGGACGCCGGCCGCCACCAGCGCCAGCGCCTCCTCCGCGCCGCGCGCGAAGACGAAGGGATGGCCGCCCTTGAGCCGGACGACCTTGCGCCCGTCCTTCGCCAGCCGCACCAGAATGGCGTTGATCTCGCCCTGCGGGATCGACAGCCTGCCGCCGCGCTTGCCGACATAGATCTTTTCGGCCTGGTCGGCGATGGCGATGACTTTTTCGGAGACCAGCGCGTCGTGCACCAGGGCGTCCGCCTGGCTGAGCGCCGATATGACGTCGAGGGTCAGGCAACCCGGATCGCCGGGGCCGGCGCCGGCCAGCCAGACATGGCCGGGCTGCAGCCGCGGCAAATCATGGTCGAGGGCAGCGATGGCACGCTCCAGGCTCATGGTCGCCACTTTGTGCCATGACGCGGCAGGGATCGCGGCCTATACAACGTGGCATGGAGACCGACCAAGCCATTGAGGAAACCGAAGACCGCCCGCTGAAGCGGGGCTGGACGACCGGCGCCTGCGCCACGGCGGCCGCCAAGGCCGCATGCTCGGCGCTGCTCGGGCACGGCTTTCCCGATCCGGTCGAGATCGGGCTGCCGGGTGGCAACCGGGTCGGCTTTGCGCTGGCGGTCAACGAGACGGGTGAAGGTTGGGCCATGGCCGGCATCGTCAAGGACGCGGGCGACGACCCCGACGTCACGCATGGCGCCCTGGTCAAGTGCACCGTCCGGCGCGGGGCGCCGGGTTCGGGCATCACCTTCAAGCGCGGCGAAGGCGTCGGGCTGGTGACACGGCCGGGCCTGCCGATTGCGCCCGGCGAGCCGGCCATCAACCCGGTGCCGCGCCAGATGATCGCGCAGGCGATCGGCGAAATGGCGGGCGAGGGGGCCGATATCGAGGTCGAGATATCCGTTCCCGGTGGTGCCGAGATCGCGCTGAAGACGCTGAACCCGCGCCTCGGCATTCTGGGCGGCATCTCCATCCTGGGCACCACCGGCGTGGTGATACCCTATTCCTGCTCGGCCTGGATCCATTCCATCCATCGCGGCATCGACGTCGCGCGTGCCATGGGCCTCTCCCATGTCGCCGGTTCGACGGGCAATGCCTCGGAGGCCGCCGCGCAGAAGTTCCACGATCTGCACGAGGTCGCGCTGATCGACATGGGCGACTTCGTCGGCGGCATGCTGAAATACATCCGCGCGCATCCCGTGGCGCGCGTCACGATTGCCGGCGGCGTCGCCAAGATGACCAAGCTGGCGCAGGGCATGCTCGACGTGCACTCCAAGCGCGGCGCCGCCGATCTCGACACGCTGGCAGACGTCGCCCTGCGGGCTGGCGCGTCCGCGGATCTTGCCGGCGAGATCCGCGCGGCCAACACGGTGGCCGAGGCCTTTGGAAAGGCGGCGGCGGCGGGGATCGCGATCGGCGATGCCGTTGCAGCCGGGGCATGGGAGACGGCGGCCGCCGCCGTGTCCCATCCTGAGATCGCGCTCGAAATCCTGGTCTTCGACCGCGAGGGCAGTCTGATGGGCCGCAAGGATTTTGCGCCGACTCATGGCGTGTCGCGCCCCCTGAAGCGGCGCTGATAATAGGCATCGTAGAGCGAACTCTCCTGGCCACCCTCGGCCGCCAGTCCCTGTCCGACGAAGATGATCGCGGTGCGCTCGACCGGGTCGGCGGCAAGCGCTGCCGCGATCGTCGCCAGCGTTCCGGTGATGATTCGCTCGTCCGGCCAGGAGGCGTGGTAGACGACCGCCACGGGGCAGTCCGGGCCGTAGAGCGGCGAGAGGTCGGCCACGACCTGGTCGATCGCGTGGATGGCGAGGTGGATGGCAAGCGTCGCGCCGGTGGCGCCGAAATTTGCAAGCGTCTCGCCGGCGGGCATGGGCGAAGCGCGGCCGGACACGCGCGTCAGAACCAGGCTCTGCGCGAGTGTCGGGATGGTGAGTTCGCGGCCGAGGCTGGCTGCGGCTGCCGCGAACGAGGGGACGCCGGGCGTCAGCGTGTAGGGAATTCCGTTTCTCTTGAGGCGCGCGATCTGTTCTGCCACCGCGCTCCACACCGACAGGTCGCCCGAATGCAGCCGCGCGACGTCTTGTCCGGCGCGGTGGGCGGCGACGTATTGCGCCTCGATCTCGTCGAGCGAAAGCGGGGCTGTGTCGACCAGCCGGGCATTTTCCGGGCAATACTCGAGCAGTTCGGGCGATACGATCGAGCCGGCATAGAGGCAGACGGGGCAGCGCGCGAGGATGTCGCGGCCGCGCACGGTGATGAGGTCGGCGGCGCCCGGGCCGGCGCCGATGAAGTGCACGGTCATGCCGCCCCTCCGGATCTGGCCAGCGCGCAGGTGACGCGACCGTTGGCGATACGGGGCCCGAGCAGGGTGGCGCGGGGTCCGGCGGCCAGCAGGGCTGCGGTTTCGGAGACGGACGGCGTGCCGGCGTGCTTTTGAGAGAGGGGGGAGTGGGAGAGAATCTGCGCCTCCGGTGCTATCGCAGCAAGGGCGACACCCTCCCCCTTGTGGGGAGGGGTGAGGGGTGGGGGTAGTACGGCCTCCGCGTCGGTGGCTGCACGGTACTGCTCAAGGGTGTTCGGTTGCGTACCCCCACCCTTTATCCCTCCCCACAAGGGGGAGGGGGTCGTCGGCGTGGCGTGTGAATCGCTGACTACCACCACATCCAGACCAAGCACCTGCGCCGCCTGGAAGATGCCCGCCTCGTCCTGCTTGAACGTCGTCGTGGCCAGCGCGGCCAGCGCGGTGCGGGGGAGGGCGTGCGCGGCCAGCGCGGCGTCGATCGCGGCGAGAACGTCGGCTGCTGCCACGCCTTTCCGGCTGCCGATGCCCGCGACGATCATGGCTTTTCCCATGTCCACTGCGTGACCGGCATGGCCGCGCGCCAGCCCTGCATGGCGCCGACGGGCACGGCGCGCGACAGGGCGATCCGGACCAGCGTGCCGCCGTGGCGTGCCTGGAGCGCGAGCAGCACAGCCTCCATCTCGAGCGTGACGGCATTGGCCACCAGCCTGCCGCCGGGCTTGAGCGCCGCGATCGCGGCGTCCATGACACCGGGCTCGCTGCCGCCGCCGCCGACGAAGATGGCGTCGGGCGCGGGAAGGCCGGCAATCGCCATCGGGGCCTCGCCCTCGATCACTGCAAGTGCCGGGACGCCGCAGGTCGCAGCGTTGCGGGTGATACGCGCGGCGCGCTCGGCGACGCCCTCGATGGCGATCGCGCGCATGGAGGGATGGCGCAGCAGCCATTCGATGGCGACCGAGCCCGCGCCGGCGCCGATGTCCCACAGAAGCTCTCCGCGCCGGGGTGCGAGGGCAGACAGCGTCACGGCGCGTATCTCGCGCTTGGTGATCTGGCCGTCATGCTCGAACAGCGCGTCGTCGAGGCCCGGCGACAGCGGCAGCACACGCGCCTCGCGCACAGATTCAATTTCCAGCGCCAGGACGTTGAGCGGGTTGATGTTTGCCAGATCGAAGTTTTCGGCGAGTGCCGGCCGCACGCGCTCGTCCGGGCCGCCGAGCGCCTCCAGGACCATCAGCCGCGAGGCACCGAAACCGGTTGTCGCCAGGAGGTCGGCGACGGCCGCGGGACCGTCGGCGTCGGATGTGAGCGCCAGGATGCGGGCGCCGGGTTGCAGCAGCGGGCGGATCAGGTCGACCGGGCGGCCATGCAGCGAGACAGTCTCGATGTCCTGCAAGGCCCAGCCGAGCCGGCTTGCGGCTAGCGAGAAGGCGGAAGGGGCGGGCAGCACGCGCATCTCGTCCGGGCCGATGTGGCGGGAGAGCGTGACGCCGACGCCGTGGCAGAACGGGTCGCCCGAGGCCAGCACGCAGATTCTCCTGCCCCTGAGCGCGACCACTTCCGTCATGGCAGCGTCGAAGGGCGTCGGCCAGGGCCGCACCTCGCCCGATATGGCGGCGTCCGCCAGCGTGAGGTGGCGCCTGCCGCCGAAGACGATTTCCGCCGCCGCGATGTGGCGGCGCGCTTCCTCGCCGAGGCCGTCGAGGCCGTCCTCGCCGATGCCGACGATGGTGAGCCATTTTTGCGTCGGCCCGTGGTCAGCGCTCATGCGCGCGCCCTCATCGTCTGCGTCATCCCGGAACGCATTTCGAGCGCAGCGAGAGATGCGTATCCGGGACCCATTCCGCAACCTGGGACGTCACGGAATGGGTCCCGGATAACCTTCGCTTCGCTCCGGTTTCCGGGATGACGCCGTTTGGCGTGGCCTGCTGCCAATTTCGCTGACGAAGCCGATATCATAGCGTAAGGCTGAGCCTTCAGACGACGCTCGACGGCAGGACCATGCGACCCAAGAAAATCCTCATCCTCGGCGGTACGACCGAAGCGCGGCTGCTGGCCGAGCGGCTCGCCCTGCGCGGTGATCTCGATGTCGTGCTGTCGCTGGCGGGGCGCACGATCAATCCCGTCGATCATCCTGTGCCGGTGATCAGCGGCGGGTTCGGCGGCTCGGAGGGACTGGCGCGCCACCTCACTTCCGAGTCGATCGACCTGCTGGTCGACGCGACGCATCCCTATGCCGCGCGCATGTCTGCCAATGCGGCCGAAGCGTCGGCAGTTGCAAGCGTGCCGCTCGTGGCGCTGCGCAGGCCTGCCTGGAAGCGGGTGGAAGGCGACCGCTGGACCGAGATTGCCGGGTCCGAAGAGGCCGTGGCCGCGCTCGGTGATGCGCCGCGCCGCGTCTTTCTCGCGCTCGGGAGGCAAGAGATCGCCGCCTTCGAGGCCGCGCCGCAGCATGCCTATGTCATCCGCAGCGTCGATCCGGTCGAGCCGCCGCTCGGCGTTCCGAATGCCACCTATTTGCTCGCGCGCGGGCCGTTCGCCGAGGCCGAGGAGCGTGCATTGCTGGAGGCGCACAGCATCAACGCGATCGTCGCCAAGAACAGCGGCGGCAACGCCACCTACGGCAAGATTTCCGCCGCGCGCGCGCTTGGCATCGACGTGTTTCTCTTCGCACGGCCGGCGCTGCCCGCCGTGCCGACGGTCGCTACCGTGGACGAGGCGATCGCTGCGATCGATCATCTTGTCGCGCCCGCGTAGAAGCGCGGGGTGTAGACGAGCGCCGGCCTGTCGCCACGCTCGATGGCGCGCGTTTCGGCCGAGCCGATGATGACGCAGGTCGCCATGTCGGCCGCTGTGGGATCGGCCTTGTCGAGCCTCGCCGTGACCATGCGTTCGTCCGGACGGCCGGCAGCGCGGCCGAAAATGACGATCGTCTCGGCTGGCAGGACGATGCGCAGCGCATCGAAGGCGCGGCCGAGCTGCCACGGGCGCGCCTTGCTGATCGGGTTGTAGAGCGCGATGACGAAGCCGGCCTGGGCCGCCGCCTTCAGCCTGTTTTCGATGACCGCCCAGGGTTTTAGATTGTCGGAGAGCGAGATGGCGCAGAAGTCGTGGCCGAGTGGCGCGCCGATGCGGGCGGCGACCGCGAGCATGGCGGTGACGCCGGGGATGACGACGATGTCGATGGCGCGCCATGCGGCCGGGCCGGCGTCGATGGCCTCGCAGACGGCAGCCGCCATGGCAAAGACGCCGGGATCGCCGCCGGACACCACGGCGACGGTCTCGCCCACGGCCGCCTTTTCCAGCGCCGCCTGCGCGCGCGACAGCTCCTCGCGGTTGTCGGAGGCGAGCCGGATCTGGTCGTCGCGCAGGGAAAGCCGGTCGAGATAGGGGCCATAGCCGAAGAAGCATTTTGCCCTTGTCGCGGCTTCGCTCGCCTCCGGCGTGATCTGGGAAGCGCTGCCAGGTCCGAGGCCAATGACGTAAAGCGTGCCGCTCATGGCCGCGCCGCCCAGCCCGCCACCAGCACGATGGAGAAATAGGGCGCGCTGTCGTCCGGCTTTTCGGCGAGCGGCGTCGACCAGGTCGTCTCCATGGTGCCGCGCTCGACATAGATGGCGCGCGACAGCTTGTCGGTGGCGGCCAGCGCCCGCCTGATCTTGGGCAGGTTGCGGCCGACCTTCATGATGACGGCGGCGTCGGTGTCGGCAAGCCTGCGCGTCAGCTCGAACTCGCTCATCGTGCCCGGGAGCACGGTGAGCACGTCGTCGCCCTGCACGATCGGCACGCCGACTTGGCTCCAGCAGCCCGACATGGCGGTGACACCCGGGATGACTTCCGTCGGATAGTCCGCCGAGAGGCGGATGTGCAGGTGCATGTAGGAGCCATAAAACAGCGGGTCGCCCTCCGACAGCACGGCGACGGTGCGCCCGGCATCGAGATGCACGGCGACGGCGGCGGCGGATTCGGCGTAAAAACCCTGGATCTGGGAGCGGTAGTCGGCGTGGTGGCGGTCGATCTCGGTGGTCACGGGATAGAGCAGCGGCAGTTCGATCACGTCGGGCCGCAGATGGGCGCCGATGATGGCGCGCGCATTGCCGTTGTTGCCGCGCTTGGCGAAGTGGGCGATGACCTGCGCCTCGCCCAGCGCGCGCACAGCCTTCAGCGTCAAGAGTTCGGGATCGCCGGGTCCTGTGCCGACGCCGATCAGGCGGCCTTTCGGTTGAACGGTCACAGGCCCGGCCTCGCGAGTGCATTGACGGCGGCCGCCGTCATGGCGCTGCCGCCCATGCGGCCGCGGACGATGGCGAAGGGGACGCCGAAAGAGTGTTCGGCCAGCGCGTCCTTCGATTCGGCGGCGCCGACGAAGCCGACCGGCATGCCGATGATGGCGGCAGGCCGTGGGGCGCCGTCGCGCAGCATTTCCAGGAGGTAGAACAGCGCCGTCGGCGCGTTGCCGATGGCGACGACCGCGCCGCCAAGACGCTCGCCCCAGAGCCGCATGGCGGCGGCCGAGCGGGTGTTGCCGATCTCCCTTGCGATCTCTGCGGTGCGCGGATCGCGCAACGTGCAGACGACCTCGTTGCCTGCGGGCAGGCGGGCGTGCGTCACGCCGCGCGCCACCATTTCCGCGTCGCACAGGATCGGCGCGCTGGCCAGCAGCGCGGCGCGGGCCGCGGCGACGAAGTTTTCGGAAAAGACGAAATACTGCGCGGCCTCGACCACGCCGCAGGCGTGGATCATGCGCACCGCGACATCGGCCTCGGCCTTCGAAAAGCGCCCGAGGTCGGCTTCGGCGCGGATGATGGCAAAGGATCGCTCGTAGATCGCGTCGCCGTCGTGGATGTAGTCATAGGCCGTCATGGTCGTTCCCGGCAAACAGTTCGGCTGCCCGCATGGGGCCAAGCCGCGCCAGCGTCAAGGCTGCGTCCTCGCCCTGCCGGCGCTGCCGCGCCAGCGCATCGAGCAGATCCGTGATGCCATGCGCCGCGCGTTCAGGCTTTGTATAGGCAATGGGCATGTCCCTGGCCGTCCCGGCAACGACAAGTCCGGCTCCCTTCTCGTCACCGACGATCGTGATGGCGGCCGTCGCCTGGCGGGCGCAGCCCTTGGCGCAGCCGGAGATATGGATGGAGAGGTCCCGGCTGCCCGGAGCGTTGGCGGTGGCGAGCCCGGCGGCGAGCGTCTGGGCGATGGCGCGGGTTGCGATATGGCCGGAGGCGCAGGCCGGCGCCCCGGGACAGGCGGCGATGCGGGAACGGGGGTCGGCCGGCGACGTGATGAAGCCGAGTTCGGCGGCTACGTTGCGCAGCGCATCGGCAGCGGCCTGGGAGGGGCGCGGTTGGGCGCGAGGCGGATGTCGTCGACGGCTTCTGCCACGGCGTGCTCGGCCAGGGCGATCAGTGTCGCGGCTTCGGCGGAGCCGAAGGGCAGGGCGATGGGGAGCGCGAGGCGGTTGTCGGTGAGGAGAATTGCGGTGCCGGGCTCGAGGGATGAAGCGTCGGGTTCCGTCGCACCCCCCTCTGGCCTGCCGGCCATCTCCCCCACGAGGGGGGAGATCAGGCTCTTCGGCGCCTTGCCACGCTCTGCGCCGTTTTCGCTTGTCGAAGCCGTCGCGGCTGGGATGCTCTGCCCCCTTGTGGGGGAGATGTCCGGCAGGACAGAGGGGGGCAACATGGAGCGAAGACCGTCGGGGAATGCGGGAGAGACGAGATCCCTGCCACGTGCCTCGATACCCCTTTCGGCAATTGCGGCGAGGATCTTAAGCGCGGTCTGGGCCGCATCGGCCTCCCCGAATACGCCGACCGGCTGCGCCGAGGCTGCATTGCCGCCGATCGCCACGTCCCATGTTCCCGGCGCCGTTGCGGTCAGGCGCACGTCGCCGGCGACCGAGGCGAGCGCGGAGTGGCCGCCGCCGTCGACCACCACGGACACCTTGGGGCCTAGTCGGGGCGCGAGGCCGGCGGCTTCGATGGCGGTGCTGAGCGCGTCGACCAGCGGGCGCGCGTCGGCGATCTCGGCGGGGTCGAGGCCGGCGAGCGCGGGGAGGTCGATGGGGACGCCGGTGCGGATGGGGATGGCGAGTGCGTTGACGTCGGCGGCCAGCGCGTGCGCCGACATGTCGCTGAGGCCACGGATCTGGAAGCTGCCGCGCGCGGTGACCTCGACGATGCCGTTGCCATGGCGCAAGGCGAGTTCGCAGAGTCCGATCAGAAGCTTGGGCGGGAGACTTCCAGCGATCGTGTTGACGCGCACAAGGAGCCCGTCGCCGGTCATCATCGGCGCGGTCAGCGCCGGGCAGGCGCCGCGGCGCGAGGGGTGAGTGGGTGGTGCTGCGCCGGGCGGCGCGGCCAGCGCGGACGCAGGGAGCGGCGTCATCGCGCCTCGGTCGGAGGGACGGGGGCGGTCCGGCTGCGCGGGGCGTGGCGCCGTCATGCCGCCTGCTCCTGCGCGCGTGCTTCGGCGATGAGGCTTGCGAGATCGTCGTCGATCGAATTGCGCAGCGGGTGCCACAGGCCGCGGCGGCGCGCCGAGGCGAAGCGCTCGGCCATGGCGATCGCGGCTGCCGGATTCTCGCGCAGGATGAAGGCGCGGACTTTTGGATCGCCGAGATAGGCGTCGTGCACCGCGCCGATCAGCGCGCCGGGGATGGCTTCGGTGGTTTCGGCGAAGCCAACCAGCCGGTCGACCGTCTCGGCGAATTCCGAGGCGCCGCGCGGGCCGTGGCGCATCTGCCCGGCGATGAAACGCGGGTTTGTGGCGCGAGCGCGCACCACGCGGGTCACCGCCTCGGTGACCGAGCGCGGGCGGGGTTTTGCCGGGTCGGTGGTGTCGAGCATGATGACGTCGGCGTTGCGCCCGAGAAGCGCAAGGGCGGCCGAAAAGCCGCCGACGAAGGCGACGTCGGCCGAGCCTTCGAGGATGTCGCGCCCGGGGTCGTCGCCGGTGTGCACGAGAAGGTCGGCACCGGCGATGCGCTCGGCATAGGCGCCGGGCGCCGGCGTCGCCTCACCCTCAGTGCCGCCATAGGCATGCGAGGCGGCATCCAGATAGGCGCGGCCGATCTCGTCCCGGCTCTCCCAGTTTCCGCTGGAGAGGAGGTCTTCGACGCCGGCGCCATAGGTGCCGGGCGAGGAGCCAAAAATGCGGGCGGAGGCGGCGCCGGATGCCAGGGCGGCGCGCAGCGGGTTGTCGGAAAAGTCCTCGTCGCAGGCGGCGACCGCGCGGGCGGCTGCGTCCAGCAGGGCGATCTGGGTCGGGAACATGTCGCGGAACAGGCCGGAAATGCGCCAGGTGACGTCGATACGCGGCCGCCCGACGGTCGCCTGCGGCAGCACCTCGACGCCCGTGACGCGGCCGGTCGCCGGGTCCCATTGCGGCCGGCAGCCCATCAGGTGCAGCCCCTGGGCGATCTCCTCGCCGCCCGTGCGCAGCGAGGCCGAGCCCCACAGGTCGATGACCAACGCGCGCGGCCAGTCGCCATGCTCCTGAAGATAGCGGCGCAGCACGTCCTCGGCGGCGGCCTTGCCGAGGTCGGAGGCGGTCGGCGTCGGCATGGCGCGCGGGTCTGATGTGAACAGGTTGCGCCCGGTCGGTAGCACGTCGGCGCGGCCGCGCGACGGGGCACCTGCCGGACCGGCGAGGACGTGGCGGCCGTCGAGCGCAGCAAGCAGTGCGTCGCGCTCGGCCGTGGCGCTGCGGATGCGCATGGCATCGCTCTCGCCGTCGGGCGCGCGGCCATAGACATGGAGCCCGTCCTTGACCGAAAGATCCTTCAGATCGCAGAGCCAGGCATCGATGCGGCGCAGCGCCTCGTCGGGCGCGTCCGTTCCCGCAACGCCGGCCTCGGCGGCAAGCCCGGTTTCGGAGGCGGTCTCGACGATCAGTCTGGCAAGCCGATCGCGGCGGCGGCGGTCGAGCCCGTCGGCCTGTGCATATTCGTCGACCAGGCGCTCCAGTCTCTGCTGGGCCTCGTCCAGCCCGGCGGCCGACAGCGGCGGCGGCAAATGGCCGAGCGTGATCGCCGCGATGCGGCGCTTGGCCTGGGCTGCCTCGCCGGGATTGCTGACGATGAAGGGATAGATGACAGGCAGGCCGCCGGTGACGATTTCGGGAAAGCAGTTTTGCGTCAGCGCGACCGTCTTGCCGGGCAGCCATTCCAGCGTGCCGTGGGCACCGACATGGACCAGCGCATGGACGCCGAGCGCGTGGCGCAGCCAGAGGCCGAAGGCGACCAGGCCGTGATGCGGCGGGAGTGCCGCGTCGTGATAGTCGGCGCGCCGGTCCGCTGACAGGCCGCGATCCGGCGCGAGTGCGACGGTGACGTTGCCGAAGGTGGCGGCGCGGAAGGGGAACTTACCCTCCCCCTGGCGGGGAGGTTCGGCGGTGACGAGATTGATCTCCCCCACGAGGGGGGAGATCACGCTACCCGCGAAGCCCCACGCCGCCTCGACCTTGTTCATCGGGTCGCGCGGCAACTCCGCCGCAAGCCGCGCGTATTCGTTGTGCGACAGCCCCTGCCCGCCGCGCTCCAGTGCGCGCAGCAGGTCGCGTGGGGTTTGTGGAATCCCGTCAACGCGGTAGCCGGCGTCCTTCAGGTCGTGCAGCATGGCGAGCACCGAATTGGGCACGTCGAGGCCGACGGCGTAGCCGGTGCGGCCGGGGGCGCCGGGGTAGTCGGGCATCAGGATGGCGAGCTTGCGCTGTTTCGGCGGCGCCGCCTTCAGGGCGAGGAATGAGGCAATGCGGGTGGCGACCAGGTCGACGAGGTCGGGTTCGGGGCGGTTGATGGTCGTGCCGAAGGCAAGCGCCGCGTCGGTCGCGTTCTGCGCCTTAAAGGAAATGGCGCCGGCCAGGACGCGGCCGTCGAGTTCGGGCATGACGACATGCATGGCGAGGTCGGCCGGCGCCAGCCCGCGCGGGCTCTTGTGCCAGGCGTCGCGGCGCGTGGTGGCGACAACCACCTGGAACACCGGTACGCCGGCGCGGTCGAAGATCGTCTCGCCGCCGGGTTCCGCGCCGGAGGCAAAGGCCGTGCAGGTGACGATGGCCTGAGGCTCCACGTCGTGCAGGGCGTTCTCGACGAAGGCGACGGAGGCGGGGTCCTTGAGGCTGGCGACGAAGATGGGGACGGGGTTGATACCGCGTTGCGCCAGAGCGGCGCACAGCGCGTCGATGGGGGCGACGTCGGACGCGAGCAGCATGGAGCGGTAGAAGAGGATGGGGACGGTGGGGCATTCACCCTCCCCCTTGCGGGGAGGGTCGACC
>LNFM01007804.1_pt1 | contig 16515 bp, 16 predicted proteins | sample 596031 | NCBI WGS metagenome assembly LNFM01 (sample SAMN04254537, study PRJNA301005) | activated carbon metagenome | isolation source: dual media filters at the Ann Arbor, Michigan drinking water treatment plant | place: USA: Ann Arbor
GGTGGCGGACATCCTGAACCTCATCGCGGACGACGTGAGCGTTGAGATCGGTTCCACCTATACCAGCCTGGACAGCATCGACCACGCGCTGCGGACCGGCAAGGCGTTGACCGTGTACCAGAAGACCTATCAGCTCTCGCGCATGAGGCCGATGGTCGAGAGCATCGCCCGGCAGGCCGTCGCGGCCATGATGCGGCGCATCGGGCCCGCCTACGACGTGCGCAACGTGATCCTGGTCGGTGGCGGTGCGTTCCTGTTCCGCAAGGCGGTCAAGCAGGCGTTTGCGTCGCACGAGGTGCTTGAGGTCAAGGAGCCGATGTTCGCGAACGTGCGCGGGTATCAGATCGCGGGTTCCAACCATGTGGCCGCGGCCACGCAAGGCGCAGGCGTTGTGGTCACGGAAGGAGGCAGGGCATGAGTGCCGTCGACACGAAGGTGGATCAGAGCGTCAGGCTGCTCTTCGAGTTGTCGCGCGACGACAACCCACGGCTGTTCGACGACCTGATGCGATTCAACAAGGGGCCCAAGCGGGTCAACCGGCTGCGCTTCCTCGCCCATGAAGGTCTGCTGGCGCAGCAGTGGGTTCTCGGCATAGCGGTTCACGCGCCAACGACGCCCGCGTTGAAGGCGTCGCCTGTTGGCGTCGACCTGGCCGTGGCGCGCCAGACCAGCCAGGCGTTCGAGGTCAGCAGCGGTACGGAGGATTGATGGCACGCCGACGCAAGACGAAAGACGCGGTCAGCGCCTCGGCGTTGTCGCAGATGGGGGTCTGCGAGCGGCTGGTCGTATTCGAACATCACGAGGGAAAGCGGCCGACGCCCGCGCAAAGGGCGGCCCAGCAGCGCGGGCTGCGGGCGCATCGGCTGTTCGAGTCCGAACGCGCGTCAGAAGCTGCGCGAACAGGACGCTGCTTTATTGCCACGCACGTCTTTGGTGAAGGGCCGGAGACACAAGTCCTGCGGCACTTCCGCGATCGATTCCTGCGACCCACGCTTGCAGGCCGGCGCCTGATCCTCGTGTACTACCGGCTGGCACCGAGGGTGTGTCGCGCCATGGAGCGGTGGCCGATGACTCGGCCTGCGGTGACGGCAGCGATGAGGCCGTTGGTTTGGTTCGCCGAACGCCTTCTTGCTGGTCAGACGGTAAGCCATGTCAGCGACTGAGCTCTGGCTTTCTCTCGTCACTTGCGCGACCTGTGTAGGAACGGTCTGGGCTGCAGCATGCCTTGTTCGCAGGCGCGCGTCAGAGGCGAACGAATGGATGCCGGGGGAGTTGAAGGATCACACGCTCGCCTACTCGGAAAGGACGTTCAGGTCTGGAGGCGACAGGCACGTGGTAGCCCGTGTGGATCGCGCATACCGCGGCCGCAACGGGCTGCTCACCCTGGTCGAACTCAAGACGCGAAATGCCAACCGCTTCCATCTGTCGGACGTCATCGAACTGTCGGCCCAGCGCGTCGCGCTGGCCGGCCAGACCGGGGAGCCAGTTGCTCGCATCGGATGGGTTGTCGTGGAGTCGTCCGCCGGGCGAACAGCCCACCGGGTCACTCTGATGTCGGCGCAGGCCGTTTGGGAGCTTGCCTCGCGGCGCGACGCGCTTCTGGCGGGCACGGAGTCGCCCAGCTACCCGGCTACACGTGGGTTGTGCGTATCGTGCGTCCACCGGCGCAGATGCCGCACTGGTGCTGTACTGTGACTTGGCCGAAGTCGTCTCTCTGCGACGGCGCCAGCACAGGACGCGTGCTAAAGTATTTTCTCCAAGGTACGACTTGAGACGCATTGAGTCGATGCGAGCCTGTCCCGCCAAACTGGGGGAAACGCCCGGGAAATGTCGGAAGGGGCCTTTGGCGAGAGTGTTGTGCGACAAGGACTTGGACGCGGTTTCCATGTATTGATCGACCAAATGAGCTGATCACTGCGTCCCAGTGCGTCTCACTGCGTCGCATAAGTCCTTGATCTGATTCGCTGACTTCCTGTGTCGCCGCCTTGGCGGCACAGGGATCAGTGGCGGGGTAGGGGATGTTGGTGGATGGCAGTGAGGGTGATGAGCTTCGGATGGCGGAGACTTTCCTCCATCGGTCCGGACCCCTCCAATCGAAACGGCGCCTCTTTGGGCGCCGTTTTGCTATCAGCCGGCGACATCCGTTCGGTGCGGCCGACGCCCCTGCGCGCGCGGCATCATTTGCCGCCAAGGCGAGGCCGACTGAGTGCTCGCCGATCCAGCGCGCCGCGCTGTGGCCGGCGTTTCATTGGAACTGACGAACGAACTTGCAGCAAAGAGCCGGATGGTTCCGATCGCGGCGATTCCTGGAGAAATATACATTTCTCGACGGGTAGCGTATATTTCTCTCCGTGTTCGCAATCCTCTTCCTCACACTGCCCACTCAGCCGAACGCGGTGCGGCTGCGCGTCTGGCGTTCACTGAAGGCGCTCGGCTGTGTCTCGATCCGTGACGGGACCTACCTGCTTCCGCAGGATCGCGCGGGCCTGTTCGAGCCCTTGGTCGAGGAGGTGCGCGCCAACGGTGGCCAGGCGTCGGTCATGCAACTGTCGCCTGCCGACGAGGCGCAGGGCGCGGAGCTGCGCGACTTGTTCGACCGCAGCGAGGCCTATGCGCAATGGCGCACCGAGGCCGACACGCTTGCGGCCAGCCTTGCAGCACTCGGCGAGGTCGAAGCCCGCCGTCGCCTTCGTGGCGTGGCCGAAGCGCTGCAGGCTTTGCGCCAGACGGACTACTACCCGGGCAATGCCGCCGAGCAGGCCGAATCCCATCTGGCCGGCCTGCGCCAATCGGTCGACACCCTGTTCTCCAAGGGGGAGCCGGTGGCCCGCGCGCCGCACGGCATCCCGCGTCTCGACCCTCGCAAGCACCAGGGCAAACGCTGGGCAACGCGGGCGCGGCCCTGGGTGGACCGCCTGGCCTGCGCCTGGCTGATCCGTCGCTTCATTGACCCGCAGGCGCAGTTCGTCTGGCTGGCGGATCCGGCCAAAGCGCCGCGTGGTGTGCTCGGCTTCGACTACGACGGCGCGCGTTTCACGCACGTGGGCTCGCGCGTGAGCTTCGAGGTGATCGCTGCGAGTTTTGGCCTCGATGCCGACCCCCGCCTGCAGCGCATCGCGCAGGCCGTTCACTACCTGGACATCGGTGGCATTCCGGTCGCCGAGGCGGCCGGTCTCGAAGCCGTTCTGGCCGGCCTGCGCGAGGTGCATGCCGATGACGACACGCTGACCGCCGCGGCTGCGGCTGTGTTCGATGCGCTCTACGCGGCGCCCGGAGTCGCCACATGACCGATGCCGTCACCGTGACCGCGGACGTCCCGGCATCGAAGCCGTATCCGGTGAGCTTCGCCGAGGCGTTCCGCTTCTGGCTCAAGCTCGGCTTCATCAGCTTTGGCGGGCCGGCCGGGCAGATCGCGATCATGCATGCCGAGCTGGTCGAGCGGCGGCGCTGGATCAGCGAGAAGCGGTTCCTGCATGCGCTGAACTACTGCATGCTGCTGCCGGGCCCCGAGGCGCAGCAGCTCGCCACCTACATCGGCTGGCTGATGCACCGCACCTGGGGTGGCATCGTCGCCGGTGCGCTGTTCGTGCTGCCGTCGCTGTTCATCCTGATCGGTTTGAGCTGGATCTACCTGCGCTTCGGCGACGTGCCGGTGGTGGCGGGTCTGTTCTACGGCATCAAGCCGGCCGTCACGGCGCTGGTGCTGCACGCGGCACACCGCATCGGCACGCGTGCATTGAAGAACCGATGGATGTGGGGCATCGCCGCAGCGGCCTTCGTCGCGATCTTCGCCTTCGACACGCCGTTCCCGGCCATCGTGCTGGCCGCGGGCCTGATCGGCCACTTCGGCGCGCGCCGCTGGCCGCAGGTGTTCGCGCTCGGCGGCGGCCATGGCAGCGCCCAACAGGGCTACGGGCCGGCACTCATCGACGACGACACACCCACGCCGGCGCATGCACGCTTCTCGCGCGCGCACCTGGCGCGGGTGCTGGCGGTCGGCCTCGGCCTCTGGGCGGCCGCGATGCTGGCGCTGGTCGCGACGCAAGGCTGGTCGGCCACGCTGACGCAGATGGGCTGGTTCTTCACCAAGGCGGCGCTGCTCACCTTCGGCGGCGCCTATGCGGTGCTGCCCTATGTCTACCAGGGCGCGGTGGAGCAGCACCAGTGGCTCAGCGGCCCGCAGATGATCGACGGCCTGGCGCTCGGCGAGACGACCCCCGGTCCGCTGATCATGGTGGTGGCCTTCGTCGGCTTCGTCGGCGGCTGGTTGAAGCAGGTGCTCGGACCCGACGCGCTGTTCGCGGGTGCTGCACTCGCGGCGACGGTGGTCACCTTCTTCACCTTCCTGCCGTCCTTCGTCTTCATCCTCGCCGGCGGCCCGGCGGTCGAGGCCACGCACGGCAGGCTGGGCTTCACGGCGCCGCTGTCGGCCATCACCGCCGCGGTGGTCGGCGTGATCCTGAATCTCGCGCTGTTCTTCGCCTACCACGTGCTCTGGCCCGAGGGCTTCGGTGGCCGCTTCGACGCCGTCTCGGCCGTGATCGCGCTGGGCGCGGCCCTCGCGCTGTTCCGTTTCAAGGTCGGCGTGCTGCCGCTGCTCGCCGGCAGCGCGCTGGCGGGCCTGGCCGTCACCCTGTTGCGCTGAAGGAGACATCGTATGGACGCACGCATCCAACCCCTGCCGTTCGAGACGGGTGCGCTGCCCGGCCTGTCGGCCAAGCTGCTCATCAGCCACCACCAGAACAACTACGGCGGCGCGGTCAAGCGCCTGAACGCGATCCGCACGCAGTTGGCGGACATGCCCTTCGGCAGCGCTCCCGGCTTCCAGCTCAACGGGCTGAAGCGCGAGGAGCTGATCGCCACCAACTCGATGCTGCTGCACGAGTTGTACTTCGCCAGTCTTGGCGGCGACGGTCAGGCGATGGAGCCGGCCTGGGCGCTGGCGCTCGCCAGCAACTTCGGCAGCGTCGAGCGCTGGCGCGAGGAGTTCGCCGCTATGGGCAAGGCCCTCGGCGGCGGCTCGGGCTGGGTGCTGCTGGTGTTCCAGCCGCGCGAAGGCACGCTGGTCAACCAGTGGGCCGCCGATCACACCCATGCGGTGGCCGGCGGCGTGCCGATCCTCGCGCTGGACATGTACGAGCACGCCTACCACATGGACTACGGCGCTGCGGCAGGCGCCTACGTCGATGCCTTCATGGCCAACATCGACTGGGCGGGCGTCTATGCACGCTACCAGGCGGCCGTGCATGCGGCCAGCGAGCCCTTTGCGGCGACGCAGGCCGACGTCGAGCAAGCGCACTTGCTCGACGTGCGCCGCGCCGCGGTCCACCAGCAGGCCGCCAGCATGATCCCCGGCGCGCGCTGGTGTGATCCGGCCGAGGTCGGCCGCTGGGCCGCCGAGTTGCCTGCGGACCGCCCCGTGGTCGTCTACTGCGTCTACGGCCACGAGGTCGGCCGCGCGACGGCACTGCGGCTGCGTGCAGCCGGCGTGGACGCGCGCTACCTTCGCGGTGGCATCGACGGCTGGCAGGCGGCCGGTCATCCGGTCGTGCCGAATCCGCGGCGCGGAGGTGCGGCGTGATCCGCCGGCGCAAGCTGCCGGCGCGCTTTGCGCCAGTCGTGACGCCACTCCTGCTGTCGTTTTTGATGACCTGCCTGGTGTCGCTGATCGCGACGATCCGCAGCGTGGGTCTGGCGCCGGCCGTGCTGCACCTGTGGCCGGGCAGTTGGGCACTGTCGTGGCTGGTCGCGTTTCCGCTGATGCTGCTGGTGATGCCGGTCGTCAAGCGCCTGACATCGGCCCTGGTGGATCCGCCCGAACCGCATGTCGCTGGGCCGCGCACGGTCGGGCAGGATGAACGGCGATGAACGCGAAGCCCGTTGCCTGTGTGGCACTGCTGTACCCCGGCGACCGTGCGATGCGCGACCGCGCCGACCCCGCCGAGAGCCGCTTTGCGGCCCTTTTCGAGGCGTTCAGGGCTGCCGGCGTCGCTGCCGAGCCCGCGGTCTGGCACGACGACTTCGCCGATGAGGTTGCAGCGCAACTGCGACAGGTGGCTGCCGTGCTGGTGTGGTGCAACCCGATCGAAGGCGGCCGCCGGCGCGACCGGCTCGATGCGCTGCTGAGCGAGGTGGCGGAAGCGGGTGTGCAGGTGAGCACCCATCCCGACACCATCCGCCGTCTCGGCACCAAGGACGTGCTGGTCGAGACACGTCACCTGCCGTTCGGCAGCGACGTGCATCGCGTGGACAGCCTGGCCCAACTTGAGGCCGAGCTGCCGGCGCGACTGGCCCAGGGTGCGCGCGTCCTCAAGCAGCATCGCGGCCACAGCGGCATCGGCGTCTGGCGGGTCGAACTCGCGCGGCCGATGGGACCGTCGCCGCTGCTGAAGCTGCGGCATGCGCAGCGTGGGAGTGACGAAGAGATCGTCGAACTGCCGACGCTGCTGCAACGCATGGCGACGTACTTCGAGCCCGCGCAAGGCGGCCACATGATCGACCAGGCTTGGCAGCCTCGGTTGGCCGAAGGCATGGTGCGGGCCTACCTCGTCGAGGACCGCGTCACTGGTTTCGGCCACCAGGCGGTCAACGCGCTCTATCCGGCCTCAGCGGGCGAGCCGGCGCCCCAGCCCGGGCCACGCCTGTACCACGGTGCGGACAAGCCCGAGTTCCAAGGGCTGAAGCGGTCGCTCGAGTCGGAGTGGATCGAGTTGCTGCGGCAGCGCGTCGGCGTGACGCGCGAGCGCCTGCCGCTGCTGTGGGACTGCGACTTCATGCTCGGCCAGCGTGCGGCCGCAGGTGGTGAAGGTTTGGTCGAACGTTACGTGCTGTGCGAGATCAACGTCAGCAGCGTGTCGCCGTTCCCGCCGTCGTCGATCGAGCCGCTGGTGGCCGCGACCCGGGCGCGCCTGACCAGCGTCAAGGGCTGAACGCGTGGTGATCCGCTGCCTCATCGCTGCGCTGCTGGCGCTGCATACGACTCTGGCTTGTGCCCTGGACGTGCGCTTCGAGCCGATCGCCGAGAACGTCTACGTCTACATCGGCGACACCGGCGGTCGCTCGGCGCAGAACCAGGGCCTCAACGCCAACCTCGGCCTGGTGGTGACGCCGCAAGGCGCGGTCCTCATCGACAGCGGTGCCACCTGGCAAAGCGCCCGGCTGATCGACGATGCCGTGCGCCGCGTGACGACGCAGCCCGTGCGCTGGGTGATCAACACCGGTGGGCAGGACCACCGCTGGCTCGGCAACGGCTACTTCCAAGGCCGTGGCGCCGAGCTGATCTCACATGCCAGTGCGCTGCCGGACATGCGGGCGCGCGGTGGCGAGCAACTCGAAGCGCTGCGCCGACTGCTCGGCACTGCAGCCGACGACACGGTGCCCGTCCTCCCAATGCGGCTGATCGAGGGCGCCGATGCGCGGCTCGATTTCGGCGGCTCGGTGTTCGAACTGCGGCATCGCGGCGGCGGCCACACGCCGGGCGACATGATGGTGTGGCTGCCGCAGTCGAAGCTGCTGTTCGCCGGCGACATCGTCTACGTCGATCGCCTGCTCGCGGTGATCCCCGTCAGCAACACAAGAAACTGGCTCGCGGCCTTCGCGGTGATTGAGACGCTGGCGCCGACGAAGATCGTGCCAGGCCACGGCCGGGTCACCGACTTGGCCACCGCTCAGGCGCAGACGAGGGACTACCTCGCCGCGCTGCGTAAGTGCATGAAGCGTGCTGTCGACGAAGGACTGGACCCGAGCGCGGCTGCGCGCTCCTTCGACGGCAAGGCCTGGGGCCAGTTGCTCAACGCAGCCGAACTGATGCCGGGCAACGCAAGCCGTGTCTACCTGGAGGTGGAACGCGAGTAGCAGGTCCACGGCTGACCGGCTGGGCTCCGACAGCCTCGTGAGATTCGCAGGAGGGCCGCTGGTCAGTGCCGGTGCCCGTGATGCGCATCCGGCACATGCGCATGGGTGTGGCGCAACGGGTCGTGGCGATGGGGGTGACTGTGCGAACCCACGGGCATCGGCTCGTGTGTGTGGCCGTGGTGTCCGTCGTCGTGCCGGTGTGCATGTTCGTGCTGCAGCGCCTCGTGATCATGCTCGTGGCCGTGTGACTCGGCCAGGTGCAACACGACGCCCGCCAGCATCAACACGCTGCCCAACGCCATCAGCCCGCTGGCGGAGCGGTCGCCCAGCGCCAGCGCGACCGCCGCGCCGATGAAGGGGGCGAACGCGAACACCGAGCCCGTGCGGGCGGCGCCGAAGGCGCGCTGCGCGAGCAGGTAAAAGCGCAGGCTCAGGCCATAGCCCGAGGCGCCGATCGCCAGCAGCGCCAGAGCCGCCGTGATCGAGGGCAGAGGCTCGCCGAACAGGAATGCCAGCAACACGGTGGCCGTGCTTCCCAGGGCCGCCTTCGCGAGCACGACCTGGCCCGGGTCGCGCTCGGCCAGCGCACGCGAGACGGTGTTGTCCACGCCCCAGGCAGCGGTGGCGAGCAGCACGGCCAGCAATCCGGCGAGTTGTGCGCCTCCACCGCGGCCCTGGTCGATCACCAGCACCATGCCGCCTGCGAGCAGCAGGCCCATCGCCGACCACACGCGACCGTCCATGGTCTCGCGATACAGGCGCCAGGCGAGCACCGCAGTGAACAGCGCCTCCAGCGTCAGCATCAGCGAGGCGCTGGTGCCACTGGTGCGCTGCAGCCCCCACGCGAGCGCCACCGGACCGACCAGGGCGCCGAATGCGGCCATCGCGAGCAGGCGCGGCAGGTCGCTGCGCTGCAACCGTGCCTCGCGCTCGATGCGGGTGCGCGTGAACGCGCCGACCGCCGCTGCACCTGCGTACAGCAACGCAGCGGTGGTGAACGCGCCCAGGCCAGCGCCGAAGTGCTGGACCAGCGGTGTGCTGACGCCGAACAGCGCCGCGGCGAGCAGAGCGAGCAGACCGCCCTTCACGGCGGGCAGGGCAGACAGCGAGGAGATCAACTACTTCACCGTGAAGCGCACCGTGATCGCCTTGGCATTGGATGTCACCAGGGCCGCCACCACCTTGGCGCCACTGGCGAGCTTGACGCCCTTGGCTTCGAGCTTGTCGCCGGCGGCGACTAGGTCGGCCTCGGACTTGTCGGCGCCGTTGAGCACCGTCAGCTTGCCCTTCAGGCCGGTCGGCGCCATCGGCTTGCCGTGGTCCTCGACGTAGATCGCTGCGCCGTCGGCGGTGCCGACCAGCTCGAAGGACAGGTCACTCGCGGCCTGCACCACGCCGCCGTGCTTGGGCTTGGCGCCGCCGTGCGCCAGCGCGGCATTGAAGCCGAAGGCGGCCAGGCTCAGAACCGCTGCGGTCATCCATTTCTTGGTCATGTCGAATCACTCCAGGGTGCGGCGCTCTTGAGCAGGCGGCGCCGCGTGGGCCTGATCTTGCAATGAACCCATCAAGCTTCAGTACGCTTCGCTCGCTTCAGGCAGTGCCGGCGTATGCGCCTCCTCGGCCAGCAAGCGCTCGGTCGGTTTGCGGCCGAACAGCCAGAACAGCACCGGCGTCAGCAGCGTGTCGAGCAGGGTCGAGCTGACGAGGCCGCCGAAGATGACCACTGCCACCGGGTGCAGGATTTCCTTGCCCGGGGCGTCGGCGGCCAGCAGCAGCGGCGTCAGCGCGAAGGCGGCGACGAGTGCGGTCATCAGCACCGGGGTCAGCCGCTCCAGCGAACCGCGCACGATCATCGGCTGGCCGAATCTCTCCCCCTCGAACTTGCACAGGTTGATGTAGTGGCTGATCTTCAGGATGCCGTTGCGCGTGGCGATGCCTGCGAGCGTGATGAAGCCGACCATCGAAGCCACCGAGAGCTGCACGCCCGCCAGCCACATCGCAACGACAGAGCCGATCAGCGCCAGCGGGATGTTGGCCATGATGATCGCGGCGAGCACCGCCGACTGGTAACGCGAGTACAGCACCAGGAACATCATCGCCAGCGACACGACAGACAGGCCGGCGATCAGCGTGGTCGCCTGCTCCTGGGCCTGGAACTGGCCTTCGAGGCTGACGAAGGTGCCGGTGGGCAACTGCTGCTTTGCGACCAGCGCGCGGATGTCGGCGATGACGCGGCCCATGTCGCCGCCGTCGGTGTTGGCATAGACGACGATGCGCCGGCGGCCGTTCTCGCGGCCGATCTGGTTCGGGCCGTCGGCTTCTTCGACGCTCGCGATCGCCGATACCGGCAGCCGGCCGGCGGGTGTGTCGATCAGCGTGCGCGCCAGGTCCTGCGGACTGCGTTGGTTGTCGGGCAGGCGCAGCACCAGTTCGTAGCGGCGTGAGCCATCGACGATCTGCGCGCCGTGTGCGCCATCGGTCAGCGCCTGCAGCACACGGATCGCTTCGCCCGGTGCCAGGCCGGCTTGCGCGGCCTTGCGGTGATCGAGCCGCACAGCGATCTGCGGGATCAGCACCTGCTTCTCGACGGTCAGGTCCACCAGGCCCGGCACCTGAGACAACTGGGCGCGCATCGACTCGGCCAGGCCGCGCAGTGTGTCGGTGTCGTCGCCGTAGATCTTCAGCGCGATCTGCGCGCGCACGCCCGACAGCAAGTGGTCCAGCCGGTGCGAGATGGGCTGGCCGATGGCCACCTGCGCGGGCAGCACCGCGAGCTTGTCGCGGATGTCGGCCATGATCTGTTCGCGGCTGCGCTCGCTGCGTTTCAAGTCCACGTCGATCTCGGCCGAGTGCACGCCTTCGGCATGTTCGTCGAGCTCGGCGCGGCCGGTCCGGCGGCCGACCTGCAGCACCTCGGGCACTTCGCCGATCAGGCCTTCGGCCACCGCGCCGATGCGGTTGGACTCAGCCAGCGAAGTGCCGGGGTTGAGCACCAGCGCCAGCACCAGCGAGCCTTCGTTGAACGGCGGCAGGAACAGGCGTTGCATGAAGGGCACGCTGGCCGCTGACGCGGCCACCGCGAGCGCAGCGATGACCAGCAGCGCGCGTGCATGGCCGAACGACCATGCGAGCAGCCGGCCGTCCATGCGTTTGAGCCACGCCACGAGCTTGCTGTCGCCGTGCTCTAGCGCCTTCATCTTCGGCAGCAGGTAGTAGCAGAGCACCGGCGTCACCGTCATCGAGACCAGCATCGACGCCAGGATCGACACGATGTAGGCGATGCCCAGCGGCGTGAACAGCCGCCCCTCGATGCCCGGCAGCGCGAACAGCGGCACGAACACGAGCACGACGATGAGGGTGGCGTAGAGGATGCCCGAGCGCACCTCGACGCTGGCGCGCTGCACCACCTCGAAGGCCGGCAGCGGCTGCGCCGCGCTGCGGTTCTGGCGCAGCCGCCGCAGGATGTTCTCGACGCCGACCACCGCGTCGTCGACCAGCTCGCCGATCGCGATGGCCAGGCCGCCGAGCGTCATCACGTTGATCGACTGGCCGAGCCACTGGAACACCAGCGCCGTCACCGCCAGCGACAGCGGGATCGCGGTCAGCGAGATGATCGTCGTGCGCGCCGACAGCAGGAAGGCGAAGAGGACGATCGCGACCATGATCGCGCCGTCGCGCAGCGCCTCGGCGACGTTGCCGATCGAGGCCCTGATGAAGTCGGCCTGGCGGAACAGCACCTTCGGCGCGGCCAGTCCCTTCGGCAGGCCGGCCTTCAGCTCGTCGAGAGCGGCTTCGATCTGGCCACTGAGCTTGACGGTGTCGGCATCGGGCTGTTTCTGCACGCTGACCACCACGGCGGGTTCGCCGTTGTAGCCGGCGTCGCCGCGCTTGAGGCCGGCGGCGAAGCCGACCTGCGCGACCTGCTCCAGCAGGATCGCGCGGCCGTCCTTCCAGGCCACCGCGATGCCCGCGAGATCTTCCGGACGGGTGCTGCGGCCGAGGTGGCGGATTAGGTACTCACGGCTGTTCAGGTCGATGAAGCCGCCGCCGGCGTTGCCGGCGTAACCCTTCAGCGCCTGCTCGAGCTGGGTCAGCGAGACGCCGAATTGCGCCATGCGCGCCGTGTCGGGCGCGACGCGCAATGTGCGCACCTCGCCGCCGATCGGGATCACCTGGGAGACGCCGGGGATCGACAGCAGGCGCGGGCGCAGTACGAAGTCGGCGTATTCGCGCGCGGCCATCGGTGTGCCTGCGTCAGGCTTGCCGTCGCCTGCATGCAGCGGCAATGCGATCAGCATCACCTCGCCCATGATCGACGACACCGGCCCCATCACCGGGGTGATGTCGCCGGGCAGCTGCTCGCGCACCAGTGCCAGGCGCTCGGCGACGAGCTGGCGGTTGCGGTAGATGTCGGTGCCCCAGTCGAACTCGGCGTAGAGGATGGAAAGGCCGACGCCCGAGGTCGAGCGCACGCGCGTCACGCCGGGCATGCCGTTGAGCGCGGTCTCGATCGGGAAGGTGACGAGTTGCTCGACCTCCTCGGGGGCCATGCCGCCCGCCTCGGTGAGCACGGTCACCAGCGGCTTGTTGAGGTCGGGGAAAACGTCGACCGGCGTGCGCCAGGCCGTCATTGCACCGTAGACCATCAGCAGCGCTGCGACGGCGAGCACGAACAGCCGGTTGTGCAGGCTGTAGCGAACGATCCAGTTGAACATCGCGCGGCCCTCAGCGAATCTGCGCGATCAGCGGCGCGCCCTGGACCACGACACGGTTGTCCGCGCCGAGGCCCTGGGTGATCACCACGGTCGCCGCATCGAGCGGCCGGAACTGGACCGGCTGCGGGATGAAGCGTTCGGCGCCGGACTTGATCCACACGATCGGCTCGTTGGCCGGGTTGCGCACGACGGCCTGGGCCGGTAGCACCACGCCCTTGATGCGCTCGCGCGACTGCGCCACCACGGTGACGGGCTGCCCGATGGCGAGCGGCAGCGCCGTCCCCGGCTTGGCGGCGGTGACGGCGAAGGTCAGCGGCAGCACGCCGTCGCGCAGCGCGCGCGAGATGCCGAGCAGCCGCAGCTTCGCGTCAGCCTTTCCTTGCAGCGAGGCCCCCGCGATCTGGCCAGCGAGTGCCGTGTCGGCGGTCGTCGCCTCGACCAGCATGCGCGAGGGGTCGACGATCTCGAACAGCACGTCGCGGGGTTCGACGACCTGGCCCGCCGCCAGGTCGGCACGAGCGATGACGCCGGCCACCGGTGCGACCAGGGCTTCGCGTGCGGCCAGGCTGCTGCCGATGCTGCGCTCACGCTGCGCCAAGCTCTGTGCCTCGCTGCGCGTGGCCTCGATCTCCTTGCGCGGCACCGTGCCCTCCAGGCCTTCGAGGCGCTGCACGCGCTGCTCGGCGAGCTGGCGCTGCGCCTTCAGTTCGGCCAGCTGGGCCTGCTGCGCGCCCAGTGCATACGGCTCGGCATGGTGGTGTACGAAGGCGAGCACTTCGCCGCGCCGTACCGACTGGCCCGCCACCGGGAGCCCCTTCGGGCCGGGCTCGATGCGGCCACCGTGAACGGCCTGCACGCGGCCGCTGGCGTTGGGGTCCATCACGATCCGGCCGGGCAGTTCGACCGTGGCCGCGGCCTCGGACTCCGGGGCCAGCAGGGTGCGGATGGCCATGCGGCGCTGGGCCGCCTTCGGCACGTTGACGCTGCCATCGGGCAGGCGCGCGAGGCCGGATGCGTTCACGGCCGCGCCCGGTGCATCGAGGTGTTCGCCGCCTGGGCCGTGGGCACCCGGTGCCGCATAGGCCACCGACACGAAAAGCAGCCAGGCCAGCAGAGCCGTGAGGAGCAGCAGGCCCGCGCTGCCGCCGAGCCACCAGAGCTTGTGCTTCATCACAGGCCTCCCCCGGTCGCGGCGCCATTGCGGCGGCGTTGGCGCCACCAGGCGATGCCGCCCAGCAGCCCGATGCCGGCGATGCCCGCGCCGATCCAGGCCGCACGCTCGAGCTCGTGGCTGTGCCCATCGGTGTGCTCGTGTCCGTGGTCGTTGCCAGTACCTGCCGTGGCTCTACTCGCGATCACGAGCGTGCCGTCGAGCAGGTCGCTGTCCTTGCCGGCAACGAGCGTGAAGACGAGCGGGTGCTCGCCGGGCGCGGACAGGGCCTTCAGCAACGCCGGCTCGGTGACGACGTAGTCACCCTGCTCGGCGCGGAAGGCGGCAACCGCCTTGAGGCTTCCGGACTCGACCTCGAGCTTCGCGCCGAGCACCGGCTCGTTGGTCTCGTAGCGGTCGATCAGGACCGCGAGTTCGCTGCCACGGAGCTGTGCGACCAGTTCGAAGGCTTCCGACTTGGCATCGACGCGAGGCAGGGCCGAGCCGGTGGCGGCGTTGCCCGGGCCATCGAGGTGTTCACCATCCGGTCCGTGGGCGCCGGGCGCGGCGGCGCTCGCGAGGCTGAATGTGGTCAGCGCAGCCGCGAGGAGTACGGCCCGCCAGGGGCGTGAGCGTTTGGAGGCAGAGGTGAAGTTCATGGCAGGAGTCCAAGGGCTTGTTGCAGGCGGGCGCGGGCGAGGCCCAGCGCAGCGGTCTGGCGGGCGGCGGCACTGTCGGCCTGGGCTGCGGCGGCGAGTGCACGCAGCTGGTCGGGCAGCGGGGTCTCGCCGGCACGGAAGGACTTGTCGATCAGCGCGGCGCGTTCGCGCAGCAGCTTGGCGCGGGCGGCTTCCGCATCGGCCTGGGCCTGGGCCGATCGCAGCGCTTCGCGTGCGGCGGCCTGTTCGGCTTCGAGTTTTTCGCTCAGGCGCTGCTCGGTGGTCTGGGCGATGTCCAGTTCGCTCAGCGCTGCGGCTTCGAGCGGCCGGTTGCGATCGTCGCTGCCGAAGGGCAGGCGCAGGCCGACGACGAGGCTGTTCTGCGTGGGCTCGGCGCGTCCCGGCACGTCCTGGCGCACGCCCAGCGTCAGCTCCGGTGCGTCGCGCCGCGACTGCCGCACGAGAGCCAGGCGCTTGCGCGCCTGCTCGGTAGCTTGGCGGGCGTGTTCCAGTTCCGGATGCACCGTGGGCTGTGCAGCGGCCTGGTCGTCGACTGCACCCGGCGTGCTGATGTCAGGCATCGCCGTCATGCCGGTCAAGAGCTTCCAGCGCGTGCGCGCGGCTTGCACTCGCTGATGGACTTCGGCCTGCTGCGCTTTGGCCGCGAGGAGTTCGGCTTCGGCGGCGAGTGCATCGGCGCGGGCAAGATCGCCCGCGCGCACGCGCCGCTCCACGTCGGCCAGCACCAGCGCCAACGCGGCTGTCTGCCCATCGCCTTGCGCCGCTTCGGCCGAGAGCGCGCTCAGCGACCAGGCGGCTTCGCGCAGTTCGCCGGCCAGGCGCAGGCGAGCCGCCCGTTCGGCGGCGCCGGCCTGGGACAGCGCGGCGTCGGCTGCCGCCACGCGGGCGGCGCGCTGGCCGGGCAGCCAGAGCGGGACAGCGATGCCGATCTCGGTCTCGCGGTTGCCCGCGTTGCGCTGCCAGCGGTCGTTGCGGTGGCTCAGTTCGAGCGCGGGCGGTGCCGCCCACAGGTTGCCCGCAGCGGTGCGATCTGCGTCAGCGCGGCGGCGCTCGCCTTCCGACTCGCGCGCTGCTACCGCGCGTTGCCAGGCGGCATCCAATGCAGCAGCCAGGCTGACGGGCGCGGTTGGGCCGGTCGCGGGCGGGCGGTCGGTGGTCGGGGGGGTCTGGGCCGTTGCAGGCCCAAGCCACAGGCCGCCTGCGATCACGCAGGCGGCGAGCTGGGGAAGGTTCTTCACGTTGCTCCTGACTGGGACAGCAAGGATCGGCGTGGCACCCAGTGGTGCCGTGGGCCGTGCTGCGGGCGGGCGTCCATGACCGGACGCCCGCCGCGAAGGCGGGTCAGGAGCGCAGACGTGGTGGCCTGAGCAGGCCGTCGAGGAAGGGGTGCGGTGCCGGCCGCTCATGCAGGCCGGATGGTGAATCGGATGGCGGCGGAGGGAAGTCCTGGTCGGTGGAGCCCGTGAGGACCGCCGAGGCCGTGACGTGGTCGGCGATGACGTGCTGGACCGACTCGTTGGAGTCATCGACGTGGTAGGAGCCATCGTCGTGGTGATGGTGGCCTTCTTCGTGCCAGTGCAGTGCCGCGTGTTCGAGGTCGGCCAGCACGTTCACCGTTGAGCCCGGGCGTGCCAGCGCGACGCTCTGCCAGAGCATGGCGAACAGGACGGAGAGCAGGACAGCGGTGCGGCGCATGAGCGATAGAGTTTAACCAACGATGTCGAAGGCCTGCCGCGGTGGGCACAAGCAGATGCCCGGAGGAGGACGCCGTAGTACCTGTAAGGTCAGATTCATCACTTGGCCGAAGTGCACAGGCGAGGCTTGCTAAGCCCGGAGATCAGCGTGGCGTGCGCTCAGAGAGAACCGAGCAACTGCTAGAGTTCAGTGGTCGAGGTCTGGCGTGAGACGTTCTGAACCGGCGTGAGACTGCTCGTTTCCGGTGGGAAATGAATTGGGAAACGGGCAAAGCTTCAAGGGCGCGGAACGTTATGCGACAAGTACTTGGACGCGGTTTCCATGTACTGATCGAAAACATGTGATCGGCTCCGCTCCCCGCCCCATCTTGGTGCGGTGCGAGAGATGGCGTGGCGAACGGGGTCAGTTCCGGGTTTGAACG
>LNFM01007805.1_pt1 | contig 16513 bp, 11 predicted proteins | sample 596031 | NCBI WGS metagenome assembly LNFM01 (sample SAMN04254537, study PRJNA301005) | activated carbon metagenome | isolation source: dual media filters at the Ann Arbor, Michigan drinking water treatment plant | place: USA: Ann Arbor
GCCTCGTCCCTTGCGGTTCTTGTTCCTCGTCCCTTGACGCCCTTGTGACTCTTCCCTCGTCCCCTGTCCCTTGGCCTGCCCGTCCGCCTAGTGGTCGAGCCGCATCAGGCCTTCGTCGATGTCGAGCGAGACGCGGTACTTGCTGAGGAACTTGTGGCCGAGGATGCCACCCAATTCATAGCCGAGGAGCACACTCGGCGCCCGCAGGTTCAGCACCACCAGCGACGTGCGCGCCATCATCACGTCGTCCACTTCGAGATCGACACCCGGGAGCAGGAACGCATCGCGATCCCACCCCGATGAGCCGAACACGCGCAGCGGGATGCGGCGGAAGCGACCGAGCTGCTCGAGGCCCACGGCGGCGGTGCGGCTGATCGAGATGGCCTGGCCCCCCGTGTCGACGACGAAGGCGGCCGGACGGTCGCCGTTGAGTCGCCCGCGGACCGTGGCCAGGCGATGCATCCAGAGCGGCGCTTCCATCGTGGCGACGCCATCCGCCTTGGGCAGCGTGCGCGCCATGATCAGCTGCTTCTTTTCGTAGTCGACGCGCATCGACAGCCCCACCGCCAGCGGCGAGAAGGCATCGATGTCGGCGGTGGGCCACTTCTTCAGGGGCGGGTCCTTGATCATCGCCGGGACGTGTTCGACCTTCAGCGAGCCGATCTCCAGCTTGGCGATGCGTGCGAGCTTGAGGCGACGCAGGCCGACGTCGCCGACGCCGGCGCTCAGGGTCTCGGCCACCGAGTAGACCTGCGCGCGCTGCGCGGCGTCCTCCGACAGGACGGTCATCTCGGCGCCCGTGTCGAGCACCAGGTCGACGTGCAGACGCCCGTTGACGCGCGCCTTGACGAACAGTTTCTCCCGCTCCTCGCGGAACGGGACGACGTGGACCTGCGTGCGGGCGTCGTCACCCATCGCCAGGGGCGTGCGGTCGTCGAAGTGGCGCAGGAACTTGATGCGGGCCCTGGCGAGCTTGATCTGGTCCTTGAACCCCTTGGCGGGCAGGTACCGGAGATAGCGTTCGAGTTCGTCGGCCGCGACGGGATAGTTGCCGAGCCGTTCGAGGAAGTACGCGCGGGTGTGGTGATACTCGGCGACGTTCTGATCCCGCTCGATGGCCCGCTCGACGGCGACCAGCGCGTCGGCAGTCTTGCCGCGTGCGTCGAGGACGCGCGCAATGCCGTGCAGGGCGGACGGATATCCGGAGTCGAGCGTCAGCGCCGCGGTGTAGCGCGCGTTGGCCTCCTCGAAGTGCCCGGTGCTCCACAGCGTCTCGCCGTGGAGCGACAGGTCCTCGATGCCGACCGTGGAGGTGATGAGGGTGCTGGCTTCCTTCTCGGCCCGGCCAAAATCGCCGACACGCAGCAGCGAGCGCACCACGAGCCGGGTGACGGGGTCCTTGAGGTCCGGGTCGTACTCCCGGGCACGGACGAGCGCCTGCACCGCTTCGCGGTACCGGGCGTCCTGGAACAGTTGCGTGCCGCGGGCGAACTCGGCCGACGCGGTGAGCGGGGCTCCGGCGTGGGGAGCGCCGGACGCCATCACGATGGCGACGGCGACAGCCGTGACCCCGCCCAGCAGGCGGAGTCGGGGGGTTACACGGTCAACGAGACGGGACATCTTCACCATCCTGGACCGGCGCGTGGCCGGTCGGACATTTCCCCGTGGCCCGTGCGCACCGATGCGCAGCGGACACAAGCGTTGGACAGCGCCCGACGCCGTCTCGTCCCCGCGAGCGGCGATGGCTACTTCTGGTAGTGCTCGGCGTTCTTCTCGATATACGCCTTCCACTGGTCCGGCACTTCGTCCATCGCGAAGATGGCCTCGACGGGGCAGGCCGGAACACACGCGCCGCAGTCGATGCACTCGTCGGGGTGGATGAAGAGCATCTGCGTGCCCTCGTAGTCCCCCTCGTCCTTCCGCGGATGGATGCAGTCGACGGGGCACACGTCCACGCAGGCCGTGTCCTTGGTCCCGATACAGGGTTCGGTAATAACGTACGCCACGAGTCCTCCTGAAGAAAGCACTATTGCTGAGGCCCTGCCTCCCGGAGGCGGGCCGGTGTCGTCGGACCGACCTCGGCCGACAGGTATCCGAGCCGCACGGACGTCGCCCGTGCCAGATCCCACGCCGCCGTCACGTGCTCCTCGTGCAGCGGTCCCTCCCCGCGCCCATGGGTGAACACCCCCATGCGCGCCACTTCCTGGCCACGGTAGTCCCGCACCGGGGCGCAGGCACAGTTGAGCCGGTACCCGTCGGCCGCCCCGCCGTCGCCGAAGCGCCGGACCACCTCCCCGGACCTGGCCACATCCCCGGCCCCGCAGAGCCGCGCGCAGCTCAGGCGGCGTTGCTGTCCCTCGGCGAAGAACAGCGAGCAATGTCCCGGCATGGTCTTGCCATACGCCGTGTACATCGCTGCCGCATCGTCCTGCCCGTCCCATACGTACGTCACCTCGCCCGCCGGCAGCGAGACGAAGGCGCGGGTCGCCGTGCGCCCGACGTACTCCCGCAACGGCGGGTAGGCGTGCAGCCGCAGTTCCGAGCCGTTCAAGTAGCGAAAGCTCATGTCCAGGAGCTTCAGCGTGAGGATGTAGTGCCCCCCCTCGCCCTCCTGCCGCACGAACCCACGCCGCCGCAGCACGAGCAGGAGCCGGTGCGCCGTGGCCGCCGGCAGCCCTGTCGCGCGCGCGAGATCGCGCAACGCCATGCCTCCCGGCTCGCTGCTCAGGACCTCGAGCAGATGCAACGCCTTGTCGGCTGACGTCTGGGGCACCATGTGTTCCAACATGCGGAACACCGTTCCGCCCAATGAAAGATACTCACCTTCCGTGTGGGAAACAAGGACGGTCGAGGTCGGGGATAATGCGCGGATGTCACCTCTGCGCCGACTCGCCGCCTCGTGTCTGCTCGGCTCGACCTGCCTCGGCAGCGCGTGCGGTGGCGGCGGCAGCAGTTCGCCGACGACGCCGACGACGCCGGTGGCCGGGGCCTTGACGATGACGGTGGACGCCAGCGGCGTGCTGTTGCCCAAGGAACTGGTGGTCCCGCCAGGCAGCCGGGTCCTCTTCGTCAATCAGAGCAGCCGGGCACGCCAGGTGAGCTCGGACCCCCATCCGGACCACACCGATTGTCCGGCGATCAACCAGGTGGGCTTCCTGGCGCCCAATGCCGTCCGCGAAACCGGCAACCTGAACATCACCCGCACCTGCGGCATCCACGACCACGACGACCCCACCAACGCCAACATGCGCGCGCGCATCGTCGTGCGCTGAGACGGTCGGCCGAACGGGCACCGTTTTCGTACCGCGACTGACGGGTTTGGCGACACTGCGGGGCGGCGGCGACACGAATCCGCGGTTTTCCACGGTTCAGGCGGCGGCGAGAAACTTGCTGGAGTCCGGGCATGCGACCCGTGGGTCTCCCTGTGCGCCGCCATCGGTGGGCGCTCGTGCCCCTGCTCCTCTGCCTCGGCGCCAGCCTGTCGGCGCGCGACGGCGCCTCTCCGCCACTCGCGCACCGGCCGGTGCTCACCCCACCCGTCCGCGGCAGTGCCCACGCCCTGCCACTGACGTTCGAGGTCGGCGAGGACGGTACCGCCACCACACGGGCCCGCGGCTACGGGGCCCGCATCACGCGCACCGGCGTGGAGGTCGCGGTCTCGTCAGGCGACGCGTCCCGGACCTGGGGGTGGGCGCTCGTCGGCGCGGCGCCGACCGCGCCCCTGTGGCACTCGTCCCGCACCGGTGAGGCGCACTACCTCGGTGCGGCCTCGCAGCCGCGGCGGACGGCCGGCCTGCATGCGCAGGTGGGTTTCCGGCAGGTCTACCCCGGCATCGACGTCCGCTACCGCGGCACCGACGGCCGCGTCGAGCAGGACTTCCTCGTCGCCGCGGGGGCCGCGCCGAGCGCGATCCGATTCGCGGTGCAGGACGCGGCGGCCGCATTGACGACCGCCGGGGCCATCGACATCGAGGTCGCCCCGGGCGTGCGACTGCAGCTGGAGGCGCCGCGGGCCTGGCAGGACGCCGCGGACGGTCGCACCACCGCGGTGCCGGTCGCGTTCCGTGCGGTCGGTGACGGCTCGTTCGGCTTCACGGTCGGCGCGTACGATGCCAGCCGCGCACTGGTGATCGACCCGGTGCTCACCTACTCGGTGGCGATCGGCGGCAACGGCGTGGAGGAGGCCACCGCGGTGGCGCTCGACGCGCAGGGCCGCATCCATCTCGCGGGCTACACCTCGTCGACGGACCTGCCCTGGGCCCGCATCGGCGGCCCTGGTGGCAAGGGCGACGTCTTCGTCGCGCGCCTCGATCCGACGGGCCAGGTCGTCGAGTTCCTCGCGTACTTCGGGGGGTCGGATTCCGACAACGTGCGCAGCCTCGCCGTGGATGCCGCGGGCCGCCTGCACGTGGCCGGGCTCACGCTCAGCCGCGACTTCCCGACCGTGCAGGCGCTGACGGGTCTGCAGACGGCGCCGGGGGGCCCCAACGCCTTCGTGGCCACGGTGGCCGCCAACGGCAGCGCCCTGACCTTCTCGACGTACCTCGGAGGCAGCGAGGCCGACGAAGCGCACGGCATCGCCGTGCGTCCGGATGGGGGCCTGGTGGTCGCCGGCGAGACCCGCTCGACGGACTTCCCGGTGCAGAGCGCGCGGCAATCGGCCGCCCAGGGCCTCGACGGCTTCGTCACCAGCATTGCGGCCAACGGCACCATCGCCTGGTCCACGTACCACGGCGGCCAGGCCACCGACAGCCTGTTCGGCGTGGCGGTGGACGCCACGGGGGCGGTCTCCGTGGTCGGGACGACCAACTCGTCGGACTACCCGGCGCAGCAGGCATCGCAGGGACAGGGCGGCGGCTTCGACGCCACGGTCTCGCGGTTCACGTCGTCTGGCGCGCTGGTGTTCTCGACGTGGCTTGGTGGCAGTGGACACGATGCCGCGCATGCCGTGACAGTCGACGGCGGTGGCGCAGTGCACGTGGGCGGCAGCACCACGTCGCCCGATTTCCCGTCGACCCACACCTCGGGTCCGGTCGGCACCAGCATGGATGCGTTCGCGGTGTCGTACGTGCCCGCCGGTGGTCGGGCGCGGTCCTGGCGCATCGGCGGCAGCGGCATGGATCGGGCGCGCGCCATCGCCGTGGACGGCACCGGCCTGTATGTCGCGGGCCAGACGACCTCGGTCAACTTCCCGGTGCAGCGGCCCGTCCAGGTCGCCGGCGCCGGCAGCGGCGACGCCTTCGTCGTGATGCTGCGCGACACCTCGGTGATCTACGCGACCTATCTCGGCACGACGGGCAACGATGATGCGACGGGGCTGGCGGTGGATGGCGTCGGCCGGGTCGTGCTGACCGGCATGGTGCAGGCGATGGGCACCGTGAACCGCGGGCCGACCGATGCCTTCCTGTTCCGGCTGTCGAGCGGCGACGAGACCAGCGACACCGACAACGACCAGTTGCCGGACGCCTGGGAGACGCAGTACAACCTCGACCCGCGCCTGAGCGATGCCAACGGTGACCCCGACGGGGACGGCCTGACGAACCTGCAGGAGTACCAGCAGGGGACCCACCCGCTCGGCCGGCACACCCGCTACCTGGCCGAGGGCGCGACCATCGGGCCGTTCGATACCCGCCTCGCGCTGTTCAACCCCAACGCGGCACCGGCTGCCGTGCTGGTCCGCTTCCTCTGCCAGCGCGCGTGCGGCGTGCCGGACATCCCCGGGCAGGACACGATCATTCGTCGGCTGGTGACGCTGGCGCCGTTTGCCCGCGGCACGCTCGATGCCTCGACGGTGCCCGGCCTCGCCGACGAGGAGTTCGCCACCATCCTCGAGTCCGATCAGCCCGTCGTGGTGGATCGCACGATGACGTGGGACGGCACCGCCTACGGCAGCCACGCCGAGACGGCGATGAGTGCCCCGGCCTCGACGTGGTACCTGGCCGAGGGCGCGACGATCAACGGGTTCAAGCTGTTCTACCTGCTGCAGAACCCGAACGCGGTGGAGGCACGGGTCACCGTCGAGTACCTGCTCGGCCGCGGCCTGCCGCCGGTCACCGTGACCTACACCCTGGCGCCACGATCGCGCACCACCCTCGACGTCTCGACGCAGCATCCGTCGCTGCGCGCCGCCGAGGTCTCCGCTCGCATCGCCACGGCGCCCGAGACCCCGATCCTGGTGGAGCGGGCGATGTACCTCAACGCCGGGGGTCGCCTGTTCGGGGCGGGGCATGCCAGCGCCGGCATCACGACGCCCGCCCCGACGTGGTCGTTCGCGGAGGGCGCGACGGGTGCGTACTTCGACACCTTCCTGCTGCTCGCCAATCCGTCGACCGACCCGATCACCGTCCGCGCGACGTTCCTGCTCCCGTCCGGCGCGACCATCGAGCGCACCTATGACGTGGGCGCGAAGAGCCGCTTCAACATCTGGGTGGATCAGGCCGCGCCCGAACTCGCCGACACGGCGGTGTCCACCGTGCTCGAATCGGTCGACGACGAGCCGTTCGTCGCCGAACGCGCGATGTGGTGGCCCGGGCCGGCCTCGGGCAACTGGCGCGAGGCGCACAACTCGCCGGGGTCGCTGGCCACCAGTGCCGTCTGGGGGCTCGCCGACGGCATGCTCGGTGGACCCAACGCCGCCGACACCTACATCCTCGTGGCCAACACCTCGCCCTTTGCCGGCCTCGCCCGCGTCACGCTGTCGTTCGAAGACGACGGCGCGCGCATCACGCGGGAGTATCCGGTGCCGGCGCGCAGTCGCATCAACGTGCCGGTGCGCGACGACTTCCCGCAGGCCATGGGTCGTCGCTTCGGCACGCTCGTGGAGAGCCAGGGCGCGGTGCCGGCACAGCTGGTCGTCGAGCGGGCGATGTACGCCGATACCGGCAAGGAGCGCTGGGCCTCCGGCACCAACGCGCTGGGGACGCCGCTGGCCCAGGATCAGGTCATCACCATCACGCCGCAGGGCGTGACGCCCCGCGTCCTCGTGGTCGCTCCCGGCGAGCGCATCACGATTCGCAACCTCGACACGACCGCCCATCAGATCTTCTCCGGGCCGTATCTGGAGCGGTCGACGTGCCCGGCCCTCAATCAGATCGGGTATCTGGCGCCGGGCGAGTCGCGGGTGTCGGGCAACTTCACCACCGCCGGCACCTGCCCGTTCCTCGACGACGTCCGACCGGGCCAGCAGCTCAATCGCGACTTCATGGGGTATGTGATCGTGCGATAGGACGGGAACCGGGAGTCGGGAGTCGGGAATCGGGAGTCGTTGATGTAGCCTTCGGGTCATGCAGGAGCACCCAGTTCGGCATGGCCGTCGTTGGCGTCACGTGTGTGCGGCGCTGCTCGGCTCGGTGGTCGCGGCAGGCACCTGGCTGACGGCGCAGTCGCCGGCGTCGATGCGCGTGCCGCAGTTCCGCAAGGTGATCCTCGATGGCGCCTTCCGCGCCGAGGGTGTGGCGCTGGCCGACGTCAATCGCGACGGCCGCATCGACGTGCTGGCCGGCAATGCCTGGTACGCCGCGCCGGCACCCGAGGCCCTCCTGACGCCGTCGGCCTGGACGCGCCACGACATCGCGCCGCTCGAGCCCTTCGATGCGCCAACGGGGTTCAGCAACGCCTTTCACACCTTCGCCCTCGACGTGAACGGCGACGGCTGGCCCGACCAGGCGATCCTCGGCTTTCCCGGCGAACCGGCCACCTGGCGCGCCAACCCCGGGCCGCGCGGTGGCACCTGGCGCACCCACCTGCTGTCGGCCTCCACCGGCAACGAGTCGCCAGCGCTTGCCCGCGCCGTGCGTGGACGCGGCCCGGTCTTCGTGATGGGCGTCAACGAGCAACTCGGGTGGCTCGCGCCCGCCACGTCCCCGTTCGCGCCGTTCGAGTTCCATCCGATCAGCGAACCGAACCATCCGACCGCCCATCGCTACGCCCACGGGCTCGGCGTCGGCGACCTCGATGGCGACGGCCGCGCCGATGTGGTCGGCACGAAAGGGTACTGGCTGGCCCCCGAGACACCGGGCGCATCGCCCTGGCCGTTCACGCCCGCCGACCTCGGGCCCGACGCTGCCCACATGGCGATCTACGACGTCAACGGCGACGGCCTCGCCGACATCGTCGCCAGCGCGGCCCATGCCGTCGGTGTGTGGTGGTTCGAACAGCGGGTTGCCTCGGGCACGCGCACGTTCGTGAAGCACGCGATCGATGCGTCCTTCTCACAGTCGCATGCGCTGGACATCGGGGATCTGGACGGGGACGGACTGGCCGACGTCGTCACCGGCAAGCGTCGCTGGGCCCATGGTCCGACGGGCGACCCGGAGCCGAACGCGCCCGGGGTGCTGTACTGGTTTCAGCCGCGCCGCACGGCCACGGGCGTGACGTGGGCGAAGCACCTCATCGACGACACGTCGGGCGTGGGCAATCAGGTCGTGGTGGGCGAGATCGACGGCGACGGCCGGCTCGACATCGCGAGTGCCAACAAGCACGGGGTGTTCGTGTTCGTGCAGCGGTGACAGAACAATTCAGAATTCATCATTCAGAATGCAGTGCGGGGCGAGCAACGCCATTGCGTCCGACACTCCCGCACCGCAGTCATGCGCGAGACGCAGTGCTTGGGCGTAGTCAAGATTTGGGCATCTGATCGGACGTGCAGAATCCGCAGGCAGTTCCGGCCAGCAACGCTGACGCTTCCGCGGAAGCGTGGCGGAGATCGCCCCGAGCTTCATCGTGACTTCTGAATGGTGAATTGCTCGGTCAGCTCGTCCATCACCGCCAGGGCGTGGTCGATCTCGTCGTCGGTCGTGTAGAAGTGCGGGGCCATGCGGATGCCGGCACCGGGACGATGGTCGATGATCACGTCCCTGGCGATGAGCGCCTCGGCCAGCCGCGTGCTGTCGGGCACGTCGATGGTCACCGTGCCGCCACGCCGTGCATCGTCGACTGGCGTGCGCACACGCCAGCCGCGATCGAGGGCGTGGTCGAGGATGCGGCGCGTCTGCCGCAGGGACTTGGCCCGAATCGCCGGGACGCCGATCTCATTGACGATGCGGTAGCCTGCCTGCGCGATCGTCCAGGCCGAGACGTTGGGCGTGCCTGACGCGAAGCGCTCCTCGCCGTCGGCATACACCATCGGGCCCGTCTCGAAGGCGAAGGGCCGCGCGTGGGCCGCCCAGCCCGTGGCCGCCGGCTGCAGGGTGCCGGCGATGTCGGGACGCACGTAGAGATACCCAGCCCCGGGCCCGCCGCAGAGCCACTTCACCGACCCGCCGACGGCGAAGTCGACGCCGAGCGCGGTGAGATCGAGGGGCAGCGTGCCCGTCGCCTGGTACACGTCGAGGACGACCCTGGCGCCCACCGCGTGCGCACGGGCGATGACCGCCGCCGCATCCGTAATCGAAGAGTTGCGGAACAGCACGAGCGAGCAGCAGACCAGCGCCGTGCGCTCGTCGATGAGCGGCAGCCACGTCTCGAGGGGGTGCGTGACGCCGTCGGGCGACTCCGCGTACACGACCTCGGCGCCGTGACGTCGCCAGCCCTCGAAGACATAGTGATTGGTCGGGAAGTCGAGTTGCGGCACGACGATGCGGCGACGCGCCGCCGTGAAGTCGAGGCTCGACACGAGCACCGACTGCGCGACCGACACGTTCTGCACCATGGTGACCGAGCCGTCGGGCACACCGAGCAGCGGGGCCAGGAGGTCGCCGGTCTCTCGACTGATGTGCCACCACCCCTCCGACCAGGCGCGAACGCCCCGCGTCTCCCACGCGTCGAGGAACCGCGCCGCCTGGGTGCGGGCGCTGCGCGGCATCGCCCCGAGGGAGTGGCTCACCAGATAGGTGCACGTGCCGAGGATCGGGAACTCGGGACGCCAGCGCAGCAGCGGGTCGCTCACCGGCGACCGCCCAGCGCGGTCCGCAGGTCCGCCAGGTAGGTCGTCACGCGGCGAGCATTGGTGCCCAGGTCACTGCGCCCGATGCGTGACTTGGATCGCATGTCGACCCGGGTGCCCCCCTCGGCACGGTCCCGCAGGCGGACGACGATGTCGTCCTTGAAGCGGAACCAGCGCGTCGTGGCGACGGCTTCCAGACGGCCCGCCTCGGCATCGTCGCCGACGAGCTGCCAGCCGGCGCGCGCGATGGCGGCCCTGGCAGCGGCGTGGACCTCGGCGCGGGGCACCGCCGTCTCGAGCGGACCGAGATCGGGCCAGGCGGCGCGCTGCTGTGCCGCGACCGACGGGCCGCCGTACTCGGGCGGGTTCCTCGCCCCCGCGCGCAACGGCAGCGCGTCGACGAACTGCGGTGGGTCCTCGGTGTCGGTCGTGATGTCGTGGATGGGGGGCACGGTACGTCCGGTGCGGGCCCAGCCCGCGGGGACGGCGGACGCGACCACCGCGCCCGCCAGGATGGCGGCCAGCGTCAGCCAGGCGCCGCGGGTGAGCATCCGTCGCCACCACAGGGAGGTCAAGCCCAGCAGGCCGCCGGCGAGGCCGCCTGCCGCCGCGGCGCGCAGCAGCAGGAAGCCCCCGGGCAGCGACCAGTAGCCCGCCGTGTACCCGGGACCGCTGATGACCAGCAGGCCGAGACTGCCGCTCACGAGGGCGGCTGCCAGCGCGAGAATGAAGCGAGGGGCGGCTGGCATGACTGCCCCTTGGACCAGCGCACGGTCGGTCGCGTTCCCGGGAGGGCCTCGGGCGTTTACACTCAAGACCTTCTCGTCTCCCGAGTCGCCCTCTGCGGATGTCCTCGTCGATCCGATCCTGTCTGCTGGTGCTGAGCCTGTGGCACGCCGCGAGCGCGGTCGTCGCCGCGCAACCGGCCGCGCGCCTGATCGTCGATCAGTGGCGCGTCGAGGACGGGCTGCCGCAGAACACGGTCACGAGCGTGGCCCAGGACGAGCGCGGTTACCTGTGGATTGCGACCCGCAAGGGACTCGCCCGCTTCGACGGCGCACGGTTCACGTCCATCGGCCGCGTCGGTGCGCTCGACATGAGCAACCTGCGGCTCACCGCCGTGCTGCCGGAGCCCGACGGTGCGCTCTGGGTCAGCACCTATGGGTCGGGGGTGTTGCGCGTGGCCCGGGGCGATGTCATCCGCTACGGGGCCGCCGAGGGCGTGCCCGACCCGATCGTCTCGGGCCTGTACCGGGACCGGAGCGGGCGCGTGTGGCTGACCTCCGCCCGCGGTGCCCGCGTGTTCGATGGCCGCCGCTGGCAGGCGCCGGCGCTGCCGCCGGACCTGCGGAACGAGGACGTCAACGGCGTGCTCGAGACCCGGGATGGCGCGATGTGGTTCGCCACGGCCAGCCACGGGGTGATCCGGCTCGACGGCACGCAGGTCCGTCGGTACTCGATCGACGACGGGCTGACCAGCGTGGTGACCACCTCGGTGGCCGAGGCGCCCGACGGCGCGGTGTGGGTGGCCGGCCCGCGTGGCGTGGCGCGCATCGATGCCGGCGGTCTCATGACGTTCGGGCCACGGGAGGGCCTGACGGCGGAGCGCGTGCTGCAAGTCCTCGTGGACCGGCGCGGCCACGTCTGGCTGGCGACGCACGGAGGCGGGCTGGTCCGGTACGACGGCGTGCGTTTCCAGGCCTTCCGTCGCACCGAGGGGCTGAGCAGCGACTACCTCATGTCGCTGGCCGAAGATCGCGATGGCGCGTTGTGGATCGGCACGCTCTCTGGCGGGCTGAACCGCCTGGCACCAGCCGCGCGCGAACTGCTGGATGCCCGGTCGGGACTGCCGCCGTTCCCCGTGACCACGGTCTACCAGCGCGCCCAGACCCGGCAGTGGTGGATCGGCACCTACGGCGGCGGCCTGGTCTCCCTGCGGGACGGCACACTGCGGGTGTACACGACGGCCGACGGCCTCCCGAGCAATGCCATCACGTCGGTGGCTGGAGGCCACGGGTCGAGCGTCTGGGTCGGCACCAACGGGGCCGGCGCCTTCCTGTTCGAGGAGGGGCGGGTCACGACGCGACTCGGCCCCGAGATCGTCGGACCGACCTTGCGGATGATCGAAGTCTCGCGGGGTGTCGTGTGGTTCGGGGGTGACGGCGTCGTGCGCTACGAGAACGGCACCCTCACCCGCATCGGCACGGCCCAGGGCCTGCGCAGCACGGAGGTCCGGGTCATCTACGCGGTGCCCGAGCGCATCTGGGTCGGCACGTACGGCGGCGGTCTGCAGAGCATCGAGCCCGACGGCCGCATCGTCAGCTGGGGCGACCGCGAGGGATTGAGCCACGCCTTCGTGACCTCACTGCACCACGACGGCGAGGGAGCGCTGTGGATCGGCACCTACGGCGCCGGGCTCTTCCGGTTGCGCGAGGGCCGGGTCGCCGCCATCACCACGCGCGACGGGCTGCCCGATGACGTCGTCTTCGACGTGATGGAGGACAACGTCGGCCGGCTCTGGCTGACAGGCACGCAGGGGCTGGCGGTCGTGCGCATGGCCGACGTGCATGCCCGCCTGGCGGGCCGCGGGGGCCTGCTGTCGGTGACGCAGTACGGCCGGGCAGAAGGGGTGCCCGGCAGCGATGGCACCGACGGCAACCAGCCCCTCAGCTGGCTGGCGCACGACGGACGCCTCTGGTTCGCGACCGTGGACGGGGTGGTGATCTTCGATCCGACCGAGGTCGCCGACACCCCCGCCCCGCCGGCCGTCCACATCGACACGGTGCAGGTCGACACGCGGCCGGTGTCGCTGGACGTCCTGGCGACGCCGCTGTCGTCGCGCCACATCGACATCGCGTTCAGTGCGCCGCGGCTCCGGGGCGGGCGCGCGGTGCAGTACGAGTACCGCCTGGTCGGCCTCGACGATGGTCTCGACGAGGGCTGGGTGGGCCCGACCGACGCGCACATGGCGTCGTTCACCAACCTTCCGCCCGGGGACTACCACTTCGAGGTGCGTGCCCGCACGGGCCAGGGCACTTCCGCCGGCGCCGTGCGCACCCTGTCCTTTCAGGTGGCCGCGCAGTTCCACGAGACGCGCTGGTTCCTGGCGCTGGCGCTGGCCGTCCTCGGGCTCTCGATCGTCGGCCTCGTGCGGTGGCGCGTCGGCCGGCTCCGACGGCATCAGCAGGACCTGCAGCGCCTGGTGGACGAGCGGACGATTGCCCTCCGACACGAGATGGTCGAGCGGGAGCGGGCCGAGCGGGAGCGCCGGCTGCTCGACGAGCGAATCCAGCAGGCGCAGCGGCTCGAGAGCCTCGGCGTGCTGGCGGGCGGCGTCGCCCACGACTTCAACAACCTGCTGGTCGGCGTGCTCGGGGAAGCCAGTCTCGCGCTCACCGATCTGCCTGCCGGCGCCCCGGGGCGGCCACATGTCGAGCGCATCGAACGTGCGGCGCTGCGCGCCAGCGAGCTCACGGCGCAGATGCTCGCCTACTCCGGGCGTGGTCGGTTCATCGTGTTGCCGGTGCAGCTCGAACCGCTCGCCGAGGAAGTCCACGAACTGCTCGGATCGATCATCCCGAAGCACATCAGCGTGACCTTCGACTTCCCGCGGCACCTGCCGATGGTGGCCGGCGATCCGTCGCAGTTGCGGCAGGTGGTGATGAACCTGTTGACCAACGCCGCGGACGCCATCGGCCCCCGTGAAGGTCGCATCCGGGTGTCGGCCGGTACGCGAACCCTGCGGATCGGCGAGCCCGCCACGACGCACCAGCCCGGCGTGCTGGGCCTCGCCCCCGGCGACTACGTCTGGCTGGAAGTGCGAGACGACGGCGTGGGCATGGACGCCGAGACCCTGGCGCGCATCTTCGATCCGTTCTTCACGACCAAGCCGGCGGGCCGCGGACTCGGGCTGGCGGCCGTCCAGGGCATCGTGCGCAGTCATGGCGGGCGCATCCTGGTGTCGAGCCAGTCGGGCATCGGCACGACGTTCACGCTGCTGCTGCCCTGCGCACGGCCGGGCACGGGAACCGTCGACCGCGAGCGCCCCGCACCGCCTGCCCCGCAGGCCGCGACGGTCGAGTCCGCGGCGCCGACCTCACCGTCCCCCAGCGGCCCCACGCCGACGGCGCCCGTCGGGCGAGGCGCCGTCGCCGGGCTGGCGCCGCCGCACATCCTCGTCGTGGACGACGAGCGGCTGGTGCGGGATGTGGCGCGCGTCGCCCTGCGCCGGGCCGGACGGGAGGTCACGGAGGTCTCGACCGGCGAAGACGCCCTCGCCGTGTTCGCCGAGCGACCGGCCGCGTTCGATCTGGTGGTCCTCGACCTGACGCTGCCCGGCATTCAGGGGCGGGCCGTCCTGGAGGCCATGCGGCAGCAGCGGCCGGACCTGCCGATCGTGCTCACGAGCGGGTACACCGCCGAGGAAGCCGCCGACCTGACCGCGTCGGCGCAGACCGTCTTCCTGCAGAAGCCCTGGCGCCCCGAAGAGCTCCTCCGCTGTGTGCGCGGGCTGCTCGGCGACGAGGCCGCGGTGCCCGCCAGACAGGACTGACCTGCGTGCTAGGATCATCGAGTGGGCCGCGGGTGGCCCTCTCCCTCATGAGCACAGTTGCCCCCCTGCACGTCATTCGCCCGCGCCAGCCCAAGCCCGAGTGGCTGAAGGTGAAGGCGCCGGGGTCCGAGAACTACCTCCGCCTCACCAAACTGATGCGGGGCCTCGGCCTGAACACCGTCTGCGAGGAAGCCCGCTGCCCGAACATCGGCGAGTGCTGGCATCACGGCACGGCGACGTTCATGATCCTGGGCGACGTGTGCACGCGCGCCTGCGGCTACTGCGCCGTCGCGCATGGCAAGCCGGCGACGCTGGACCTCGATGAACCCCGCCGCGTCGCCGATGCGGTCAAGGTCCTCGGCCTCAACTACGTGGTGATCACGTCCGTGGACCGGGACGACCAGCCCGATGGCGGCTCCGGTATCTTTGCCGAGACGATTCGCCGGACCCGCGAGCTCTCGCCGGCCTGCCGCATCGAAGTGCTGATTCCCGATTTCCAGGGCAAGGCCGACCAGCTCCACACGGTGCTCGATGCCCGCCCGGACGTGCTGAACCACAACACGGAGACGGTGCCGCGCCTCTACCGCAAGGCGCGCAGTGGCGGCAAGTACCGCCGCACGCTCGAACTGCTCCAGCGCGCCAAGGCGTACGCGCCGTCGATCCCCACGAAGACGGGCCTGATGGTCGGCCTCGGCGAGGAGAAGGCCGAGCTGGTCGAGGTGTTCCGCGACCTGCGCACCGTCGGCGTGGACATCCTCACGCTGGGCCAGTATCTGCGCCCGACCGAGTCGCATCTCGAGATGGTGCGCTACTACACCCCCGACGAATTCCGCGAGCTCAAGACCATCGCCCTCGGGCTCGGCTTCGGGCACGTGGAGGCGGGCCCCCTCGTGCGCAGTTCGTACCACGCGCACGAGCAGGCCGACAGCCTCGCCGCCCAGGCCGCCGGCGGCTGCCGCTAGCGCCACTCGCGCATGGGCCGGGCGTATCCAGCGCAGACTCCCCTGCCCCGGCGTCTGGCCGCAACGCACGCACGCATCATCGCGTGTGAGGCCTGCCCGCGCCTGCGGACCTACTGCACCGCCATCGCGCAGACCCGACGCGCCGCGTTCCGCGACGAGACCTACTGGGCACGGCCCGTCCCCGGGTATGGCGACGCCCGCGCCCGGCTGCTGGTGCTCGGCCTCGCCCCCGCCGCCCATGGCGCCAACCGCACGGGGCGGGTCTTCACCGGCGATGGCGTCAATGCCTCGGGCGACTTCCTGATGCGCGCGATGATGGCCGGCGGATTCACCAACCGCGCCACCTCGCAGCGACCCGACGATGGCCTGGTGCTCACCGATGCGTACATCGCCGCCGCCGTGCGATGTGCGCCACCGGACAACACCCCCACGCGTGACGAGGTCGACACCTGCCTCGCCCATCTCGAGGCAGAGCTCGCTGCGCTGCCGGACGTCCGCCTGGTCGTGGTGCTGGGCCGCATCGCCTACGACGCGTGGCGCCGGCTGATGGCGCGGCAGGGCGTCACGCTGCCCGCGGCGCCCTTCGCCCATGGACACCTCGTCGACGGCAGCACCCCGCGCGTGCTCCAGTCGTACCATCCGTCGCGCCAGAACACGCACACCGGACGCCTGACCGACGCGATGCTGGCCGACGTGTTCCTCGAGGCACGCCGGCAGATCGAGGCGGCCTCGTGACGTTCGGGTCCGGACACGACTACACGACGCTGGCCGCTGCGGCCGTGCTCATCGGCCTGTCGAAGGGCGGCCTCGGCGGGCCGCTCCCCACGATGCTGGCGACGTTGATGCTGACGCAGCGCGGCAGCGTCGCCACGGCGGTCGCCCTCGCCACGCCGATGCTCATGGTCGGCGACGCGTTCGCGATGTACACGTACTGGCGCCTCTGGGATCGCACGCACACGCGGGCGCTGATCCCGGCCGGCGTGGTGGGCGTGCTGATCGGCCTGTCGCTGCTACGCGGGCTGCCCGACCGGTCGCTGCGTGTCGGACTCGGCCTCGCCGGACTCGTGGTGGTGGGCTACAAGATCCTGAGCCACTGGCGTGGCCGCGAACACTACC
>LNFM01014058.1_pt1 | contig 16512 bp, 15 predicted proteins | sample 596031 | NCBI WGS metagenome assembly LNFM01 (sample SAMN04254537, study PRJNA301005) | activated carbon metagenome | isolation source: dual media filters at the Ann Arbor, Michigan drinking water treatment plant | place: USA: Ann Arbor
TGATGCCCGCCACCACGCCCAGCGGCTGGCGCAGCGTCCAGTTGTCGATGCCGGTGGAGACCTGGTCGGTGTAGTCGCCCTTCAGCAGCTGCGGGATGCCGCAGGCGAACTCGACGATGTCGATGCCGCGCGTGACCTCGCCCTGGGCGTCGGTGAAGACCTTGCCGTGCTCGGCGGTGATCATGGCCGCCAGCGTGTCGCGGTGCTGGTTGAGCAGGCCCAGGAAGTTGTTCATCACGCGCGCGCGGCGGATGGGCGGCGTGTCGCCCCAGGCCGGCTGAGCGGCCCTGGCGGCGGCCACGGCGGCAGCCACATCGGCCTCGCTGGCCAGCAGCACGCGCCGTGCGGGCGCACCGGTGGTGGGGTTGAAGACGGTCTGCGAGCGGCTGCCGCTGCCGGCGTGGGCGCGGCCGCCGATCCAGTGGCCGACGTCGGTGGTGTTGGTGAATGCTTCGGGGGCGCCCATGCTCGGTCTCCGTGTGGTCTGGCGGGGCTGTATTGTCGCGCCGGCCGGCCGCCGCCGTGCGGACCCGCCCCCAGGCCCCATGGCGTCCGGCCTCGGGCGACAATCGCGCCATGCCTGCCCCCACCCCGCTCGTCGACAGCGACATCGAACGCCTGCACGACCTGCTGCAGGACCTGCCCGCTCCGCTGGAGCCGCTGGACCTGCCTTCGCTCGACGGTTTCCTGTGCGGCCTGCTGCTGCAGCCGCAGCCGCCGGCGATGGCCAGCTGGTGGCCGCGCGTGCTGGACCACGAAAGCCGCGCCTTGCCCGCCGACGTCGACGCTGCCGAACTGCAGGCCCTGGTGCTGCGCCGGCACGACGAGCTGAAGCGCGCCATCGGCCAGCGCGACTGGTTCGATCCCTGGGTCTTTCCCGGTGAGGACGAGGCCTCCCCATCGGACGCCGTGCTGCCCTGGGTGGCCGGTTTCGCCGAAGCGCAGGAGCTCTTCCCGCAGCTGATGCGCATCGAAGACCCCGAGCTGATCGAGCCGCTGGCCCTGCTGTACCTGCACTTCGACCCCGACGACCTGGAAGATGCAGACGCACTGATGGCGGTCATCGAGACCATCGAGCCGCCGTCAGACCTGGCCGAGGCGGTGCAGGACCTCGTGCGCGCCGTGATGCTGATCGCCGACGTCTCGCAACCGCGCGCCGTGACTCCGCCACGCCGCCCGCCGGCCCGCAAGGGCGCAGCGCGGCCGGGCGGCAGGCCCCAACGTCCCCGTCGTTGAACCAGGAGCTTCGATGAAGCTGTTCGCCCTCACCGGTCTCATTGGTCTGTCACTGTCCTTGTGCGCCGCGCTCGCCCCTGCACATGCCGCCGACACCGAACCCACGCCGCCCAAAGCCACCGACCCGCTGGGCGCAGCACGCACTCACATCGCCGCCAAGCGCTGGCCTGCAGCCATCGTCGAGTTGCAGAAGCTCAACGGCACGGGCAGTGCCGACTGGAACAACCTGATGGGCTACGCACTGCGCAAGCAGGCCACGCCCGACCTCGAGGGCGCGCAGCGCCACTACGACGCCGCGCTGCGCATCGACCCGCGACACCGCGGCGCGCTGGAGTACGCTGGCGAGCTCGCCTTGATGAAGGGCAACCTGCCGGCTGCCGAAGAGAGACTCGCGGCGCTGGCCCGCGTCTGCACCACGCCTTGCGAGGAGCTGGACGACCTGAAGAAGATCATCGCGCGCTACAAGGCCAACGGCAACCGCTACCTGCCCTGAACGCGCCCTGCGTGCAGAAGGCCCTGCACCGAAGGCTCGCGCCGGGCCCGAGGCCTGATCAAGCCGAGAACACGCGGCTGGCGTAGACGCCCAGGCCCATCGCGACGCTGGCGAAGCGATCGCCCCGCACGCGCTGGGCCTGCGGGAAACAGGCGGCGATGCGGTCGACCAGGGGTTGCAGGCCGGTGGAGCCGCCGGTGAAGTAGATCGCGTCGACCTGTTCAGGCGCAAGACCGGCCATGCGCACCGTCACACGCGCCGCTTCGACGATGCGCTGCAGGTCGGCTTCGATGGCGGCAGCGGCCTGCGGCTCGGCCAGTTCGGCCGCCAGCGCCCGCTCCAGCAAGGACAGGTCGATGTGCGCCAGCCCCTGGGTGGCGACATCGATCTTGGCCTGTTCGGCGGCCGCCGCCAGCGCATGGCCCAGGCGGTCCTCGAGCACCGTCATCAAGCGGCGGTGGTGCGAGGGGTCGGCAAACCATCCGCGCATGTTGCGCCACTCGGCCAGGCGCGCCGGGGCGTAGACGGTGTTGATGAGGTGCCAGGTCGCAAGGTCGAAGTAGATGCCGCTGGGCACCTCGCGGGGCGTCTCGCCGGCACGCGCCGGCCCCATCGCGCGGAAACCCAGCAGCGGCAGGATGGCCGCCAGTTCGACGTGGCGGTCGAAGTCGGTGCCGGCCAGATGCACGCCGTGGTTGGCCAGGATGTCGTCCTTGCGATCGACGTGCAGGCGGCGTTCCGGGCCCACACGCACCAGCGAGAAGTCCGACGTGCCGCCGCCGATGTCGGCCACCAGCAAGCGCTGCTCGGTATTCACGCTCTGCTCGTGGTCGAGCGCGGCGGCAATGGGCTCGTACTGGAAGAGAACATCGGCGAAGCCGACGCGCCTGGCGGCTTCGGCCAGCGCCGCCTGGGCCTGGGCGTCGCGCTGGGGATCGTCGTCGACGAAGAACACCGGCCGGCCCATCACCACGCGGCGCACCGGCCGGCCGCTGGCGGCTTCGGCCTGCTTGCGAAGGTGGTGCAGGTAGCCGGCGATGATGTCGATGTAGGGCACGCTGCGGCCACCACCCACGTCGGTACCCTGCTCGACCAGCGGCGAGCCGAGGATGCTCTTCATCGACCGCAGCAGGCGGCCGTCGAAGCCGTCGACGTAGGCCGCCACCGCGGCCCGGCCGTACCAGCGTGTGGGCTCGGGGCCGTGCTCGGGCACATCGGCGCGGTAGAACACCGCCGTGGGCATGGTGCGGAAGCCCGGCTCGAGTTCCACCAGCTGCATCTCGCCACGCCCGTCGGGAATGGCGATGGCCGAGTTGGAGGTGCCGAAGTCGATCGCGGCGCAGTTCTGCGGAGCGGGCTGGCGCGGGGACGTGGGCATGGGGCGCGGATTGTAGGAGCGGCGGCGTCAAGCCTCGCGTTGCCCCCGATTCGAGGGAGTGCCGCCCCGCCGTGTGCTGCACGTCACATGCCCCTTCGGCCACTGCCGCCAAACTGCGACGCATCACTTCAAGGCCCGCCATGATCACCGTCTGGATCCGTTCGCTCCTGCTGCGCAGACCCAGGTACGAGTCCACGCCGGACGAACACGACGCTGCCGAGATGGGAACGGCCTTCGGCCTGGACATGAGCCTGGCCAACGGGGTGCCCGAAGCGCCGGTGCCGGCACGCCCGCAAGCCGCGGGCTCGCGCTGGCAACGCTGGCGGAACGTGGCACCTGTCACGGCCAAGTGAACCGTCCGACTGCAAAAAGACTGTTCAGTTCAAAGCGCAGACACGTCGGCTAGAATGCCGGCATGGCTCGTGGCTCATTCCGTGAACAGGTCCTTCGCGTCCGCGAAGATGCCATCGTCGTCTCCGTCAACCGCCTGCTGGCCGAGAAGGGTTTCGAGGTGATGACGGTCGACGAGGTGGCCGCCGATGTCGGCATCGCCAAGGCCAGCCTGTACAAGCACTTCGCCTCGAAGGAGGCCCTCGCAGCGGCAGCGATGGTGCGGCTGCTGCAGCGCGCAGCCGACCTGGTCGCCGAACTCGGCACGCAGGCCACGACCTCTTCGATCGACCGCCTGAAGGCCGTGACACGCTGGGCGCTGGACATGCAGCTGGCCGGGCAGATGCCCTCGCTGCCATCGCAGAACTCCACGCTGCGCGCGGAACTGATGGCCAACCGCGACTACCTCGACCTGCTGATGCAGGTGAGCGATCGCCTGGGCGAATGGATCGTCGACGCCCAGCAGCGCGGCGACATCAACCCCGCGCTGCCGCCCGAGGTGGTGCTTTATTCGGTCTACGCGCGCGCCTGCGACCCGGTGCCCGGCTTTCTGAAGGCCGGCGGACAGTACGCCGACGAGCAGATCGTCGACTGGGTGCTGGCCAGCTGTTTCGACGGTCTGGCGACCAGACCGGCGGCTTGAACCGCCCGGCGGGTCAACGCACCAGCAGCACCGGCACCCTGGTGCGTGCCAGGACCTTGGTGGCCACCGAGCCCATCACCAGGTTGGTGAGCGAGCCATGGCCGTGCGAGCCCATCACCAGCAGATCGAAGTCGCCCTTGTCGGCAATCGCCGCGATGGTGTCGGCGGCCGCACCGATCTTGAACACGAACTGCGCGCGCAGTCCTTGTTTCAGGAAGAAGGTGCGGATCGGCTTGAAGACCTTCTCGGCCTCGTCGTCGTAGTGGCCCTTCAGCACGGCCTTGTCGAGCACAGCCGCGGCACGCGGCGGCACCGCGCTCACGGCGTAGATCACGGTGTAGTCGTGTCGGTCTCCCAGCCATTCGTCGTGCGCGGCCAGATAGGCCAGCATGCGCTTGGTGAATTCACTGCCATCGACGGCAACCAGGATCTTCATCAGGTCTCCTTGCAGGGCGGCCGTGCCGCGTTCGTTTGACTCGAGTGTGTCATCGCTGGACGTCCGGAACTTGTCAGTCGTCAATTCAGACGTCGTAAAGGCGCAGCGGCTCGTGCCCCAGGTGCTCGTCGCGCGAAACCAGGCCGCGCGCCTGGCACACCACGCGGCTGGCGCTGCGGCCGGGCCGGGTGACCAGGTAGTCGTGGCGGCAGTGCAGATGGCCGTGCATCCAGAGGTCGGCACGCGCGATGAGGTCGTCGTCGGCGTTGCAGAAGCTGGCCGTGCCGGGCTGGCGGCCGTAGCGCGGGTCGGCACTCCTCAGGCTGGGCGCGAAGTGCGTGACGACCACGGTGCGCTCCCAGCGCCCGGCCGCTGACTCGCACAGCGTGCGCTCGAGCCAGTCGCGGCAGGCCAGGGCTTCCGCTCGCACCGCGGCGGCGTCGAAAGGCTGGCCGTCGCGTCGTGCGCGCATCACGCGCATGAAGTAGCTCGCGGCACGCTCGGCGCGCTCGCGTCCCGAGGGCCCGAAGAGGTCGAAGTCGCTCCAGCGCGTGGTGCCGACGAAACGCACGCGGCGGCCGTCTGCGCCGGCCAGCACGACCGTCTCACGCTCCAGCAGCCTGAAGCCCAGCGCCGTGCAGTGGGCACGGAAGGCCGGCCATGCGGGCGTGAGGTCGCGCTCGTCGAACTCGTGGTTGCCCGCCACCACCAGCACCGGCACCGGCCAATGCGCGAACAGGCCGTAGCCGGTCCAGGTGGCGTCGATGTCGCCGGCCAGCACCAGCAGCTCGGCGCCGGGCGCGGGTTGCGGGTCGAAGATCTCGGTCTCGAGGTGCAGGTCGGACAGCAGCTGGATCTTCATGCGGGCTTCAGGTCACGGCGCGCCACTCGATCCACGCGCCATGCGGATGGGCCACGGCCAGCAGATGGTCTTCGCCGCCCGGCCACAGCCGGCAGCGCAGCTCGGCCGGCTTCTCGCCGCCGGCCATCTCGTAGCGCAGCCAGGCCAGCGGCGCACCGGCATGGGCGCGACGGCCGGCGTCTTCGAGCACGGCCACGAGCCGCTGGCGTTCGGCCTCGGGCAGGTACTGCCAGACCACCGAGTGGTACAGCAGCGTGGCGCAGCCCTCGCGCGGCGCGGCAAGATGCAGCTGCGCGAAGTCGGCCGCGCCGAGGGCTTCGATGCGCACGCCGTCCTGGTCCTTCCACAACGCCGCTTCGGCCAGCGCCGCCCGCAACAGCGTCAGACGTTCACGCTGATCGGGCCAGACGTAGGCCGCCAGGCGACGCTGTTCACCCAGGTCGGCCAGATCGACCGGGAAGAGATCGCAGGCCTGGCGCGAGGCGATGCGCAGGGCGGCCGAGGGCGGCGGCGGCCCGCTGCGGCGCGTTTCCAGCACCACGCCGTTCGACTCGCCCGGCCAGTGCCAGTCGGCATGCCGGTGCTGCCAACGATCGGCCCACAGGTTCAGTCCGGCGCTGGCGCCGACTTCCAGCAGGGCCAGCGGCAGGCCGGTGCGCGAGGCCACCCACAGCCAGCCGGGCAGGAGCACGGCGCTGCGACGCACCTCGTTGGTCTGCGGCGCGCTGGCCAGGAAGCGCTGCAGGTGCGGCCACTCGTGGCTGAAGGCACGGTGCACGGCGATGCCCAGGGCGGCGTCGGGGGACTCGGCGCCGCTCGGGTTGCGCGCGTCGGGCCACAGCAGGGCCCAGGGCCTGCGGCCGCGCAGGGCCAGATCGTGCAAGGCGCCGGCCAGGCGCAGCGGCAGCAGGCCGCTGCGCGGCGCCGGCACCTCGGCCAGCACGCGCGCGGCGAGGGCCGGCTCGGCCAGCAGCACGCCCCGCACGACACCCAGCAGCCGCACCATGAAGGGCGACTCCAGCTGCGTGCACCACTCGATCTGCAGGTCGAAGGCGTCGACCAGCGTCTCGGCAGGTGCGCCAGGCGCGGCAGTCAGGCTCATGCGGGCATTCTCGCCGGCCCGACCACGGTGCGCGCGGTCGCCCGACGGGGTGGGCGGCTCAGCCGCCCAGGGCCCGCTCCAGCTTGGCCTTGGTCGCCGGCAGCTCGGCCGGCAGGTGGTGGGCCAGCTGGGCGAACAGCTCGGCGTGCAGCTTCAGCTCCTGCTGCCAGGCGGCCTTGTCGATGCCGATCACGCTGGCGAACTGCTCGCGCGTGAAGGGCAGACCCGTCCAGCGCAGGTCTTCGTACCGGGGGCTGATGCCGAACACGTTTTCCTGGCCGCTGGCCTGGCCTTCGGAGCGGCCGATGATCCATTCCAGCACGCGCATGTTCTCGCCGTAGCCGGGCCAGACGAACTTGCCGTCGGCGCCCTTGCGGAACCAGTTGGCGCAGTAGATCTTCGGTGCACGGGCGCCGCTGTCCTGCACGCGCTGGCCCATGTCGAGCCAGTGCTGGAAGTAGTCGGACATGTTGTAGCCGGCAAACGGCAGCATGGCGAACGGGTCGCGACGCACCACGCCCTGCTGCCCGGCGGCGGCGGCGGTGGTCTCGCTGCCCATGGTGGCGGCCATGTACACGCCCTCGACCCAGTTGCGGGCTTCGGTCACCAGCGGCACGGTGGTGGAGCGTCGGCCACCGAAGATGAAGGCGTCGATGGGCACGCCCGCGGCGTTGTCCCAGTCGGCGTCGAGCACCGGGTTGTGGATGGCCGACACCGTGAAGCGCGCATTGGGGTGCGCCGCCTTGGCGCCGGTCTCCTTCGCGATGGCCGGCGTCCAGTCCTTGCCCTGCCAGTCGACCAGGTGCGCCGGCGGCGTGTCGCTCATGCCTTCCCACCACACGTCGCCGTCGTCGGTGAGCGCCACGTTGGTGAAGATGACGTGGTGCTTGAGCGAATCCATGCAGTTCGGATTCGTCTTGTAGTTGGTGCCGGGCGCCACGCCGAAGTAGCCGGCCTCGGGGTTGATGGCGTAGAGGCGGCCGTCGGCACCGGGCTTGATCCAGGCGATGTCGTCGCCGATGGTCGTGACCTTCCAGCCCTCGTAGCCTTCGGGCGGCACCAGCATCGAGAAGTTGGTCTTGCCGCAGGCGCTGGGGAAGGCGGCGGCGACGTGGTGCTTCTTGCCCTGTGGCGAGGTCACGCCCAGCACCAGCATGTGCTCGGCGAGCCAGCCCTGGTCGCGGCCCATGGTGGACGCGATGCGCAGCGCGAAGCACTTCTTGCCCAGCAGCGCGTTGCCGCCGTAGCCCGAGCCGTAGCTCCAGATCTCGCGCGTCTCGGGGTAGTGCACGATGTACTTGGTGTCGTTGCAGGGCCAGGCCACGTCCTTCTGGCCGGGCTGCAGCGGTGCACCCACGGTGTGCACGCAGGGCACGAACTCGCCGTCGGTGCCCAGCACGTCCAGCGCGCCGCGGCCCATGCGCGTCATCACGCGCATGCTCACGGCCACGTAGGGGCTGTCGGTCAGCTCGACGCCGATGTGCGAGATGTGCGAACCCAGCGGGCCCATCGAAAACGGCACCACGTACATCGTGCGGCCGCGCATGGCACCGCGGAACAGCGCCGGGGTGCCATCGGGACGGCCGGTCTGCAGCAGCGCACGCATCTCGGCCGGCGGCATCCAGTTGTTGGTGGGGCCGGCGTCGTCCTTGTGCTGGCTGCAGATGAAGGTGCGGTCCTCGACGCGCGCCACGTCGCTCGGGCTGCTGCGGGCCAGGAAACTGTGCGGGCGCAGCTCGGGGTTGAGCTTCATCAGCGTGCCGGCGTCGACGAGCTGCTGGCTCAGGCGATCGTATTCGGCGTCGCTGCCGTCGCACCAGACCACGTCGGCGGCCTCGGTGAGGGCGGCGATCTCGGCCACCCACGCCACCAGGCGCTGGTGCTTGACATGGGCGGGAACGTTCAGGCGAAGGCCTTCCAGCACGGGACGGTTCACGGGGGCTCCAATCATGGCGAAGTAGGGATGCAGGATTGGGCGAACCCCGAGCGGCGCGCGCGACACGCGGGGCTCGCCGAATACCGAAATCCGACTCGACTGACGACGCCTCGGGAAGGCGCCCTGACCGTCCCGAAGGCCTTCGTGGGGCAGCGGGGAGGGGCATTGTGCGGGCTTCGTAATCGCGTGGTAACCACCTGCCTGAATGGCCTCATGCAAAATCGGTATGAGGTGATGCGCAACACGAAGGCCACCGTCTGCTTCGTGGGGGCAAGCGGCAATCCTGCACGGACGGCCTGCAGGAAGTCAGCGCGCGGGGGGCACTTTCCAGAGCTTGCCGCACAGGCCGCGGTAGACCCAGGGCTGCGACGGCACGGCGGGCAAGGTGCCGGCCGGCTCGTGGGAAACGCCCAGCTCCACGGCGCGCGCGAAGACCTGATCGGCCGTACGCGGCAGCGGCACGCTCACGAAGGCGCGCGCCGGCAGCGCAGGCAGCGGCCCGACGGCCACCGGCAGGCCCTGGGCGTCGATGGTCCACAGCACGGCCACCGAGCCGGCCGGCAGCGGCACGGCCTGGATCACCTTCAGGTCGACCGATCGGCCGTGGCGCAGGCTGGAGACGATCAAGCCCTGCCGCCCTTCGGCGGTGGCCAGCACGCCGACATAACTCTCCGGCAGTTGCGCGTCGTAGCGGTCGGCCTGCAACAGCTGGAACACGCTGGGCGCAGCCACGCCCAGCATCAGGCCGAAGGCCAGCGCACCCGCAGGCAGCGGCGCGAACAGCCGCTGCCACCAGGCACGCGCCACCGCGTGAGGCTGCGAGGTTGCAGCACGGCGCTGCATGGCCGGGGCGGCAGACGACGCTGCGCCGCCGCCGCCGAAGGCACGCTGCTCGATGCGCGACCACATGGCGTCGCCGGGCGGCATCTCGGGCAGCTGTGCCGCCAGCGGCGCCAGGCGGGCATCCCAGCGCGCCACGGCCTGCGCGATCACCGCGTGCCGCCGCATCTGGGCTTCGAAGCGGCGCCGCGCGCCGCCGTGCAGGGTGCCCAGCGCATAGTCGGCCGCCAGGCGGTCGAGCAGTTCGGGGTGGCGTTCGATGTTCATGCCGCCTCCCCCATGCAGTCCCTCAGCCGCAGCAGGCTGCGCCGCACCCAGGCCTTGACGGTGCCCAGCGGACGGCCGATGCGTTCGGCCAGCTGCTCGTGCGTGAGACCGTCGAAGTAGGCCAGCTTCAGCGCCGCTCGCGGCTCGGCCTCGATCTGTTCCAGGCAATGGCCGAGCCGGCCGTCGGCCTGTCGCGTGAGCAGCTGGTCGAGCGGCGAGCCGCTGCCGTCGGCCACGTCGTGCTGGTGCTCCTGGCCTTCATCGTCCTGCCAGGTCAGCGGTGTTTCCGGCTTGCGCCTGCGCAGCACGTCGATGGCACGGTTGCGCGCGATGGAGGTCAGCCAGGCCAGCGGGCTGGTGCGCAGCGCGGGGAACTGCGCGGCGCGCGTCCAGACGGTGATGAAGGTGTCCTGCAGCACGTCGTCGTTGAGGATGCGGTAGGACACCGCCAGCAGGCGCCCGGCCGTGGTCTTGTAGAGCTCGTGCAGCGCTGCCCGGTCCTGCAGCGCGACGCGGCCCAGCAGGGCCTGCAGCGTGGTGTCGTCGGTCATGGCGGCTCGTGGTGCGGCTCGTGCGGGCTTTCCGGCTCGTAGGGTCGCGCAGGGCCGCCGACTGCCGTCAGGGCGCTGCCGTCCTGGCCGCCGCCAGAGCCACAGGCTGCCCTGAAGCTTGTGCGAAAGCCTGACGGATCTGTTCGAAGCCACCGAGGCGGACTTCATCGAAGTCGCCCCAGCGCAGGGTCGAAGGCAGGTCATTGTAGATCTCGCGTGGGGCCTGGACGCAGGCAAAACGCTGGCGCGCGTCGAGCCTGAAGCGGGCCTTGCCGGGCACCGACAGCACCTGGCCGGCCTCGATGCGCGGGTCCCTGGCGAAGCGGTTGGGGAAGATGCGCCGCACGCTGCCCGCGGTCCCTTCCTGCGCATAGCAGTAGACGTAGCCGGCGACGTCGCTGCTGACCTGCAGGTCGAGCCGGCCGGCCGGGCTGCGGCGCAGCGCGACCGCGAGCTCGGCGAGCGCTGGCGTCGCCACGACGGGCTCGGCGACCCCTGCGGCCACCGGCGCCGCCGCACTCGGGGACAAGGGCGCAGCGGCGTCGCGCGCCGTACCGGCCGGCTTGCGCGGGGGCGCCGCCAGGGGGCCGGGCGCCACGCGCTGCGAGACGAAACGCTTGAAGAAGGCCGCATCGATCTCGCCCTGCGCGGCCAGCCCCAGCGCGCGCCGGTAGGCCGACAGGGCCGTCTCGAAAGCCGGTGTGCGCTGCGCATCGAGCGCGCCGTCGAACCAGCGGCGCTCGCGCAGGCGTTCCTTGACGAAGACCACGCGCTCGTCCTCGTCCATCGAGAGGAACCAGTCGGCCATCTCGCGCTGCGCGTCGGGGTGCTGGTCGCCTTGTCCCAGACACTGCCAGTAGGGCGCGCGGATCAGCTTGCCCACCAGCTCGATGGCGGCCAGCTCGACCATGTTGCGTGCCGCCTGCGAAGTGCCCTCGGCGCGGCCGGTGCTGAAGGCGAAGACGGCGCCGGCGCCCAGCAGCCGGGCCTGGCCGTCACCGGCGCTGCTGTCGCGCTTGGCGATGACGGTGGTGTTCTTCGACGCCACGCCCGGCACCAGCGTCATGGTGTCGGTGCGCACCATGGCAGCGTCGAAGCCCAGCACCGAGAAGCGGGACTCGTTGCCGAAGCGCACGCCGAAGCGCTCGGCCACCAGGCCCAGCGTGGAACTTTGCCGGCGCACGTCCTCGTCGAACTGGCTGATGGCGCCGCGCAGGTTGAACTCGGGCACCACGGCAAACGGCGCCGTCTGCTGCGCCTGCTGCAGCAGCTGCGACAGGTTGGCCTGGTCGCTGCCGAAGACCGACAGCCGCACGGCGCGCGACCTTCGGGTCATGTCCGAGATGGCCGAGGTCATCATGTCGCGCGCGCTCACCGGCACCTTCTGCGTGGCGTCGCGCAGCTCTTCCATCATCAGCGTCACGTCGCGCGTGCCGAGCACGAACATCATCTCGTCCATGCAGCGCAGCGCCGGGGTGAAGTTGGTGGTGGCGGCCTGCGCCAGATCGGCCGGGTTCTGCTGCTGGCGCACCGAGGCGGCGCTCGGCAAGCCCGGCGGCAGGGCGCAGCCCGAGAGCAGGGCGGCAGCCAGGGCGGCGGCGGAAAGACGGGTGAGGGCGGCTGAGGGCATGTCGGGCTCCGGGCGGCGGGCAGTTCGGTCGGGGCAACGGCGGGGGGCGACCGGCGAGGGACCGGCCGCCGCCCTGGCGGCGCATCAGCCGCGGCTGCGCGGGAAGCTGAACTCTTTCTTGATCCACCGATCGGCGTTGGGCCGCGCGTCCAGCGACCACTGGATGTGGGGCAGATCGTTCTCGATCTGCTGCTGCACGAAGGTCAGGCCCTGCGGCTTGGTCGGGCCAGGGACATTGTTGAGAATGCAGCGGTCGGTGTTGCCGACGCGGTCCGGCAGCAGCGAGTAGAGGAAGTCGCAGTCGGCGACGCGGATGGCCACCTGCTTGTCGCAGCGGATGCCGCGGCCGCCGAAGCGGGCGTCGCCGTCGAAGCCGGTGGGGCAGGTCACGCCCAGGCTCGCGTTGTCCAGCGGGTTGTAGATCGGGCCGCCTTCCGGAAAGACGTAGCCCGTGGTGGTGGCGCGGAACACATCCACGCCGGGCATCTGGACGCGGGTGAATGACGAGGCGGCGGGGTCGCCCGGCAGCCTCACGAACTGCGGCGCGGCGGTGGCGGTGCCGCCGACCATCTTGCAGACGTCCAGGCCGGTGGTGATGTGCTGCACGCGCACGTTGAGGTTGACGTCGCCGTTGCGCTGGAAGACCACCGGCGAGCAGACCGCCGGTCGGTCGATGTGCACGGTGCGGCTGCACTTCAGCGTGCGGTTGCCGTTGCTGAGCTCCGGCGTGCTGCCGGTCGGGCACTGCACGCCCTGCTGTTGTCCGGCCACGGCCGCGGTGGGGGCGGCCAGGGTCAGGGCGGCGGTGGTGGCGACGGCGGCGGCAGAAGCCAGGCGGGTGAAAGCGGTGTTCATGATGCGTTTCCTTCGAGGGGTGGTTGGGGAGGGTTCGACGCGCTGCAAGGGCCTCGCGTACTGACCTGACGGAGCCCACCCCCGTCTGGATGCATCAAGACAAACTGTTACATGTCCGTCACGGGGCCTCGTCGCTGTCGGGTCGGCCCAAGTAGCAGGTCGAGCCGTCGAGCAGGCAGCCGCCGGGGTAGATCTGGCGCGGGTACTCGTCGAGTTCGAGATCGGGACGCGAGCCGAGGATGCGGCCTTGGGCATGGGGTCGAGCGCGAAGTAGGCGTGGCCGCCGAAGCCCGTCTTGGAGTTGCTGAAGTCGATGTAGCGCACGGCGGGCGAGACCAGCAGGTCGGCACCGGGGTCGGTGCCCAGCTTGAGCTGCTGGCCGTCGGCGACGTAGGCGCCGAACAGCACCGAGTCGCCCTTGTTGTAGGTGACGTAGGCGCGGCCCTTGGGGTGCAGCTTGGCGAGCCACTCGCGGTGGCCCGCCGTGCGCACGCAGGGCGCCAGCAGCACCACGTTGTGGGCCGTTCCCAGCGATTCGCCGGCACCGTCGACGTCCAGCACGTACTGCAGGTAGTGCGCCCCCAGGCTGTGCGCGGCCAGCGTGAAGGCCTGGCCGTTGCCGTAGAGGCGGGCCGTGCCCACCATGCGCAGGAAGCGCGCGAGTGCGTCGACGGCGTCCTGCGCGTTGGTCTTGGCCTGCTTGTAGCGGCGGATCCTGTTCTGGATGCCCGCATCGGTGCGGTTGCCGACGTCCACGCGCGCCAGGTCGCCCTCGTCGCCCAGTGGCGCGGCCGCCAGCGCCGGCAGCGTGCTGCCGTCGGCCAGGAAACCTTCGGAAGCCCAGGAGAAGCCGATGACCTCCAGACCGTACAGGCGTTCCAGCAGCGCACAGCGCTCGAAGCAGGCGGCCGGCGTGTTGTTGTTGCCGTGCAGGTAGAGCAGCACCGGTCGCGGGCCCTGGAACAGCGGCAGCAGTGCATGCATCGCATCGGCATCGTCGACGTCGGCGTCGGCGCCGCTCACGCTCCAGCCCCCGGACGCCTCGCGCGTCACCGTCGCCAGGCCCAGGCGCGTGCCGCCCGGCTGGAAGCGCGTGGTGAACACCGATTCGTCGGTGCCCGGCTGCAGTTCGCGGTGGGTGAAGATGAGCATGGTGCGGCGCCCCCGGATCGTGGTGGTGATGGTCCCGGCAGTGTGCAGCCGCGGCGGGCTTTCGACCATCCGCCGACCTAGGGACAGCGCCTCTTGCATACTGCCCGCCGACCGATCCAACGCAGGGGGCCCGGCTTGAAAGTTCTGAGCGTCAACGTCGCCAACGCGCGCCCGCTGGCCATCGACGGCCGCACGGTGATGAGTGCCATCGACAAGCGCGCCGTGGAAGGTGCCGTGGCCGTGCGCCTGCTCGGTCTGGAAGGCGACGAACAGGCCGACCCGACGGTGCATGGCGGCGTCGGCAAGGCCCTCTACGCCTACCCGGCGATGCACTACGCCTTCTGGCAGACGGTGCGCGCGCAGGCCCGCGTGGCGGCGTGGGACGCCGTGCTGCCGCCGGGCTCGATGGGCGAGAACCTCACCATCGACGGCCTCGACGAAGACCGCCTGTGGATCGGCGACCGCCTGGTGGCACCGCACTGCGTGCTGGCGGTGAGCGAGCCGCGCTTTCCCTGCTTCAAGTTCGACGCGGTGATGGGCTTCGCCCATGCCTCCAGGCTGATGGCGCAATCGGGCTACTGCGGCAGCTACCTCGGCGTGATCGAACCCGGTCGCATCCAGGCCGGCGACGTGCTGCGGCTGGAGCCCGGACCGCGCGAGGTGAATCTGCGGGAGCTGTTCAAGGCCCGACGCGGCTGAGGGCGGACCGGCCGGGGCACGGCTTCAGCTGCGGCGGCCGGGCGGCCCGGAGCGCTCCACCCGGCGCATCTCCCAGCGGAACAGCGGCTCGGTGAGCGTGAGCACCGCCACGTAGCGCACCAGGTGCAGCGCGGTGACCACCGGCACGCCCAGTTGCAGCACCTTGGCCGTGATGCTCATCTCGGCCATGCCGCCGGGCGAGGTGGCCAGCAGCAAGGTGGCGGGGTGCAGGCCGGTCCAGCCGGCCAGCCACCAGGCCAGGCCGGCCGACGCGACGATCATCGCCAGCGTGCCGCCGGCCACGCCCAGCAGCCAGCGCGGTGCAGCCTGCACGAACTCGGGGGTGAAACGCACGCCCAGTCCCACGGCCAGCAGCAACTGCGCCGCGTTGACGACCACGGCCGGCAGCGCCGACAGCACCACGCCACTGCCGGTCAGCAGCATGGTCACCGCCAGCGCGCCCATGACCCAGGGGTTGGGCCAGCGCCACCACCACAGCAAGGCCACACCCGCCGCGGCAGCCGCCGACAGCAGCAGCAGGCCGCCGGCATCGACCTGCTGCGTGCCGGGCACGAAGACATCCACCCCGCGCACGCCGGCCCACTGCAGGCCGAAGGGGATGGCCACCACCACCATCAGCACGCGCAGCGAGTGCGCCGCCGCGACGCGGTCGACCTGTCCGGCGTGGTGCTCGGCGAGCATCGCCATCTCGGAGGCGCCGCCGATGGCCGCGGCGTAGAAGGCGGTGGAACGGTGCAGCCCGGGCGTGTCGCGGTGCAGCCACCACAGCCAGCGGTAGAAGCCGTAGCCCAGCACGAAGGCCCACAGGGTGCCCACGGCCATGGCCGGCGCCAGACCGAGCAGCAGGGCCAGCACCGCGGGCGTGAAGTACAGCCCCAGCGCCACGCCGATGACCACCAGGGCGCCGTTGCGCAGGGGTGGCCAGGTCGCCAGCGGCGCACCGGCCACGCCGGCCAGCGCGGTGGCCAGCAGGGGGCCGATCATCCAGGGCAGCGGGCTGCCGATGCGCTCGAAGAGCCAGCCGGCCAGCGCCGCCACCGCCAGCGTGGCGACCACCCGCGACAGGCCCGACCCGCGTGACGGGCGGGCGCTGGCGGACGACGGCACCGTCATCGCGCGCTCTTCGCAGGCGGCTCAGGCCAGCGCCGGGTAGTCGGTGTAGCCCTCGGCACCGCCGCCGTAGAGCGTGTCGCGGTTCAGCGTGTTCCAGGGCGAGCCTTCGCGCAGGCGGCGCGTGAGGTCGGGGTTGGCGATGAAGCCGCGGCCGAAGGCCACCAGGTCGGCGTCGCCGCCGGCCACCGCCTGCTCGGCCATCGGCTTCGTGTAGCCGTTGTTGACCATCCAGGCGCCGTCGAAGGCGCGGTGCATGGCCCCGTAGTCGAAGGGCGCGACGTCGCGCGCGCCGCCGGTCTGGCCTTCGATGACGTGCAGGTAGGCCAGCTTCAGCGGCTTCAGCTCGGTCATGACGTGGCCCATCAGCGCCTGCGGATCGCTGTCGGGCGGCGCGCCGTTGCTGGGCGTCACCGGCGACAGCCGCAACCCCGTGCGCCCGCCGCCGATGGCCGCGACGATGGCCGCCATCACCTCGACCAGCAGACGCGCGCGGTTCTCGATGGGCCCGCCGTAGGTGTCGCTGCGGTCGTTGATGCTGTCGCGCAGGAACTGGTCGATCAGGTAACCGTTGGCGCCGTGCACCTCCACGCCGTCGAAGCCGGCTTCGATGGCACGTTCGGCGGCGCGGCGGTAGGCCTGCACCACGCCCGGGATCTCGTCGCTGCGCAGGGCGCGGGGTGCGGAGGTGTCTTCGAATCCCTGCGCCGTGAAGGTCTTGGTGCCCGAGGACCGCGCCGTGCTGGACACCGGCGCCACGCCGCCCGGCTGCAGGCTGGTGTGCGAGATGCGTCCCACGTGCCAGAGCTGCACGACCATGCGCCCGCCGCGCGCGTGCACGGCCTCGGTGACGCGGCGCCAGCCGGCCACCTGCTCGTCGCTGTGGATGCCGGGGGTGTCGAAGTAGCCCT
>LNFM01007806.1_pt1 | contig 16511 bp, 21 predicted proteins | sample 596031 | NCBI WGS metagenome assembly LNFM01 (sample SAMN04254537, study PRJNA301005) | activated carbon metagenome | isolation source: dual media filters at the Ann Arbor, Michigan drinking water treatment plant | place: USA: Ann Arbor
CGCGCTGTCTTCCTCTTCAAAAGCCAGATCGCCTACAAGAAGCGCCTGCGCCTGGTCGACCGTGACAGCGTGCGCGACATCGAGCAGACCCTGCAGCAAGAGGTCGACACCGCTCTCTCGCAATCTCTCCAGCGCCTAGCAGCGAAAGGACGGGGCTGATGAGTCTCAAGACATTCACGGGTCCTTTTGAAACTTCCTCGCGCGTGGGTTCATTCAGGCGCGAAGACGCGGTAGCGGGTGGGTTTTGGAATAGTCCGGTTTTTAGTCCGGCGTGTGGTGGTTGTCCGGCGTTTGTGAGCGATGCGGCTCTTGGGGGTGGTCCGGTATGACGGTGCAACTCATCACGAAGGCGGCTTACGCGCGGCACCGGGGGTGCGACGAGAAGGCGGTGCGCAAGGCGATCAACGAGGGGCGCATCAGCGCGATCGGCGGGAAGATCGACCCGGCGGTGGCGGACATCCAGTGGGCGCGCAACACGCGGGCCCGTGTGGGATCAAAAGACGGTGCAGACGTCGGCACAGGCGACCCGCTCAGCGCCACGAGCGCACCAGTCGCCACCACTGCAACGCCTGCACCTGCGCTTGACGGCTACAACGCGGCCCGAGCCCGCACCGAGCTGGCCAACGCCAGCATGGCCGAGCTGCAGCTGGCGAAGCTGCGCGCCGAGGTGCGTGATGTGAGCGACATCAAGCGCGCCGGCTTCGACATTGCCCGCGAGCTGCGCGATGCGCTCGACTCATCGGTCAACACCCTGGCCGCCGACCTGGCGCCGCTCACCACGGCCGACGCCTGCGCCGCCGTTCTGCGCCGGCACAACCGCACCATCCAGGAGATGCTGGCCAAGAGCCTGCGCGAGAAGTTCAGCCTGGTGCTGGAGTCCGCTGCATGAGCCGCCGGGCCGTCCCCAAGGCGAATAGCGCTGCAGCGCAAGGCGCGGAGGTTTTCGAATGAGCGACATGCACGACGGCTACCACCTGATGCTCGACGCATTCGCGCGCGGGATTGAGCCGGATTCGAACAAGCCGGTCGACGTCTGGGCCGACGACAACATGATCGTGCCCAAGGAAACCGGCGCGTCCGAGCCCGGCCAATACAAAACCTCGCGCACGCCTCACGCGCGCATGCCCATGCAGTGCCTCAGCGCCGACCACCCCTGCAAGCGCGTCGTGGCCATGGTTGCCTCGCAGATGTTCAAGAGCCAGGTGGGCCTGAACTTCATGGGCGAGACGGTGCACCAGCGGCCCATGAACTTCATCTGGGTGGTGCCCACCGGCAAGCTGCACAAGCGCGCCGCCGCACGGATCGACAAGGTCGTCGCCGCCGTCCAGGTCCTGCGCGATCGCTTCGCCCGCCCGGCCTCGCGCGTGGCCACCAACAACAACGACATCAAGGCCTACCCCGGCGGCGCGCTCTACATCGCCACCGCCGGCGCCGCAGCCAACCTGTCCGAGCTGTCGGCCACCTACGGCGTGTTCGACGAGATCGACCGCGCAAAAGATAACGTGGGTGGCGAAGGCTCACCCGAAGAGCTGCTCGAAACCCGCATGACCAGCCATGACCGGGACCGCAAGACCTACTACCCGAGCTCGCCCACCATCGAGGGCGAAAGCCCCATCCAGGCGCTGTATGACCGCGGTACCCAGCGCGTGGCCCTGGCCGAGTGCATCCACTGCGGCCACGCGCAGCCGCTTGAGTTCTTTGACGACGACGGCGACCCCCGCCTTTTGCGCAGTGACGACGGCCAGCAGGCCTTCTACCCCTGTGTCGAATGCGGCGGCCTGCACGGCGAGGGCGACAAGACCCGCATGTTCGCGCGCGGCCTGTGGAGCGAGGGCGTGCCCGGCGATGGTGAGACCGAGAGCTTCACCGCTTCGGCCATGTTCCTGCCTTACGGCTGGCTGCCGTGGATCTCGCTGCTCAAGCAATACGACAAGGCCAAGGCCCAGCTCGAAGAGGGCAACGAGCAGTCGATGATCGTCTTCTACAACACACGCCTGGCCAAGTGCTGGGCGCGCGACAAAGAAGCCACCCGCTACGAAGGCCTGCTTGCCCGCGCCGAGCCATACCCCCTGCGCGTGGTGCCCGCCGGCGGCCTAGTGCTCACCGCCGCCATCGACGTGCAGGCCTACCGGCTTGAGTTTCAGTGCGAGGCCTGGGGCGAAGGCATGGAACACTGGCCCATCGACTACCAGGTCATCCATGGCGACCCCGCCAGCCAGCAAACCTGGGACAAAGCCGACGAGCTGCTGCGTGGCCGGTACCGGCACGCCGGCGGCGGCATGCTCGGCATCAGCGCGGCCTTCGTCGACTCGGGCGGCCACCACACCCAAGAGGTCTACACCTTCACCCAGGCCCGCCAGCACCGAAACGTTTATGCCATCAAGGGCGATGCCAACAAGAAAAACCGCCCCATCGTCGGCAACAAGCCCACCATCATCGGCTACGACAAGCGCGGCAAGACAGATCGGCGCGGCCCCAAGCTGTGGATCATCGGCACCGACACCGCCAAAGACTACCTGCAGGCTCGCTGGAAGCTCGCGCAAGGCCCCGGCGCCATGCACTTCAGCCAGGCGCTGCCCGAAAGCTGGTTCAAGGGCCTCACCGCCGAGTACCGCACCAGCGGCTACAAACGCGGCCGCAAGGTCAGCTGGTGGGAGCAAAAGAAAGGCGAGCCCAATGAGCCGCTCGACCTGACGGTCTACAACCTGGCCGCCGCCTTCATGCTCGGCCTGCACCGCAAGAGCGAGCACGCCTGGCAGATGCTGCGCGATCGCCTGGTGCCGTCCGTGGGAGATCTGTTCGACCAGACCGAGCCCACCCCCGTGGATGCCCCTGTTGACACGGCTGGCAATGCCCCGGCCGCGCCACCCGGCGCCGTGCACACGCCTGCACCTGCCACCAACCCGCCCGCCGCACGCAAGGTGGTGGACGGCCGCATCACCCTCGCAGGCCTGCGCCGGGATAAGTCATGAAGCACCTGCAGGTCGTCCCTGGCGTTGACGAAAAGGTCGACCCCGACATCGTGCAAGAGGTCCTGCGCCGCGTCATTGCCCTGTCGCCCGGCTTCAGCCTGGCGCTGGCGCAGCAGATCGAGCAGCAGGTCAAGGCCGAGCTGGGCGGGCGCCGGGTGTTTGTGCCCAAGGGTGTGCAGCGCCGCCTGACCCCCGAAGAGCAGCGCCAGGCCTACCAGGACGGCCTGAGCAACATGCCCACCCCCGAGGTGCAGGCCAAGCACAAGATCAGCCGCGCCAGCCTGTACCGCCTCATGAAGCGCGGGCCCGGCGGCTAGGGTCGTCTCAATTTGCCCTATTTGAGACAGCCCGAAGACCGTAATCTCGCGTCAACATTGGAGCCACGCCTATGGCCGGAATTTCTCTCGCGCAAGCCCAAACCCAGCTCGATGCGTACCTCGCCGCCGAAACCGCCGTGCTGTCCGGCCAGCGCTACAAGATCGCAGACCGCGAGCTCACCCGCGCCGACCTGGCCGGCATCCAGGCCGGCATCAAGCTCTGGAACGACCGCGTCGTGCAGCTCAGCAACAGCGCCAGCGGCCGCAGCCGCGCCCGCACCGTGATTGTGGGCGGCTGACCATGGCCAAACGCCGCGCCCACGCCCCCCGCCAGCCCGCCGCAGATCCGCAGCTCACCGCGCTGCGCACGCTGGCCGCCCAATACCTGGCCCAGGCCATCACCCAGCCCGCTGGCAACGACAGCGGCGTGGCCCAGCCCAGCGCCTACGCCGGCGGCGGCTACACCGGCGCGCGCATAGACCGCGCCCAGCTCAGCCGCTGGCAGGTCTCGGCCGGCTCCCCGCGCAGCGATCTGAGCGGTACCGACCTGGCCACCCTGCGCGCCCGCAGCCGCGACCAGATGCGCAACGCCCCCGTGGCGCTGGGCGGCGTCAACACCGCCGTGAGCCACATCGTCGGCACCGGCCTGAGCATGACGCCGGCCATCCCCGCCGAGCGCCTGGGCCTGGACGAAGACGCCGCCGAAGACTGGCAGGAAGACACCCGCTACCGCTTCGGCGTCTGGGCCGGCTCGGTGGACTGCGACCTGGAGCGCCAGCAGAACTTCTACGGCAAGACCGAACTCTTCCAGCGCTCCTGGCTGGAAAGCGGCGACGCCTTTGCCTTCACCCCCCTGATCGAACGCAACGGCCGCCGCGTGCTGGCCATCCAGCTGGCCGAGGCCGACCGCGTGTGCAACCCCCAGGGCCGTGCCAACAGCGAAGACCTGTTCGAAGGCATCGAGCTGAGCCCCACCACCCGCGAACCCATGTTCGTCCACGTCGCCCGCCGCCACCCTGGTGACGTGCCCAGTGGCGTCAACGTGTGGGACAAAGTGGCCGTGCGCGGCGCCAGCACCGGGCGGCGCAATGTGCTGCACGGATTCAAGCCTCTGCGCCCAGGGCAGGTGCGCGGCGTGCCGTGGGTGGCCCCCATCCTGGAGCCCCTCAAGCAGCTGCAGCGCTGGAGCGACGCCGAGCTCAACGCCGCCGTCACCAGCGCCATCTTTAGCGTCTTCGTCAAGATGGACCCCAACGCCTTCGGCGACATCTACGACGAAGAAGCGCAGGAAGACATCGTCGCCCGTGCCAGCTGGTCCGGCGAGATGGAAAGCGGCAAAGCCGTCAACCTGCTGCCCGGCGAAAGCATCGAAGCCCCCGCGCCCGGCCGGCCCAACCCCGCGTTCGACCCGTTCTGGACCTCCATGGTCCGCCAGATCGGCATGGCGCTGGAAATCCCCTTCGAAGTGCTGGTGATGCACTTCCAGAGCAGCTACAGCGCCGCGCGCGCCGCGCTCCTCATGGCCTGGAAGATGTTTCGCAGCCGGCGCGACCTGCTGGCCAGCACCTTCTGCCAGCCCATCTACGAGCTGTGGCTGGAGCAGGAAGTGGCCGAGGGCCACATCAGCTGCCCCGGCTTCTTTGCCGACCCCATGGTGCGCGCCGCCTGGTGCAGCGCCGTGTGGACGGGCGACGGCCCCGGCAGCATCGACCCCGCCAAGGAAGTGGCCGCCGCCAAAGAGCGCGTGGCCCTGGAGATCTCCACGCTGGATGCCGAGAGCATCTTGCACGACGGCATCGACTGGAAGACCAAGCACCGCCAGCGCGTGCGCGAAGTCAACGCGCAAAAGGCAGACGGCACCTGGCTGGCCCCCGCCGGCGCCGCCATGCCCGCGCCGCCACCGGCAGAGCAGGGCGACGACGAAGAAGAAAAGCCAGGCGGCCAGCCCGACAACGCCACGCAAGACGCCCTGGCCGCGCTGAGCGACCGCATCACCGCCCTGGCCAGCGAGCCGCGCAGCATCACCATCCACACCCCGCCCATCGAAGTGCGCGCGGGCGACGTGCACCTGGGCGGCGTCACTGTGGACGGGCACGAGATCAACGTCAACCTGCCCGAAGGCTGCGTCCAGCTCGAAGCCCACATCGAACCCGCGCCCACCCCGCAGCTCATCGTGCAAAACAGCGTGCAGCCCGCGCCCGTGGTCATCGCCCAGCCCAGCCAAAGCGTGGCTGTGCACGAGCGAGACCCCGCCACGCAGGAACTGCTGCGCACCGTCACCACCCATAGCGGGGCCGCACTCACCCCGGCGCAGAGCGCCAGCAAGTAACCCAGGAGCAACAACATGGCAAAGTGGGCAAGCGCATCCGTCCTTGATGGCGGCACAGATCTGATCCGAACCCTCGCGGGCACGGCATCGCGCGTGAAAATGCACGTCATCAAGGCATACACGGCGGGCGACAGCTATGCCACGGTGGTCACCACCAACAGCTGCGGCTCGGTGGACATGGCGGCCGGCGACTTTGTGCAGTCGGGCGGGGCCGGCGTGGCGCGCACCACGACCGTAGGCGCCAAGGCCATTACGCTGGGCGCAAGCTCTGGCGCTGGCCCGAACCTGCACATTGCCGTGGTGGACAGCGTTTCCAGCGCCGTGCTGCTGGTGACCGACGAAACCAGCGATCAGGTGCTGACCAGCGGCAACACCTTCAACGTGCCGGCCTGGACCTACGTGGTCGGCCAGCCGACCTAAAGGATTGAATCATGCCAGCACCAATCGCAAATTTTGTACAACTGCCTCTTGATACCGGTAACACCGGCAAGAAGAAACGCTCGCAGACGAGAGTTGTCGGGGCAGACACTGTTCACGAGGACTTTGTTATCCTGACTTCCAAGGATTCAAAGACGGGACTCTACCGTGCGCATTCTGGTATCTTGACAATTCCAACTGCTGCACATAACGGCACTACTACAGGTCACCTGTGGTTTTTCAACCCTGTTGGCAATGCTGTTAAAGCGCGTCTGCGCCGCTTGCGCGAAACAGGTCAAGTTGTATCAGGTGCCATTGACCTGACTGCTCCTCGCCAGTTGTTCAACTTGTTCACTTTCACTGGTACGCCGTCTGGTGCAACCATAACACCAGCCAAGCGAGATTCCACTGATTCTGCTGCTACCTGCACACTGCGAACAGCTTCAACTGGTGCAACTGTTACTCTAGGTGCAACTTTCCGCCACACTGCGGTTCCTGCAATCAACGCCACTCTTGCCAGTGCAACGGTTCAGGTGACACTCCCGCCGTGTATCTATCCCCCCTTTGACCCAGACGAAGAAGAATGTCCAGTATTGCGTCCCGGTGAAGGCGTTGTGCTTTGGTCGGCTGACGCCAGCACTACCGCTAACCGCAGATTCTTTTCAGACTGGGCATGGGAAGAATTTGAGTAATCCATGGCTGAGAACGTCTGGGTCATACAGGACGGCCGTTCGGTTCTCGTTGAATTCGATGCGGCAGCGGTAGCGACTGCTTGGGGATGGTTCGGGGGTAGATCATCCGGCGAAGGCATGGCGTTCGCTACGCCAGAGGCCGAGTGGGCAAATCCAGCATGGTTGCGCGGCGGGCAGATGATCCAGGCCGCCGACGCGGGCGGCGGCGCCATCAACGGCGTGGTGGCCAACGCCAGCAGCGCCACCACCACCAGCACACCCACGGGCACCCAGGTTCATGTCGGTGCCGTAGCCGGCGCGACATCGGCCACCACCGCCAGCACCATCGCCGGCACGGGCACGCAGAACGGCCAAGTGGCCGCGGCGGCCAGCGCCACCACGGCCAGCACGCCCACTGCCACGCAGACGCACCAGGGTGCGGTAGCGGCGGCAACCAGTGCGACAACCCTTTCCGCGCCCGCAGGATCTGGCGGCGCCGCCGGCATCGTTTCCCCTGCATCGAGCGCGACCACGGCGTCCACCGTGGCCGGCACCCAGGTGCACAGCGGCGCGGTGGCGCCGGCATCGACGCCCACCACCCTGAGCGTATTCGCAGCTACGCAGACGCACCAGGGCGCCGTGGCCCCTGCAGCTAGCGCCACCAGCCTGTCGGCACCGGCCGGCACGCAAGTGCACCAGGGCAGTGTTGCCGGGGCCACCAGCGCCACCAGCCTATCAACCCCGGCTGGCTCAGGCGGCGCGGCCAGCGGCATTGTCTCGCCACTGTCTACAGCCACCACGCTGGACGCGCCGGCCGGCACCCAGACGCATCAAGGGGCGGTTTCGGCAGCCACCAGCGCCACGGCCATGGGCAGCGTGCAGGGCACGCAGATCCACGTGGGTCAGGTAGATGGCCTGACGAGCGCGACCGCCCTGAGCCCTGTGCCAGATCTGCCGCCCGTCACCGAGCCCCAGCTCACGCCCAGCCAGGCCGGCATTGGCGGTGGCCCCAGCGCGCAGGTGCCCCTGTCTGACTGGCTGCGCCGCCTGGCCCCGCAGGCAGAGGCCGCACCCGCTGCCCCGCGCCCGGCCGCACGCCGCCGCCGCGAAGAAGAAGCCCTGCTGTAGCCCGCACCCGCGCCAGGCTGGGGCCGTGCACACGCCTGCACGGTCTTTTTGCAAAGTCGTCTCAATTTGCCCTATTTGAGACAGCCGCATTTTCATAACCTTGCGGGCATGAAGTTGCTCGACGTTCTCACCGCACCCTGGGCCATCCAGCCTGCCAAGCTGCTCGAGATCCAGGCCATCTATGCCACGCACCTGCGTGGCGACAAAATCGACATCGCCGCCGTCGAGCAGCGCCTGGGCCGCCCGCTGGACAACCAGGCCAAGGCCTACGACGTGATCGACGGCGTGGCCGTCATCCCCATGGAAGGCGTGCTGGCCAAGCGTGCCAACCTCTTCATGCAGATCTCGGGCAGCACCAGCACCCAGCTGCTCGAGCGCGACTTGCGCGCCGCCCTGGCCGACAGCGCGGTGCACAGCATCATCCTGTCCATCGACAGCCCCGGCGGCAGCGTCGACGGCACCATGACCCTGGCCAACGCCGTCAGCCAGGGCAAGGCCACCAAGCCCATCGTCACCCTGGCCAGCGGCGTCATGGCCAGCGCCGCCTACTGGATCGGCAGCGCCGCAGACGCCGCCTACATCACCGACGGCACCACCCAGGTGGGCAGCATCGGCGTGGTGGCCACGCACACCGATGTCTCGCGCCAGCAAGAGGCCGCCGGCATCAAGACCACCGAGATCTTCGCTGGCAAGTACAAGCGCATCGCCAGCAACTACGCCCCGCTCACCGACGCCGGGCGCGCCACCATGCAAGAGCAGGTGGACTACTACTACAGCCTCTTCGTCGGCGCCGTCGCCCAGCAGCGCGGCGTGTCTGAAGAGCAGGTGTTGAAAGACATGGCCGACGGCCGGGTCTTCATCGGGCAGCAAGCCATTGCGGCCGGGCTGGTGGACGGTGTCTCCACCCTCGAAGCATTGGTCCTGCAGCTCAACCAGGACCGCAGCCGCGGCGCCCGTTCCCTGCGCGCCGGTGCCGCTGCGCAGCTCTCGCAACCGAAGGAAACCACCATGCCCATCACCCGTGAACAACTCGCGGCCGAAGCGCCCGACGTTCTGGCCGCTATCCTCGCCGAAGGCCAGGCCGCCGGCGCCAGCGCCGAGCGCGCGCGCATCCAGGCCGTGGAAGAGCAGCTGCTGCCCGGCCACGAAGCCCTCATCAATACCCTGAAGTTCGATGGCCAATCCACCGCCGGTGACGCGGCCCTGGCCATCAACGCCGCCGAGCGCACCCAGCGCACCAGCCGCGCCGGTGCGCTGCAGGCTGAAGCGCCCACGCCCCTGCCGCTGGCCCCCGTGGCATCCGTCACGCCCAGCGCTGCTGCCGGTGACGCACCCAGCCGCGCAGACCTGGACGCCAAGGCCCGCGCCTACATGGCCGACCACCCCGGCACCGAGTACGTGGCCGCCTACAAAGCCGTCGGCGGCAAGTAACCCCGAAACACCCCCTGAAAGGAAATCATCATGGCATCCGGTTCTGTAGAAGTTGTCAGCCACTCTGTCGTGGCCACCGCCGCCCTCACGGCGGCACGCGCCGTCACCGTTGCGGGCGCCGTGCCCGCCGCTGCCGCTCGCTGCCTGGGCTTTGCCAAGTTCAGCGGCGCCATTGGTGAGCGCGTGAACGTCGCCATCCTGGGCACCACCGTCGCTGAAGCCGGCGCCGCCATCACGGCAGGCGCGGCGCTGGAGCTTGACAGCTCGGGCCGCGTCATCACCCGCTCGGCCGGCGTCACTGTGGGCCACGCCCTGCAGGCCGCTGCCGCCCTGGGCGACAAGATCGAAATTCTGATGATCCCCAACTGAGCCCGCTCAGTTCATCAGCACCCCCACCGAACACACCTGAAGGAAGCAAATCATGCCGCAGATGTCCAACTCCGCCGCCCGCATCATCGACCCGGTCTTGACCGCCGTCGCCCAGGGCTACAAGCACCCCGACTTTGTCGGCAGTGCACTCTTCCCCTTCGTGCCCGTCGGCCAGCGCGGCGGCAAGATCGTGACGTTCTCCAAAGAGGACTTCATGCTCTACAACACCGGCCGCGCCCCGGGCCAGAACACCAAGCGCGTGCAGTACGGCTACACCAGCGGCAACTACGCGCTGGAAAGCCACTCGCTGGAAGGCACCCTGCCCATCGAGACCATGCAGGAAGCCATGGCCGTGCCCGGCATCGACGCCAGCCGCATGACCATCTTCAAGACGCAGAACATCATCGCTCTGCGCCTGGAAAAGCAGATGGCCGACATCGCCCGCACCGCCGGCACCTACGCCGCCGGCAACAAGATCACCCTGTCTGGCACCGCCCAGTGGAGCGACCTGACCACCGGCGTGAGCGACCCGATCGCCGTGGTCGAGACCGGCAAAGAGGCCGTGCGCAAGAAGGTGGGCAAGCGTGCCAACACCGCCGTCATGGGCGCCGCTGTGCTGGAAAAGCTGCGCCAGCACCCCAAGGTGGTCGACCGCATGAAGTACACCGGCCGCGACGTGGCCACGGTGGAGATCCTGGCCGCCCTGTTCGGCCTGGATCGCGTGCTGGTGGGTGACGCCGTGTTTGCCGACGACGCGGGCGTCTTCGCCGACGTCTGGGGCAAAGACATGGTCCTGGCCTACACCGAGACCGCCAGCCTGGCCGAGATGGGCACCCCCAGCTACGGCTACACCTACCGCCTGGGCGGCTACCCGGTGGTGGAAGAGCCCTACTTCGACCGCAACAGCAAGAGCTGGATCTACCCCGTCACCGACGAGGTGATGCCGGTGATTGCCGGCGCGGACGCGGGCTACCTCATCACCAACGCCGTGGCGTAAACGGCTGGCACGGGGGCGACATGAAAGTCAAGTTTCTGTCGCCGGTCTGGCACGACGCAGATCGGTTCCAGCCTGGCGACACCGCCGATCTGCCCAAGGCCGCGGCCGAGGCGCTGATCACCAGCGGTGCCGCCCAGGCCAGCGAGCCCCCGGAAGCCAAGCCCAAGAGCAAAGCCAAACCCGAAACGCAAGCGAGTTGAATCGTGGCCTTCACCGAAGACCTGTCCGTTTTCTTCAACGCCGCTGAGTTTGCAGTCAATGCAACACTCAACGGCGTTGCAGTGCGTGGCATCCCCGACAACACACCTGCAGAAACCCTGTCTGTAGACGGCACCGCCCCGCGCTTCACGCTGGCCACCGCCTCGGTGCCGGCAGAGCCGCGGGGCCTTGTGCTGGCCGTCACGGGCGGCGCCAGCTACACCGTGCGCAACTACCAGCACGACGGCACCGGCGTCACCAGCCTGGTGCTGGAGGCCGTCTAACCATGGCCCACGTCCGCAAGCAAATCCGCGAAGCCGCAGCCGCTGCCCTGGCTGGCTTGTCCACCACGGGCGCCCGGGTGTATCAGAGCCGGGTTTACCCGCTCAAAGACGCAGACCTGCCCTGCCTGCTGATCAACACCGACGACGAAGAGATCGCCGCGGACACGGGCGTCACCGCCCTGGTGCTAGAGCGCACCCTGCGCCTGAGCGTGCGCGGCGTGGCCCGCGCCACGGCCGACCTGGACGACGTGCTGGACGGCATTGCCGAGCAGGTTGAGCCCGTGCTCAACGGCGCCACCTTCAGCGGCAAGGCCAAGCAGACCGTGCTGGCCGGCATGCGCGTGCAGATGGAAGACACGCAAGACAAGCCCGTCGGCGTGATCGACATGGCTTTCACCGTCACCTATTTCACAGCCGGGTCTGCCCCGGGAACCGCCATTTAAAGGAGCACCACCATGGCAAACGTCAAACTCTGGTCGAACGTGCAGATCGCGGTTCAGTCCGCGCTCGGCGCCAACAAGACCATCACCGGCATCACCAAAGCCAGCCCGGCCGTGGTGACCAGCACCGCCCACGGCCTGAGCAACGGCGCGTATGTGCGCCTCTCGGTCCTGGGCATGAACCAGATCAACGACCGCGTGGTGCGCGTGGCCAACGTGGCGGCCAACACCTTCGAGTGCGAAGGTGTGGACGCCACCGCCTACGACACCTTCACCAGCGGCACGGCCAACGAAATCACCTTCGGCACCACGCTCTCCACGGTGACCGACATTCAGGTCAGCGGCGGCGACTTCGAGTTTGAAGACACCACCACCATTCACGACACCGAGAAGAGCCAGATCCCCGTGGCCAGCTCGCCCATCATCATCAACATGGGCAGCATCTGGGACCCGGCAGACGCCGGCCTGGTGGCGCTGAAGTCTGCATCCGACGCCCGCGCCAAGCGCGCCATGCGCATCACCTTCAGCGACTCCACCAAGTGGCTGTTCAACGGCTACGCCGGCGTTAGCCTTTCGCCCACCGGCAACGCCCAGCAGAAGGTGACCACGCCCATCGTGTTCACCGTGAACGGCCGCACCACCACTTACGCCACCTGATCCGGGGCCCCAAGCGTATGGCCCTGAACAAGGCAGACATCAAGCGCCCCGTGCTGCCCAAAGAGGCAGTGCAGGTAGACGAGCTGGGCGGCGAGGTGGTGGTGCGCGGCCTGCTGCTGCGCGAGCGCGTGGAGCTTTTCCACAGTGGCCAGAAGCAGTGGAGCGCGCGCATCAGCGAGATTCTGGCCGCCACCGTGCTGGACGCTGCGGGTGAGGCGGTTTTCACCGTTCAGGAGTGGGAAGAGTTTGGTGCCAAGCACTTCGAAGTCTGCGCCCGGCTGCTGGCCGTGGCCAACCGCCTGAGCGGCCTGGACGGCGAGGCCGACCGAAAAAACTAGCCGAGCAGCCGGAGCTTAGATTCCGGCTCAAGTTGGCCCGCGCCCTGGGCCGCACGCTGGAGGAACTGGCCACCAGCATGAGCGCCCAGGAGTACGGATTGTGGTGGACGCAATACGGCATGGAGCCGTGGGGAGAAGACAGGATGGACGTGGGTTTCGGGGTGGTGGCCAGCACGCTGGCCAACGTGAACCGCAAGGCCGGCTCGCCCCCGTTCGAGGTGAGCGACTTCACGCCCTACCTCAACCGCGCCGAAAAAGCCGCCCCCGAGCCCGAGGCGTCGCCCCTGCAGTTCATCCAGGGCCTGGAGCAAAAGCGTGGCTGAAGCTACCGCCCGCATTGTCCTAAGCGCCACCGACAAGACCGGGCAGGCGTTTTCCAGCGTCAATTCGTCGCTCAGCGGCCTGGCGCAGCAGGCCAGCGCAATCACCGGCCTGTTCGGCGCGCTCATTCCCGCCGCCTCTGTGGCGGGCGTTGCCTCTTACTTCAAGAGCATCAACGACGGGGTGGACGCCCTCAACGACCTGAAAGACGCCAGCGGCTCCAGCATCGAGAACATCAGCGCGCTGGAAGACGTCGCCGCGCGCACCGGCACCAGCTTCGACACCGTGGGCACCGCCCTGGTCAAGTTCAACCAGTTGCTGGGCGCCGCCACCGAAGACAGCACCCAGGCCAAGGCACTCAAGGCCATCGGCCTGAGCGCCGAAGAACTCAAGCGCATCGACCCCGCCGAGGCCTTGCGCCAGACCGCCGTGGCGCTGAGCAAGTTTGCCGACGACGGCAACAAGGCCCGCCTGGTGCAGGAGCTGTTTGGCAAGAGCCTGAAAGATGTGGCGCCCTTCCTGAACGACCTGGCCGAGCAAACCCAGCTCACGGCCAAGGTTACCGCCCAGCAGGCAGCCGAGGCCGAGAAGTTCAACAAAGAGCTTTTTGCCCTCAAGAAAAACGCCACCGACGCTGGCCGAGCCATCAGCGCAGACCTGGTAAGCGGCCTGAACAAGCTGGCCGCCAGCGTGCGCGAAAACGGCTTCTCCGGCATCTTCGGCGCCCTGCGCGATGACGATTACCTCAACAACGTCGATGTGGTCAACCAGACCAACAAGCTGCTCGACCTGGAAAACGCCATCACAAGTGCCAAGTCTCGCGGCGTTCTGGAGGGCAGCAAGTACCTGCAGAACCTGCGCCAGCAGCTTGAGCAGACCAAGCAGGCCCTGGAGACCGCGCGAAACTACCGCAAGGTGCTGGACGGCGCAGCAGCCGGGCCAGCGGGTGAGCGGGACACCGTTACCTTTGACCCCGCCGCCGCCGGCAAGGCAGAAGAGGCCAAGCGCAAGGCAGACGCCGCCGCCAAGAAGCGCGCCGAAGAGCTGCGCGCCGCCAACCGCGACATCAATGCAGCCATCAACGGCTCACTGGTTGAGTCGGTTGAGGCGTCTGTCCAGGCCGACTTCGACGCAACCCGCAGGGCTGCAGAAGATCAGATCAGGGCCCTGAAAGACGCCAGTAAAACGGAGCTGGAGCAGTATTTCGCTTTCATTGACCAGCAGCAGGATGACGCCATCCGGGAAGGCCAGGAGCTGATAACCCAGGCCGAGCAAGACGCCAAGCGCATGAACTCCATTGCGAGCGATCTTGGCTTCACGTTCAGCTCGGCGTTTGAGGACGCGATTCTCAGCGCCAGCTCGTTCCGTGACGTGCTGAACGGTTTGGGCCAGGACATCCTGCGCGTCATCCTGCGCCGCCAGATCACCGAGCCACTGGCCGGTGCTGTCACTGGCCTTTTCCCCTTTGCCGACGGCGGCATCATGTCGCCCAGCGGCCCGCTGCCCCTGCGCGCCTATGCCAGCGGCGGCGTGGCCAGCAGCCCCCAGCTTGCCCTGTTTGGCGAAGGCAGTATGAATGAGGCTTTCGTTCCCCTGCCAGACGGCCGGCGCATCCCCGTGAACCTGAACGGCGCGGGCGGTGGCGGCAGCAACGTGGTGGTGAACGTCATCGAGGCGCCAGGGCAGGGCGGCCAGCGCCAGACCCGGCAGGAGGGTGGCAACACCATCGTGGACGTGATGGTCGAGCGCGTGAAAAACGCCATGGCAGACGACATTGCCCGCGGCACGGGCGCCGTTTCCGCCAGCATGGAGCGCACCTATGGCCTGAACCGCGCGCCCGGGAGTTACTGAGCATGGCCACCTACCCCTCCACACTCCCCGGGCCGCTGGCCGCAGGCTACAGCCTGGCCCCGCAAGACCAGACCCTGCGCACCGACATGGATGTGGGCGCAGCCCGCGTGCGCCGCCGCAGCACCGCCCGGCTGGACCGGCTGCGCGTGGCCTTCACCTTCACCGACGCTGAGATGGCCGCATTTCGCACCTGGTTTGAAGACAGCGCCCAGGCCGCGGGTGGCTCAGCCTGGTTCGACATCACCCTGCGCATCGGCACTGGCGGCGCGGTGGCTGTAGAGGCGCGGTTTACCGGCCCCTACACCGCCGACCTGTCGGGCACCTACGGCACATGGCGCGTCACGGCAGAACTCGAGGTGCGCAATGCCTGACGCCACCCTGTCCCAAGCCATCCAGGAAGCCTACGCCAGCGCGCCGGCCAGCGAGGTGATTTACCACACGCTGGAATTCCGCCACGCCGCCTGGCCCGCGCCCATTCGCGTGGTGCAAGACGTGGCAAACCTCACCGCCACGCTGGAGGCAGACGCCCCCCTGAACCCGGCCGAGCCTGTGGTGTTCACCGGCTACGCGTTCCAGATGGATCTGCCCGAGCTGTCAGACAGCGCCAGCCCGCAGGTGACCATCACCATCGACAACGTGAGCCTGGAGATTGAAGACGCCATCAACGACGCACTGCTCACCACCGACCTGGTGCAGGTCACCTACCGCGCCTTTCTGGCCAGCGACCTGACGCAGCCCGCCAACGACCCGCCGCTGACGCTGTCGCTCACCGCCATCAATGCGGGGCAGTTCCAGATAACCGCCACCGCGCTGCTGGGCGACTTTGGCAACCGGCGCTTCCCCTTCGAGCAATACACGGCCACCCGGTTCCCCGGGCTGGTGAGGTAAGGCCATGCAGCACTGGGCCACCCAATACCTCGGCCTGCCCTGGCAAAGTGGCGCGCAGGGCCCCCATGCGTTTGACTGCTGGGCGCTGGTGCGCCATGTGCACAGTGCCCACTTCGGCCGCGAGCTGCCGGTGGTGGACATTGACGCGGCCAACACCGCCGCCGTGCGCCACACCTTTGCCAGCACGCCTATTTTCAGCCTGTGGGCACAAGTGCCCGCGCCGGCCGAGGGCGACGCCGTGGTGATGCACAAGGGCGCAGCCGCAGACCATGTGGGCGTGTGGGTGGGCGTAGACGGCGGCCGGGTGCTGCACGCCGCCCGCGGCGCTGGCGTGGTGGCCACCCCGCTGGACGCACTGCGCCGCCTGGGCTGGGGCCGCGTGAGCTTCTGGCGCTACACCGGGGGCGCAGCATGACGCAACACCGCCCGCGCCCCGCCCCCATGCAGGCCACCGTGGTGGTGTGCAGCAACCCGTTTGCCCCGGCACAAGGCATGCGCGCGCGCACCGTGCGCAACCGCCGCCGCAGCGTGGCCCAGCTCGCGCCGGCCACGCAGCAGCCCTTCATCTGCCTGCACAACGGCACGCCGCTGCTGCGCGAAAAATGGGTAACCACCACCCTGGCCCATGGCGATGTGCTGCAGTTCGTGACCCTGCCCCAGGGCGGCGGCGACAGCGGCAAGATCCTGCGCACTGTGGCGCTGATTGCCATCGTGGCGTATTCTGGCGGAGCGGCCACATTCCTGACGGGCACCACATCTGGCACCGCCTTTGCGTTTGCCAAGGCCGGCATCGTGCTGGCCGGCAGCATGCTGGTGAATGCTCTCATTCCCCCGCCGCGCCCGCCCGCTGGGCCCGGAAGCATCGCCGCACCCAGCCCAACCTACAGCCTGCAGGCCCAGGGC
>LNFM01007807.1_pt1 | contig 16511 bp, 14 predicted proteins | sample 596031 | NCBI WGS metagenome assembly LNFM01 (sample SAMN04254537, study PRJNA301005) | activated carbon metagenome | isolation source: dual media filters at the Ann Arbor, Michigan drinking water treatment plant | place: USA: Ann Arbor
CCGCGATCACCATCGCCAGGAACGCCAGCTCCAGCGTGGCCGGCATCCGCTCGATGATCACCTCCATCGCCGAGCGGCCGAACACGAAGCTCGTGCCCAGTTCGCCCCTGAGCGCACCGGTCAGGAACACCCAGTACTGCTCGAGGATCGGCTTGTCCAGGCCGAGCGCGGCAGCGGCGCGCGCGCGCTCGATCTCGTCGGCCACCGGATTGACCAGGATCTCGATCGGATCGCCGATCACGAACAGGCCGAAGAACACCAGCAGCGACGTGATGAACAACACGAACAGCGTCTGCGCCAGACGACGGAGGATGAAGACGGTCATGGGTCAGCAGCGAAAGGATCGCGCGCGCAGCGCACTCACTCGATCTCGATGCCCTCGCAGGCCAGTTCCAGCTGTTCGATCGCGACCTCGTTGCCCGTGGCGTTCAGTGTCGCGCCGGCGTACTTCGCCGGCCAGGCGTCGCGCACCAGCCAGCGCTGCACCGGATTGCGCTGCTCGTCGAGCAGCACGACGGCGATGTTGCGACGGTCGGCCTGACCCTGCGCCACACCTCGAATCCAGTTGAACAGCGCCAGGTCGCCGACGATGCCGCGCTTGAGTACCAGGTTGCCGAACTTCGTCAGCCCCGGCAGCCGGCGCACGCTGTTGACCTTGTCGCTGCCGTTGCGGTACTCGACCACGTCGATGGCCAGATCGGGCAGCGCCACTTCGGAAAACGCGGCAACGGCCAGGCCGTCGATCTCGACCAGGAAGTTGAAGTTCAAGTAAGGCTGCGGACGGGCCACGGACATGCGGTTCTCCTTCGACATCAGGTCGCGGGCAGCGCGCGCTGGACCAGCGCCAGGTCGCGATAGATCGCCAGATCGTGGCGGATCAGCTGCGCGTGCGCGCCGCCGGCCGCATCGCGATGCGTGAGTGTCACCGCAAAGCGAATCGGCTGGCGCCGCCGAAACCAGTTGGTGCGCGTGTCCAGCAGCGTGCGGATGGCGCGCCCCGGCGCCAGGAACTCGCAGCGCGTGAAAAGCGGCAGCCGGGTCGCATCGCGTCCAGCCGCATCAACCAGCGCACAGTCAAATTTTGCGCGTACGCGAAAGGCGGGCTGGGCATCGATGTTGGCGAGGACAAGGTGCAGCAGCTCGTCCTCGCACAGCACGTCGACGATCACGGCGGTACGGGCCGGCTCGGCCGCCGCGCTGCGCGCCACGTCTACTTCCCGGGCCGCACCTCGAACGCATAGGTGTACTGGTCGGCACGGCCGGTGTAGGCAAGCCCCTTGCGCAGGCCCCAGCTCGATACTTCGTAGTGCAGCGGAATCAGCGCCTGCAATTCACCGATCGCCTTGTCGCTGGCGGCAGCGAGCATCAGGTTGCGCTTGGTGTCGTCGATGTTGGACATCGCATTCAGGATGATCGCGTCCACGCCCGGGTCGGAGAAGCGGCCGCGATTGGCCTGGCCCATGCCGGTCTGACTGTTGAAGCTGCCGATCAGCGCGCGCAGCGGCGACGAGGTCTCGCCCGTCTCCGCTCCCCAGCCGGCGAGGAAGAAGCTGAACTCCAGTTTTCCGGCGCGCGAGAAGAAGACGTTGCTCGGCATCGCCTCCAGCTTGGTGTCGATGCCGGCGCGCGTGAGCATGCCGGCCACCGCCTGCGCGGCCTTCTCGTCATTGATGTAGCGGTTGTTGGGCGAGTGCAGCGTGACGGCGAAGCCGTTCGGGTAGCCGGCCTCGGCCAGCAGCTTGCGCGCGCCTTCGATGTCCTGCTTGGGCGGCGGCAGCCGCTTGCTGGTGCCGGGGAAGAAGTCGGGCAGCAACTGGCCGGCCGGCTGCGCCTGGCCTTCCATGATGCGGCTGACGATGGCGTTGCGATCGAGCGCGATCGACACCGCTTTGCGCACGCGCGCGTCCTTGAACGGGTTCTTCTCCAGCGGCTTGCCGTCCTTGCCGGTGACGAACGGCGAGACATCGCGCGCGCTGTCCATGTGCATGTAGATCAGGCGATTGCTCACTGCCGAGGCAATGCTCACGCGGGCATCTTTCTCCAGCCGCGCGATGTCGGCGGTCGGCACGGCCTCGATCATCTGCACGTCACCCGCCAGCAGCGCGGCCACGCGCGCCGGCGCGTTGGTGATCATGCGCATGCGCACGCTCTTCCAATGCGGCTTGGTCCCCCAGTAGGCGTCGTTGCGCTCCAGGACCACGCGATCGCCCGCCACGTACTCCTTGAACTTGAACGGGCCGGTGCCGATCATCAGCTTGCCGCTGTTGAATTCCTCCGACTTGGCGGCGGCGGCCAGCTTCGCCGGGATGATGCGCACGGCCACCATGTCGTTGGGCAGCAGCGGGTGCGGGCGCGCGGTCTTGATGCGCAGCGTGAGCTTGTCGACCGCGGTGACATCAGTGATCGGCCGGGTGTAGGTGGCGAACGACGCCGGCGAGTTGGGCACGGTCGGGATGCGCTTGATGCTGGCGATCACGTCATCAGCCGTGAACTCGCTGCCATCGTGCCACTTGACGCCCTTGCGCAGCTTGAACTCCCAGGTCAGGTCGTCGAGTGTCTTCCATGACTCCGCAAGCAGCGGCTTCAACTGCTCCTTCGGGTCCTTGCCGACCAGCTTTTCGAACACGTGATCGGCCACGTTGTTGTTGGGCGTGAGGTTGTGAAAGTGCGGGTCGAGCGAGGTGACCGGCGTCGACAGGCCCATGACCAGTTCCTGCGCCTGCAAAGGTGCAGCCAGGGCGGCGCAAACGGCCGCAGCGGCCGCCAGGGAGGTGAAGCGAAACAGCGAGCGCATGGGGTGGTTCTCCGGCAGGTGGGTGCGGCAAGGATAGCGGCGCCAGCCGTCTTGTCGTCCGCGATCGGGACGACCGGCGCACCGAAACACCAGCGCGATGGGCAGCCGGGGCGAATTCTGCGCGCGGCCGCTGCTACAAGCGTTGCGAAATGCGCAACACGCCGCGCGAATCCAGCGCAGCGGCGCCCGGCGGCGGGCGGGCAGCCACCGACCAACGCAGCGGTCTCTCTATTCAGATAGAGAGGCGAGGGAGCGTGCCAGACCGCGGGATGCTGGATCAGGGAAGAGACTGGTGTGCGACGAGGGTGTCGCACGCGGCCGCGAAGGGAGCTTGAACGAACCGGGCAGGCTGCTGTTCGGCGCGGCCGCGCCGAACAGCAGGGGTGCGATGCCGACTTACTTCTTGGCAGCGCCGGGAACCGCCGCCCAGGCTGAACACCAGCCATCCGGCGAAATCTGCGTATCGCCCGGGATGACCTTGCAGCCGCCCTTGGCCTTGGGATTGGGGCCGGGTACCCAGTGCATGCAGTTGTCGCATTTGTTGGCGCCGCTGGGTTTGTCCTGGTACTTCAGCGCCGAGCGCAGCGCCGCGTTGGTCTGCGCCTGCGCGCCGTGCGAGGCCAGCAGGCCGCCGGCGACAAGAGCGCCGCTCATGATCACGAAGCGACGACGGGGAGTAACGGGAACGGACATCGAGGGTCTCCTGGCAAAAAAGGGCTGGGGACTGCGGGTAATTGGTTGTTGTTGACGACGCCGGCTGGCCGATGCATCAACGCGGGTCCGGCTGGATCGGTGGACATGCGGACGGCCCCGGGCGCAGGCGCGACTTTACCCTGCTGCGGGACCTGACGTCCCGACGCCCGCGGTCGTCAGGCAAAACCCGGGCTCTGTGCGTGATCGACGGCACGTAGCAGGGCAACGCTCACAGCACCAGCGTTAACAGGCCCATCACCACGAACAGGCCAGCGGCGATCCAGCGCATCACGTTCATATTGACGCGCTGCGCCAATCGCTCGCCGAGCCAGACGGCCGGCGCGTTGGCGATCATCATGCCGAGCGTGGTGCCGGCCACCACCGCGGCCAGGGAGTCGAAGCGGGCGGCCAGCGCCACCGTGGCCAATTGCGTCTTGTCCCCCATTTCGACGAAGAAGAACGCCACCAGCGTGGTGAAGAAAACGCTGCGCCCCGAGTAGCTGCGCGCTTCGTCGAGCTTGTCCGGCACCAGCGCCCACAGGCCGAACACGATGAACGCGCCGGCCACGATCCATTTGAGCGTGCCGGGCGCCACCAATGTCGCCAGCCAGGCGCCGACCGTGCCGGCAAGAAAGTGGTTGGCCAGCGTGGCGACGAAGATACCCGCCACGATCGGCCACGGCTTTTTCAGCCGCGCCGCCAGCACAAAGGCCAGCAACTGGGTCTTGTCGCCCATTTCCGCCAGGGCAACGAGCGCAGTACAGATGAGCAGGGCTTCCAAGGCGGGCGGGCGGCGAACCGCTCAGTCAGTTGAGGGCGGCGAGGATAACCCCCCCAGCCTTGAGGGTCCGCGGCGGCACGAAATGGCCGGTCGCGGTCGGCCATTTCGCGGGTTGCCGGCGCGCAGCCGTACGCACAATCACGGCATTCATGGCTGGACAGCGCGGCGCGCTCCATCAGGGCGCGCGATGCCGTTTTCCAGCCAGCCGCAGCGCTGAACACCAAGAATGAACGCGCCCAGCGTCCCCTGCCCGGCCCCGCGCCCGTTGACTGCCGCCCTTGCCTCGGCCAGGCGTCGGCGATCGCATGGCCTCACGCTGCTCGAGGTGCTGCTCGCCATCGCCGTGCTCGGCGTACTGGCCAGCATCGCCGTGCCCAACTACTCGCAGTACATGGAGCGCGGCCGAACGGCCCAGGCGATGGCCGACATGCGCACCATCGAACTGACGATCTTCCGCTTCTCGGCCGAGCAGAACGGCCGCTTTCCGGAGTCGCTCGCCGACCTCGGCGTGACGCAGAACGACCCCTGGGGCCGGCCCTACCAATACCTGAACGTGATGACGACCCGCAATCGCGGTCCGGTGCGCAAGGACCGATCGCTCAATCCGATCAACACGGACTACGACCTCTACAGCATGGGACCGGATGGACGCTCGGTTCCGCCGTTGACCGCCGCCCATTCGCGCGACGACATCGTGCGCGGTCGCAACGGGCAGTTCGTCGGCAAGGCCGTCGACTTCTGATGACCCGGGCCGACGTCACCGCCTGGTTCGCCGGCCTGAACCTGCGCAGCCCGCTCGGCCGCCGGCTGATGGCGATGCTGGCGCTCGCCACGCTGGCGCCGATCGCGATCATGGCGCTGCTGGCCGATTACAAGGTCAGCCGCACGCTGCGCGACAGCCGCAGCGCCGAACTGACGCAGCACGCCAAGAACTACGGGTTCAACGTGCTCGACCGGTTGCTGCACCTGGAGCACGACCTCGAGTCCGCCGCTGAAGCCGGCCCGCTCGAGCGGCTCAGTGCGACGCGGCTGGCTGCGCATGGTCCACTGCATGCCGAGGGTCTGCTGGGATTCGCGCGGGTCGATGCCACCGGCGCCCTGGTCGAGCAGGTCGGCAGCGTGCCCGGACTGGCCGACGCCTTGTCACGGCTCAGTGCCGGGCAGCGCGGGCAACTGGCCGCCGGACGCGTCGCGTTGCTGCTGCCGGAACGGCAAGCCGAGCCGGCACTGTTGCTCAAGCAGGGCCAGCAGACGGACACGCGCAAACAGTTCATCGTCGCCGCCGTGGCCGCGGACACGCTTTGGAGCACCGCGGATCTGAACCCACTGATGACGCACTTCTGCGTGGCGCTGGAGGGGCGACCGCCCCACTGTCAGCCCACGGCCAGCGGCAGCCATCCGGTCGCCACCCCGGCCGGCGGCGACGCCGCGGGCTACACCTGGACCATCGACGGCGAGGTGCAGCGGGCCGCCCAATGGACGCTGTTCGTCGAGAGTCGGCTGGCCGGTCCCGACCTGACCGTGTTTGCGCTGCAGCCAGCGTCATACGCGACCGCAGCCACCGCGGCCTTTCGCGCCACCTTTCTGCCGGTGGCCGTGGCCAGCCTGCTCGCCATGCTGCTGCTGGCGACCCACCAGGTCCGACTGATCATTGCGCCGATCGGCGACCTGCTGCAGGGCACGCGGCGTCTGGCCCAGCGCGACTTCAGCAGCCCGGTCAAGGTCGGGCGCGCCGACGAACTCGGCCATCTCGCCACTGCCTTCAACGCCATGGCGGCGCGCCTGGCGCGCCAGATCGGCACGCTGCAGACAATGACGCGGATCGATCGCGCAATTCTCAACTCGGTCGACCTGTCCGAGGTGGCGGTCAATTCGATCCGATGCCTGCGCCACATCGTCAACACCGACCTCATCAGCGTCGGCCTGATCCAGCCCGCCACGCCAACCCGCCTGATGGTGCAAACCCGCCGCCGCGGCGGACGCGGCATCGAGACCCTCACGATCGACTGGCCGCATCCACCCGCCGCCGCCGATCTGGCCAACGTCACGCTACCCCTGGCCTACAGCACCCACCTGGACCCGCAAAGGCTCACGCGCTTTCGCGTGCTGCCGATCTCGCGCAACGGCAGCTTCTGGGGCGTGGTGGTGCTGGCCGACGGCGAAGGACAGGTGATCGACCCGGACCGCGCCGCCATGCTCAGCAGCGTGATCGACCGGCTGGCCGTGGCGCTGTCGACCGCCGTGCGCGACTGGCGCCTGCACGTGCAGGCGCACTACGACCCGCTCACCGGGCTGGCCAACCGCGTGCAGTTGCTCGCGATTCTCGCCCAGCAGGTGGCCCAGGCGCGGCGCGACAAGCAGCGCGGCGCGGTGCTGTTCGTCGATCTCGACCGCTTCAAGCAGATCAACGACACGCTCGGTCACGCTGCCGGCGACACCCTGCTGCGACTGGCCTCCGAGCGGATCAAGCTGTCGCTGCGCGATGCCGACACGGTGGCGCGTATCGGTGGCGACGAGTTCGCTGTGGTGCTGCCGCGTATCGGCGGCACCGGCGATGCCAGCCAGGTCGCCAGCAACCTGATCAACGCGCTGGCCCGCCCGTTCGAGATCGAAGGCCAGAAGCTGTACGCCGGCGGCAGCGTCGGCATCGCGCTGTACCCGGACGACGGCGTCACGGCCGAGGAGCTGCTCAAGCGCTCCGACACCGCGATGTACCGCGCCAAGGAGCTCGGCCGCGGCCGCTATGCCTACTTCAAGGAAAGCATGGGCGCGGAGGTGAACGCCCGCGCCGTGCTCGACCGCGAACTGCGCCAGGCGATCGAACGCGACGAGCTGGTGCTGCACTACCAGCCGCAGATCGACCTGCGCACCGGCGAGGTGGTGTGCGCCGAGGCGCTGCTGCGCTGGCAGCACCCGACCCGCGGCCTGCTCGGTCCGGGCGAGTTCATCGACTTCGCCGAGGAAAGCGGGCTGATCGAGTCGATCGGCACCTGGGTGATGATGGCCGCCTGCGCGCAGCACCGCCGCTGGGAAGAGGCCGGCATTGCCTTGCCACGGGTGGCGGTGAACGTGTCGAATCGCCAGCTCAAGCAGCCCGGTTTCGTCGCTGCGGTGGACATGGCATTGATGAAGTCGCATCGCGCCCCCGCACAACTCGAGGTCGAGATCACCGAGTCGATGGCGATCGACGGCGGCGAAGGCGCGTTGCGTGGCCTGCGCGGCCTGCAGCGGGCCGGCGTGCTGATCGCCATCGACGACTTCGGCACCGGCTACTCGTCGTTCAGCTACCTGCGTTCGATGCCGGCCACCGTGCTCAAGCTCGACCGTGCGTTCGTGGTCGACATCGCCACCGATCCCGACGCGGCGGTGATCACCGCCTCGATGATTCACATGGCGCGCACCCTGCGCAAGACGGTGGTGGTCGAAGGGGTGGAGACCGAGGAGCAACTGGCGCTGCTGGCACGCCAGGGTGCCGACCGCGTCCAGGGCTACCTGATCAGCCGCCCGCTGTCAGTGCCGAAATTCGAGGAGTTCATGCTCAGCTACGTGGCGCAGCCGCGCGTGCGCGAGCCGCTGGTGCTGGTCAAGGCGGAGCCTTTGGCGGCCAGTGCGGCGTGACGCCGCGGCGCGCTGTGCAAGTCAGCGCGCCTTCACCTGCGCTAGGACCGCGCGGAACTGCGGATGCTCGCAGGTGCGCAGCCACTCGAACGCCAGCATGTCGAGGTTCACGCACACCGCGCCTGCCTGCTGCAGGCGAGTCATCGCCAGCGCGTGATCATCCATCCGCCGGCTGCCGCAAGCTGCCGGCACCAGCCACACCCGGTCGCCGCTGCGCAGTACACCCAGCGCGGTCTGCAGCAGGCACACATGCGCCTCGCAGCCCGCCAAGACCACGTCGCGTGGCGCCGGCCCGGGCCGATGCGCAGCGAGCCGGGCAAGCAGGCCGTCGCCACAGGCATCGAAGTGCATCTTGGCCAGCGTCTCGTCGCACAGCGCACGCAGCGCCTCGACGTTCGGCCCGAGCTTGGCCGCGTTCTCCTCGGTGCCGATGACGGGAATGCCCAGCGTGCGCGCCAAACGTGCAAGTGCCAGCGCGTGGCCGAGCACCTGCGCACCGTCGGCGATCGCCGGCAGCAGGCGCGCCTGGTAGTCGACCAGCACCAGCACCGAGCGCGCCGGGTCAGGGGTGGCAGCGGCGGTCGGCTCGATCATCGGTGTGGCGTGGGCGGGATCGGAACGTGGCGATGAGCGGGCGAGCAGCGGGCGAGACAGGCAGGACGGCCCGCGCCTACTTGCGCATCAGCGTGCTCTTGCCGAACAGCGACTCGATCAGGTCGACCGACAGCGTGGCGGTGCGGTTGCGCACGTCGAGCGCCGGATTGAGCTCGACGATGTCGAGCGAGGCGAGCCGGCCGCAGTCGGCGATCATCTCCATGCACAGCTGCGCCTCGCGGTAGGTCGGCCCGCCCGGCACCGTGGTGCCGACGCCCGGAGCGATCTCCGGATCGAGGAAGTCGACGTCGAAGCTGACGTGCAGGTGCGTATTCGCATCGAGCGTCGCCAGCGCCAGTTCCATCGTATGGCGCATGCCCAGCTCGTCGACGAAGCGCATGTCGAACACCTCGAGGTTGTGCTGGTGCACGAAGTGCTTCTCGCCGGGGTCGACGCTGCGGATGCCGATTTCGCGCACGCAGCGCGGCTCCAGTGCCGGCACGTGGCCGCCCAGTTCCACCAGCGGCGCGGGCCCGAAGCCGCACAGGCAGGCCATCGGCATGCCATGCAGATTGCCGCTCGGCGTCAGCGTGCTGGTGTTGAAGTCGGCGTGCGCGTCCAGCCACAGCACGCGCAGGTGCTTCTTCGCCTCGCGACAGTGGCGCGCCACCGCGCTGATGGAGCCGATCGCCAGCGAATGGTCGCCCCCCAGCAGCATCGGCAGATGGCCGAGGGCGAGTTCTGCATACACCGCCTCATGCACTGCGGTGTTCCAGGCGATCACTTCGTCGAGGTGGCGGTAACCGTCGACCGCGGGCAGCCACGGGTTGGGCGGTCCGGCTAGATTGCCGCGGTCGATCACCGACAGGCCGTGGTTCTCCAGCGCCTCGCGCAGCCCAGCCACGCGCAGCGCCTCGGGTCCCATGCTGGCGCCGCGACTGCCAGCGCCGACATCGGTCGGCGCGCCGATCAGCGCAATCGGCATGCGATGCGGCGGGCCGGCGCGCACGGCGGCACTTCGGTTCAGTTCTCTCACGCGGGGCTCACGGTGTGCTGCTGCATGACAGGCGCCGGATGCTGCGCCCAAGTCGGCGGCGCGGGAATCGGCAACCGGCGGTCGCGATGGTACCGGCAGGCGCGCGCTGTTCAGCGGCTCCTGACCGACACGACCGGCCAGGTCAGGCGTCGCGCCGCCCCAAAGCGCATGCGCGCGCGGATCAATCGAGCCAGAGCCAGGCGACGAGCAGCCAGAAGGCGAGGCCGACGCCGACCGCGAGGGTCGCGCCCTTGACCGCACCGAAGCGGTCTTCTTGAATCTCGGTGGACGGCGTCTGCGTGTCGCGGGTCATCGTGGGGACAGTGACAGAGGGCTGGAGCACGCCAACATAAACCATGGCGCGCGGTGCCGCCTGACCTGCCGCAAGGCGCCGCATCGGCGGCGCCCTCCATGGCGGCACCTCGACCGTCATCGAGTTGACGCAACGCTGCGCACCCTAGCCGTTCCAGCGCCGCGCCACGCTGCCGCCGTCGATGTCTTCCAGCACCACCGGAAAGCCCCAGAGGCTGCGCACATGAGCGAGGAAACGCTTCACCGAGTCAGCATCGAGTTCGCGTTCGCGATGCACGAGGTGCTGCAGCGTCAGCTGGCGCGTATTGCGGCGGTCGTAGCGGCTGACCTGGATTTCGGGCAGATGCGACTCGGTCCGATAGGTCCGCGCCAGCGCGCTGCGCAGCCGCTGATAGTCCTCGTCCGCGGCCACGCCATCGACCTGCCAGTGATCGCGGTCGGCCGAGGTTGAAATGCCGAACATGCCCAGCTGCCGCATCACCCGCGGACTCATGAACTGCAGGATGAACGACTCGTCGCGGTAGTTGGCCATCGCCTGCTGCAACTGATCGACCCAGGGCTTGGCGCAGACCTCGGGATGCCACTTGCGGTCCTCGTCGGTCGGCTGCTCGCACATGCGGCGCAGGTCGCGGAAGATCGCAAAGCCCAGCGCGTACGGATTGAAACCGGAAAAGTGCGGGCTGCTGTAGGGCGGCTGGTAGATCACGTTGGTGTGCGAGCCGAGCCACTCCAGCATGAAGGCATCGTCGACCTGGCGATGGTCGTACAAGTCGTTGAGCAGGGTGTAGTGCCAGAAGGTGGCCCAGCCCTCGTTGCAGACCTTGGTCAAGCGCTGCGGATAGAAGTACTGGGCGATCTTGCGCACGATGCGCGCGAGCTCGCGCTGCCACGGCTCCAGCGACGGGCTGAACTTCTCCATGAAGTAGAGCAGGTTCTCGTGCGGCTGCGCCGGAAACGGCGCGTCCTCCGGCGACGCCGGCCCCGCTGGCTCGGGCAGCAGCGATGCCAGCTCATGCCGCCGGTTGGTCTCGCGCGCCAGCGCCAGGCGTTGGGCCTGCGCATCGCGCTCGCGTCGCGAGTTCAGCCGCGCCGGCCGCTGGTAGCGGTCGACGCCGTAATTGCGCAGCGCATGGCAGGCATCGAGCGTGCGCTCCACCGCCTCGATGCCGTGCAGCTCCTCGCACTGGGCAATGTAGCGGCGCGCGAACAGCAGGTAATCGACGATCGAGTCCGCGGTGGTCCACTGGCGGAACAGATAGTTGCCCTTGAAGAACGAGTTGTGGCCGTAACTGGCATGGGCGATCACGAGCGCCTGCAGCGCAAGCGTGTTCTCCTCCATCAGGTAGGTGATGCACGGATCGCTGTTGATGACGATCTCGTAGGCCAGCCCCTGGCGGCCGCGCCGGTACGCCTCCTGGTTGGCCAGCAGGTTCTTGCCGAACGACCAGTGCGCGTAGTTCACCGGCATGCCGGTGGAGGCATAGGCCTCGAGCATCTGCTCGGAGCTGATCACCTCGATCCGGTTCGGGTAGGTATCCAGCCCGTAGCGCCGCGCATGCGCGCCGATCGCGCGGTCAAATGCCGCGAGGTCGTCGAACGTCCATTCGTGACCGGTGGCGATGAATACCGGCGGGCGCGGAGGCGTGGCGGGCCGCGCGTCGAGTGTTTCGCTCATGGCCGGACTCCAGGGTGGCGGTGCATCGTCTTTCCCATGCGTTGCCTCAGGCGGCCGCCGCTTCCTTGGCAAACAGCTGCGCCAGCGCCGGATAGATCTGGTTGCGCGCCAGCACGCGTGCCTGCTTGAACAGCGGATTGCCGATCTGCCGATACGCCTCCCACAGCAGCGTGGTGCTGACGCGCGAGGTCGGCTCGCCAACCTCCACGTAGACGAAATAGCGCGTCAGCGGCAGCAAGGTGCGTTCGAGGAAGCGCCCGCTCATCGCCGGGTCGTTGCCGAAGCTGTCGCCATCGGAGCACTGCGCGCCGTAGATGTTCCAGGCGCTGGCCGGATAGCGCGCGGCGATGATCCGGCTCATCAGTTCGAGCGCCGGCAGCACCTCGGTGCCGCCCGACTGCGGGTCGTAGAAGAAGGTCTCCTCGTCGCATTCCTCGGCGGTGGTGGTGTGGCGGATGAACACCACATCGACCTGCTCGTACTTGCGCTTGAGGAACAGATACAGCAGTGCGAAGAAGCGCTTGGCGAGATCCTTGCGCTTTTCGTTCATCGAGCCCGACACGTCCATCAGGCAGAACATCACCGCCGCGGTCTTGGGCTCGGCACGCAGCACGGTGCCGCGATAGCGCAGGTCGACGTCGTCGAGGAACGGCAGCGCGCCGCGCAGCCGCCGCAGCTGGTCGAGCTGCGCGTAAAGTGGCTCGACCACCTCGTTGGTCGGCGGCGGCAGCTGTGCATCGAGCGCCTGGGTGAGCGCCTCGATGCGCTGGTCGAACGCACCGGCCATGGCAATGCGGCGTGCCAGCGCGGTCTTCATCGTGCGCGACACCGACAGATGGCCGGGTGAGCCGTAACGGATGAAGCCGGCGCGCCGCTGCCGCATCTCCGTCAGACGCGCCAGCTGCGTGCGCGCCAGGTTGGGCAGCTGCAGCTGGTCGAAGAAGAGGCTCATGAACTCCTCCTTCGACAACGCGAAGGTGAAGCTGTCGTCGGCCGCCTCGTCACCCGCCTCGCGGCCGGGATCGTCACCGCCCGCACCACCGCCGCGCGGCTTGGGAATGTGGTCGCCGCGGGTGAAGCGATCGTTGCCGGGCAGTACCCGCTCGTCGTCACCCGAGCCGCGCGCGTGGCGCAACTCGGGCTCGGTGACGTCGTTGCGTCGGATCACGATGTCGGCGCCGCCTTCGATGTCCTTGAGCGAGCGACGGCTCACCGCACGCTCGACCTGCTCCTCGATCAGGCGCTTGTAGCGCCGGATGAAGCGGTCTCGGTTGACGCTCGATGTGCCATGCGCCGTCGCGCGCTTGTCGATGATGATGCTCATCGCCATTCGCTCCGCAGCCGCCGCCGCCAATCGCGCGCGGCGGCGTTCAATTCTTGCGCGCCATCATCCACCACTCCACCAATCTGCGTACCTGCGTGGGGGTGTAGCCACGCGCCACCATGCGGTCGACAAACGCCTGGTGCTTGTGCTCTTCTTCGGTCGACGATTTCGCACCGAAGGCGACCACCGGCAGGATGTCGTCGGTGGAGGCGAACATGCGCCGCTCGATCACCTCGCGCAGCTTCTCGTACGTGGTCCACGGCGGGTTCTGGCCGTTGTTGTTGGCGCGGGCGCGCAGCACGAAGTTCACCACCTCGTGGCGGAAGTCCTTCGGGTTGGCGATGCCGGCCGGCTTCTCGATCTTCTCCAGTTCGGCGTTGAGGGTGGCGCGATCCATCGACATGCCGGTGGCTGGGTCGGCATAGGCCTCGTCCTGGATCCACTGGTCGGCATAGATGACGTACTTGTCGAACAGGTTCTGGCCGTAGTCCGAATAGGATTCCAGGTACGCGGTCTGGATCTCCTTCTGGATCTGCTCCAGGTAGCGCGGCATCAGGTAACCCTTGATGTGGGCCTGATAAGCGCGCTTGGTTTCTTCCGGCAGGTCTTCGCGCGCGATGCGCTCTTCCAGCACCAGCATCAGGTTGACCGGGTCGGCGGCAATTTCGCTCGGATCCTTGTCGAACGCGCGCGAGATGACCTTGAACGCGTAGCGCGTGGACAGTCCGCTCATGCCTTCATCGTTGCCGGCGTAACTGCGGTACTCGCTGTAGCTCTTCGCGTTCGGATCGGCATCCTTTACCGAGTCGCCGTTGTACACGCGCATCTTGGTGTAGATGCTCGAGTTCTCCGGCGTCTTCAGGCGCGACAGCACAGAAAACTGCGCCAGCATCTCCAGCGTGCCGGGCGCGCACGGCGCCTGCGCGAGTGCGGAGTGCGTGAGCAGCTTGCGGTAGATCTCCACTTCCTCGTTCACGCGCAGGCAGTACGGCACCTTGATCACGTAGACGCGATCCAGGAACGCTTCGTTGGTGCGGTTGTTGCGGAACGAGGCCCACTCGCTTTCGTTGGAGTGGGCCAGCACGATGCCCTGGAACGGCATCGCGCCGAACCCTTCGGTGCCCTTGAAGTTACTCTCCTGGGTGGCGGTGAGCAGTGGATTGAGCACCTTCAGCGGGGCCTTGAACATCTCCACGAACTCAAGCAACCCCTGGTTGGCCAGACACAGACCGCCCGAGTAGCTGTACGCATCCGGGTCATCCTGGCTGTAGCGGTCAAGCTTGCGGATATCCACCTTGCCCACCAGGGCGGAAATGTCCTGGTTGTTCTCGTCCCCCGGTTCGGTCTTCGAAATGGCGCGCTGCTCCAGGATGGACGGAAACACGCGTACCACGTGGAAACGCGTCAGGTCGCCGCCGAACTCCTGCAGCCGTTTGGTCGCCCAAGGACTGGCGATGCCGGTGAGCACCCGCTTCGGGATGCCGTACTCGGCTTCCAGCGCATCGCCATAGCGCAGCGGGCTGAACAATCCGAGCGGTGATTCGTGCAGTGGCGACACCTCGCCCGTCTCGGGGTTCTTCAACACGTAGATCGGGTGCATCTCCATCAGCGACTTCAGCCGCTCGGCCAGCGAGCTCTTGGCCGATCCGACCGGCCCGAGCAGGTAGAGCACCTGCTTGCGCTCTTCCAGACCTTGCGCCGAATGGCGCAAGAACGCCACCAGCTGCTCGACCGTGTCTTCCATGCCGAAGAAGTCCGAAAACGCCTGATAGCGACGCAACTGGCGGCTGCCGAAGATGCGCAGCAAGCGCGGATGTGCGCGCGTCTCGACCAGCACCGGCTCGCCGATCGCCTTGAGCAGGCGCTCGGCCGGGCCGGCATAGGCCATCGGGTCGTCGCGACACAGGTCGAGATAGCCGTGCAGCGACATCTCCTCGCTGCTGCGCGACGCGTAATCCACCTGAAACTGCTCGAACAGCTTGCTCATGGGGCTTTATCCTCGACGGGCGGCAACAGGCGACATCGCGACACGGCACCCGCCGTCAGGTACCGGACACGAGATCTCGGCAGCAATCAAAGAGCGTGCTCATGATCAGATCGGAGCGCGCGAAAAGAGTTCTGGGCTGACTTCTCCCGCGCGCTCCACCTTGTGGTCGACGGGGGCAGCCCTCGCGCCTGAAACGGCACCGCGATGGTCGACGTTGACCAGCCCGGTCGGCGGTCGTGCAGCACACGAACACCCTGGACGCAGCGACACGGGCAAGCAGCGCGGCCGCGCCTGCGCATGATCCGTAAGCAAGCGCCGCGAACCCATGCCTCGTTTTCCCTGCCCACGCGCCGACTGCGGCCATTCGGAGGCCTACACTGGCAGCGGCGCGATGCCCCACCGATTGTTCGACTCGACATCGCGCAATGCGCAGCAGCAACTGCGGGCGGATGGGTGACTGGATGACATGGGGCACCGTACGCAAGCCGACCTCGTCTTCAGCAGATCGCACCGCGCGGGAGCGCCGGATTGATGAGCTCGCCCGATGGCCCTGTCTCGCCAGCCGCTGGGTCGGCAGCACCGGCCCGGCTGCGGCGCGTGCTGGTGGTCGATGACAACCGCGATATCGCTCAGACCCTGGGGGGCGTGCTGCAGATCGCCGGCCATGAAGTGTTCGAGGCCAGCAACGGCGTGCAAGCCCTGCTGCTGGCCGATCGGGTGCAGCCGCAGCTTGCGTTGCTCGATATCGGCCTGCCCGACATCAGCGGCTGGGACCTGTGTCGTGCGCTGCGCGCGCGCGACTACGGCGCATCGATGACGATCTTCGCCATCACCGCCTGGGGTGGCGAGCGCGACCATGCCGAGTCGCGCGCGGCCGGCTTCGACGCGCACTTCGTCAAGCCGGTCAACGTGTGGTCGCTGCTCGAACGACTGTCCGGCGATACGTCGGCGAGCTGATCCGGCGCCAAGCGTCCAAGCATCCGGTTCGATCCGCGGGCCGCGTGGCTCAGGGTTGAAAGCGCGTCGCTTGAGCGGACGTGGCAACGCGCGCTGGTGCCACGGGCAGCGCGGGTCCAGAGCACCCCTAGCCGATATCGAAGTTGCGGTTCAAACGCCTGCGTAGTCGACCGTTCGACCTGCCCGTTGCTCAATACGCTCTATCCGGTCAAACCAACCGAAGAGGTGAGTCCGATGGGAGAGGTCGTCAAAGCCGCGCTTGCGGCGCAAGCGGCGATCAGTCATGCCGCACGGGACAGCGTGAGCGAGTTCCTGTCGTTTCGCCTCGGCGCCGAGGAATACGGCATCGACATCCTGCGCGTGCAGGAGATCCGCGGCTACGACAACGTCACCAAGATCGCCAACGCGCCCGCCTTCATCAAGGGCGTGATCGACCTGCGCGGCGTGATCGTGCCGATCATCGACCTGCGCCTGAAGTTCGCGCTGTCGGAACCGACCTACGACGCCTTCACCGTGGTGATCGTGCTCAATCTGGCCGAGCGCACCGTCGGCGTGGTGGTCGACTCGGTGAGCGACGTGCTGCAACTGTCGCCGGCGCAGATCAAGCCAGCGCCGCACTTCAACGAGCGCGTGGACGCCGGCTACCTGATGGGCATCGCGACGGTCAAGCAGCACACCGGCGGCGAGGAAGTGACCCGGATGCTGATCCTGATGGACATCGTCGCCCTGCTGTCCGGCGC
>LNFM01007808.1_pt1 | contig 16511 bp, 15 predicted proteins | sample 596031 | NCBI WGS metagenome assembly LNFM01 (sample SAMN04254537, study PRJNA301005) | activated carbon metagenome | isolation source: dual media filters at the Ann Arbor, Michigan drinking water treatment plant | place: USA: Ann Arbor
GATGTCGTCGAGCAGCGCCACGAGACCGCCGCTCATGGCCGCACCGCACGCCGAAGCGACCGGGGAGAGCCGCCCAGGGGGCCCGTCACTGCCATTTCGAGATTTCCTGTTTTTTGCCAAGGGGCTCGGCGGGCCGCCGGGATGACTTGTTATGCCAGCCCTTGCTGAGTTTGACTCTCTATATGGGTCCGCAAGGAATTCCAAATGCAGCCCGTCATCTCGACCGGAGCACCGAAGGTGCGGAGTGGAGAGATCTTCTCTCCAACAAAAGCCGGCAAATCGTCGAGAGAAGGTCTCTCCGCTCCGCGCTGCGCGCTCCGGTCGAGACGACGGCTTTTGCCCGCTCAATCCTTCCTCTGGCCGTCCGTGTCGGTCTCCGCCTCCAAACGAAACAAACGAATCCGGCCCTCGCAATCCGCCCGCAGCAGCAGGTTCAGGATCTCCAGCTCGTTCAGCACCTCGACCGGATCGCGTTGCCGCGCACCCCGCAGCGCGTCCTTCAGCCAGGCGCTCGTGCTGGGGTGCGCGAGGATCCAGGCGATGCGTTGTTCGTTCGTCTTCAGCGCGTCATCGGGTGGCGGCACGGACGTCCTCCGTCAGAAATAGCCCTGGCGCTTCTGGTTCTCGAGCGAGCCGGCGTCGCCGATGCGGCCGCGGCGCTCGGAGGCTTTTGCTGTGAGGGTCTCGGCCACCACCTCGGTGAGGGTGTTGGCCTGCGAGGGCTCGGCGGCCGTCACGGGCCAGCAGCCCAGCGTGCGGAAGCGGACGGTTTCGCGGGCCGCCTCTTCGCCCGGCCGCCAGCGCATGCGCGCCGGGTCGTCGACCACGATGCGCAGCCCGTCGCGCATCACCACGGGGCGCTCGGCGGCGAGATAGAGCGGCGCCAGTTCGATCCGGCGCGCCAGGATGTAGAGCCACAGATCCTGCTCGGTCCAGTTGGAGAGCGGGAAGGCGCGGATCGACTGGCCGGGCGAGAGCCGCCAGTTGAAGGCGCGCCAGGGCTCGGGGCGCTGGGCGCGCGGCTCCCAGCCATGGCTGGCGCTGCGGACCGAGACGATGCGCTCCTTGGCCCGGGTCGCCTCCTCGTCGCGCCGGGCGCCGCCGAAGATGACGTCGAAGCCGCCTTCCGTCAGCGCCTCCTTCAGCGGCTCGGTCCGCATCAGGGTCGTGTACATGTCGCCGTGATCGAACGGGTTGATGTTGTCGGCCCGGCCCTGCTCGTTGGCGTGGACCAGCAGACGGAACTCGTGCTTTTCCGCGAAGGCGTCGCGGAAGGCGAGCACGTCGGCGAACTCCCAGGTCGAATCGATGTGGAGCAGGGGGATCGGCGGGCGCGCGGGATAGAAGGCGCGCAGCACCAGATGCGCCAGCACCGTCGAGTCCTTGCCGCCGGAGAAGAGCAGCACGGGATTGCGCGATTCGGCGACGCCCTCGCGCAGGATGTGGATCGATTCCGATTCGAGCGCGGCGAGATGGCGGGGAAGGTCGGTCATGCGATTACCCGTTCCGGTTCGTGTTGAGTCGTCGGTTCACCGGTCGCAGCCTCCCAGCCGAGGTCGCCGGCATAGCGCCAGGTCCTGCGGCCCTGGTCGTCGAGCGCGAACAGGTGCAGCCAGCGATTGTCGAACAGCGCGCGCACCTCGGGATGACGTTCCAGCACGTCCGCGATGGCCTCGCGCGGCGCCTCGATCAGCACGGACAGCCGCAGCGGTTCGTGCGTCAGCGCCTCGCCGTCATGGACCGACTGCCAGGGCAGTCCCACCCGCAGCAGCCCGCCATTGCCCTCGACCACGCCGATGCCGCCCGTGACATTGTGCAGGAGCTTGTTGCCCGCGCCGAACATCTCGGGCGCGACGCTCGACCCGTAATATTGCAGGCTGATCCAGCTGGCGACGACGACCGGCGCCGTCAGGATCAGCTCGAGCACGCCGAAGCCCTCGTCGCGCCGCCAGTCATAGTCGTGCAGGAAGGCGCGGCCCGCGAGGTCGCGCCCCGCGGTGCGCGCGCGCGGCGCGGCGATGAAGGCGTTGCAGCCGGCCAGTCCCCATTCGGGCCGCAGCTCGGCCCAGTCGCGGGCGCGGCGCGGGATGTCCTCGCCGTGCGCGGCCCGGGGCAGGCGCAGCGCCCGTTCGCCCCGCGCCAGCAGGCCGGCCGATTTCAGCCAGCGCCCGGCCTGCGCCAGGTCGTTCGCATGGGCGGCGGAGGGGTGGTCGTCGGCGTAGATCGTGACCGCGTCGGTCGTGGTGTCGTGCAGGGCGCCGAGGAACAGCGTGTCGTCGGGGATCGCGATGCCCTGGGCGCCGAGGCCGCTGCGGATCTCGCGGTCGTTGAGCAGGACGGCGAGCAGCCGCGCGTTCACTTCACCCGAGTAACCGCCGCAGGCGCCGCAATGAAGCGCGCTGGCATGCGGGTTGTTGACGACATTGGCGCCGTGGCCCGCGAGCAGGACCAGCCGCGCGAAGCCGTCGGTGAGCGACATCGCCTTGAGCACGCTGGCGGCCATCGCCAGTCTCGTTTCGTGATCCAGGCTCTCGGCCGGGCGGGGCGCCGGGTCGTTCGGCGCCGTATGCCGCTTCAGCGCCAGTCCGTCGGACAGGAGCTTCCCGACATAGAGCGGACCCGCGGCCTCGACGAAGGCGAAGGACGAAATCGCCGCCAGCTTGAAGCGGCCCCAGGCGCGCTGCGCGCGGGCGGCGATGCGCGCCGTCCGGTCGGCTTCGTCGGTCGCGGGCGTCGCGGTGCCGGAGCAGGTGAGCAGCGTCGGGGTCAGCAGCACGGGGAGGCGGTCCTCGACCACATCCGAGGCAAAGCGGCGATGGCCGAGCCGCAGGCCGAAGAAGCCGGCGAAGCCCAGGGTCCGGATGGCGGGATCGACGCTCTCCAGCGCCCGCCGGAACACTTCCGACCGCACGTCGATGCAGAAGGCCATCTGGAGTGCCGGGCGACCGTGGGCCGCCGGCGCCGGCGGCGTCGCGCCGAGCAGGGCGTGCAGCCGCCGCTGCGCAGCGCGTTCGGCCGCCTCCTGCAGGATCGTGTCGAGGATATCTTCCGGGGTCGCGGCCGCCGGCTCGGCATGGTTGGCGATGGCGGCCTGCCACTGCGGTTCGAGCGCGCCGCCGTACTGGCGCAGGAGCGCCGCCTCCCAGGTGATCCGGATGGCGAGAAGGTCGGTCACCGACCCGTCGGTCCCGCCGCCCAGCTCCGCCTGCCACAGCCGATAGCGGGCGACCTGGGCCCAGCCGCCGAGCGTCGTCAGCAGCCGGTGGAAATAGCTCTCCAGCGCCGGCCCGCTCAGGCCGAGGCGGGCGACACCGTCCTCCAGCGCGGCCCCGGCGTCGGCGGGGGCATCGGCCACGGTCTGGGCAAAGCCTTCGAGGCCGACGATTTCCGGCGTCAGGTCGTGGGTGGCGACGGCCCGCCAGGCCGCGTAGGCGCCGCGCGCCGGGCCGCCGATCCACAGCGCCTGGCCCTGATCGAAGTAGGCGGAGGCAAAGTGGCTGATCCGCTCCTCGACGAGACGCGGCCAGTCGATCGCGGAGAGGTCGCGCGCCAGCTCGGCGACGGTCGGGATCGCCTGCGGGGCCGCGCGCTCGGCCGCGGCCGCCTGCTTCAGCGCCGCGAGCGTCTTCGGGCGCTGGCCTTGGGGCGCCGCGTCGAAGGCGGCCTGCAGATCCGCGTCGGCGATCTCGCCCGAGCGCAGCCGTGCGGCGTACCAGCTGCGCGGCATGGTGAGCGCGATGCCGGCGGTGCGCCGCAGGCGGGCGGACGCGGTCGCCAGCGGTTCGCCGGTCTGGCCGAGAAACGGGTTCACGGCGACGCTCGACGCGAGCGGCCAGAGCGGCGGGATGGCGCGCGCCGCCCGGTCGGCGGCCTGCAGGATCGTGGTCGTCGTCATGGTCTTCGTCCTTGCGTTCACGGGGGTCACGACGCCTTCGAGACCGACCAGCCGCCGAGCAGCCGGTCGATCGTGGCGTTGACGTAGAGGCCGTTGGAGAGGTGGACGCGCAGGCCCGTGGCGGCGGGGTGCGTCGCCCACAGCGGGAACAGCGCCTGGGCGACCGCCACCAGCCCGAAGGTCAGGACCGCGAGCGCCATCAGGGTCCATTCGAGGCGGCCGGGCGCCGGCGTCGCCGGCAGCACGCCGGCGGTCAGCCATTCGGCCGCGGAATGGAGCGCGAAGTATCCGACCGCGGCGGCGCTGGCGTAGAGCGCCGTCCGGCGGGTCAGTTCACGCGGCGCGGCGTCGGCCAGCCCCTGGGCCAGCAGATAGGCGACGCCGAAGATCAGGATGGTGCCCAGCGCCAGCGCCTGCGGCGACTTGTGGTCGAACCCGAAGGCGAGGCTGAACGCGGTGCCGATGGCGGCATAGATCGTCAGCGCGATCAGGAAGGCGCGCCCCACGGCAAGCCCTTTGGGAACCGCGACCGGCCCCGGGCGGCGGATGGCCGCCACCTGCTCGACGGCGCCGCCGGAGGCCAGGAAGGCATGCGCCTTGTAGAGCGAGTGGGCGACGATGTGGAGCAGCGCCAGTGGGAACAGCGCGAGCCCGCACTGCAGCACCATGAAGCCCATCTGCGCGACCGTCGACCAGGCGAGCGAGGTCTTGACCGCGGGCTGGGTCAGCATGACGAGCGCCCCGAACAGCGCCGTGAAGCCGCCCACCATCGCCAGCACGGCGAGGACGCCGGGGGCGGCCAGCATCAGGTCGGCGAAGCGGATCAGCAGGAAGCCGCCGGCATTGATCACGCCGGCATGCAGCAGGGCCGAGACCGGCGTCGGCGCCTCCATGACCTCGGTGAGCCAGCCGTGGGTCGGAAACTGCGCCGACTTCAGCACCGCGGCCAGCGCGAGCAGGGCGGCCGCGACGATGCCGGCCCACGTCGCGCCGCCGCTCCGGGCCAGCGCGTTGATGGCGGCGATGTCGCTCGTACCGAAGCTCGCCCAGACCAGGACGGACGCCAGGATCAGGGCGGCGGCGCCGACGGTCGAGAACAGGGCCTTCTTGCGCGCCGCGCGCCGGGCCGCCGCGCGCTCCGGGTAGAACAGGAGCAGGCGGTGCAGCGCGACCGCGGTCGCGATCCAGGCACCGACCAGTTGCACGAGATTACCGGCCTGGACGAGGAGGAGGACCGCAGCGAGCGCCGCGCACAGCCAGCCGAGGAAGTAGCCCTGCCGCGCCTCGCCATCGAGGTAGGTGCGGGCGTAGCGCACGACGATCCAGCCGACGAAGGCGACCAGGAGGAGCATGGTGGCGCTCACCGCGTCGAGCCGGACCGACAGGCCGATGCCGCCAAATCCGATAAGCGCGCTGGTGCCGGCGCCGCGCAGGAGGAGAAGCGCGAGAGAGAGGATCGCGATCAGCAGCGCCCCGAGCGCTGCGCCGACCGCAAAGACCGGCACCAGGCGCGGCCGCTGGCCCGGTCGGACGAACCCGAGGAGGGCGGCAACGAGCGGCAGGAGGGGCGCGGCGAGCGGCAGCAGGGCGTACGACAAGGGGTCACCAGAGGTCGGAGAGGGCGTGCGCCCGCCTTATGGCTCTCCCCGATGGTTCAATAAAATGCATTGTATGAGTTAAATCGTTCGATAAAATCGAACGTCATGCAGTCGCTGAACTACAACCACCTTCGGTACTTCTGGGCGGTCGCCCACGACGGCAACCTCACCCGTACCGCCGAGCGGCTGAACCTGACGCAGTCGGCGCTCTCGGTGCAGATCCGCAAGCTGGAGGAGCGTCTGGGCCATGCGCTGTTCGAGCGGCGCGGGCGGCAGCTGCATCTCACCGAGGCGGGACAGATCGTGCTCGACCATGCCGATGCGATCTTCGCCACCGGCGAGGAACTTTTAGGCACGCTGCGCCAGACGGGTGTCGCGCGCCAGGCGCTGCGCGTCGGCTCGCTCGCCACCCTGTCGCGCAACTTCCAGATGGAGTTCCTGCGCCCGGTTCTCGGCCGCACGGATATCGACCTGATCCTGCGCTCCGGCGGCGCGGCCGAGCTGCTGCGCGCGCTCGAGGCGCTCAATCTCGACGTCGTGCTGCTCAACCGGGCGCCAGCGGGTGACGCGCTGACCCCGCTGGTCACCCATCGCCTGGCCGAGCGCCCGGTCAGCCTGGTGGGCACGCCCGATCGCATGCGGTCCGCGGCGGGCCTCGCGGAACGGCTGCGGGAGCATCCGATCATCCTGCCGACCGTGGACAGCAGCGTGCGCACCGGCTTCGACGCGCTGGCCGATCGGCTCGGCGTGCGGCCGCAGATCGTCGCGGAAGTCGAGGACATGGCGATGATGCGTCTTCTCGCCCGCGAGGATATCGGCCTCGCGGTGCTGCCCCCGATCGTGGTCAAGGACGAGATCGCGGCCGGCGTGCTGGTGGAAGGCGAACAATTGGCGGGGATCGTCGAGACCTTCTACGCGGTCACCATGGCGCGGCGGTTCCCCAATCCGCTGGTCCGGCTTCTCCTCACTCCGCACTGAACCGGGCCGGGGCCTCGCCCGTATCTGCCTGCATGTCGATGGCGCCCATCCGCAACCTCATCCTCGTCCTCGGCGATCAGCTGACGCCCGCGATCACCAGCCTCGCGGGCGGCGATCCGGCGCAGGACCTCGTGCTCATGGCAGAGCTTGGGGACGAGGCGCGCTATGTGCGACATCACAAGAAGAAGATCGCCTTCCTGTTCTCCGCCATGCGCCACTTCGCGGCGGAGCTGCGCGGCCTCGGCTGGACGGTCGAGTACGTGGCCCTGGACGCGCCCGACAATCGCGGCTCCTTCACCGCGCAGCTGGGCGACGCCATCGCGCGCCACCGGCCGGCGCGCGTGATCGTCACGGAGGCGGGGGAGTGGCGGGTCCGGCAGATGCAGGCCTCCTGGGCCGAGCGGTTCTCGCTGCCGGTGGACATCCTGCCGGACGAGCGCTTCCTGTGTTCGTCCGCCGACTTCGCGCGCTGGGCGGCGGGACGCAAGCAGCTTCGGATGGAGTATTTCTATCGCGAGATGCGCCGGCGCACCGGGCTGCTGATGGACGGCGACGCGCCCGCCGGCGGCCGCTGGAACTTCGATGCGGAGAACCGCAAGCCCGCCAAGGCCGATCTCTTCATGCCGCGGCCGCCCGTGTTCGAGCCCGATCCCGTCACGCAGCAGATGCTGGCGCTGGTCGAGGCGCGGTTCGGCGATCATTTCGGCGATCTCGCGCCGTTCGGCTTTGCCGTCACCCGAAGCGATGCCGAGGCGGCGTTCGAGGCCTTCGTGGCGCGCGCGCTGCCGAAGTTCGGCGACTACCAGGATGCGATGCTGACGGGCGAGCCGTTCCTCTATCACGCCGTCATCGCGCAGTATCTCAACTGCGGCCTGCTCGATCCGCTGCGCGTCTGCCGCCGGGTCGAGAGCGAGTGGCGGGCGGGCCGGGTGCCGCTGAACGCGGCGGAAGGGTTCATCCGGCAGATCATCGGCTGGCGCGAATATGTCCGCGGGATCTACTGGCTGAAGATGCCGGGCTATGAGCGCAGCAACTTCTTCGGCCATGCGCGTAAGCTCCCCGACTTCTACTGGACGGGCGAGACCCCGATGGAATGCCTGCGCGCGGCGGTGAGCCAGACGCGCGAGCACGCCTATGCCCATCACATCCAGCGGCTGATGATCACCGGCAACTTCGCGCTGCTGGCCGGGATCGATCCGCACGCGCTGCACGAATGGTATCTGACGGTCTATGCCGACGCCTACGAGTGGGTCGAGCTGCCGAACACGGTGGGCATGAGCCAGTTCGCCGATGGCGGCCTGCTCGCCTCCAAGCCCTATGCGGCGAGCGGCGCCTACATCAACCGCATGTCCGACTATTGCGGCGGCTGTCCCTACGACGTGAAGCAGCGGACCGGGCCAGAGGCCTGCCCCTTCAACGCGCTCTATTGGGATTTCGTCTCGCGCCATCGGGCGAAGATCGGCAGCAACCCCCGCATGGCGCAGATGGTTCGCACCTACGACAAGTTTCCGGCCGAGGAGCAACAGCGCATCGCCGACAGCGCCGCCGCCTTCCTGGCCGGCCTGTGACCGCGAAGCGCTACACCAAGTCGACCCTGCCGCAGAAGATCTGCGCCGCCTGCGGCCGGCCCTTCGCCTGGCGCAAAAAGTGGGCGCGCGACTGGGACCAGGTGAAGACCTGCTCCGAGCGCTGCAAGGGCGAGCTGAGGCGCAAGGCGCCGGCGGCGGGGCGGGTGTCTTAGGATCTTTTCCGGGCGACCCGTCGTCCCGACCGGAGCGAAGCGAAGTGGAGGGACCTCTTTTCCTCGGTTTGACGACCTTTAGTGAGAAAAAGGTCTCTCCACTCCGCGCTGCGCGCTCCGGTCGAGACGACGGGATCCAATAGGCGATTCCCCCTAACGATCTTCGACGGTCGATCACGTCATAAAGAATTCAGTCCCGGGTCCAGTCTTCGAGCGCGAGGCCCCGTTGGTGACGAGCGTCCTTACTGCAGCAGCTGCGTGGGGACACCGAGAGCCGGGCCCGCTGCTGCGAGACGCTGATCGAGCGTCTGCACCGTGGCGCCTTGCGCCGATGCCGTCGCGAGGTGCAGGGCATCGCCGGCGCGAAGCCCGAGCGCGTGCTGGTCGACGAATTTCGCCGCCGTCCGGAAATGCGCGCTCGTGACCGGCAGAACGGTGAAACTCTCGGCAACGAGCTTGTTGAAAAGGGCGAGCACGGTGGCCCGCTGGGCCAGATCGATCTGTCCGGTCCGCACCTTGATGGCCATGGCGGAGGACATCTCGGTCAGTGTCCAGTCGCTGATCAGGAGCTGTGCGGGATCCTGTTGTGCCAGCCAGGCCTGCGTCCGCGTGGTCATGGCCTCGTTGGAAAGCGCGGCGACGATCAGCGAGGTGTCGAGATAGAGCATCAGTAGCGGTCGCCTTCCCGCATCGCCGACACGAGGTTCGCGGCATCCTGCCCCTGCGGGGGCAAGGTCGCGGTCAGGGCCTGGAGCAGCGCCGCGTCGATCCGCTTGCGCGGCCTCTCGGGCGCGGTCAGCCGGGCGACCGGCTTGCCCCGGCGGGTGATGTCGATCGAGTCCCCGGCCTCGACCCGGTCGACCAGTTCGCTCAGGTGGGCCTTGGCTTCGGCGAGCGTGATGGTATCCATGACCTGCTCCTGACTATCTAGATGGTCATGTAGCGTGGGTGAGCGGCTGATTCCAGAGCCGCTACGGCTGTCTAAGCCTGTGTCCAGTCTTCGAGCGCGAGGCCCGGGACCCTTTGGAATTCTGAAAGGTTGTTGGTGACGAGGGTCAGGCGACGCGCCTTTGCTTGTCCCGCGATCAACACGTCATAGGGTCCGATCGGCGTTCCCAGCCGGGCGAGGTGGGCCCTGATCTCGCCGGCGGTGCGGGCGTCCTCCCGGTCGAGGTCGCGGACGACGAGGTCGGTGAAGAGCAGGCGCAGCGTCTCGAGGTTGAACTCGATCTTCCGGCTGCGATACGCCCCGAAATAGAGTTCGTGCGCGACGATGGCGGAGGTGGACAGCGTTCCCGGCTCCGAGGCTTCGACGCGGCGGCGCAGGGGCTCCGACCGGCCCGTCACCAGGGCGATGACGGCATTGGTGTCGAGCAGCCAGGCCATCAGTCGAACGCGCGGTCGAGGCCCGGCCGTGTCTGATCGTCGGGCTGCTGCCGGCCTTCTTCCAGGAAGTCGGCGCTGAACCCCCGGTCGACGGCGGCGCGCAGAGACGCCCACGGCGCCGTGGTGCCGCGATGGGGCCGCAGGATCACCGCGTCGCCCTCGCGCGACACCTCGACCACGTCGACGTCGAAGCGGAACTCCTTCGGGAGGCGGACCGCCTGGGAATTGCCGGAGCGGAACACTTTCGCGAATTGCGACATGGGTGGCCTCCGTATATACGGCGCAGTGTATACGTTTCTGCGCTGTGCGCGCTACCGTCATCTGGACCGACGGCATTCCCACCGATACTACCGCCGGCTCCCTCCCGCGCACCCCCGGTCCCCATGATTCGCCTCGACAACATCAGCAAGCAGAACGGCCACCAGATCCTGTTCATCGACGCGTCGATGGGCCTCCAGAAGGGCGAGAAGGCGGGGCTGGTGGGGCCCAACGGCGCCGGCAAGACGACGCTGTTCCGGATGATCTCGGGGCAGGAACAGCCCGATGACGGCCAGGTGACGATCGATGCCGGCATGACCATCGGCTATTTCAGCCAGGACGTCGGTGAAATGTCGGGCATGAGCGCCGTCGCCGCGGTCATGGACGGGGTCGGGCCGGTGAGCGCGCTGGCGGTCGAGATCGCCCAACTCGAGGCGGCGATGGCCGATCCCGAGCAGGCCGACAACATGGACGCCCTGATCGAGCGCTACGGCGAGGTGCAGGGGCGCTTCGAGGAGCTGGATGGCTATGCGCTCGATGCGCGGGCGCGCGAGGTGCTGGCGGGGCTGTCGTTCAGCCAGGAGCGGATGGACGGCGATGTCGGGCTTCTGTCGGGTGGCTGGAAGATGCGGGTGGTGCTGGCCCGCATCCTGCTGATGCGGCCCGACGGCATGCTGCTCGACGAGCCCTCCAACCATCTCGATCTCGAAAGCCTGATCTGGCTGGAGGCCTTCCTCAAGAACTACGAGGGGGCGCTGCTGATGACCAGCCACGATCGCGAGTTCATGAACCGCATCGTCGGCAAGATCATCGAGATCGATGGCGGCACGCTCATCACCTATTCGGGCAACTTCGATTTCTACGAGGTCCAGCGCGCGCTCTCCGAGAAGCAGCGCCATGCGCAGTTCGAGCGCCAGCAGGCGATGCTGGCCAAGGAGATGAAGTTCATCGAGCGCTTCAAGGCGCGCGCGTCCCATGCCGCCCAGGTGCAGAGCCGGGTGAAGAAGCTCGACAAGATCGAGAAGGTCGAGCCGCCGCGGCGCCGCCAGTCGGTGCGGTTCGAGTTCCGCGCGCCGCCGCGCTCGGGCGAGGACGTGGTGAATTTCCGGGGCGTCCACAAGGGCTATGGCACGCAGCCGATCTACCAGGGGCTCGACCTCAGGCTGCGCCGCCAGGAGCGCTGGTGCGTGCTGGGCGCCAATGGTGCCGGCAAGTCGACGCTGCTCAAGCTGGTGGCGGGGGCGGCCGAGCCAGACGAGGGCAGCGTGACCGTCGGCGCCAGCGTCAAGATGGGCTACTTCGCGCAGCACTCGATGGACCTGCTGGACGGCGGCGAGACGATCTTCGAATCGCTGGATACGTCGTTCCCGCAGGCCGGCACCGGCGCGCTGAAGTCGCTGGCCGGCTGCTTCGGCTTCTCCGGCGACGATGTCGAGAAGCCGTGCCGCGTGCTGTCGGGCGGCGAGAAGGCGCGGCTGGTGATGGCCAAGATGCTGTTCGACCCGCCCAACTTCCTGGTGCTCGACGAGCCGACCAACCATCTCGACATGGCGACCAAGGAGATGCTGGTCGCGGCGCTGGCGGACTTCGAGGGCACCATGCTGTTCGTGAGCCACGACCGCCACTTCCTGGCCGCCCTCTCGAACCGGGTGCTGGAACTGACGCCTGAGGGCGTCCACCAGTATGGCGGCGGCTACACCGAATACGTCTCCTCGACAGGCAAGGAAGCGCCGGGGCTTCATCCGGGGTAGAAAGGGACGTCTTCCATCGCGACCCTTCGCGAGCAACTCTTCCCAGCGAGATGTGTTCGATGAATTCCAAGCGCCGGACCCCGAAGCCTGCCGCCAAGCCGAAGAAGGAACCCAAGCTCTCCCGCACCCATGCGCCCGACGATCTGTCGCCGGTGGAGTGGCAACGCGGCTTGCGCCGGCAGTTCGGCCGCGAGCAGGCATTCGGGCTGGAGAACTTGACCGGCGAGCCGTTCTTTTCCGAGTTCAGGGTCAGCAATCCCGTTTCGAGATCCAGCTACCGCGTGGTCATTCGAGGTCTGGGTCCGAGCGGCAATTTCTGTTCATGCCCCGACTATTCCACCAGCGAACTGGGCACCTGCAAGCACATCGAATTCACGCTCGGCCGACTGCAGAAGATGCGTGGCGCGAAGGCTGCGTTGGCGCGCGGTTACCAGCCAGCCTTTTCCGAATTTTATCTGCGCAATGACGGTAAGCGCAGCGTCCATTTCCGCGCAGGTACAGACTGCCCGCGGGATGTGCGCGAGGCCGCGAGAGCATTGTTCGACGCCGGCCGGGACGGCATGCTTTCCGACACCCGCGTCGCCGAGCTGGAGCCTTTCATGGCCCTGGTATCCGGGAGCGGTCACGAGTTCCGCGCCTATGACGATGCCCTCGATTTCATTGCCGGAAAACGCGATGCGGAACGGCGGGCCCTCGAGCTCGGTCGGCTCTTCCCGCGGGGAGCTGCCGATCCCAAATTGCAGACGCTCCTGAAGGCGCCGCTTTACGCCTATCAGGCCGAAGGCGCTTTGTTCGCGGCGCGAGTCGGCCGCACGCTGATCGGCGACGACATGGGGCTCGGCAAGACCATACAGGCGATCGCCGCAACGGAGATACTGGCGCAGCATTTCGGCGTCTCGCGCGTGCTCGTCATCTGTCCGACATCGCTCAAGTATCAGTGGCAGAACGAGATCGCGCGGTTCACCGGACGGGAAGGAAAGAACGCGGCGCGCGTCATTGGTGGCGGTCGGGCGCAAAGGCAGAAGGACTACGCCCTGGAAGACTTCTGCAAGATCACGAACTACGAAAAGCTGAAGTCCGATCTCGACCTCATCGCGGCCTGGGCGCCGGAACTCGTCATCGTCGACGAGGCGCAGCGGGTGAAGAACTGGAATACCATCGCGGCGCGAGCCCTGAAACGCATCGACAGCGCCTATGCGATCGTTCTGACCGGAACACCGCTGGAGAACAAGCTGGAGGAACTGATTTCCATCGTCCAGTTCGTCGATCAGCATCGGCTGGGGCCGACCTGGAAGCTGCTGCACGAGCACCAGGTCAAGGACGATAACGGTCGCGTCACCGGATATACCGGGCTGGAAAAGATCGGCCAGACCCTCGCGCCGGTCATGATCCGCCGGCGCAAATCCGAGGTGCTGCGGCAACTGCCCAGCCGGACCGATCAGAACCTGCTGGTGCCGATGACCGAGAGCCAGTTGAAATACCACGCGGAAAATGCCGACGTCGTGGCAAGGATCGTCCAGCGGTGGCGGAAGACGAAGTTCCTGTCGGACAAGGATCAGCGGCGGATGACCTGCGCACTGCAGAACATGCGGATGTCCTGCAACAGCACCTACCTGCTCGATCGGGAGACCGACCACGGCGTCAAGGCCGACGAACTGGCGGCGCTGCTGGACGCGCTGTTCGCCGCGCCCGACGCCAAGGCGGTGGTATTTTCCCAATGGACCCGCACCCACGACATCGTCATCCGCCGCCTCGAAGCGCGCGGGATTGGCTATGTCAGTTTCCATGGCAGCGTACCGTCGGAGAAGCGACCAGAACTGGTCGAACGCTTCCGGTCCGATCCCGACTGCCGCGTGTTCCTGTCTACGGATGCCGGCAGCGTCGGTCTCAATCTCCAGCATGCGTCGACGATCGTGAATATGGACCTTCCGTGGAACCCCGCTGTCCTGGAACAGCGCATCGCACGCATCCATCGCATGGGACAGGCGCGGCCGGTCCAGGTCATCAATTTCATCTCCAAGGGCACCATCGAGGAAGGAATGCTTTCGGTGCTGGCCTTCAAGCGCTCGCTGTCGGCCGGAATTCTCGATGGCGGAAGCGGCGAGATTTCCCTCGGCGGGTCGCGTCTCACCCGCTTCATGAAGGAGATCGAGAGTGTCACAGGGAAGATGGGCGAGGGCGAAGCAGTGTCTCCGGGTGAGGAAGCAGCGAACGTCGCTTCAGCCGATGACGACGGAACTGCGCAGGACGTCGACGACATTGAAACGACGATCACGCGAACCGAAGCGGCCACTGCGCCGCCGCACGATACCGAAGCAGACCCGTGGAAGGCCCTGGCGCAGCTAGGCGCCCTGTTCGTCGCCGCTCTGTCCGCCGCCGGCAAGGCCGACGCTCCGGCGCATCCCTGGATCGAGCGCGACATGCGAACGGGCGTGCAAAGCCTCAAGATGCCTTTGCCGCCGCCCGAAACCGCGCGGCAGCTCGCCAATGCGTTGTCTGCGCTCGCCGACAGCCTGCGCGGCGGTGCTTGAGGCCAATCTCGTCTCGAACGGAGGCATGGCGACCTTTCGTAGACCCCACGGTACACTGCGAGGGCGATGTCGGTTCCAGAGAAGCTCGTTCGTCATTCCGATATCAGGTCGGGAATCTGGCTACTCGAAAAGGGACGGACATGCGCGTGATGGTGCTCGTGAAGGCGACCGCGGACAGCGAGAAGGGCTTCACCCGGACGCCCGGGGCGATGGCGATGATGGAGGCCATGGGCCGGTTCAACGACGAACTGAAGAAGGCCGGCATCCTGCGGGCGGCCGACGGGCTCAAGCCGACTTCCGAGGGCAGGCGGGTCGCCTTCGACGGCGCCGGGCGGACGGTTGTCGATGGGCCGTTTTCGCCCGCCCGCGATCAGGTTGCCGGCTTCTGGCTCTGGGAGGTCCGGGACATGGAAGAGGCGGTCGCCTGGGTGAAACGCTGTCCCAATCCCATGCCGGGGCCGAGCGAGATCGAGATCCGGCCGCTTTACGAGCCATCCGACTGGGCGTGAGGACAGCGCAGCGGGGAAAGTGACACCGCAGGGGGGCGAAGCGGGCTTCAGCGCAGCGTGTTGAACCAGTCGAGGACGGTGGACTTGCCGTCGAGGACGGCGGCGTCGCCGTAAAGGCTCGCCAGGAAGGTGGCGCGGTGGCTCGCTCCCGTGACGGGAACGCCGGCCATGCTTCGTCCTCCCGACGCCAGCGCCATCTTGACGAGGCCCGGGTACAAGGCTTCGTCGGCCAGCCCGTAGTAGAAGCGGATCGGCGAGTCGTAGTCCCAGAAAGTCGTGCTGTTGGCGGCGAGGCGGCGCAGGAGCTTGCTGTTGGTGTCGTGCGTGAAGCGCTCGAAGAAGCCGTCGGCCAGGAAGTCGGCGGTCGTCGGCACCGTCTTCGCGACCTCCGCGTCCAGCCTGTAGTCGGACCAGTATTTTTCGGCGAAGGCGAGGTATTGCGGCTTGATGGCGGTCTCGAACAGATCGGTCAGACCGTAGTAGCGCCGGTAGCTGCCGAGCAGGACGATCAGGCAGGGCACGATCCAGGCCGGCGGCAGCGGATAGGATTTCTCCGTCGAGGGGATGAAGGATTGCGGGCTGGACCAGTAGTGGAACGTGTCGGGCAGATCGTTGAACGGGCTCTGGGCGGCCGTTGCGGCCACCTTGGCGCCGCGCCGCTGCAACTCCTGGTTCAGCCACTGGGTGTTGAGGGCGCCTTGCGACCAGCCATTGAGGAACAGGGCGGAGGGGCGCAGGCCCGATTTCTCCAGTTCCCGCACGCCGGCCTGCAACACGTCGAGGCAGCACCGGACCGTGGCGTCCTTGACCGCATAGGCTTCGTCGCGGCCGTCACGATAGGGGCCCTTGCCCAGATAGTCCGCGGCGATGACGGCGTAGCCGTTTCCCGCAAAGCGCTGGATGTTGAACAGGGTCTCGAGCGAATCGACATTGTCGCGCAGCTCATAGGTCTCGGTCTCGAGCCGCGTCAGGTTGGACGGAACCTGGTCGAAGGACAGGATCGTGCCATGTTGCCAGGAGACGACGGGCAACGAACCCTGGCTGCCGACCGGCAGCGCGAGCAGGCCGCTGACCTGCACCTGCTCTCCTGTTTCGGGCAGGCGCGTGGACGTGGTGAGGCGTCTCAACTCCACGTCGTGGCGCGCGGCATGCCGGGCGGGAGAGAACGGTCCCAGGACGTTGCCTTCGTTGAACACCGCATAGGATTTCGCCGCGAGCGCATCGAGCCGCTCCTTCGAGACCCGTACGGGCCGGCCCACCTCCGCCGGCGACGTCCCAGCGGGTGAGGCGAGGGCACCCTGTCCCATCAATGAAACACCGACGGACCCGGCGGCCGCGCAAGACGATCTCAGCAGGCTCCGCCGGCCGATGCGGTCGTTCACAGGGCCGGCTTTCCGATGGTCGGGCTCTTGCCTGGTCGGCTTCATGATGGATCATCGCTCGGAGGCGCGGCGGGTTCCAGACTCATATTGTGGCTGCGGAGAACAGTGCCGTTCCGTCCGAGCCGCAAGCCACTTCCGGGCGGATTTTCTGTAGGCAGATTGGCGCGAAGCGGGGCAGACGCCTGACAGCCCGTCGGTTGCTTCCACACGATCTTTTCAGGGATGTGACGCTTCGGGCCCCGAGGAGGATGCGACCGGCATCAGGACCCGGCTCACGGATACCCCACTCTGGAAGCCCGGAATCCGCACAAACAAACCGAGCTGATCTCTTTTGCGCAATTAAAGCTCTGCGAGCAATCGTGCGATTGACGGTCGAAGGATCGAGACAATATTGAGCCGGCATTATCGAACTTGAATCAAGCGGCATAACGAACGGGTTCATGCTCGAAGTACTTGCGGACCCGCTCGGGCTGGCGTTGCAC
>LNFM01007810.1_pt1 | contig 16509 bp, 20 predicted proteins | sample 596031 | NCBI WGS metagenome assembly LNFM01 (sample SAMN04254537, study PRJNA301005) | activated carbon metagenome | isolation source: dual media filters at the Ann Arbor, Michigan drinking water treatment plant | place: USA: Ann Arbor
GCGGCCGGCTGCTCGCGCCGATCCTCGACGAGCAGCTGCCCGCGGCGCTCGCGCTCGGCCCTGAGCTGCTGAGCATCAACGGCGGTGGCAACGACATCCTGCGTCCGTCCGTCTCAATCGAGGGCGTGGCCGACCGGCTGGTCGGGGCCGCCGAGCGCGGGCGTGCCGCGGGCGCGCGCGTCATGATCGTGAGCGGGGCCGACCCGACCCGGCACATCCCGATGGGGGCGGTGTTCTCGCGCCGCGGCGACGAGCTCGCCCTCGCCGTGCGCCACCGACTGGCGGGCGGCGACGTGCTCTTCGTCGACAACTGGAGCGACCCTCGCCTGCCCGAGCTGCGCTACTGGTCGGTCGATCGGCTGCACCTCAACGCGCTCGGCCACGCGCTCGCCGCCGCGAACGTGCTCGCCGCGCTCGGCGTGCCCGTGCCCGCGTCCCCCGCGGCACCCGACGCGGGCGACGACCTCGAGCGCCCCCGCACCGCCGAGTACTGGCGACGCTACGTGCTGCCGTGGATCGGCCGCCGGCTCACCGGCCGCTCCTCGGGCGACCACCGGCAGGCGAAGCGCGCGACGCTCGAGCCCTTCGGCACCGAGCAGGTCTGACGGTGCCGGCACGTCTGACCGGGCGGGCATCGCGGCCCGTCTCGGGCATCCCGGCGAACCCCCAGGCCGCCCGCGTCGAATAGTCCGCATGATCGCCCGTCGCACCCTCGTCGCTGCCGCCCTGATCGCCGCCCTCGCGGCGCTCACCGGATGCTCGCCGCTCGCCGCCCCCAGCGCCGGCCCCGGCGTGCCGGAGGGCGACGGGCCGCTCGTGGCCTTCTACGGCGACTCGTACACGCTCGGCACGGGCGCGAGCGACCCGAGCCTGCGCTGGTCGACGCAGATCGCCGAGAGCCGCGGCTGGCGCGAGGTCAACCCGAGCGTCAACGGCCTCGGCTTCGTCAACAACCGCGGCACCTACGGCGAGGGCGACCTGCCCGACCAGATCATCGCCGTGCAGCCCGACATCGTCTTCGTGACGATGGGCCTCAACGACAACTTCTCGTACGCGCGCGCGGCCGACGAGATCGAGGCGCAGATCGCGATCGACCTGCGCCGGCTGCGCGAGGGGCTGCCGGATGCCCGCATCATCGTCGTCGAGCCGTTCTGGTACACGGCCGAGCAGCCCGAGTCGCTCGGCATCATCGCCGGATGGGTCGAGCGCGAGGCGGAGCGCATCGGCGCCGACCACATCGCGGGCGCCTCCGACTGGATCGCGGGCCGGCCCGGCGAGATGGCGGCCGACGGACTGCACCCCAACGACGAGGGTTACGCGCTCATGACGCGGCTCATGGACGAGGCGCTCGTCGAGCTGGGACTGTAGCGGGCAGCGCTCACGGCAGGAGGCCGCGCAACTCCCTCGCGGCGGCATGAATCGCGTGCGACACGTCACGGACCGACTGCTCTGTTGCGCGGGCGCGGGGGATGACGACCATGAGGAGGTCGGAGAGCTCGGGGTGTCCCACGCCGATCGGAGCAATCAATCGAACCGAGTCGAGGTCGTCGATGACGCTCACGTGGTCACCTCGCAGCTCTCCGGCACCGCGAAGATCCTCCGTGGCCGATGTGCCCTCGACCACAGAGAACCGGATTCGGCGGGAACTCTCCGCGACGATCAGGTGCTGCTCATCTCCGATGCGGGATGTGATGAACGAGGCAGTCTCATCGACGTCGTCACGGAGTCGCTGGACGATCGGGCGGGCGACCGACTCGGTTTCGTCGTGTGCTCTCAGGCGCATTGCGAGTGCCTTCAGCCGGACCCCGGGAACGTACGGGCCGAACTCGGTCTCCTGCGACGCGAATCCCGTGTCGCGCAAGGCGGACAGCACGCGGCTCGCCGCGCTGCGGTCGACCCCGGTCGCGCGGGCGATCTCGCGGGGGCCCGTGCCGGCGGGATGCTTCGACAGCTCCTCCAGCACAAGAGTCACTCGATCGATCGTGCTCGTGCCGCTCGAGCGGCGCAGGGGCGAGGATTCAGCCACGGTGACCCATCTTCTCGGCGGACGACTCGGTACACACTGTAACGAGGCATCCCGAATCGGCCCGTTCTGTCTGCGCGGGGCTTGTCCGGCTCAGTCGCGCGGCCGCACGGGCCGTAGGGCCATCTGCACGATGACGCCGAGCAGCAGCGCGGCGAAGAGCCAGCCCGAGACCTGCGGGGGGATGAGGAAGGCGAGCCACACGCCCACGAGCGACATCGCAGCGGCGGCCGCGCCCATCGTCAGGGCCTCCTGCCAGCGCACGAGCCCCGCCCGCAGGTTGGGCACCGTGCCGGCCACCGCGCCGGGGATCATCGCGAGCAGCGACGTGCCCTTGGCCAGCAGGTCGCCCACACCGAAGACCGCGATGAGCACGGGCACCGCGACGATGCCGCCGCCCACGCCGAGCAGCCCCGCGAGCACGCCCATGAGCACGCCGAGCACGACGAGGCCGAGCACCGTGACGACGCCGTAGTCGAGCGCACCGTCGCGCTCCGGCACGACGATGACGAGCCGTAGCGCCGTGGCGAGCAGCCCCGCGATGAACAGCCATTTGAGCCAGACGAGCGAGATGCGCCGCAGCAACAGGGCGCCGAGGGGTGTGCCCGCAATCGCGCCGATCGCGATGATGGCGGCGGCGAGCAGGTCGATCTGCCCGCGCGCGCCGTAGAGCGAGGCGCTCAGTGCGGCGGGCGGGATGATCGCGAGCAGCGAGGTGGCGGATGCCCGGCGCTGGTCGAAGCGCAGCCACGCCATGAGCAGCGGCACCATGATGAACCCGCCGCCCACCCCGAAGAGACCGGAGAACAGGCCCCCGATTGCTCCGATCGCAAGAAGGGGCAGAATCACCGGGCCAGCCTAGTCGGGCCGGGTCGAAGCCCTGTTGAGCCAGACTAAACTGGCACGGTGACTGAACCCATCGACGTCGTCCTCATCGGCGGCGGCATCATGAGCGCGACCCTCGGCACGATGCTGCGCCAGCTCGAGCCCGAGTGGGACATCCGCATCTACGAGCGCCTGAGCGATGTCGCTCTCGAGAGCTCGAACCCCTGGAACAACGCCGGTACGGGCCACGCCGCGCTGTGCGAGCTCAACTACACGCCCGAGCGGCCCGACGGCTCGATCGAGATCACGAACGCCGTGAAGGTCAACGAGCAGTTCCAGGTCTCGCGCCAGTTCTGGTCGTACCTCGTCGGCAAGGGCCTGCTGCCCGAGCCGAGCGCGTTCCTCACCGCGACGCCGCACATGAGCCTCGTCTGGGGCGAGAGCAACGTCGAGTACCTGCGCAAGCGCTACGAGGCGCTCAAAGACCATCCGCTGTTCGCCGGCATGGAGTTCAGCGACGACGCCGCCGTGATCCGACGGTGGGCCCCCCTCACGATCCCCGGCCGGGCCAAGGCGCAGCCGATCGCCGCGACGCGCATGGCCGCGGGCACCGACGTCGACTTCGGGGCGCTCACGAAGCTGCTCATGAACGGCCTCGTGGCGAGCGGGGCGACCCTGCACGTCGAGCACAGCGTGACGGGCATCCGGCGCACGAAAGACGGCCTGTGGAAGCTGCGCATGCGGCAGGAGGTCGGCACGACGCCCGTCGAGGTCACCGCGCGGTTCGTCTTCGTCGGCGCCGGCGGCCACGCGCTGCCGCTGCTGCAGAAGAGCGGCATCAAAGAGATCCGCGGCTTCGGCGGCTTCCCGGTGAGCGGCCAGTGGCTGCGCACCGACAACCCCGCCGTCGTCGCGAAGCACCACGCCAAGGTCTACGGCAAGGCCTCGGTCGGCGCCCCGCCCATGTCGGTGCCGCACCTCGACACCCGCGTCGTCGACGGGCGGCCGAGCCTGCTGTTCGGCCCCTACGCGGGCTTCACGCCCAAGTTCTTGAAGACCGGGTCGTGGTTCGACCTGTTCGGCTCGATCCGCTGGCACAACCTCGTGCCGATGCTGCAGGTGGGCCTCAAGAACTTCGACCTCGTGAAGTACCTGGTGGGCGAGCTGCTCGCCTCGCGGTCGCAGAAGCTGGATGCCCTGCGCGAGTTCTACCCGGGCGCCGACGGCGACGACTGGTACCAGCAGACCGCCGGCCAGCGCGTGCAGATCATCAAGAACATCCCCGGCAAGGGCGGCACGTTGCAGTTCGGCACCGAGGTCGTCGCCTCCGCCGACGGCTCGATCGCGGGCCTGCTGGGCGCCTCGCCCGGCGCCTCGACCGCGCCCTCGATCATGATCGACCTCATCGAGCGGTGCTTCCCCGAGAAGCTCGAGGGCTGGAAGCCCGGGCTGATCGCGATGGTGCCGAGCTACGGCCGCCACGTCTCTGACGACCCGGCGCTCGCCGCCGAGCTGCTCGAGAGCACGGCCGCGACGCTCGCGATCGCGCGCTGACGCCCTAGTTGCGAGCGGCTCCGTCGGAGGCCGTGACGACGAAGGTGTCGGGCTGGCCGAAGGCGTGCTCGCCGAAGGCGTTGTCGACGGCCACCTGCACGCGCGAGAGGTCGCCGAGGCGGACGAGGGCGATCGCGGCGCCGCCGAACCCTCCGCCCGTCATACGCGCGCCGATCGCGCCCGCGCCGACCGCGGTCTCGACCGCGAGGTCGAGCTCGGGCACCGAGATCTCGAAGTCGTCGCGCATGCTGCGGTGCGAGGCATCGAGCAGCTCGCCGATCGCCGAGGCGCCCTGCTCTTTCAGCACGGCGACGGTGTCGAGCACGCGCTGGTTCTCGGTGATGACGTGGCGGATGCGCCGGAACGTGACGTCGTCGAGCAGCTGCTGCGCGCGCGGCAGGTCGTCGACCGTCAGATCGCGCAGCGAGGATGCGCCCATCGCCGCGGCCCCGCGCTCGCACGCGGCCCGGCGCTCTCCGTAGCCGCCCGTCGCGTGACTGTGCGTGACGCCGGTGTCGATGACGAGGATGGCGAGGCCCGCCTCGGCGAGCCCCAGCGGCACGAGCTCGCTCTCGAGCGAGCGGCAGTCGAGGAAGACGGCGTGGTCGAGCGCCCCGAGCAGCGACGCCGACTGGTCCATGATGCCCGTGGGCGCGCCGACGGCCACGTTCTCGGCGCGCTGGCCGACACGGGCGAGCGTGCGCCGGTCGAGGCCCAGCCGCCACACGTCGTTGAGGGCGAGCGCGACGGCGCTCTCGATGGCCGCCGAGCTCGAGAGGCCCGCGCCGACGGGCACGTCGGAGTCGATGAAGAGGTCGACGCCGGGCACCGCGGCCAGGTCGGCGCCGAACTCGCTGAACGCCCAGGCCACGCCGAGCGGGTAGGCCGACCAGCCCCCGAGCGCGTCGGGCGAGAGGGCGTCGAGGTCGATCTCGGCGAGCTCGTCGGCGAAGGTGCTCGCGACGCGCACGCGGCGGTCGTCGCGCACACCGAGCGCGACGACCGTGCGACGGTCGATCGAGAATGGCAGCACGAAGCCCTCGTTGTAGTCGGTGTGCTCGCCGATGAGGTTGACGCGGCCCGGGGCCGACCAGAGTCCGTCGGGCGCAGAGCCGAAGACGGCCTCGAAGCCGTCGCGCGCGTCGTCGCGGATGTCAGTCATTGCCGATGCTCTCGATTCCCTCGCGGATGAATGCGGCCTGCGCCTCGGGGGCGACGTCGCCGATGAAGGCGCCCATCGCGGCTTCCGAGCCGGCCAGGTACTTCAGTCTGTCAGCGCCGCGTCGGGGGCTCGTCACCTGCAGCATCAGGCGCACCGTCTCGCGGCCGACGTTCACGGGTGCCTGATGCCAGGCCGCGATATAGGGAGTCGGCGTCGGGTACAGCGCGTCGATGCCGCGCAGCAGGCGGCGGTAGAACGGTGCGAGCTCGTCCTTCTCCGCCTCGGTGAGCGCGGCGAAGTCGGGCACGTGCCGGTGCGGCAGCATGTGCACCTCGATGGGCCAGCGGGCGGCGAACGGAACGAAGGCGGTGAAGTGCTCGCCGCGCAGCACGACACGGTCGCTCGCCTTCTCGCTCTCGAGCACGCGCGCGAAGAGGTCGGGGCCGACCGCGTCGATCGATCGCAGCAGCGTGTGCGTGCGCGGGGTCACGAAGGGGTAGGCGTAGATCTGCCCGTGCGGGTGCGGCAGCGTCACCCCGATCTCGGCGCCGCGGTTCTCGAAGGGGAACACCTGCTGGATGCCCGGCAGCGCGCTGAGCGCCGCCGTGCGGTGGGCCCACGCCTCGATGACGGTGCGCGCGCGGCTCACCGTCTGCGAGCCGAACGAGCCCTCGTGGTCGGGCGAGAAGCACACGACCTCGCAGCGCCCGACGCTCGTGCGCAGCCGGCCGATGCCGATCTCGGCCAGATCGTCGAGCCCGGCCGGGGCGTTCTCGTGCGTCAGGGCGGGGCCGAAGCTCGGCGATCGGTTCTCGAAGACGGCGACGTCGTAGTTGCTCGGGATCTCGCTCGGGTTCGCCGCGCTCGCCGGAGCGAGCGGGTCCTGGTCCGGTGGCGGCATGAACACGCGGTTCTGCCGGTTGCTCGCGATCGACACCCACTCGCCGGTCAGCACGTCCTGCCGCATGCTCGCGGTCTCGGGCCGCGGGTCGAGCACCCGGCGGTCGATCGAGCGCTCGGGCCCGAGGGTCGTGTCGGCGTCGTCGACGTAGATGAGCTCGCGGCCGTCGGCGAGCGTCGTGGAGTGGAAGCGGATCGTCACCCCCCGATGCTACGGCCGCGCTCTTGCGAAATCGCAAGCGGTACGCTTTCGATATCGACAGATCTCGAAAGGGGCCGCTCATGGATGCCGCGCCGGTGCGCCGCGACCGCATGGCGGTCTCCGTCGCCCGACGGGGCTTCGCGCGCGTCGCCGACCTCGCCCGCGAGCTGCAGGTGAGCGAGGTGACCGTGCGCACCGACCTCGCCGCGCTCGAGGCCGAGGGGCGCGTCACGCGCGTGCACGGCGGGGCGATGCCGCGCGGCCTCGTCGCCGAGCGCGAGGCGAGCCTCGAGCAGTCGCGCACGCGGCTCACGCGGGCCAAGCGCGCCATCGCCGCCGAGACCGCGGCGCGCGTGCGCTCGGGCGAGAGCATCCTGCTCGATGTCGGCTCGACCACGCTCGCCGTCGCCCAGGCCCTCGTCGACCGCACCGTTCTCGACGAGGTCGTCATCGTGACGAACGGGCTCGCGATCGCCCTCGCCCTCGAGCCGGCCATCCCGCGCTTCACGGTCGTCGTCACGGGCGGAACCGTGCGCTCGCTGCAGCACTCGCTCGTCAACCCGCTCGCCACGACGCTACTCGACGACGTGCGCGTCGACCTCGCCATCCTCGGCGCGACGGGCATCGAGGTCGAGGCCGGCGTCACGAACGTCAACCTGCCTGAGGCCGAGGTCAAGCGCCGCATGGTCGCGAGCGCGGCCCGCCGCGTGCTCGCCGCCGACTCGAGCAAGATCGGCCAGGTGCACCTCGGCCGCGTCGCCCGCCTCGACGAGCTCGACGAGCTCATCACCGACGATGCGGCGACGGATGCCCAACTCGCGCCCCTGCGCGACGCGGGCCTCGCCGTCACCACCGCGGGCGTCGCGCGCGTACAGTGACCGCATGACCACTCCTCCCACGGGCGAGCAGTACGCCCTGCACCATGACGGAGCGCACGGCCCGGTCGAGGCCGTCATCACCTCGGTGGCCGCGGCGCTGCGGGTACTGACCGTCGACGGCCACGATCTCGTGCAGGGCTTCGACGAGCACGTCACCCCGCCCTTCGGCTGCGGCATCGTGCTCGTGCCCTGGCCGAACCGCGTGCGCGACGGGCGCTGGGTGCACGCCGGCTCGCCGCTGCAGCTCGACCTCACCGAGGTCGACCGCACGAACGCGATCCACGGTCTGCTGCGCAACACCCCGTACCAGCTCGTCGAGAAGAGCGACGACGCCGTCACGCTCGGCGCAGCCGTCGTGCCGCAGCACGGCTACCCCTTCCACCTCTGGACGACGGTCGAGTACCGGCTCACCGGCAACGGCATCGCCGTGCGCCACAGCGTCACGAACCTCGGCGATGAGGCGGCGCCCTACGCCGTCGGCACGCATCCGTTCATCCGCGTGGGCGCGCACGCCGTCGACGACCTCACGATCACGGCCCGCACGGTCGAGCACGTCATGGTCGACGACCGCCTGAACCCGGTCGGCTTCGAGCCGGCGGTCGGCGAGTGGGATCTCACCGAGGGCCGCGTGGTCGGCGAGCTCGCGCTCGACGACGCCTTCCGCGTGCAGCCTGACGCCGACGGCGTGACCCGCACGGTGCTCTCGGCCGCCGACGGCACCGAGACCGAGGTGTGGCAAGACGGCGACTGGGAGTGGCTGCAGCTCTTCATCACGCGCAGCTTCCCGACCGCCGACGGGCCCGTCACGGCGATCGCCGTCGAACCCATGACCGCTCCGGCCGACGCGCTCAACTCCGGCATCGGCCTCCGCTGGATCCTGCCCGGCGACTCGTGGTCGGGCGGCTGGGGCGTCTGCCGTCCGGCCTGAGCCGGGCATCCGGTCGCCCTGTTCGCCGCAGCGAATGCCCGCGAACGGGGGGTGTCGCTCGGTATAGTCCGCGCGTGGATCTCCTGATTGGATGAGGGAGGGGCTTGGGGATTCGCCCCGCGTGCGCCACGCACGCCTGTCGACGGGGGAGTCGAGCATGGCCATTGCACCGAAGATGATCGCGATGATCGTGGGCGGCGTCGTCGTCGTCGCAGGCGGGTTCCTCGCCGCGCCGGCCGTGGGCGACCTCTTCACCCAATCGGTGGCGCCGTCGACCGACATCATGGGCGAACCCGTCGAGTTCCCGGTCAACGAGAACGGTGAGACGTACGGCAGCCCGATCAACGACCGGGTTCCCGACCTCATCGTCACGCGCGCCGAGGGGGGCAAGACGGGCTACGTGCGCGTCAGTGAGCTCGATCTCGCCCGCAACTCCAGCCGCTCGAACCCCGACCCGAACGCCGTGTACAACATCGACGTCTACGAGGCCGACGGGGTGACGACCGTGGGCACCTTCAAGGTGACCGACGACACCCCCGGCCCGCGCGACGGCTTCAACAACTAGATCGAGCGAGAGTAGGCCCCCGCGAGAGCCCAGTGGGCTCTCGCGCCCGGACGAGCGGGTTCGGGGGCCGACTGACCTTCGAGAGCACAGTGTGCTCTCGCGCCCAGCCGAGCAGGAGTAGGCCCCGTGGGGCTCGAACCCCGTGAGCGCATCGCGCTCATGCGCGGACGAGTAGGCCCCGTCGGGCTCGAACCGACGACCCGCGGATTAAAAGTCCGCTGCTCTACCAACTGAGCTAGAGGCCCGTACCCCTCCAATCTACCGTCACCCCGCTCTCGGCGCGCGAGGCTAGCGTTGACCCCATGCCCGATCGCCCTCGCCGCCCCGTGCGCCTGCCGAGCGATGCCTTCGATGTGCACGAGGGCGGGCTCGACCCCGCGGTGACCCTGCGCATCGCGCACGATTCTGCGCGCGCCCTCGTGCACCGCGTGCGGGCGAGCGACGACCCCGACCTCGTCGAGCGCATGGTCGCCTACACCGACGAGCACGGGCTCGAGACCCTTGCCGAGCTGTGGTCGCGCGCGGGCGCCCGCACGCTGCCGGGCGCCCTCTGGCGGCTCTCGCTGCTGCGCGCGCTCATCCGCACCGACCCGGCGGGCGTCGCGCTGCTCTTCCAGCGCGGCAGCGAGGTGCTCTCGACGGCCGACGTCGTCGTCGCGGGCGCCGAGAGCCCGACGGGCCCCGATGAGATCCGCGTGCTCGCCGACGCGGTGCTGCGCGGCGCCTACGTGGGCGACGTCGCGGTCGCGCTCGACCGCGCGGCCGCCTTCTGCCGCACCGCGGCGGCGGGAGCCGCCGATATCGCCGACGACGCGGATGCCGCGGCCGATGATGCCCGCGCCGCCGAGCTCACCACCCGGGCCGCGCGCCTCGCCGCGAGCGCGCGCGACTTCACCGCGTGCGCCGCGCTGGAGCGGACCGGGTCGCTCGACTGACGCCGGGCATCCGCCCCCGAGGGAATGCCGCGCGGGGCGGCCCGGTTACACTGCTGTAGCCGGGCCGCAGTAACCCCGGGCTCCATTTTTCGCCGCTACGAGCGGCCACTCGCCGAGAGGCGTTCTGCGGCCCGGCTTCCTCCCTCTCTCGCGGCTGCCGTTCGTGAGCGCCGAACCTGAGAGTGCGCTGGGCATAGGTAGCCGGGGCAAACCCGTGGCCACGGGGTGCCGAACACGAGGCATGTCACCGACCGCACGCACTCTCCGCTCGAGCATCGCGCTCATCGCCCTGCCGGCTCTGCTCGCCGTCCTCGTGGGATGCACCGGGAACACCCCGGCCATCATCGCCACGTCGACCGGGCTGCCGCAGGCCGAGGAGCAGTCGCTCGAGGCGGGCCCGAACGAGGTCATCACGATCGGCCTCCGGTTCATGCCGGAGGACATCACGGTGCCCGTCGGAACCACCGTGGCCTGGCGCAACGGCGAAACCATCGGGCACACGATCACCTCGGGTGCCTGGGGCGACGTCAACGAGAGCACCGGGTTGCGCGGATCGCAGTCGGCCGACGGCCTGTTCGATCACGCGCTCGCGCCGATGGGGCAGGAGGGGGACACCTTCTCGTTCACCTTCACCGAGCCGGGGGAGTACCTGTACTTCTGCCAGCCGCACCTCACGATGAACGCTCGCGTCATCGTCGAGGGGTAGCAGGCGCGTGCTCCGCACGGCACACCGCACCAACACCAACAGCACCAACACCAACTAAGGGGAATCACATCATGCGCAAGACTTTCGCATTCGCCGGCCTCGGCCTGGCTGCCGCACTCGTCCTGTCGGGCTGCTCGACCGCCGTCGAGGCGGAGGAGGCTCCCATGGAGGAGACCGCCGTCATCGACACCGTCAACAGCGACGGCGCTGGCCTTCGCGCCGATCTCACTGCTCGGCTCGCCGACCACGTGTACCTCGCCGGTGCCGCGATCGACCAGGCGCTGCAGGATGGCGGAGACCTCACCACCGCCAACGTGCAGGCCGCCGTCGCCGCTCTCGACGAGAACTCCGTCGAGGTCGCCGCGCTCGTCGGTTCGGCGTACCCCGACGCGGAGCAGCCGTTCCTCGACTCGTGGCGCTCGCACATCCCGTTCTTCGTGAACTACACGCTCGGCAAGGCCACGGGCGACCAGGCCCTCGCCGACCAGGCGGTCGCCGACCTCGGCGCCTACGCGGTGTCGTTCGGTCAGCTGATCAACTCGGTCGTTCCCGAGCTGCCGGCCGAGGCCGTGCAGGCCGAGCTCGAGATGCACGCCACGACGCTGCTCGCGGCGATCGACGCGAACATCGCGAACGACCCGGCGTACTTCGACCTCCTCAAGGAGGCCGCCAGCCACATGCCGATGACCGCGACCGCGCTCGCCGGCGGCATCGCGACCAACCTGGGCATCCAGTAGTCGCAGCGCACCATTCAGCGCACCGCTCGATGAGCGGCCCGCGCTGACCACCGGCCGGTGGGGAGGGGACCCGAGCCCCGCCCCACCGGCCGTACTCGTTCCCACCCACCCTCGCACCGCCTCTCGAAAGGGCCCGTCCCATGCGCGCACTCCGCATCGTTCTGCTGCTCGTGACCGCCGCCGCGCTCATCGTGAACGCGGTCATCCACCTCCGCCTCGCCGGTCCGTTCGACGCCATCACCGGCACGCTCGTGAGCCAGGGCATGCTCTTCCGCATCCAGGCCGCCGTGAACATCGCCGCCACCGCCCTGCTGCTCACCCGCCGGCGCTGGGCCGCCGTGCTCGCCGCGGTCGTCGCCGCGGGCGGCCTCGGCCTCGTCGTCGTCACGACGCTCGTGCCGCTCGACCTCACGACGATCGGCCTCCCCTTCCTCTTCGAGCCCGTCTGGTACGCCGACAAGGTCGTCTCGGCCCTCGCACAGGCCCTCGCGCTCGTCACGGCGCTCGCCGCCGCCCTGCTCGCCCGGCGACCCGCAGGGCCCGTTCAGCCGTAGATCAGGCCGAGTCCTGCAATGCTGGTACTCGTGCCCCCAGAAATCGCGCTCGACGACGTCGCCCCTGCCGCCGACGTCACGGTCGAGACCACGAACGCTCTGCTGCTGCGCGTCGCCACCGGCGACCAGCGCGCCTTCAGCGAGCTCTACGACCTCATCGCCCCGCGCATGCTGGGCCTCGTGCGCCACGTGCTGCGCGACCACTCGCAGTCGGAGGAGGTGGTGCAGGAGGTTCTTCTCGAGGTGTGGCAAACCGCTCCCCGCTTCGATCCGAATAAGGGGAAAGCGGTGACCTGGATGCTGACAATGGCCCACCGGAGAGCGATCGACCGCGTACGCAGTGCGCAGTCGTCTCGTGACCGGGACACCAAGATCGGCATCCGCGATCTCGACCGGGAATACGACTCGGTCGCGGAGAGCGTGGAGATCCGCATCGAACACGATCGAGTGGAGAAGGCCTTGGGCCGATTGACCGAGCTGCAGAGACAAGCGGTGGAGCTCGCCTACTACGGCGGCTACAGCCACAGCGAGGTCTCCGAGATGCTCGGCGTCCCCATGGGCACCGTCAAGACTCGACTGCGCGACGGCATGATGCGGTTGCGCGAAGAACTGGGGGTGGCGTCATGAGTCAGCACGACAGCGACGCGAACACGAACGACACGATGAACGACGACCCGATGACCGATGAGCGGTTTGCGGACGTGCAGGCGGCCCTCGGGCTCGCCGTGCCGCCGGTGACGCCATCGGCCGGCCTGAAGGCCTCTGTCATGGAGGCGATCGCGCGCACGCCGCAGGTGGCACCGCTCGCCGCGGTCACGCCGATCGCGACGGTCGCGCCGGTGGTGGCGGATGCCCCTGCCGAGGCTCCGCGCGGCTCGGCGGCTGCCCGCGCCGAGGCGCGCTGGTTCTCGCGACCCGCCATGCTCGTGACGGCGGCGGCCGCCGCGGTCGCCCTGTTCTTCGGGGGCGTCGCCGCCGCGGGCGTCATCGCTCCGGGTGCTCCGAGCAGCACCGACCAGCTCGCCGCGATCGTCGCGGCGCCGGATGTCTCGACGGTCGTCTCGCCCGTCGCGGGTGGGGCGACGGCGACACTCGTCTCGAGTGAGTCGGTCGGACTCTCGGCCATGGTCTTCGACGGCCTCGAGCCGTTGAGCGACGACGAGCGCTACGCGCTCTGGTACATCACCGACGGCGTGCCGACTCCGGCCGGGCTGTTCGCGGTCGACGGTGACGGCGCGGTCGTGCAGGTGCTCGAGGGCGCCTTCCAGGCCGGCACGGTCGTCGGGGTGACGGTTGAGCCCGCGTCGGGCAGCCCGGCGCCCACGACCGACCCGATCGTGGCGATCGCGACGGCCTAGCGCCGAGAGCAGTCGAGAGGGCACCGTGCGTGCACGGGGCCCTTCGTCGTGCCCGGCACCGCGCATCCTGTTGCATTATTACTATGTAGTAGTTATGCTACGAACATGGGACGAAAGCCGAAGTCGGAAGACCCCGTCTACACCCGCATCGAAGAGCATCGGGTACGGGCCGGGCTGAGCCGGCAAGAACTCGCCGAAGCCGTCGGCGTGCACTACCAGACCGTCGGGTACCTCGAGCGGGGCGAGTACGCCCCGTCGCTCGCCCTCGCGCTGCGCATCGCGCGGCTCGTCGACGTGCCCGTCGAGCAGCTGTTCTCTCTCGCGCCGTTCGACGGCGCCGACCCGACCGAGGAGGAAACCGCATGACCGAGAAGAAGCTCTCCGCCCGCGAGCGCACCGAGCGGGCCGTGGCCGAGATGGCCGACACCGTGATGCGCGATACGCGATGGGACGGGATGCGCACGCGCCGCGCCCGCCGCGGCATCGTCGTGGTCATGATCGCGCTGCTCATCGCGATGCCCGTCGCCTGGCTCACCCTGCCGGCTCTCGCGGCGCTCGGCGTGATCGGGCTCGCCGCGATCGCGTGGTGGGCGCTGCGCATGTCCGTGCGCGTCGTGGCCGACCTGCCCGACGAGTACCTCGACGAGCGGCAGTCCCGCGTGCGCGACCGCGCCTATGTGGAGTCGTACCGCTGGTTCGCGGGCCTGACGCTGCTCGCCGCGACGATCGCCCTCATCGCCTTCGTCGTCGCCAGCGACGACGACCTCGTGACCATCGAGCTCAGTTGGGGCGCCGTGATGGCGATCTTCTGGGCCGTCGAGGGCCTCGCGCTCGCGCTGCCCTCGATCGTGCTCGCGCTGCGCGAGCCCGACCGCACCTAGTGCGACCGCGCCCTATCGGGTCGGGGCGATCTCGGCGACGAGCGCCTCGACCCGGCCCTTGATGTCGTCGCGGATCACGCGCACCGACTCGATGCCCTGACCGGCAGGGTCCTCGAGCTCCCAGTCTTCATAGCGCTTGCCCGGGAAGATTGGGCACGCGTCGCCGCAGCCCATGGTGATGACGACATCGGAGTCGACGACCGACTGCACGGTGAGGATCTTCGGCACGTTGTTCGCGATGTCGATGCCCTCCTCGGCCATGGCCTCGATCGCGACGGGGTTGATCTGGTCCTTCGGCTCCGAGCCGGCGGAGAGCACGGTGACGCGGTCGCCCGCGAGGTGCTGCAGGTAGCCCGCGGCCATCTGCGAGCGGCCTGCGTTGTGCACGCACACGAAGAGCACGGTGGGCTTGGGGGTGGTGTCGACTGACTTCTTCATGCTGAAAGTATAGACACACATCTATGAGTTGAGGCAAGCGGATGCCCACCGGCCGCCGCACGCCCCCGCGGGTTCAGGCGGCGAGCTCGTCGAGCAGCCCGCGCACGCGCGCGTCGATGTCGTCGCGGATCTCGCGAACGCGGTCGAGGGGTTGCCCGGCCGGGTCGGCAACCGCCCAGTCGAGGTAGCGCCGGCCGGGGAAGACGGGGCAGGCGTCGCCGCACCCCATCGTCACGACCACGTCGGCGGCCCGCACGACGTCGTCGGTGAGCGGCTTCGGGAACTCGCCGCCGAGCGGCACACCGATCTCGTCGAGGGCCGTGACGACCGCGGGGCGGATGGCATCGATCGGCGCCGAGCCCGCGGTGCGCACGCGCACGCGCTCGCCGCCGAGGTGGCGCATGATCGCGGCCGCGAGCTGCGAGCGCCCCGCGTTCTGCACGCAGACGAAGAGCACCTCGAGCGGCGCTCCGGGCGGTCGCTCGCCCTCGAGCTCGGTCGACTGCTGGGCGCTCAGGCGCTCGGCCGCGAACTGGGCCGTCGCCGAGGGCAGGGCCCGGCCGGCGCCGTCGCGCGCGCGCAGCAGGTCGTAGCTGTCGAGCACGACGCGCTGCACGGTCTCGCGCGAGAAAGTGCCCGTGAAGCGCGCGCCGAGATCGTCGATGATGCGGCCCAGCAGCTCTGTGCCGATCGACGCGTCGCCCGTGGGCGGCGACCACTCCTCGAGCCGCGCCGCGACCGTCTCGGGCAGCGAGTACCAGACCTCGCGACCGCGGGGTTCGCGCTCGACGAGCCCGGCCTCGTGCAGCACGCGCAGGTGGTGCGAGACGGTGGGCTGCCGCAGCGCGAGCGCCTCGGTCAGTCGCCCCACGGTGAGGGCGTGGTCGTCGGCCTCGAGCAGCAGGCGCGCGATCGCGCCCCGGGTGGCGTCGCCGAGGGCGGCGAGCTCGGGGGCCACCGTGCCGCGCGGTCTCATAGACCCGAGTCTATGCGATGACGTAGGGTGTGGCCGTGACCGACGCCCGCCCCCTCCCGATCCGGATGCTCGCCGAAGCCATCGGCAGCGCCGGGCTCGGCGCCACCGTCATCGGGTCGGGCATCATGGCGACCCGCCTGACCGACGACGTCGGGGTGCAGCTGCTCATCAACGCTGTCGCCACCGCGGCCGGGCTCGTCGTGCTCATCGTCGTGCTCGGTGCCGTGAGCGGCGCCCACCTCAACCCGGTCGTGACGGCCGCGCTCGCGGTGCAGCGGCTCGTGCCCGCCCGCGAGATCCTGCCCACCGTGGTCGCGCAGGTGCTCGGTTTCGCCGCAGGCGCGGTGCTGGCCAACCTCATGTTCGGCGGCGCGGCCGTGTCGATCAGCACCACCGTGCGCGCCGAGCCCGGGCTGCTGCTCGGCGAGGTCGTCGCGACCGCCGGGCTCGTGGCGGTCATCCTGACCCTCGTGGCCCGCGGTCAGCAGGACTGGGTGCCGGCCGCCGTCGGTCTCTACATCGGCAGCGCCTACTTCGTGACCAGCTCGACGAGCTTCGCGAACCCCGGCATCACGGTCGGCCGCATGCTGAGCGACAGCTTCGCGGGCATCGCGCCCGAGAGCGCCCCCGCCTTCATCGGCGCCCAGCTCGTCGGCGCAGCGCTCGGTGTGCTCGTCGTACGGCTCGTCATCGCGCCCGCGCCGCAGGGCTAGGGGCCGCGCGGCCCGATGCCGTGCTCGCGTGCGAGCGCCCGCACGTGCTCGGCGATCTGGTCGCGCGTGCGCCGCAGCCCGGGCCGCCCGCTCGTGCTCTCGAGCATGATGCTCCAGGTGCGGAACTCGCGGCCGTCGAGCGACTCGAGCCCGTCGTCGCAGTTGAGCACGACG
>LNFM01019490.1_pt1 | contig 16508 bp, 17 predicted proteins | sample 596031 | NCBI WGS metagenome assembly LNFM01 (sample SAMN04254537, study PRJNA301005) | activated carbon metagenome | isolation source: dual media filters at the Ann Arbor, Michigan drinking water treatment plant | place: USA: Ann Arbor
GCGTGTTGGGCCGTGCGATCGCTGGCCAGCTTCTCGAGGAGTTGTTTGCGCACATCCTGTGCCTGCTTCACCCAAGGGTGATCCGGCATCAGAACCATTTCTGCCTGGGAGAGGTAGGCTGCAACGGCGCCGAGGTCGGTAATCAGATCCAGCATGCCCTCGATAGCTTTCAGAACGTCGAGGTTCTTGCTCTGGGCGGCGATATCTTCCGAGCCGGTGCGCAGGTTTTTGAGCTTGCCCACTGTGTTGTAGGGGGCAAGGCTTTCCGAGAACGCCTTGAGCCCGTCGAGTTTCGAGCGCCATTCCCGGATCTCCTCGTCTCGCAGAAGCGGTTGGCCCCAGAAGCTGAGGCGACCCGCCATATCATTCGACGAGGATAGAACCCGCCGCGTGAGCTTTCCGACTTCTTCCTGCAGCAGCTTCACCGGCTCATCAGAGCCTTGGGTCGCCTGTTGAGCAAGACCAGGTGGCAGGCCAAGGAGCTCGAACAAGGACCGGAGGACTGCGACATTGATTTCCTTGGGTGCCTCGACGTGCTTGAACTGCTTCAGTTCATCGAGGGGACGCTCAGCGAGCGACGTGATCTTGCTCGAGTCGATCTTGTCTCCGGTAATGGCAAGGACGATGTCGCCCGAATAAACCAGTCCTCCGAGAACGACCGCCAGCAGGTCAGGCTCGAGGCGAAACTTAATGGGCGCAAAGCACTCGACCTCGGCATCGCCGCTGATTAGCTCACTGCGGTTCAGCACCTGGCCATGGCCTTTGGCCTTCAGCCGGTTCAGGACCTCCAGCGCATAACGCGACCGGGTCGGGTCAATCCGATCGCCATCCAGCATCTCGAGCCCGTCAAGGATGATGACAGCATCCTTGGTGCGGTTGGCCCCGGCCAGCACGCGAAGTGCATTGCCGATCAACTGTTTTCGGTTGGACTCGGTCACAAGAGCCGAGAACCTCGGGTACTCAGGCGCGACCTCGCCGAACTGGCTATTTAGCGCGAGACCGGAAATCGCATTCACCACGTCACGGAAGTTGATCCTTTCTTCCGGGCCAAGGCGCGCTTTTTCTCGCAGCGAGACACCCTTGGTCCACTCCTGCAGCGCCTTAGACTTACCCTGATAGGTAACCTCGAAGGCCGACATTTGCTTTTCTTGCAGCCACTTGCTCATGTCGCGAAGAGCATCCTTGGCTTTGTCGAGATAGACTGACTTCGCGCCGCCGCTGGCAGTTGAGGCAAGATCCTGCGCAGCGGCGTAGAAGGACAAATGACGTCGGAAAGCGTCATCGGGGTTCTTCAATCGGAAAAACACCTCATCTGCCTTCTGGTCATCGCGGAAACGCGGTGGCTCAAATGGCTGGATGAAGTAGATGTAGAAATCGCGCTCCGGCTGCGCCGTCGGCCGGTCATTCGGGGCACCGAAGAACAGGTACCCATTCCGCTCAACGCGGCGATCTTGCCACTCGATCTGGTACTGCCAGATTTGGTGGCCCGTCACGTAGGACGTCTCGTCCGTCCGCTCCATCAGCTGCCGGATGGCACTGTAATAGGCACGATCCAATGCGTCATTGGACAGCGCATCAGCACGTTTTTCGACCTGAGCGTCGTAGTCGACATCCTTTTTAAGATCGAGGAAGTACTGTTCGGTGTCCGCTGCTTTGGAGATAAACTGGCCGTTGACCGTTCTGATGGTTTCCCGCAGCACGGTTTGCACAAGGGAAAGCAGATCGGCCTCTGGATCACCGCCCATATCTTCAATGCCGGGCTGATAAAGGCAAAGCGTATCCCGCAATTCCTCGGCCGTCGGGCCGACGGGGACATAGATGTCGCCACCCGTTGTCAAACGATGGACAGCAAGCCCGTCGATGATCCGAAGCGCCATCGGTCGATACTGCGGTCGCGTGAATGCTTTCCGAACGCGTTCTGACAGAACCTCGGAAACCTTCAGCACCGGGCCGATATTCGGATCAGCGCGCAGCACGCCATTAGAAATGACCGTTTCCCAAAACTTGTCGTAGCCGATGAGCCCAGGCCGATCCTGAGGGACTTCGTCTTTCAGTACGGCCTGAATCTGGTCCCGAAGCGTGACCAGCGCACCGCGCTTTTCAGTGAAGACCAGCCGCTCGAATGTCCCGATGTAGTCGGGATGAACAGGGAAGAGCCGAACGTATTCGTCCATTCGCTCGTTCATCGATCCATAGAACTTGGCGAAGGGCGTCAAATAGGCCCGGATCTTGTTCTGCTGGTCCGCAGTCTTCTTGAGCAATCGCTCGGCCACCACGAAACTTACGTCCTGGCGAGCGAGAAGCACCTGCGTGAAGCGGTCCTTCACGCGCCGAAGGCTATCCGAGACGTGCTGAAAACGGCCACTGTCAAAGATCGCCTCCTGAACGCCGGCGACGAAACGGAAACGCAGGTGCTTGGTCACCTCGCCAATTTCACGCAGGAACGACAGGTCAAGCACGAGGTCGTGGTCACGACGGGACCGTAGATATTCGAGAAACTCGTCGACCACGAGGAGAACGCCATGGTTCGGGTGCACCTCTGAAAACGCGGCCATCATCTCTTCAAAAGCAGACTTGTTGTTGACCACCTTGTCAGCCGGGGGGAACGAATAAGTCACCCCGTGCTTCTCAAGGAACACCTCCAACTGCTGGGTGATGATGTCCCGGAGGGACATCTGACTGGATACTTCGATACGATGAACCTTGAATTTTCCAGCAATCGCTTCGGCGGCTTCCGCCACCTTCGGATGCCGGATCATCGGCAGGTAAGCCACATCTTCAGCCACGAGGGACAGCACGGACATCAGGTGAGACTTACCGGTCCCATAGTTGCCGACGACCAGTACCCCCTTGTGATCCACGCTCTCGTCGAATGACAGCTGCGGGATCATCTGGTTTGCGATCCGTTCGGCCATGTCGTCTGAAATGACGTAGGTCGAAACCAGTTTCTTGGCTTCCTCAGGACGGTTGGCATCCAAGAGCTGAATCACTGACTCAATCGGCTCGAACTGAATCAAATCGCCATAATGCATGGGCATGCCCGTTTCCTTCTCAATTTACTCTAAAGAGGATCGCGCCATCGGGGCTGTGATCCTGATGTTCCGGGTGACCTGACACGGCGTAAGACAAACGGTTCTCACGCAACTCGCCAGGCCAGACTGCGACTACTGGTCGGACGCGGGCCTGCGACCTCAGGAGATCGAGAGCGGCCACCCGAAGCGTTCTGTCAAAAAGAAGCTCGATGTTATCTACTAACAGTAGACCATGACTGACTGCTGTATCAGCTACTGACTTGAACAGCTCCGACACCTGCAGGTGACGGCGCGTTCTCGGCAGAGCCAGCAGATCCCTACCCAAAGCAAGGCCAACATTCAAAACCTGAACATTAATGCGCTCCGAAAGCTGACTAAGGAGTGCTGTCTTTCCACTGCGAGGTGGACCTATCAGCAAAATCAGTTTGCTGTTCAGTGATGCCGTGTCAGCAATCTTACGCTCGAGATCCTCGATCATACGCGTCTCCCATTGTCACGAGGATGCTGGCTGGCTGAGATTTGGGCTGCATTCAGCAACACAATCTGCTGATCTTGAGGCGCTCGCGCACTTGGATCGGTATCAAGCCCAAGTCGCCGCAATGCATAGTAAAGAAGGGCTCGCCTGACGTTGATTGCAGCCTTTCCCGCTTGCATCCCGTAATCGAGCGCGATGACTTTGGCCTGCGTTTCTGAAAGATCGGGATGCGGTCCAATCTCAAGGACGACTTCGGAATGCCAATCTGCATCCTCCGAGGGCACTGACGCGCTTTCGGTACAGCCTCGAATTTGAATCATCCGCGAAAGAAGGAAGTCCTTGAATACCTTGTCGGTCAGACAGTAGGCCCGCGCATGCCAGCGGAATCCGTCAAACGCGATCGCGTGAGGTGCCATCCAGCGCCAACGCGGCTCTGGGTTGGACAGCGACTGATACTTAACCTCGATCGCTTCAGCACGCCGGATAGCCCCGACGACGGAGCGGAGCGTGATCGGATCGACGCCGCGAACGGGTGTCGGCGAGGCCGCATAGGGCGGTAAATCGGCGATCCACGAGTCCTCTCGGTCGAGGATACCATCGGCAACTGACCGCAACTGAGCCAGATATCGGCTTGCGTCGGGTTCCAGAAACTGCGGTTTGAAATTATGTCCGCGCACATAGGTTCGCGCACTCTTGTCGTAGATCATGTTGTCCGGCGCGAAACCAATATAGCGGTTCAGATCCATGGATGCCTGGTTCACAGAGACCCCGAACTGGTCCATCAGATCGATGCGGTTAACATGCTCCTCCCAGAAAAGGCGGAACTCGATGAACTCGAGGCGTTGCTCGACTCCCCAGCGTAGTTCCGACTTGTCGTTGGACACGATATCTCTCCAGCACAACTGAACGCATTAAAACTATGCGCGCCCAATTACTGGGCCTCTGCTGACCCTAGAGCCTAGCCCACGGTTTTTCAACGCTAATCTACCGGAAGTACTGGCAATCATGGGCTGTGTGGGTCCGTGCTTGCTTGACCCGTGCGATCCAAGGCTGGATGATTAAGCGATGTAGCCCCGCCGTTGCTTTATCGCAGCGAGCTTCATGAGGGCAGTGATCGCTCTGCCCTCATCGGGGTGGCTTTCAATCATCATCTGTCCGCGCAAACCGATCCGACCCCACTCGCGTACGAGTGTAGCCCCGCCGAACAGGTCCGGCTGGACGCTCAGGCGGTAAAAGCGCCGCATGTTGCGCGCGGGATCGATCCGGCGCATCTGCAGGTCGGTCGGAAAGACGTCTAATTGAATCGGACAATGGAACATGTAGCGATCATCTTGGTTTCAACACACAATATCAGGTGGAAGCACGTGCTTCCACCTTGTTTTCCCCGCGAGGGGAAAGGGGGCTCACGCCCCCTTCTCGAACTTCATGACCGGAATGCCCAACTTCTTGGCCTTGTCGGCGAGGTTCTCCTGGATACCGGTGCAGCATCGCGTCGTTGCGCTTGAAGGGGGCTGCCTTGGCGTGCTTGGTCCAGTCAGGCTTGAAGGCCACCTGCGTCACGCCCCGGGCCTCGGCCCATTTGGCGGCGATGAGTTCAGCGCCCTTGGGGCTTCCACCGTGCAAGAGCACCATATCGGGATACTTGGTCCGGACCTGATCAAGCTTGCCCCAGATCAGGCGGTGATCATTGAAGTCGGTGCCACCGGTGAGGGCCACCTTGGGGCCTGCGGGCAGCATCACCTCGGTCTCTGCGCGGCGCTTGGCGGCGAGGAAGTCGCGGCTGTCGATCAGCGCCGCGGTCAGGTGCTGGCGGTTCACCATCGACCCGGTGCGGGGGCGCCAGGCCGAGCCCGTGTGATGGACGAACTCTGTGGCGGCGTGATCGCGCATCATGTCCATGCAGTTGCGCCGCTCGATGAGGGTCAGGCCTTCGGCCGTCAGGCGCTCAAGCTCGACGGATTTCACCTCGGAGCCGTCCTGCTCGCGCTGGAGGCGGCGCTGTGCCTGCTCATTGTCATCGAGCGACCGCTCGACCCTCGCCGTGGCGCGGTGGAAGAGGTTGACCTGGCCCCAGAGCACCTCTTCGAGGTCGGGTTCCATGCGGGTGTCTTGCAGGGTCGCAACGAGGGCATCGAAGATGTCGGCGACGGCGACAGCAAGGCGCTGCCCATCGGGCATCGGGCGCGGATCGGGCTCATCAAAGGGTCGGAAGCCGTAGAGTTGCAGCTCGTCGAGCGCATGGGCTGTCTGGGATGCGGTGTGGGCGGGTTCATACGCATCGTCGTGGGTGTGGATCGTCATCGGTTTCTTGCCTCCGGGCCTGTCTCGTCCGCGCGACAACCCGCGCGGCCTTCATGGGCAGCTCTGAGCCGTCATGGCGGACGCCCCTTCACCCCCTCTTCGGGGCCGAAACGCAGTGGAGGAGGGCGGCAGGCAGGCTATTTGTTTCGCGATGCAAAGCGGGGGGTCGTCCCCCGCGGCGGAAATAGCTTGCCTGCCGCCCTTGAGGGGGCGGACCCTTTGACGGCAGCACGCCCATCTCTTGAAGGCCGGGAAGAGGCAACGGTGATGATCAACACCCGCGACAGGGATACATGACCCCTGCCCTCGCTATCCTGGACCGCCCCTTGCGGCGGCGGTGCTCAGCCCAACAGGCGCTGGCGATCCTCAAGCCCGATCTGCCCTGCCAGATGCTGGCGCAGCGCATCCTTGCCGTTCGCGCGGAGATCATCGTTGAAATCCCCAAGAAGCGGCTCGAGCACTTGGGCTGCAATCCCGAGCTCTTTGGCTCTGGCGCTCAACCTCTCTGCCGCGCGATGCCCGGCCGGATCGCGGTCGATGGCGATGTAGAGGCGCTGCAGCCCCTCCGGCAGCAGGACGGCCCCGAGGTGACCCGACGAAAGCGCGGCCCAGACGGGAAGGCCGGGCACTGTCTCGAACAAGGACAGCATGGTCTCGATGCCCTCGCCGACCACGAGGATGTCGTCATGCGGGGTCAGCCGGACAGCATTGCCCAAGAGGTGGCCCATGGCCCGCCGTTGCGTCTCGACCCGCGCCTTTCCCTGTCCGTCAGGCGCAAGCCAGGTGCGATGCACGCCCTGCAAGGCCCCTGCCCCATCGGTGACCGCGGCGATCAGCGCCGGTCTGGGGATGCTCCGGGTCTGACCCTCGTCCCGATGCCAGCACTTCGGGTGGAAGCGCAAGGCGCTCATCACCCCGCCATGGGTGAGGCCCCGGGTGCGGAGGTAAGTATCGGCAAGCGTGCCTGCGACCGGCGTAGAGGCTGCGAAGAGCCGCGCGGCGGCGGCTGGCGTGCCGCCGGGGGACTTGGCCTTCTTCGGTGCTGGCGCCTCCGGGAGGACCGGCTGCGGACGGCCAAGATGCGCTCGTGCTTCGGCCAGAAGTTCGGGAAAGCGGGAGATCCCCGTTCGCTCACGGATGATGTCCAGAAGATCACCATGCAATCCGACAGCAGCGTCCTGCCATTTTCCGCGCGCGCCCGGCCCCGACGTTGGCCCGGTCAGCCGCACGAAGAGCGACCGACCGGGGTTGTTTTGCAGATCGCCCACGATCCAGTAGGACCCCTCCCGCCGTCCAGCGGGAAGGTACGCGCGGCAAACGCTCTCAGCATTTTCCGCCAGAGCCCGGATCACATCTTCAGTCTCGGAATACATGGCTCAACACCCTCCGCGCGCATGTAGTCCCGTCACGAGACAACGCGCAAGCAGACGATCCAGTATTGCGATGCCGCTCGGATCAACCGGGCAGAACAGACGCAACTTCCAGGCGATGATCTCCGAGAAGAACTTCGGTGAACCCGGAGAGCTCGATGCGGTTCACACCCATGACGCGCGAGCGGTGCAGCTCCATCCCCTCGGCCAGCCGCACGACGGTCTTGCCCTCGAGGACGAGAGCATGGATCTGCGCAGCCGTGAGCTTAGGCGCATCGGCAGCCAGCGTGGAGGCAACCCAGGCGGGCGAGACGCGGCGGCCGATGATGCGCTGCCCGTCATCGGTCTGCAGCCGATAGACGCGGGTTTCGTCCTGGGGGAGCTGCTTCCAGATCGGCAGCAGGAGGCCCGCCACGATGTGCAGCGTGGACTCGCTGAACTCCGGCACCTCGGCCAGTTCCGTGGTCCAGGCTGCAGTGAAGGCCGCGCGGTCGGCCTCGAGCCAATGCGTGTCGTCCATCAGCTTTGCAGGCACGGTGCTTGCCTCGGTGGGGCGGATCAGCCGCAAGCGAGGTTCGATCGTGCCATCATCCAGCATCAGGCTGGTCGCGGTCACCTGCACTGCCGCACGCCCTGAGCGGCTGTTGACCAGCAGGCGTGCCTTCGGGTCTTCGAGCCAGTCGAGCGCATCGGCCAGTGACAGCGGCGTGTTGCGCTGCTTTTGCGCGATGCTCAGCAGCTGGGTTTCCGCGCCAGAGCCGGGGTGCGTATAGATCACCCGTGCATCCGTCACCCGGAAGCTCTCGGCGCGCAGGGTCTCGAGCCCGAGGTCGTAGACGCCGGCCGCGATGGCGCCCTCGATCCGCTGCGCCAGAAGCTCTTCGAAAGCGGTGAACAGAATGCCCTGCATATGTATCGTCAGCGCCAGCAGACGATTGAGGAAGGTCGTAATGGGGGGCAGGTCGTCTTTCAGCCCGTTGTCATCGGTCAGACTGAGGCCCGTCGCATCCTCAAACGCCCCGAGCGAGCAGCCCGCCACATCGCCGCGATAGATGCGGCGGTAAAGCTGGCGCAGGGCATCGCGGGCAAAGGGCGACTCGAGGTTATCCTCGGGCCGGAACAGCCCCTGCCCGCCCGTCTGGCGCTGGCCGCGCGTGATGGCACCCAGCGTGTCGAGGCGACGCGCGATTGTGCTGAGGAACCGCTTTTCCGCCTTCACATCGGTGGCCACCGGCCGGAACAGCGGCGGTTGCGCCTGATTGGTACGGTTGGTGCGGCCCAAGCCCTGGATGGCGGCATCGGCTTTCCAGCCAGGCTCCAGAAGGTAATGCACCCGCAGGCGCTGGTTCTTGGCTCCGAGATCGGCATGGTAGCTGCGCCCCGTGCCACCGGCATCGGAGAAGATCAGGATGCGCTTCTGGTCATCCATGAAGGCGGCGGTTTCCGCGAGATTGGCAGATCCTGCCCGGCTTTCCACGACAAGCCGCGCGGCATGCCCTTCGCCCTTGCGCACGATGCGCCGCGAACGGCCTGTCACTTCCGCCACCATATCGGTGCCAAAGCGCTGGACGATCTGATCCAGTGCCCCGGGCACCGGCGGCAGCGAGGCAAGATGCTCGATCAGCGCATCGCGGCGACGTGTAGCTTCGCGGCATTCCACCGGCTGGCCGTCGCGCGTGACGGGCCGCGAGGACAGGTTGCCCTCGCTATCGGTGAAGGGCTCGTAGAGCTGCACCGGGAAGGAATGCGCGAGGTAGTCCAGGCAAGCCTCTCTTGGCGTGATGTCCACCCGCACATCGTTCCATTCCTCGGTCGGGACCTCCGACAGGCGGCGTTCCATCAGCGCCTCGCCAGTCGAGACAATCTGGATCACGGGCGCATGGCCTGCGGCGAGATCGGCGTCGATGGCGGCGATCAGGGTGGGGGTTTTCATCGAAGTCAGGAGATGGCCGAAGAAACGCTGCTTGGCGCAGAGTGCCAGACTCTCCAGTGATGTTCGCAGCCTCCATGGCGGCGGTCAGATTGTTATGTATGATTCCGAAGGCGAGCGCGTAATCATCGTAGATGCCGCGCTGCTCTGAGCTGAGGGCATGAACCAGCATCTCGTATTCGACGCCGTCATAAGAGAGCGAGCGGGCGGTGTAGAGACCAAGGGAGCGCAGGTCGCGGGCGAGGACCTCCATCGCCGCTACGCCACCGGCTTCAATCGCCTCGACGAATTCCGCGCGGGTGGCGAACGGAAAGTCCTCCCCGCCCCAAAGCCCGAGGCGCTGCGCATAAGCGAGGTTGTGGACCGAGGTCGCGCCCGTGGCCGAGACATAAACCACGCGGGCATTGGGCAGTTTGTGCTGCAAACGCAGACCCGCCCTGCCCTGCTGCGAGGCGGTGACATCGCCGCGCTCGCCTTTTGAGCCGGCGGCATTGGCCATGGCATGGCTTTCGTCAAACAGGATCACCCCGTCGAAATCCGCCCCCAGCCAGTCGACGATCTGATCGACGCGGGATTTCCTGGCACCGCGTTCTTCTGAGCGCAGCGTGGCATAGGTGGTAAACAGAATGCCTTCCGTAAGCGGGATGTCGCGGCCTTGCGCAAAGCGCGACAGCGGCGTGACCAGTAAGCGCTCCTGCCCGAGTGCGGACCAGTCGCGCTGCGCATCTTCCAGCAGCTTGTCGCTTTTGGAAATCCAGAGCGCCTTGCGTCTTCCTCGGGCCCAGTTGTCGAGCACGATCCCGGCTGACTGGCGGCCCTTGCCTGCACCCGTGCCATCGCCAAGGAAAAACCCGCGCCGGAACCGGATGGCGTCTGCGGCATCCTCGGGCGCGGCGGATACCATATCGCCGGTCTCATCCACGGTCCACGCGCCCGCGAGATGTGCGCTATGCGCTTCGCCAGCGTAGATCACGGTCTCGAGTTGGGCGTCGGACAGCAGTCCGTCGCGTAAGACAGCGGTGGGCAGCTTCGGGAGATAGCTGGGTTTCGGGGGCGCGACCGAGGCCATGGCAGCCGATTGCACCAGCTTGGTCGGATGCGGTTCAGCCCCGGGGATGTCGATCGCCTGCAGGCGGAATGTCTCATAAATGGCATCCGAGAGGCGCGCGCTGGCATCGTCTTCAGTCGCATCGCGCAGCGTGTAGGCCAGATCTTCAGCTTGGATTTGTGCGGCAGCTTGGGCCGCAGGGGTCGCGCGCGATGTGCTGATGGCACTGCGCGTGGTGCGGGCAGGATTTCCCGGGAAGGGGGAAGTGGGGAAGTGGGCTGCCCCTGCGTCCGGGTCCAGCGCGAGGCGCGGGGGGACATGGGTGGAGATCAGCGACAGGAGGTTGGCAACATCAGGCGATGGGGTGCGCGTCAGATCGGCGGTGATGCCGCCCTGCTCGCCGCCCCGGCACTTGTCGAAGACCGAGAGGCGGGTTTCAAAGCTGGTGCCGTGTTTGGCGAAGGCAGCGCCCGACACGGCGCCAGTGAAGACGAGATGCGCGGTCTCGGTCAGGCGGCCGAAGGTATCGGCCCAGACGGGCGCATCGGGCGCGAAACCGGCACCCGTGATGGCGACCAGCCGTCCGCCGTGGGCAAGGCGTGCCAGCGCCGAGCGCAGATGCCGGGCTGTCGCCTCTGTCGTGCGGGTATCGACATGGGCCACCGCCGAGAAGGGCGGGTTCATCAGGATGACGCTCGGGCGTAGCCCCGCGTCGAGATGATCGTCGATCTGTGCCGCGTCAAAGCTGGTGACGGGACGACCCGGGAAGAGAAGACGCAGAAGATCGGCGCGGGTGTCGGCCAACTCGTTCAATGCGAGGCTGCCGCCGGCGATTTCCGCGAGGATCGCCAAAAGCCCGGTCCCGGCCGAAGGCTCGACGACAAGGTCACGGGGTGTGATCTGTGCGGCTGCGAGGGCCGCCAAGCCCATCGGCAGGGGCGTCGAGAATTGCTGAAACCGCTCCATCTCCTCCGAGCGCCGCGTATGCGTGGGCAGGAGGCCTGCCACCTTGGCGAGGATGGGCAAGAGTGCTGCGGGCGAGCCGGACCGGGCGAGCAGCGCACGACCAAATTTCCTCAGGAACAGGACCAGCGCCACCTCGCCAGCCTCATAGGCCAGCTTCCAATCCCAGGCGCCGGTCGCATCGGAGCCGCCAAAGGCGCGCTCCATCTCAAGCCGCAAGCGCAGCGCGTCGATCTGGAACCCCTGCGCCAGATCGGGCTGCAGCGCCTCGGCCACGGCATGGATCGCAGCGGCGGTGTCCTGGGTGGTCGTGTCGGGTGCAGCGGCGAAGGCAACGGCCGGGATCGGCAAAACCGACACCTGCGCGGGCGTAAACGGGGAAAGATGCGTCATGGGAAACTCCGGAATGAGGGACAGGATCAGACCCGGACACCCTCTTTCGGGCACCCTCAGGCCTGACCCTCCCCGGCCCTCCTCTTCCTCTCGAACCCCATGATCTGCGCAGGCGGCTTGCTTTTGTTCATGTTATGTTCTATACTGAAACCCAAGCTAGGAAGGGAGAGCCCCGATGGAAAGCACCACTCATGCCCTGCCGGCCACGCCAAAGCAGATCGCCTATGCGCGTGCGCTGGCCCTGCGCAACCAGACACTTCTGCCCTGGGAGGTGCAGCAAGACCTGCGCGCGCTCAGCGCCTGGATCGACGCGCAGGCCAGGATGAAGCCGGGCACGCAGGACAGCCGCCCGACATCAAAGCAGGTCGCCTTCGCCGAGCGCCTTGCCCGCATCAAACGGCGCGCCGTGCCGGATGAATGTTTCCGCGACAAGGGGCTGATGTCGAAGTGGATCGACAGGAACAGGTGAGAGTGGGCACACCTTGCCTTGATCGAGATTACTTCAGCCGATCGACAACGGATGCCCCGCCCGACCTGGCAAGCGCAATCAGGCTGGACTGTATCCTGGATGTGAAAACGGAACTGAACGTGCCGATGGGCGTGCGGTCCTCCCAGACATAGGACCGCTCCAGAATATCGGTGTTGATCTCGTCCAGCATGACCCATTTGCGGACATGGGTCTCCAGACCCACGCGCTGCGACTCGATCTGTGGCACCTCGATGAATTTGCGCGATGCCAAAGGTGGCTGCGTCGTGATCGGCAAGATGAACACCAGGGTCTCGCCATCGGACCTGGCAACAGTGACGGCAATACAGACCGGCCGTACTTTGCGGCCCTCGGTCTCGCCGGCCAGCTGCTCGCGTTTCCACAGGAACGGATAGCGGAAAACCTCTCCAGCGGCCGGCTTAGTCATCCGCCCGCGTCAAGTCCCGCTCGAGCCCTTCTATCATCAGCGCCTTGAGATCCTCGGGCATCTCGTCGATCATGTGAGCCTGCTGCGTGGCCCCCCGCGTGAGGCTCTGGTACTGGTCCATGCTCATCAGCACGAATTTCGGCTTGCGATGTTTGGTGATCGCAATTGGCGAGCGAATGGCCGCGTCAAACAGGTCGCTTGTGTGCCGCGTCAGGTCTGCCGCCTTGAACTCGGGAAGCTCATGCATGATCTGGGTCTCCATTTGTGCAGAATATACATACATTCTGGATACTCTGCAAGAGATGGATCGAGCCCTCCCATTTGTCACCCGAACCGCCGCCCGGTTTCCGTGAAGGTGTATTCATTGGCGATGATGCCGTCCTCAAGGGCCTCATCAGAGGTGAGGTGGTCGTATTCATCCTGAAGCTGGCGATAGAGCCAGCGGGCCAGATCGCGGACCGCCTCAAGCACGGTCTCTTCGGCGTCCTCGGTCGGTGGCTGCCAGGTGGGGCTGTCGCGCGTGACGTCCACCGACATGGTGTATTCGTGGCAATAGCGGCCCCGATGGCTGATCTCAGCGGCCAGCTGGTAGAAGTTCCGGCGCTGGATGGCCTGCAGCCGGTCAGCGATACTGTGCAGGGTTGCGTCTTGGGGCGCATAGTCCCGGATGCGCGCGGGTGCACCCTTGGCGTGGCTGAGGTAGCCCTCGAGCGACGCGCCGTCCCCCTGGCTCCAGAACCCCGAGAACCAGATGCAGGGTTTCTGCCGCGTGCCGCCGCCCATCAGCCGCACAGGCGTGGTCTTCAGGCGGATGCCGAGGATCTCGCAGACCTGCTCGAAATCGTCATAGACCGCATCCCACCAGTCGTCATGGGGGCCAAGTTCACGATACCAACTGCGGGCCTTGTCCTTGGCCGCGTCGGAGAGTTCGGGGAACTGGTAGACGGTCGTACAGATCACCTCAGGCATGTGCGTCCTCCCCGTTGAGCGCGGCGGCCAGCCACTCTTGCGTGGCGGTCCAGCCGATGGATTTGCGCGCGCTGAGGTCGATGACATGGGCGCCACCGCCGAAGGCGTCGAGGCGGGGCCGGGAACAGGACAACCCGTACTGGAAACCCCATAGGCCAGTGAGATCGAGATCTTCGGCAAGGCGGAGCACGAAGCGGATGACGGCTTCGATATCGCCGTGGTCGTCGTCGTGAATCCAGAGGGTGCTGCCCTCGGGTGCATCTTGGCGCGAGAGATCAAAGCCCGCGACCTCCGGGTCGTCGGCATCCTGATCCGTTTCTTGCAGTTCTTGGAACAGCGTGAGCGCGCGGGCGGCCTTGTCGGGGCTGCCGACGTCGATCAGGCACGAGAAATGGGTGAAATAATCCGCCATGGGGACCTCCTGAGATTGAGAAACCCGGCCAGATGGCCGGGCGCTGGATTGGGGTGAGGGAATAAGCCGAGCGATCAGCCGGTAGGCTGGTCGCCTGCGGCTTGACGCGCCGCGTGTGCGCAGAGCATCTGCCGGTAGAAGCGCTTGCGCGCCGTCCGGAAGCCATGCACGGCGCGCGTGTCCGGATGCAACGCCCGGACCGCCGCACGCAGAACTGTCAGGGGCGACGCCGTCGGCGGCAGACCGAGGCGCAGGTATGCTGGGTCGGTCATCTCAACTGACCTCGACCACGGGCAAGGCGAGATGCGGATCAACCAAGGCCTCGATCCGCGTAGTCCGGCCCATCCAGGGCTCGGGCCGGATGGCCTTTACCCAGTCGGTGAAACTCGGGATGAAGCCGAGGTCTTCCTTCACATGCTGCTCGCCGACCCACCGGGTCGGGATGATCCGGCCCGTCGCGAGCGTGATCGTCGGGCCGAAAATTGCTTCGGATTGCCAGATACCCGCACTATGATGCCGCATGGCTCTGTGACGAAAATCTGCAATGATTTCTTTACTTTGGTCGTACCAAGCGTGAATCTCGAGGTAGTCTTCAACCGTGCCGCCCCATTTCTTCACCGAGGACAGGGCGTGGTGATAGGGATGTGCCATCGCCGCCCCCTCAAAGTTCGTGGGTGAAAAGTTCGGACGACGTGAACCGTTCGTTGAACTCGAGGTGAATGCAGCGGGCTGCAGCGTCGAAGCAGAACTCGCCCCAGGCGCCGTCGTTGTTTTCCCAGCCGCCATGGGTGTCGGAGAGGAAGTCGTAGGCGAGCTGCTCGACGACATCTTCCAGCGACAGCTGCCGCATCTCGACCTCGGGGTCGTCCCAGGTCAGCGCCGCGTATTCGATATTGGTCGCGGGGAAGTCGACGGCGGCCTCGCCAGACCACGCGCCGATGCTTTCGATCTGCCCGCTGTCACCGGCACCGTCGAAGGTCACGGTGACATGGGTGATGCCGGCGGCCATGAGACCATCGAAGAGGCGGTCCTTGTTGCCGGGGCGCAAGGCTTCGATCCGGGCCGCGCGCGCGGCATGCGCTGCGAAGATCTGCGCCATGTCGACGGTCGGGGGCGCCATGGGCGGCGTGAGGGTGGGTTCAGTCAGGGTCATCGGGTGTCTCCGGTAAGGGCAAGGGATCGGAGCGGGGCCGGGCGATCTCTCTCCCCCGGACAAGCTCCAAATCCCCCCTGCCCCTCTCTGTCTCTCGGGCGTCACGCTGCGACCTGCAGCGCCCGGGCGGAGAAGGCGCGCCAGAGCGGGTCGACCAGACGCGCATCTTGAAGATCGGCGCGGTGGCGAAGCCGCTGCGCCAGATCGGGCTCGCCCCAGGCCGCCACGCGGCCGGCCTGCGCGCGCAGCTGGCTTGCCTCGGTCACGACACCCCGCGCTTCAGTGGCGCTCATCACCGGGTGACACCACGCGACAGCGTGGTCGCTGGCTGCCCCGGCCAGCACGAGGCGCGCGTCGCGGTCGAGGATCGCAAGAAGCTGGGGCGCGGCATCCTGGGCGATGCCCTCGGCATGGTCGATTGCGCCCTGCATTGCCTCGGCCAGCGTTGCGAAGCGAGCGAGGACCAACGACGCGGCCCGGCCCGACATCAGATCAGCCGGTGCGCGGCGCGACAGGGTCAGGGTCAGGGCGAAGGGGTGACTGGGGTCAGCGTCGCTGGTCGGAAAACGCGGCGGGAAGCCCCGCGCATAGGCGGTCGGGTGGATGGGCAATGGCAGGTCGAACATGGGGGAGATCTCCGACGGCGCGGGAAGCCTCTCTCCCCGCCTCATCCGTCAAAGACCAAATCGCCGCCCTCTTCCTCGAAGGGGCGGCGGTGGCAGGTCGGAAAGACGCATCAGAGCTTGCCGAGGGCCCGCAGGCTCAACTCCGTCCCGGCACCGACGATGATGTGGTCGTGCAGCGTCAGGCCGAGATACCTGCACCCCTTGTGGATATCCTTGGTCATGCTGAGATCGGCCTCCGAGGGCGTCGGATCTCCCGATGGGTGGTTGTGGATCTTTTGTGCCCCGTTTTCTTATGTGCCACGCCGTCAAGATCGGTAGCCCTTTCAACGGCTTGTAGGCTAAAGTCGGACACATAAGGACGCACTTCGTGGAACATGGCCGCTCCTGCAATTTCCCAGAAGGATGCTTGTCATGTTAGAACGCCATTTCAGGTCGCTCAGGGTGATCGACCGTATCAGAGCCCAGTGGCTTGGGCCGCACATCGAGCGCTACGCTCAATCGCTTGATGAGTTGCATACCGGTACCGCCACTGTTCGGCAGCATATTCGGGCCCTCGGGCACTTCAACGAGTTCGTTGTTGGACGTGGCGTACAACGCCTTGATGAACTGCCCGATCACGTAGATGCGTTTGTCAGCCACTGGTTTGCTGAACACGGCAAGTGGTGCAAGAGCGCGCAGGATCGGGCGACAATCGTTTCTCAAAGCCGTTTGCCTGTGGAGCGAATGCTTTGCCTGGTCCTGCTGGGTTTCACACGTCCAAGCTGTCGTCCCCCCATGCCCTTCTGTGTCAGCGCGCCTGGCTTCTTTCCTTTCCTTCTCAACGAGAAGGGACTGCGCCAAGCCACGCTACACAAATACACCTACACCCTGCGCCCGTTCGAGTCATACTTGGCGCAGACGGGCATAACCCTGTCGGCGCTTA
>LNFM01007813.1_pt1 | contig 16504 bp, 13 predicted proteins | sample 596031 | NCBI WGS metagenome assembly LNFM01 (sample SAMN04254537, study PRJNA301005) | activated carbon metagenome | isolation source: dual media filters at the Ann Arbor, Michigan drinking water treatment plant | place: USA: Ann Arbor
ACCAGGAGCTGCAGCGCCATCGGCACGGCCAGCGCGCCGGTGAACGTCGGTCTCAGCCCCTCTTCGTGCTGCGCGAGCGCCTCGGGGATCGTGCAGCCGTCGACCACCGACCGCCCCGTGAGCAGCTCGTAGGCGCAGCACGCCAGACCATAGACGTCGGTGCGCGCGTCGAGCGGTCCGCCGGCGATCTGCTCGCGCGCCATGTACTGAGGCGTGCCGCAGATCGACCGCGGCGTCGCGCCGATCTCCACCGAGATGCCGAAGTCCACGAGCACGAGGTGCTCGCGACCGCCGCGCTCGACCACCACGAGGTTCTGCGGCTTCACGTCGCGATGGACCAAGCCGGCCGCGTGCGCCGCCGCGAGGCCCTTGCACGCCATGCGCAGCAGCGCGACCACGCGCGCGACGTCGAGGCGACCCGCGTCTTCGCGGCGCGCCTCGACGATCAGCTCGTCGAGCGACCGACCGCCGAGCAGCTCCATCGCGTACCAGACGCGCCCGTCCGCGAGCTCGCCGAAGTCGACGATCGACACCACGTGGGGCGACTCGAGGCGGGAGGTCGCGCGGGCCTCGTCGAGGAACATCTCGCGCGCGCCCGGGCTCAGCCGCTCGCTCCGCTGGACCTTGATGGCGACGGGTCGCCGCAGGTCGACGTGCTCGCCGCGATACACCACGCCGCAGCCGCCATCGTTGATGCGGTCGAGGATCCGCAGCCGCGAGCCGGGCAGCCGCATGCCGGGGAGCAAGGTGTGCGACGTGCCCGCGTCGCCGCCCTCGAGCACCTCGGCGCCCGTGCCCTCCTCGACGTGCTCCGCGTCCCCATCGCTGCGCTCGCGGGTCGCCGGCGGCTCAGGCCGCCAGAAGCGCGTGCCCGGCGTCGACGCAGCGGCGACGGGACGTGACGCGCTGGACGCCCACGACGGCTCGGACTCGATCGACGCACCCGACATGCCGGGCATGGTCTGCAAGGCGCGCGCCGGGCCGTGGCCCGCGTCGTGCAATGACGCCTCACATGCTGTCGGCCCTGCTCCTCGCCACCGTGGCCCTCGCCGCGCCCGCCGACGCGAAGGCGCCGAGCCGCGTCGAACGGGTGCTGGTGCGCGATGCAGTCGCGCCCGACGTCTCCCCGGCCGATCGCGCGCGGCTCGAGGCGCGCATGCTCGCCACCCTGTCGTCGCGCTCGATCGTGACGGCGAAGGGTGAGGCGCGCGCCGCCGCCCGTGCGTGCGAGACCCAGCTGTGTCGCAGCCGCACGGGCAGCGCCCATCGGATCAGCCACTGGATCCGCGCCGAGATCGATCGCGAGGACCGCGACTACCACCTCCGGATCTCGGCGGGTCGCATGGACGACGGCGTCACGCTCGTCGAGAGCCAGGCCGAGTGCCTCATCTGCGGTGTCGACGACGTCTCCAAGGTGCTCGATGAGCAGACGGCGAGCGTCGCCGCGGCGCTCGCCGAGGTCCCGCCCTCCCCGCCGCCGCCGATCCTGCTCCCCCTCGGGCCGCACGACACGACGCCGGCCTCGCGCACCCGTGCGATGCGATCGGCCGGCATCGGCCTGCTCGTCGCCGGCTCGGTCGCGGCGATCAGCGGCGCAGTGCTCATCGGCGTCGACGGCCACGAGATCCGCCGCCGCTGCGGCGCCGAGGATCGCGACGCCGACGGCGACTGCCGCAACGTCCGCTCGACCATGGGCGGTGGGATCGCCCTGATGACCAGCGGCGTCGTCGCGCTCGCCGGCGGCATCACGCTCGCGACCATCGCCAAGCGCCGCCGCGTCACGGTGCTGCAGGTCCGCCTCGGTCCCCGACGCATCGCGCTCGCGGGCCGGTTCTGACGCCATCGGCGTCCGAAGCCATGGGCCGAACCGAACCAATGCCGAAGGGCGGCGGTCTCGCGACCGTCGCCCCTCGTCGTGTCTCGATCCTGCGGACCGACTAGCGGCGACGGCTCGGACGATCGTCCTCGCCGCGCAGCTTCTTCGCCATGACGTCACCCAGCGTGGCGCCGGCCTGGCTCGCGTTCGCGAAGCCCTGCGCGTCGGCCAGCTCGTCCTGACGCTTGGCGCTCTTGATCGACAGGCCGATGCGGCGCTCCTGGGCGTCCATCTGGATCACCTCGGCGCGGCACACCTGGCCGGCCTCGAGGATCTGGCCCGGGTCTTCGATCCGCTCGTCGGTGATCTCGCTGATGTGGATGAGCCCCTCGATGCCGGGCTCCAGCTCGGCGAACGCACCGAACTCCGCGAGCTTGAGCACGCGGACCTCGATGATCTTGCCGATCGGATAGTCGTACGGGATGCGATCCCACGGATCCTGCTGCAGCTGCTTGATGCCGAGGCTGATCTTCGGCTTCTCGCCCGTGTTGTCGATGTTGAGCACCATCGCCTTGACCTGGTCGCCCTTCTTGAAGAGCTCGCTGGGGTGGCGAACGCGCTGCGTCCACGACAGATCGGTGATGTGCACGAGGCCGTCGATGCCCGGCTCGAGCTCCACGAACACGCCGAAGTCGGCGATGTTGCGGATCACACCCTCGACCACGGTGCCCGGCGGGTAGGTCTCGACGACCTTCTCGTACGGGTTCTCCTCGAGCTGCTTCATGCCGAGGCTGATGCGGTTCTGCGACACGTCGATGTCGAGAACGACGGCCTTGACCTCGTCGCCGATCTTGAGGAACTGCTTCGGGTTCTTGACCTGACGCGTCCACGACATCTCGGAGACGTGGACGAGGCCCTCGATGCCCTCTTCGAGCTCGATGAACGCGCCGTAGTCCTTGATGCTGACGACCTTGCCCTGCACGACGGTGCCCGGGATGTACTTGTCCTCGGCGTTGATCCACGGGTCGGGCGTGATCTGCTTGAGGCCCAAGCTGACGCGCTCGCTGTCCGTGTTGAACTTGAGGACCTTGACCTGGACCTTGTCACCGACCTGGAAGAGCTCGGACGGGTGGTTGACCCGGCCCCAGCTCATGTCGGTGATGTGCAGCAGGCCGTCGATGCCGCCGAGGTCGATGAACGCACCGTAGTCGGTGAGGTTCTTGACCACGCCCTCGACGATCTGGCCCTCCTGCAGGCGATTGAGCGTCTCTTCCTTCAACTCGGCGCGCTCTGCTTCCAGCAGCACGCGACGGCTCAGCACGATGTTGCCGCGCTTCTTGTTGAACTTTATAATTTTGAATTGGTACTCCTGGCCGATGAAGGCATCGAGGTTCCGGACCGGGCGCAGGTCGACCTGCGAGCCGGGCAAGAACGCCTTCACTCCGCCCTGGAGCATCACCGAGAGGCCGCCCTTGACGCGGGCCTGGATCGAGCCGCCGACGAGTCCGTCCATGTCGACGGCCTTGCTGATCTCGTCCCAGACCTTGCGCTTGCGCGCCTTCTCCTTGGAGAGAACGACCAGGCCGTTCTGATCCTCGGCGGTCTCGAGCAGGACCTCGACCTCGTCGCCGACCTTGACGCGCGGCGGCGCGTCCTCGGCGTCGTCCTCTTCGCGGAACTCGCGGAGAGGAATCTGGCCCTCGGCCTTGAGGCCGACATCGACCACCGCGAAGTCGCCGATGATGTCGACGACCACACCCTTGACGATCGTACCCTCTTTGATCTCGCCGCCGGCCTCCGTGTGGGCCGCAAACATGTCGGCGAAATTCTCTTCGAACTGAAACTGCTCTGTCATGTTGCTCGTGCTCGGAGTGGATTTCGCGGGGTGCTGCACGGGGCCACGCTCCGAGTGGGCGGGTCCGCGTCGACTCCTCCGGGGATGCACCGCGTTTCGGGGGCGCACACACGGCGAGGCGAGGCCGCGAGGAGCGGGACGGTAGGGTGTTTGTCCGCGCGGGTCAACCGACGCCAGGGGCGAGCAGTCAGGCCCTGGGAGGGCGTCCGCGGGCGATGACGGCCGGCCGTGGGGGCCGGTCCGCCCCGCCCGGATGGCTCGCCTAGGAGGGGCCCGTCGAGGGGTCCGGCGGCGTCGGTCAGACCTGCGGACCGGCGCCGATGTGGGCGAGGATCCGCGCGACCACCTCGTCGAGCGACAGGCCCGACGTGTCGACCTCGATCGCGTCGTCGGCCCGGCGCAGCGGCGCCGCGGCGCGCGAGCTGTCCCGATCGTCGCGCTCGGCGACGTCGCGCTCGACCGCATCGAGGCTCGGCGGCTCGGCGTCCGCGACGGCGAGCTCGGCCCGGCGACGCTCGGCCCGCGTGCGCAGGTCGGCGGTGACGAAGAACTTGAACGGCGCGTCGGGGAACACCACCGTGCCCATGTCGCGCCCCTCGGCGACGCACCCCGCCCCGGCCGCGGCGCGCTGGATCCCGAGCAGCGCCGCGCGGACGCCCGGCACCGCCGAGACCTTCGACGCGCCCTGCGATATCTCGGGCGTGCGGATCGCGGCCGTGACGTCCTCGCCGGCGAAGCGCACGGTCTGCGCCCGCGCGGCCGAGTCGAGCTCGCCGAACGCGATGGGGAAGGCCTCGCACAGCTGCACGAGCGCGGGCTCGTCGTCCCACGCGATGTCGCGGCGCTGGGCGACGAGCGCCAGCGTGCGGTAGATCGCGCCGGTGTCGAGCAACGGCACGCCGAGCGCCGCCGCCACCCGGCGCGCGACCGAGGTCTTGCCGGCCCCGGCGGGGCCGTCGATCACGACGAGCAGCGGGCCGGCGCGGTGGGACATCCGCGGCGCACCATGCCAAAGGCGGGCCCGCTCGACAAGCGACGGTGGCGGGCGGACCCCGCGCGCCCCATCGGCAGGCACGCGTGGGTTGGTTCGGCTTGTCGCGACGGCGCGTTGTCGCTTAGCGTCGGGCAGATGCAGGACGACGACACCACCACCATGGCGCGGTGGACGACCGCCGTGCTCCTCGTGATGTCCACGGGGCTCGGCTCCACGGGCTGCGTGTTGGTGATGCCGCAGGAGCGGCAGTACCTCAGCATGCCCGAGATGACGCCGGCCACCGACACGCTCGAGGACATGTTCCACGCCCACATCGAAGCCGCCCGACGCGCGGCGACCAATGGGCATGGCGGCGGTGGTGGCGGTTGCGGCTGCGGCTGAACCCGGATGGCCCGACGCTCGAGTCTTGATCGTCGCTGCATGCGCGCCGGGATCGGTGCGCCGCCGTCGGCGTGGTTCGACCCGCTGCGGGCGTTCGCCCTGGTGTGCCTCGCGGTGGGCCTCGTGTGGCTCGCGGCCCCGCGCCCGGCCATCGCCGAGAACCGCGCGACGATCCGCGGGAACTACTATCGCGAGGCCTCGACGCGGGTCGTCCAACCGATGGCGCACATCACCGTCGACGCCCCCGATGAGCGGCTCACGCTCGGCGCGACGTACCTGCTCGACGCGATCAGCTCGGCCTCGATCGCCTCGGGCACGCAGGCCGCGACCGGCGGCGACAACGTTTTCCACGAGCTCCGCCACGAGGTCACCGGCACCGCGGGCTCGCGCCTGGGCGAGTGGAACCTCGGCGGGTTCTTCCGCTACTCGACCGAGACCGACTACCTCTCGCGCGCCGGCGGCCTCTCGCTCGCGCGTGACCTGCTGCAGCGGAACATCAACGTGTCGCTGTCGTACTCGTTCGCCGGCGATCGCTGGTACCGAATCCAGAACAACACCGGCGCCAAGCGACCGTGGTGCGGCGGCGACGTGAGCATCGACGAGTGCCGCACGGGGTCCCACGGCGCGAACTCCAACTTCCTGCAGGTCCACAACGTCGCGGCCGGCTACACGCACACCCTGCATCGGACCGTGCTCGCGCTGCTCAACGTCAGCTACTCGCACCTGCGCGGGCCCCTCGACAATCCGTACCGCGAGGGTTTCCTCGGCGGGATCGAGGAGACCCACCCCCACGTTCGCGATCGTGGGGTGATCACGCCGAGCGTGCGGTGGATGATCCCGAAGTGGCGGACGACCTTCGAGCCGTTCTACTCGTTCTATGTCGACAGCTGGGGGCAACGCGGGCACACGCCGGAGATCCGCGTGCACTTCCGGCCCGTGCGCCACATCCGCCTGCGCGCGCGGTACAGCTACTACAAGCAGACCGCCGCGTTCTTCTACCGGGCCGACGGACAGTACGTCGACGGCGACGGCAAGTGCTCCCGTGCTGCGGTCTTCAACTGCGCGACGGCCGACGTGAAGGCCATGCCGTGGGACGCCCACACGCCCGGCATCCAGCTGACCTGGGATTTCGACGGCGTCGCGGCCCGGTACCGCGCCCTGCGCTGGCTCGAGGGCGGGTTCATCGAGCTGACGTACAATCACCTCTTCCAGGACAACCGCTTTGGCAACGCACGCATCGGCTCGATTGCGCTGTCGTTCACCTACTAGCGGGGTGACGCGGCGCGCTCGCCTGGGCATGTCGCTCGCGACGTTCGTGCTGGGGTGCGGTGCCGCCGAGCGCGTGGGTTCTGGCCCGCGCATCGACGGGCTCCCGATCGAGCCCGCGGTCGTCGAGCAGGTCGCGGCACGCGACGGCCTCGACCCCGCGACTGCGCGCCTGCGCGTCATCGAGACGCTCCGCCTCGCCGCCGCAGCGCGGGCCGAGCGGGGCGACGAGCCCGAGCTCGCCGAGGCCCGCCGCGGCCACCTGCGCCGCACCGCGTTGGCGCGGGTCGTCCTGCACGACGACTTCGAGGCGAGCCACGGCATCGACGATCTGCCCGCGGACGATCCGATGCTGGTGCGCGCCCGCACCGAGCCGCGGTTCGTGCACCCGGCGCTGCACCACGTCTGTCAGATCATCGCCGCGCCGCCCGGCAAACTGGACGACGACGCCCTCGCGGCGAAGACCGCCGAACCGCAGTGGCGCGCCCGCGCCCTCGCGCGGATGGAGGCGCTGCGCCGCCACATCGAGGCGACGGTCCCGCTGGGCGACGCCGAGGCCTGCGCGCTCATGCTCCGCAACACCGAGCTCGAGCGAGATCCGAGCGACGACACCCTCGTGCTGCGCGGCGAAGGGGCCGGCGGGTTCGACCTCGACGCGTGCGCCGAGGCGCCCGGGCCCGACGGCCGCTGTGACTCGCCGCGCTTCGCCCCCGAGTGGGTCGACGCGGTGCGCGAGGGGCCGGTGCCCGGCCTGCGCGGCCCGTTCCCCACGCGCTTCGGCGTGCACCTCGCCTTGGTGCGCGAGGTGCTGCCGGCGAGCCGGCCGGAGGACCCTGGCTTCGAAGCCGAGCTGCGCGCGCGCATCCACCCGATGTGGACCGCCGCGGCCCTCGGGCAGTGGCTCGTGTCCCTGCGCACCCGGCACGCCGCGCTGGTCGCCGTCGGGGGCGAGTGACGACGCCGGGCGGGTTCGGGACCGAGTTCGGTCGCGAGCTCGCCGAGCTGGTCGGCGCGGTCGCCGGGGCCCGCGGCGCCGTGCTCCTCGATCGCGAGGGCCACGCCATCGACTTCGCCCACGACGGCGAGGCCATCACCGATCTCGACCTCCAGATCGCGGGCGCGCAGGTCTCGATCGAGCTGCTCGAGACCACCGCGTTCGCCGATCGACGCGGCATGGGCACCCCGCAGCTCCTCGTCGAGGGCCGCACCGGCTGCATCATGGCCGCCGTCGTCGAGCCCACCGACGTGGTCCTGCTCGTGCTCGTGCTGTGGCGGCACGCCAACCTGGGCCTCGCATGGCGTCGCTTCGACCACGCGCAGGGCCGGCTCGCGGCCCTGCTCCGCGCGTGACGATCGCGTCGAGCGTTTCCACACCGGGGTCGCGCTTGACCCCTGGGCGCGCTTGCATAGACTCGGGCGGCCAATGGCAACGCACATCACCGACGAGTGCATCAACTGCGGCGCCTGCGAGCCCGAGTGCCCCAACGAGGCAATCTCGGAGGGCGACGACAAGTACGTGATCGACCCCAACCTCTGCACCGAGTGCGTCGGGTTCCACGACTACGAGGCGTGCCAGGCGGTGTGCCCGGTCGAGTGCTGCCTCCCCGACCCGAACCGCCGCGAGAGCGAGGACGACCTGTACGTCCGCGCCAAGCAGATCCATCCCGAGAAGGCGTGGCCGGCGATCGCCGACCTGCCGGCGGATCAGTCGCGCTTCCGCAAGGCCTGATCGTCGGGGTGCCCGCCGACGCGGGCGACGTCCGTGCGATGGGTGCGGTAGAGTTCGACGATGGCGCTGCCCGAAGCGCGCGCGGTGCCCCCGGCGAGCAGTCCCAGGGTCCCTTGGCTGCGAATCGCCGCCTCGTGTGTGCTGGGCATCGCGCTGGTCGCGGCGCTGTGGCCGTTGATGGCGGCGGTGCCGGCCGATCCGTGGATCGGGCCCGGCGCGCTGCTGCTCTACGGCGCGACGCTCGTGCCGTATCACCTCATCCGCGCCGGCCGCTGGTGGTTCCTGCTCCGGCAGCTCGGCGCGGTCGGTGCCCGCGAGGCGATCGCGATCGGCCTCGTCGGCTACATGTGGATCGCCCTGCTGCCGCTGCGGCTCGGTGAGCTCGCGCGACCGGTGCTCGTCGCCCACCGCCACCGCATCGCGGTGGGCCGCACGCTCGCAGTCGTCGCGGTCGAGCGCGTCACCGACGGCCTCGTCGTCGTCGGCATGTTCGCGCTGACCCACGACCGCGGCGGCGACGACGAGCTCGGCGGCGCGGTGCGCCTGGGCGCGACCCTGACCGCGGGCTTCTTCGCCGCAGTGCTCCTGGGGCTCGTCGTGCTCGCCCGCTGGCCGCGGGTGTGGTCGACGCTCGCGCGGTGGTTCGGGCGCGGGCCGCTGACACGCCTGGTGGCCGCCGCCGATCGCCTGGTCGTGCAGCTGCGCGAGGGGCTGGTCGAGGTCGCCGCGCGCCGGGCGTGGCCTGGCTTCCTCGTGGGCACCCTCGCCTACTGGGCGTGGAACGTCGTCGGGACCTGGCAGCTCGCGATCGGCTGCGGCCTGCCGATCGACCTCGCCGACGCGGTGCTCGTGACCGCCGTGATGAACCTGGCGATGACGATCCCCGGCGGGCCGGCCCAGCTCGGCGTGTTCCAGGGCGGCGTGGTGGCGGGCGTGATCCTCGTGGCGGGCAAGGACGCGCTGCACGGCCCCGGCGCCGTGTTCGGCTTCTGGTTGTACGCGTGTCAGCTCGCCAGCATCGCGCTCGCCGGGCTCGCCGCCGCGCGCGTGCTCGACGTGCGCTGGGACGTCGCGCTCGGCGGCCTGCGTCGGGGTCCACCCGGCCGCGCGCACGGGGACGCGGCGTGAGCGCCCCGCGGCTGCGGTGGTCGACGATCGTGGCGCGCCTCGCCCTCGGGCTCGCGCTCGTCGGCGCGGTGCTCTGGGTGCTGCTGCACGGCGGCGAGCGACCGGGGTTCACGTTCGTGCCCTGGGCCGCCGGCGTCTGCCTCCTCGGCAGCGCGGCCGCCAACGCAGTGACCGCGCGACGGTGGCAGTTGCTGTCCGAATCGCTGACGGCGACGCGGCTGCCGTACGGCGTGTACTTCCACCACCTCGCGACCACGCGCGTGCTCGGCCAGTTCCTGCCTTCGCTCGTGGTCGATCTCATCGGTCGCAGCGCGGGCCTCCGCTCGGCGGGCAGCGCCGACAGCGTCGGTCGCCTCGTCGTGCCGTTGGTGCTCGAGCGCGTCCTCGATCTCGTGCTGCCGGTGGTGCTCCTCGGTTGGGCGATCGCGGTGCAGCAGGGAGCGCTCGTCGACGGCGCCGCGTGGGCGAGCCTGGTCGGGGTCCTGCTCGGCTTCGGGGTCCTCGCGGTGCCGCTGCTCGGGCCGCTCGCACGCGCGGCGCTGTGGGGTCGCGGCTGGCTGCGCGCACGCCTGCGCCGCGAAACCGAGACCGCCCTCGTGCCGCCGGTCCCCCGCGCCCTCGCGGCCCGCGTCAGCGCGCTGTCCCTCGGCCGCTGGGTCACCGCGATGCTCCAGTACTGGGCGGCCGGGACGGCGCTCGGCGCCGGGTTGTCGCCGCTGGTGGTGAACGCCGCCGCGCCGACCGGTCAGCTCGCCGCGCTGGTCGGCGTCACGCCGGGCGCCCTCGGACTGCAGGAGGGCGGCTGGGCCGGCGCGCTGACCCTGCTCGGCGCAGGCGCCGGCGACATCGCGGTGTTCATCCTGGCGATGCGCGGCGCGATGATCGTGAACTTCGCGATCCTCTCGGCGCTGAGCTGGCGCTGGCGCAGCGCCACACGGTGACCCGCATCAGCTCGGCCGCGACCGCGGGTCGCCGGCGAGGTAGCGATCGACCACGCTGTGCCCGAGGTACACCAGCGGCAGGGTCGCGATCGCGATGAGGAACTTGTACGCGTAGTTCGTGATCGACAGCTCGATCACCGCCGCCGCCGAGATCTTGCCCGGGAGGCCGAAGGCGATCGCGTTGATCACGAACGTGTCGATGAGCTGCGAGATGACCGTCGAGCCCACCGCGCGCGCCCACAGCAGCCGGCCCGAGGTCCGCGCGCGCAGCTGGGTGAACACGATGACGTCGACGAGCTGGCTGGTCGCGAATGCGACGATCGAGCCGACGATGATCCACATCGACTGCCCGAGCACGCGCACGAAGGAGTCCTGGTCGACCGGCGAGATGTCGGCGACCGGCACGGCGATGCACGCGTAGATCACCGCGAACGCGTAGGCGATGAGCCCGATCGTGAGCAGCGTCAGGCGGCGCACCGCCTTGGGCCCGAAGTACTCGTTGACCAGATCGGTCGTGACGAACACCACCGGCCACGGCACGACGCCCACGCTCATGATCCAGTCGTTGACCCGGACCAGCTTGCCGCCGAGGATCTCGCCGAGCAGCGCGTGGGTGATGAAGACGCCCGCGAGCACGAGGAACACCCCGTCGCGCCGCGTGGGCGCCCAGACCGGACCGATGGTGTGCATCTCGGTCACGGTCTCGGCTCGGGTCCTCAGTTGTAGGCCAGCTCGACGGCGCGGCGGATGTTGACGGAGACCAGCTTGGACACGCCGCGCTGTTCCATGGTCACGCCGTAGAGGCGATCGCCGGTCTCCATCGTCACCTTGTTGTGGGTGATGATGACGAACTGGGTGGTCGCCGCGAGCTCGCGGACGAGGTGACAGAACCGGCCGACGTTCACCTCGTCGAGCGGCGCGTCGACCTCGTCGAGGAGGCAGAACGGGCTCGGCTTGATGAGGAAGATCGCGAAGATCAGGCTGACGGCCGTGAGCGCCTTCTCGCCGCCCGACAGCAGGTCGAGGCTGCGCAGCGACTTGCCCGGGGGCATCGCCGCGATCTCGACGCCCGTGTCGAGCATGTCGTCGGGGTTGGTGAGCTTGAGTTCGGCGCGACCACCCGCGAACAGGCGCGGGAAGATCTGCTGGAACTTCTCGTTCACGGCGTTGAACGTGTCGCGGAACATCTGCCGCGTCGTCTTGTCGATGCGGTCGATCGCCTCCTGGAGCTGACCGACCGCGTTCTCGAGGTCCGCGCGCTGGCGCGTGAGGTACTCGAAGCGGACCGAGACCTCCTCGAACTCCTCGATCGCGGTGAGGTTGACCTCACCCATGCGCGAGATGACGCGCTTCAACTCGAGGGCCCGCTCGCGCTCGGCCGCGCCGAACAACGGACGATCGTGGAAGTCGACGAGGACCTCGCGGAGGTCGACGTCGAGCCGCTCGCGGACGTCCTGGTCGAGGTGGCCGCGCTCCAAGGCGTTCTCGCGCAGGCCGAGCTCGACCTCCTGGAGGCGCTCGCGGTGCTCGTCGAACTCCACGCGGAGGTTCTTGACCGATGCCTCGAGTTCGTCCAGTTCGAGGCGGACCGCGTCGTGGCGCTCGCGGGTGACGTGGACATCCGCCGTGGCCGCGCGGCTCTCCTCGACGAGGACCTCGCGCGCCGCGGCGGACTCGGCGAGGGCGAGGGCGAGCTCGGCCGCGCGGGCATCGGCGGCCTCGGCCGCGTACTGCAGGCGCTCGAGCCGGGCGCGCTCGCCCTGCTCCTGGCGGATGAGCCGCTCGACCGCGCTGCCGAGGGCGTCGCTGCGCTGCTGCCAGCGCGCGAGCTCGACGCGGGCCTCGGTGAGGTCGTGGCCGAGGGCGTCGCGCTCGCGCGTCAGCGACTCGACGCGCTCGGCCCCACCCTCGAGGTCGCGCTCGAGCTCGGCGATGCGCGCCTGCAAGGTGACCGTCGACTGCTCGAGGGTCGCGAGCTCGTGGGCCTGTCGCGCCGCGTCGGCCTCGGCCGCGGCGAGCTCCGCCTGCGCGGCGGTGCGGGTCTCGAGCAGGCGGGCGAGCTCGCCGGCCGCGGAGGCGCACTGGGCTTCGTCGGCGGCGACCGACGTCTGCACCGCGAGCAGATCGGCCTCGTTGCGCTCGCGCCGGGTCTCGAGCTCGGCCAGGGCGCCCGCGAGGGCGAGGTGGCGGGCGCGCGTGTGGCCGAAGGCCTCGTCGAGGGACGCGACGATCTCCTGGAGCTCGCGGATCTCCCGCTTCTGCTGCAGCAGCGCGGCATTGAGCGCCGTGGGCGAGCCACCGGTGACGACGCCGCTCGGATCGAGCCGGTCGCCGTCGAGCGTGACCATCGGCACCTCGACCGCCCGCGACGCCCACAGCTCGAGCGCGCGCGGCAGCCCGTCGACGACGATCGTATCGCCGATCAACACCTGCGGCACGGCGCCGAGATCGGAGTCCCAGCGCACGAGATCGACGAGGCGGCCGAGGACGCCCTCCATCGGCGCGGTCGGGGCCGCGGGGGCGCCCGCGTCGACCGGCGCGTCCGCGTCGACCGGCGCGCTCGCGTCGACCCACGCGATCGAGCCCCCGTGGGTGGGCACCGCGGACGGATCGCTCCACCCCAGCAGGCTGCCGCTGGGCGGCGCGGCGGGGACCTGCGGACCGCGGGCCGAGCGGGGTACGAAGGCGAGCCGCCCCTCCTGCGCCCGCTTGAGCACTTCGACGCCGCGCGCGGCGTCGGCCGGGTCGTCGATCATGATGCCCTCGAGGCGATCGCCGAGCACCGCCGACAGGGCCGCCTCGAGGTGCTGCGGCACGTCGAGGTGGTCGGCGACGATGCCGAGCGAGCGGGCCTGGGGCCCGGAGCCCGACGCGGTCTCGAGCCCGCCCGCGCTGGCGCCCGCGCGCAGCGACTCGGCGTGCTCCATCACCACCTGCACGCCGCTGGCGCAGCTGCGGTAGCGCGACTGGATCTCCTCGAGCGACTGCAGGCGGCTGCGCGCGCGGTGGAGCTCGGCGCGACCGGTGTCGAGCTCGACCTCCACGCCGACGATGTGCTCGCGCAGCTGCGTGCGACCGACCTCGATCTCGCCCCGGGTGGCCCGGAGCTCGGCGAGGCGCTCGCGCCCGGCCGCGGCCCGCTCCGCGAGCTCGGACTGCAGCGCCTCGGTCTGCTGCTCGGCCTGCTCGGCGGTGGCCATGCGCTCGGCGAGCGCGGCCTTGCGGACCTGCGAGGCGGCGAGGGACTCGGCGACCGCGATCGCCCGCGCGTCGGCGGCCGTCCGCGCGTTGCGGCGCTCCGCGACCTCGCGGCCCGCCGCGTCACGGCGCGACGTCTCGGTCCACAGCTGGCCCTCGACCTGGGTGAGCGCGGCCTGCAGACGCGCGACCGCCCCGCCGCCCTCGGCGTCGTCGCCCAGCGCCGAGCGCTCGGCCTCGAGCTCCCCGAGCTCGGCGACGTACTGCGCCATCGCCCGCTCGGCGCCCTCGGCCTCGGCGCGGGCCTGGGCCCCCGTCGTCAGCTGGCTCTCGCGCTCGCGGCGACGGTAGTCGTCCTCGGCCTCGCGCAGGCGGATGCGGTTGTCGACGTCGAACACGTGCTGCTGGTGGCCGACGAGCTCGTGCTCGACCTCGGTGATCGCCACGCGCAACCCGGAGATCTGCGCGTCGCGGGCTGAGAGCGACGCGCGGACGTCGTCGATCTGCTGGCCGAGGTGGCCGCGGCGCTGCTCGAGGACGCCGCGGGTGGCGTGCAGCTCGAGCAGGCGCTGAGCGCTCTGCCACAGCTCGAGATCGCGGAGCTCCTGGCGGTACTTCTTGTACCGCTCGGCCTTCTGCGCCTGGCGTCGCAGCGTCCCGAGCCGATCGTCGAGCTCCGCGACCACGTCGCGCACGCGCAGGAGGTTCTGCCGCGTCGCCTCGATCTTGCGGCTCGCGGCGGCCTTCTGGGCCTTGAACCGGGTGATGCCCGCGGCCTCGTCGATGATGGAGCGGCGCTCCTCGGGCTTGCTGCCGACGATCTTGCCGACCTGGCCCTGCTCGATGATGGAGTAGCCCTTGGTGCCGACGCCGGTGCCCGCGAGCAGATCGGTGATGTCCCGCAGGCGCGCCGGGACCTTGTTGATCATGTACTCGCTGGTGCCGTCGGCGAACAGGCGACGGGTCAGGGCGATCTCCGGCATGTCGCCGTACGGCGGTGGGGCCGAGCCGTCGTTCGCGAACGTCAGCGTCACCTCGGCCATGCCCGCCGGCCCCCGCGAGCTGCAGCCGGCGAAGATGACGTCGGCCATGCCCGCCCCGCGCAGGTGCTTGGCGCTCTGCTCCCCCATGCACCACCGGATCGCGTCGACGATGTTCGACTTCCCGCAGCCGTTGGGGCCGATCACGCACGTCACGTGGTCGTCGACGACCACGACCTGGCGATCGGCGAACGACTTGAACCCCAGGACTTCGATCTTCTTGAGTCGCATGCAACGAGCGGCTCGCGCGAAGGCGGAGCGTGTGCTGCGATAGCACCTGTGCGCGCGTGCGGAAAGCCCCCCGTGGCGAAGGAGCGCCGCGCGATCTCCCGACGATCTCGCGGTGATCTCTTCCCGATCAGGTCCTCATCGGGGTCGTCCTCCGGGGAGAGATCGCAGGTTTCGTCGAGATCCGCCCCGCGATCGGCCCGCGATGGCCCGCGACGGAAGAGATCCGCGGACGCCCCCCTGGCGGGCCGGTCAGCGCCGACCTCGACCGCCGCGCGCGGGGATCGCCTCCCTGCACGCGGCGAGATCTCCCGCAGCGGATCTCGATCGGGCCTTGCCGCTTGCAGTCGCGCTCCGCACTGGCGAAGCTCCGGTGCCCTTCCGTGCCGGTCGAACTCGTCATCCTCCTCGTCGCGGTCGCGCTCGTCGTCGGCATCGTCGTGTGGCGGGTCCGGGCCCGACCCGCCGAGCTGCCGGGACGCGACGCGTCGGCCCTGGGCCCGAGCGCCTCGCCGACCGAGTCGGCGGCGGTCGCGACGCCGCGCGCGAAGCCGAGCGAGGTCGAGGCGCCGCCGCCGAGCCGCGCGACGCCCGAGCGCGACGCGGTCCCGCAGCCCGCCGCGCGCCCGTCGACGCGCGTCGAGGCCGAGCGGCACCAGGCCCGCGAAGACGATCGCGAGCGCATCCGTCGTGGCCTCGAGAAGACGCGCGGCGGCTTCGTGGCGAAGCTCGCGCGGATCTTCCGCGGCAAGCCCAAGGTCGACGCCGCGCTCCGCGACGACATCGAAGAGGTGCTCTTCACCGCCGACATCGGCACCGCGGCCGCGACGGCGCTCATGCAGCGCCTCGGCGACGTCCTCGATCGTCAGCAGGTCAGCGACGCCGACGCCGTATGGGCGGTGCTCGAGCAGGCCGCGCTCGACGTCGTGAAGCTGCCCGCGCCGCCGACCGACTTCGCGCCGCCGATCCGGCCCTACGTGCTGTTGATGATCGGCGTGAACGGGGTCGGCAAGACCACGACGCTGGGCAAGCTCGCCGCCCAGCACGTCCGCGCCGGTCGCCGCGTGCTGCTCGTCGCCGGCGACACGTTCCGCGCCGGCGCCACCGAGCAGCTCGAGGTCTGGGCGCAGCGCGTCGGCTGCGACATCCACGTCGGCGACGAGAAGGCAGATCCGTCGTCGGTCGTGTACGAGGGCATCGCCCGTGGACGTCGCGAGGGCCACGACGTCGTGCTGTGCGACACCGCCGGGCGACTGCACACGCGCAAGGAGCTGATGGACGAGCTCGGCAAGGTGCGCCGCGCGGCCGCCAAGGCGATCGCCCACGATCGCCCGCAGGACGAGCGCGACGCGATCACCGGCCCGCACGACACGTACCTCGTGCTCGACGCGACGATCGGCCAGAACGCGCTCGCGCAGGCCAAGCTGTTCAAGGAGACGACCGACTTCACGGGCCTGGTCATCACCAAGCTCGACGGCACGGCCAAGGGCGGCGTGGTGCTCGGCGTCTGCGAGGAGCTGCGCGTGCCCATCCGCTATGTCGGCGTCGGCGAGGGCATCGACGACCTGCGCACCTTCGACGCCGAGGACTTCGTCGCCGCGCTGTTCTCCGACCGCGACCGCGGCGTCGACGGCTCTGCGGCGCCCCCGACCCCAGCGAGCGGGGCGACCGGGTGACCTCGCGTGATCTGCACAGCGCCGCGCCCGTGCGTCGGGCCACGTCCGCGACGACCGAGCCGCGCATCGCACGTGGGCCCGTGCGCGCAGGGACTGAACCGAGGCGCAGCGTCGGGAACCGCCGACGCCGTCGGACGTGCGACGCGAGGGGACCTCGCGTCCCCGTGCACGCCGTTTCACTGCGGCGCGCACGGGGAGCGAGACGATGCACGACGACGGGGCGAATTGCCGCGCAGATGCGGCCTCGAACCC
>LNFM01023526.1_pt1 | contig 16501 bp, 17 predicted proteins | sample 596031 | NCBI WGS metagenome assembly LNFM01 (sample SAMN04254537, study PRJNA301005) | activated carbon metagenome | isolation source: dual media filters at the Ann Arbor, Michigan drinking water treatment plant | place: USA: Ann Arbor
ACGACGAGTTCGGCACCACCATCGTGCTGATCGAGCACGACATGGGCGTGGTGATGGACATCTCCGACCGCGTGGTGGTGCTCGACTACGGCAAAAAGATCGGCGACGGCACGCCCGAAGAGGTGCGCAACAACGAAGAAGTCATCAGTGCCTACCTTGGCACGAGTCATTGATCGAGAACCACCATGGCATTCTTTCTTGAAGCTCTTCTCGGCGGCCTGATGGCCGGCATGCTCTATTCATTGGTGGCGCTGGGCTTCGTGCTCATCTACAAGGCCTCCGGCGTCTTCAACTTCGCGCAGGGCGCCATGGTGCTGTTCGCGGCGCTGGCCATGGCGCGCTTCTCGGGCTGGGTGCCGGGCTGGCTGGGCATCGAGGACAAGTTCCTGGGCAACCTGATCGCCTTCCTCATGGCCGGCGCGCTCATGTTCGTGCTGGCCTGGCTCATTGAGCGCCTGGTGCTGCGCCACCTGGTCAACCAGGAAGGTGTCACGCTGCTCATGGCCACGCTGGGCATCACCTACTTCCTCGACGGCCTGGGCCAGACCATCTTCGGCTCGGACATCTACCAGATCGACGTGGGCATGCCCAAGGAGAAGACGTCTATGCCGCCTGTGTGGCCGCCTTGCTGGTGATGGTGCTCTCGCTGTTCTTCCAGAAAACCTCCACCGGGCGGGCGCTGCGCGCGGTGGCCGATGACCACCAGGCCGCGCAATCGATCGGCATTCCGCTCAACCGCATCTGGGTCATCGTCTGGTTCGTTGCCGGCATCACCGCACTGGTGGCCGGGATCATCTGGGGCTCCAAGCTGGGTGTGCAGTTCTCGCTGACCACCGTGGCCCTGCGCGCCCTGCCCGTGATCATCCTCGGCGGCCTCACCTCGGTGCCCGGCGCCATCATCGGCGGGCTGATCATCGGCGTGGGCGAGAAGCTCTCCGAGGTCTACCTCGGCCCCTACGTGGGCGGGGGCATCGAGATCTGGTTTGCGTATGTGCTCGCGCTGGTGTTCCTGCTGTTCAGGCCGCAAGGGCTGTTCGGCGAGAAGATCATCGATCGCGTCTGAGTCCGAATACCTTGTGGGTCAGATCACGATTTGCGCAGCCAATGTGCTCTGACCCCAACTGATTGAAAACACCATGCGCCGACCAGCAGATCTTCCCGATCGCACAGGACCGCTGGGTCATCCTCGCCTTCATCGCGTTTGCCTTCATCGGCGTGCCGCTGCTGGTCGATGAGTACATGTTCCGCGCCATCCTCATCCCCTTCCTGATCCTGGCGCTGGCCGCGCTCGGCGTGAACATCCTGGTGGGCTATTGCGGGCAGATCAGCCTGGGCTCGGGCGCCTTCATGGCCGTGGGTGCGTACATGGCGTACAACACGTACGTGCGCATCGAGGGCACGCCGCTGATCATCGCCCTGCTCTCGGGCGGTTTCTTCGCCACGCTGGTGGGCATCTTCTTCGGCATTCCCAGCCTGCGTGTGAAAGGCCTGTACCTCGCGGTGGCCACGCTGGCCGCGCAATTCTTCTGCGACTGGGCGTTCCTGCGCATCGGCTGGTTCACCAACAACACCGCCTCGGGCTCGGTCTCGGTCTCCAACCTCAACGTGCTGGGCTGGACCATCAACACCCCGATGGAGAAATACCTCTTCTGCCTGGGCTTTCTGGTGGTGTTCGCACTGCTGGCCAAGAACCTCGTGCGCTCGGCCATCGGGCGCGAGTGGATGGCCATCCGCGACATGGATGTGGCCGCCGCGGTGATCGGCATCCGTCCCATGTACGCCAAGCTCAGCGCGTTTGCCGTGAGCAGCTTCATCATCGGCGTGGCCGGGGGCCTGTGGGGCTTTGTGCACCTGGGCTCCTGGGAGCCAGCGGCCTTCTCCATCGACCGCAGCTTCCAGCTGCTCTTCATGGTGATCATCGGCGGCATGGGCTCGATCACCCATCTTCCTCAACCAGTTCCTGCCCGCGGTGGGCGCACTCTTCGGCGTGGAGATTTCCACCGCCACCGTGTCCCACACCGAGTTCATGGTTTTCGGCGCGCTCATCGTCTGGTTCCTGATCGTGGAGCCCCACGGTCTGGCCAAGCTCTGGAGCATCGCCAAACAGAAGTTGCGGCTCTGGCCCTTTCCGCACTGAGGCCGCAGCGGCGCAAGCCGTCCGGCATCCAAGGGTCATCGTGAGTGTTGATTTGATCTGTGTTTGATTCTTATTAGGAGACAACGAAATGAAGCTGCGAAATCTGGTTCTGTCCGTGTCGATCGCCTGCGCCGGCTTGTCTGCCGCACTGGTGGCGCCGAGTGCCATGGCGCAAGCCAAGGAACAGTTCTTCCCGGTGCTGGTGTACCGCACCGGCGCCTACGCGCCCAACGGTGTGCCGTTCGCCAACGGCTACGTGGACTACCTCAAACTGGTCAACGAGCGCGGTGGCATCAACGGCGTGAAGGTGTCGTTTGAGGAATGCGAGACCGGCTACGCCACCGACCGTGGCGTGGAGTGCTACGAGCGCCTCAAAGGCAAGAACGGTGGCGCCACGGTGTTCCAGCCGCTGTCCACCGGCATCACCTTCGCGCTGACCGAAAAGGCCCCGGGCGACAAGATCCCGCTGATCACCGTTCAAGTGGAACTTCCCGCTCTCGGGCACCTACTGGGTGGCCGCCGACACGCTCATCCAGCACATCGCCAAAAAAGAGGGTGGTCTGGACAAGCTCAAGGGCAAAAAGATCGCGCTGGTCTACCACGACAGCCCGTTCGGCAAGGAACCGATCCCGCTGCTGCAGGAACGCGCGGCCATGCATGGTTTCACGCTCAGTTTGCTCCCGGTGACGCACCCGGGTGTGGAGCAGAAGGCCACCTGGCTGCAGATCCGCCGTGACCGCCCGGACTACGTGCTCAACTGGGGCTGGGGCGTGATGAACTCCACCGCACTGAAGGAAGCCCAGGCCACCGGCTACCCTCGCGAAAAGATGTACGGCGTGTGGTGGGCCGGTGCCGAGCCCGATGTGAAAGACGTGGGCGCGGGCGCCAAGGGCTACAACGCCATCATGATGCAGCACGGCGCCGAGCCCAACGCGGATGTCGCCAAGGAAATCCTGACCAAGGTACACGGCAAGGGCAATGGCACGGGGCCGAAGGACGAGGTCGGACAGGTGCTTTACATGCGCGGTCTGCAGGCGGCCATGCTGGCGGTCGAAGGCGTGCGTGCGGCACAAGAACGCTTCGGCAAGGGCAAGGTCATGACGGGTGAACAGGCCCGCTGGGGTTACGAGAACCTGAACCTCACCCAGGCCAAACTGGACGCACTGGGCTTCAAGGGTGTGATGCGCCCGATCTCCACCAGCTGCCAGGACCACATGGGCGCTTCGTGGGCCCGCGTGCACACCTGGAACGGCAGCAAGTTCGTCATCCGGCCTTTGGTCAAGGCTGCTGCCGACAAATACGCCGCCGAGAAAAAACTGACCCGCCGCACCGGCGCCGACTGCCAGAGCTGATCACGGGCTGAACCTGGCGGCTCGCAAGAGCCGCCAATTCAAAGACCTGCTCCGCGCACGTCTTTGAATTGGCCACACAGGACATTCCCATGACCACCCCAGAGAGCATCCCCAGCAACGTCCTCAACGTCAACGGCATCGAGGTCATCTACAACCACGTCATCCTCGTGCTCAAGGGCGTATCGCTCAATGTGCCCGAGGGCAAGATCGCCGCCGTGCTCGGTGGCAATGGCGCGGGCAAGACGACCACCTTGCGCGCCATCTCCAACCTGCTCAAGGCCGAACGCGGCGAAGTGACCAAGGGCAGCATCGAGCTGCGGGGTGAGCGCATCGAGAACTTGAGCACCTCCGACCTCGTGCACCGCGGTGTGGTGCAGGTCATGGAAGGGCGGCATTGCTTTGCCCACCTCACCATCGAAGAGAACCTCATGACCGGCTCCTACACCCGCAAGGACAAGGCCGAGATTGCGCGCAACCTGGAGAAGGTCTACAACTACTTCCCCCGCCTGAAGACCCGGCGCACCAGCCAGGCGGCCTACACCTCCGGCGGTGAGCAGCAGATGTGCGCCATCGGCCGCGCCCTCATGACCAACCCCAGCGTGATGCTGCTCGACGAACCCTCCATGGGCCTGGCGCCGCAGATCGTCGAAGAGGTGTTCGAAATCGTCAAAGACCTCAACCAGAAGGAGAAAGTCACCTTCTTGCTGGCTGAGCAAAACACCAACATGGCGCTGAAGTACGCGGACTACGGCTACATCATGGAGAGCGGGCGCATCGTGATGGATGGCCTGGCCGCCGACCTGCGCAACAACGAAGACGTGAAAGAGTTTTACCTGGGCATGGGTGGAGGCGAGCGCAAGAGCTTCAAGGATGTGAAGAGCTACAAGCGCAGAAAACGCTGGCTGGCTTGACCCACCTTTTTTCCATCTCGCACCGGAACACCATGAACGACCACTTCGACCACCTCGAAACCCGATCGCCCGCCGAGCGCGAAGCGGCCCAGATGGCCGCACTGCCTGCGCAGATCGCGCACGCACAACGCCACAGCCCGGCGTTGGCCGAGATCCTCAAAGGCGTGGACGCCGCCAGCATCAGCAGCCGTGCTGCGCTCGCCCGCCTGCCGGTCACACGCAAGAGCGAGCTGCTGGAGCGCCAGAAAGCCTCGCGTGCGCAAGGTGGCGATGCGTTCGGTGGTTTTGCCGCGCTGGTGCGTGGTCCGGCCATGTCGCGTGTGTTTGCCAGCCCGGGTCCGATCTACGAACCCGAAGGCACGGTGCGCGACTACTGGCGCTCGGGTCGCGCGCTGTTCGCGGCGGGGTTTCGCGCGGGTGAACTCGTGCACAACAGCTTCAGCTATCACATGACCCCCGGCGCCTTCATCCTGGAGTCGGGCGCCCACGCCGTGGGTTGCACCGTGTTCCCCGCCGGCACCGGCCAGACCGAGCAACAGCTTGACGCGATGGTGGACCTCCAACCCAACGCGTACACCGGCACGCCGAGCTTCCTGCGCATCCTGCTGGAAAAAGCCAAGGAGACAGGCACCGACATCCGCAGCCTCACCAAGGCGTCGGTGGGTGGCGAAGCCTGCCCGCCCAGCCTCACCGCCTGGTTCCAGGAGCAGGGCGTGGCCGTGTACCAGACGTACGCCACGGCCGACCTGGGGCTGGTGGCTTACGAGACCCAGGCGCGCCAGGGCCTGGTGCTCGATGAAGGGGTGATCGTGGAGATCGTGCGCCCGGGCACGGGCGACCCGGTGCCCGAGGGCGAGGTCGGTGAGCTGGTGGTGACCACGCTCAACGCCGGGTACCCGCTGATCCGCTTCGGCACCGGCGATCTGTCGGCCATCTTGCCGGGCACCTGCCCGACCGGCCGCACCGCACCGCGCATCAAGGGCTGGATGGGCCGTGCCGACCAGACCACCAAAGTGCGGGGCATGTTTGTGCACGCCGCCCAGGTGGCCGACATCGCGCGGCGTTTCCCCCAGGTGCACAAGGCGCGCCTGGTGGTCAGCGGTGAAATGGCCAACGACCAGATGTGCCTGAAGGTCGAGGCCAGCGAGGCAGACGACAGCTTGCGCGACTTGATCGCGGTGGCCGTGCGCGACGTCACAAAGCTGCGCAGCGATGTGCAGCTCGTGCCACCCGGCAGCCTCCCCAACGACGGCAAGGTCATTGAGGACGCGCGCAGCTACCAGTAGTACCGAAGTCGTCCCCAGCGCTTCTCGCTGCGGCGCAGCAAAGGGTTTTCCCATGCACCGGGCTAAGTAATTTCCGCGATTTCCTGCTGTCGCATGGGGGATACCATCGTGGGTACTTAACCCCCGTTGGAGATCCCATGAAAAAACTGCTCGCCGTCGCTCTGGCAGCCACCGTTTCGGTCGGCGCCTTTGCTCAGGCCTTCCCGGCCAAGCCCATCACTTTCGTGGTGCCCTTCGCCGCCGGCGGCCCAACCGATCTGGTGGCCCGTCGTCTGGCCGAAGCCATGCGCAAACCCCTGGGCGGCGCCAACATCGTGGTGGAAAACGCGGCCGGCGCTGGTGGCACGATCGCCGGCACCAAGGTGGCCCGCGCCAACCCGGATGGCTACACCCTGCTCGTGTGACACATCGGCATGGCCGCCACCACCAGCCTGTACCGCAAACAGCAGTTCAAGCCGCTCGAAGACTTTGAATACCTCGGCATGATCAACGACGTGCCGATGACGCTGCTGGGCACCAACAAGCTCAACGCCAACACGTACCGCGACTTCGAGGCCTACATCCGCGCCAACGGCGGCAAGCTCAACCTGGCGCACGCCGGCCTGGGTTCCGCTTCGCACATCTGCGGTCTGATGTGGCAATCGGCGGTGAAGCTCGACAAGTCCATGACCACCATTGCCTACCGCGGCACCGGCCCGGCCATGAACGACCTGATCGGTGGTCAGGTCGACGTGATGTGCGACCAGACCACCAACACCACGTCGCAGATTGAGGGCGGGCGCGTGAAAGCCTTTGCCGTCACGACCGCCAAGCGCCTGGATGGCCACAAGTTGCTCAAGGACTACCCGTCGCTGCAGGAAATGGGTCTCAAGGGCTTCAACCTGACCATCTGGCACGGCCTGTACGCACCCAAAGGCACACCGCCCGAAGTCACCAAGCGCCTGAACGACGCTCTGCAAGTGGCCCTGAAGGACCCCGAGTTCATCAAGAGCCAGGAAGACCTGGGCGCCATCGTCGTGACCGACAACCGCGTGACCCCCGCCGGTCACAAGGCGTTCGTCGCCAACGAGATCACCAAGCTCAAGTCCGCGATCGACGCCGCCGGCCAGTTCGCCGACTGATCGTCTGTTCCCCCGACATACAGCCCGCCCACGCGGGCTGTATTGCTTTGTGCGGTGCGTTGTCTCCCACGGGAACCCGCGCTGCGCCTGCAACCGGTACATTGAACAGCACAACCACAACAGGAGACCACCATGACGCTTTCCCGCCACACCCTCATCGCCCTGGCTGTTGCCGCCACCACCCTGCCCGGCCTGGTGGCCGCACAAGCTGCTTGGCCCAGCAAGCCGATCCGCATCGTCGTGCCGTTTGCGCCCGGCGGCACCACCGACATCCTGGCCCGCACGATCGCACCCGAACTGAGCAAGGTGCTGGGCCAGCCCGTGGTGGTGGACAACCGCGCCGGCGCGGGCGGCAACATCGGCGCCGACCTGGTGGCCAAAGCGCCCAACGATGGCTACACCCTGCTCATGGGCACGGTGGGCACGCACGGCATCAACAAGTCGCTGTATTCGAAGCTGCCCTACGACCCGCAGAAAGACTTTGCCCCCATCACGCTCGTGGCCGGCGTGCCCAACGTGATGGTGATGAACAGCAAGCGCGCGCAGGAGCTGGGTATCAACAACGTGGCCGACTTCATCAAGTACGCCAAGTCCCACCCCGGCAAACTCAACATGGCCTCCAGCGGCAACGGCACGTCCATCCACCTGGCGGGCGAGCTGTTCAAGTCGCGCACCGGCATCTTCATGACGCACATCCCCTACCGACGTGATGTTCGACAACCTGCCCTCGGCCATGCCGCACATCCAGTCGGGCGGCTTGAAGGCTTTTGCCGTGACCAGCGCTGTGCGCTCCAGCGCGCTGCCCGACACCCCCACCGTGGCCGAGGCCGGCCCGCTCGCCGGCTTTGAAGCCAGTTCCTGGTTCGGCCTGCTCGCGCCCGCCAGCACGCCGCCGGAGGTGGTGAACCGCCTGCAACAGGAAACCGCCAAGGCATTGGGTCTGCCCGCGGTGAAGGAGCGCCTGCTGGGCCAGGGCGCGATCCCCAGCGGCAACACGCCGCAGGAATTCAGCAAACTGATCGAAGCCGAGATTGCGAAGTGGGCGCCGGTGGTGAAGGCGTCCGGCGCAAAAGTCGACTGACCCCCGCCGCGCTTCGCGCGACCCCCTGAAGGGGGCGATGCCTGCGGCCCGGCGGAGCCGGTTCCGCGGCATCCTGGGTTCGGCCATCGCGCTCCGGAGCAGAGCATCGCCACCCACTGTCGACACAAACAAGCGCTCCGGCGCGCGTGCCCCACCCCAGGGACACCGAGGGCCCGGCTCCGCCGGCCCCAGGTGTCGCCCCCCTCCCGCCGAAGGCGAGAGAGGGGGGAGCGGCGAAGCCGCGCGGGGGGTGCTTCTTCTAGACCCCCCAGACGATATCGACCCCGGCTTTTTCGCAGCGCTCCAGCATCTCGATGAATGGCGCGCTGCGCATGCGCAGGCTCACCGAATCGAACACCGGCGCCACGTCGCCGCGGGCCGCGGCTTCCTCGATCTGCTTCTTCTGATCGGCCTCTTCGATCACGATGGCGTCGCGGATCGATTGAATGGCGGCGGGCATCTGCTGGTGCATCACCAGGCCGGGGCCCAAGGGGTCCTTGCCGAGAATTTCGAGGAGACGCTTGCCGTGCTGCTCCAGCATCACCAGGTCGCCGGTTTCGCGGGATTTGAATCGGTACAGGGACATGTTGTCTCCTTGAATGGGTTTCGTTGTTGCACCAGCGTACTCCATACCGACTGGGGTACGTCGGCGATGCGGGTAAACCCGATTGATGCTGAATATTTCAAGTCTAAACTAATTAGGCATGAACACTCCAGACTCGGCACTCCAACGCATCCTGTGCATCGGCGGGGGCCCGGCCGGCCTCTACTTCGCCCTGCTGATGAAGCGACGCGATCCCTCGCTCACCGTGACGGTGGTCGAACGCAACCGACCCTTTGACACCTTCGGCTGGGGCGTCGTGCTCTCCGACCAGACGCTGGGCAACCTGCGCGAGGCCGACCCGGAGTCGGCCTCGCTGATCGGCGAAGCCTTCAACCACTGGGACGACATCGAGGTCTTCTACAAGGGCGGGCGCGTGCGCTCAGGCGGCCACGGCTTCTGCGGCATCGGCCGCAAGAAGCTGCTCAACATCCTGCAGGACCGTTGCCTCGCCCTCGGTGTGAATCTGGTGTTCGAGACCGACGTGGCCGACGACCAGGCTCTCGCCGCCCAGTACAACGCCGATCTCGTGATCGCCAGCGACGGCCTCAACAGCCGCATCCGCACCCGCTACGCCGAGACCTTCCAACCCGACATCGACACGCGCGAATGCCGCTTTGTCTGGCTCGGCACCAAGAAGACCTTTGACGCCTTCACCTTCGATTTCGTGCAGACCGAGCACGGCTGGTTCCAGGCGCACGCCTACAAGTTCGACGGCGAGACCTCGACCTTCATCGTGGAAACACCCGAAGCGGTGTGGAAGGCACACGGCATCGACCAGATGGAGCAGGCCGAAGGCGTGGCGTTTTGCGAGAAGCTGTTTGCCGAGCGGCTGGAGGGTCACGCGCTCATCAGCAACGCGCAGCACCTGCGCGGCTCGGCCAACTGGATCCGCTTTCCGCGCGTGATCTGTCGTACATGGGTACACCAAATTGACGTGGCTGGTCGCCAGATACCCGTCGTGCTCATGGGCGACTCTGCCCACACCGCCCACTTCTCCATCGGCAGCGGCACCAAGCTCGCGCTTGAAGACGCGATCGATCTGGCCAACGAATTCACGCGCCACGCCAACGCCGACGTGGCCGAGGTGCTGCAGGGATACGAAGCGCGGCGCAGCGTGGAAGTGCTCAAGATCCAGAACGCCGCGCGCAACTCCACCGAGTGGTTCGAGAACGTGGACCGCTACACCGGCATGGAGGTCGAGCAGTTCGCCTACTCGCTGCTCACGCGCAGCCAGCGCATCAGCCACGAGAATTTGCGCCTGCGCGATCCGGCCTGGCTGGAAGGCTATGAGGCCTGGCTGGAAGCACAGGCCATGCCCGGCACGCCGGCAAAAAAACACCCCACACCGCCCATGCTGCTGCCGCTCACGGTGCGCGGCCTCACGTTGAAGAACCGCATCGTCGTCTCGCCCATGGCGCAATACAGCGCGGTGGACGGTGCGGTGGGCGACTACCACCTGGTGCACCTGGGCGCGCGCGCGCTCGGCGGTGCCGCGCTGGTGATGGTGGAGATGACCAGCCCCACGCCCGAGGGCCGCATCACGCCCGGCTGCCCCGGCCTGTGGAACGACGCGCAGCAAGCCGGCTTCAAGCGCATCGTGGACTTCGCCCATGCCAGCCATGCCCACATCGGCATCCAGCTCGGCCACAGCGGCCCCAAGGGTTCCACGCAACTGGGGTGGGAGCGCATCGACGAACCGCTGGAGAGCGGCAACTGGCCCCTGATCTCGGCCAGCGCCGTGCCCTATGGCGAACAGAACCAGGTGCCCCGCGCCATGACCCGCGCCGACATGGACGCACTCACGGCGGCCTTCGTCGAATCGACGCAGCGCGCCGCCGCCGCCGGCTTCGACTGGCTCGAACTGCACGCGGCCCACGGCTACCTGCTCTCGGCCTTCATCTGCCCGCTGACCAACCTGCGCACCGACGATCCGCTGGAGGTCTTCACCGCCCTGCGCGCCGCGTGGCCGACTGAGAGGCCCATGAGCGTGCGCATCTCCGCGCACGACTGGGCACCCGGTGGCAACACACCCGACGACGCGGTGGCCATCGCCCGGCTGTTCAAGGCCGCCGGTTGTGACGTGATCGACGTGTCATCGGGCCAGACCACGCGCCAGGCCAAGCCGGTCTACGGCCGCATGTACCAGACCCCGTTCGCCGACCGCGTGCGCAACGAGGCCGGCATCCTCACCATGGCGGTGGGAGCTATTCAAGAAGCCGACCACGCCAACAGCATCATCGCCGCCGGCCGCGCCGACCTCTGCGCCGTGGCCCGCCCGCACCTGGCCGACCCGGCCTGGACGCTGCACGAGGCCGCCAAGCTGCAAACCCGCGCGCTGCAATGGCCACGGCCCTACGAGAGCGGGCGCGACCAGCTCTACCGTGAAACCGCCCGCCTGCAAGCCTTGAAAGACAGCACCCCATGAACGATTCACCCCTGGACCTGGAAGCCCGCGCCCACAGCGAACATGCGCAGGAACTGCGCCTGTGGTTGCGCCTGTTGACCTGCTCGCAGCTGATCGAAAAGCGCGTGCGCGCCGGCCTGCGCGAGCAGTTCGACACCACGCTGCCGCGCTTCGACCTCATGGCCCAGCTGGAGCGCCATCCCGAGGGTTTGAAGATGAAGGAGCTGTCTCACCGGCTCATGGTCACCGGTGGCAACGTGACCGGCATCACCGACCAGCTCGTCAACGAAGGCCTGGTGGAACGGCTGGACGTCGACGGCGACCGCCGCGCGTTTCGCGTGGCGCTCACCGATCTCGGCCGCACCACCTTCGCCGAGATGGCGCGCCAGCACGAGGCCTGGATCGTGGACGCCTTTGAAGGCCTGAGCCCGCGCGACCTGGAGAGCCTGCACAAGCTGCTGGGCAAGGTGAAAGCGCACCAGCTCGACATCAACCAACGCATCGAAGCATGAAACACCCCATCCCCGACCACAACCCCATGCGCGGCCAGTACACCGCCATGGCCGATGCCCGCCCCAGCCACTTCGCGCTCAGCGTGAACGGCGGCGTGGCCACCGTCACACTCAACCGGCCCGAGCGCAAGAACCCGCTGACCTTCGAGTCGTACGCCGAGCTGCGCGACTGGTTCCTGGCGCTGCAGAAAAGCACCGACATCAAGGCCGTGGTGCTCACCGGCGCGGGCGACAACTTCTGCTCCGGCGGAGACGTGCACGAGATCATCGGCCCGCTCACCCGGATGACCATGCCCGAGCTGCTGGCCTTCACCCGCATGACGGGTGCGCTGGTGAGCGCCATGCGCGCCTGCCCGCAGCCCATCGTGGCCGCGCTGGATGGCGTGTGCGCCGGCGCCGGCGCCATGATGGCGCTGGCTTCCGACCTGCGCCTGGGCACGCCCCAAGCCACGGTGGCCTTCCTGTTCACCCGCGTGGGCCTCGCCGGTGCCGACATGGGTGCCTGCGCGCTGCTGCCGCGCATGATCGGCCAGGGCCGCGCCAGCGAACTGCTGTTCACCGGACGCGCCATGACCGCCGCTGAAGGCCACGCCTGGGGCTTCTTCAACGCGCTGCACGAGAGCGCCGCGCTGCTGACCGCCGCGCACCAGCTCGCCACCCAGCTCGCGCAAGGCCCCACCTTCGCACACGGCATGACCAAGACCATGCTGCACCAGGAGTGGGCCATGACGCTGGACCAGGCGATCGAGGCCGAAGCGCAGGCACAGGCCATCTGCATGCAGACGCAGGATTTCAAGCGCGCCTACGAAGCGTTCGCGGCCAAACAACGCCCAGAGTTCCAGGGAGACTGAACATGGTCGCCTTCGAACACCCACACGGCATGCACCCACCGCAATCGCAGTGGGAGCTGCCCTTCTTCGACGCGCACCACCGCGACATGGCGCCGCGTCTGGCCGACTGGGCCGCGCTGCAAGACGTGAACGAGCGCGACGACCGCGCCGCCTGCAGAGACTGGGTGGCGCGCTTGGGTGATGCGGGCTGGTTGCGCTACTGCGTGCCGGCCGCGCACGGCGGCGAGTTGCCCGCGCTGGATTCGCGCTCGCTGGTGATCCTGCGCGAGACGCTCGCCTTTCATTCGCCCCTGGCCGACTTCGCGTTTGCGATGCAGGGCCTGGGCAGCGGCGTGATCACGCTCGCGGGCACACCGGCGCAGCAGGCCAAATACCTGAACGCCGTGGCCAGCGGCCAGAAGATTGCGGCCTTCGCACTCAGCGAGCCCGACGCCGGCTCCGATGTGGCGGCCATGGCCACACAGGCCGTGCAAACCACCAGCGGCTGGCTGCTCAACGGCACCAAGACCTGGATCAGCAACGGCGACCTGGCCGACTTTTATGTGGTGTTCGCCAAGACCGACCCGCAGGCCGGTGCGCGCGGCATCAGCGCCTTCATCGTTGACGCGGGAGCCCCCGGACTGGACAGCAGCGAACACATCCACGTGATGGCGCCGCACCCGCTGGCCACGCTGCGGTTGGCCGACTGTGCGCTCGGCAGCGACGCCATGGTCGGCCCGCTGCACGGCGGTTTCAAGCTCGCCATGCAGACGCTGGACATCTTCCGCGCCTCGGTGGCGGCCGCCGCGCTGGGCATGGCGCGCCGCGCGTTGGCCGAGGCTGTGGCGCAGGCCAAGCACCGCAAGATGTTCGGCCAGACCCTGGCCGACTTCCAGCTCACGCAGGCCCGCCTGGGCGAGATGAGTGCCCTCGTCGACGCCGCCGCCCTGCTCACCTACCGCGCCGCCTGGCAGCGCGACTGCAGCACCACCCAAGGCATGGGCACACCGGCTTACACCACGGCCGCGGCGGCCGCCAAGCTCACCGCGACGGAGAACGCCCAGCGCGTGATCGACATGGCGCTGCAGATGTTCGGTGGGCGCGGTGTTCAGGTGGGCCAGAAGGTCGAGAGCCTGTACCGCGACATCCGCTCGCTGCGCATCTACGAGGGTGCGAGCGAAGTGCAACTGCTCATCCTGGGCAAAGCTGCCTTGCGTGCCTGAACACACCACCGCCATGCCCACACGCCTCATCCCCAGCGCCCAGGTCGACCACTTCGTGCACGACCACCTGCCGCCGCCCGAGCAATGGCCCGAGCTGCGCTTTGACCGGCCCGAGCTGCAACTGCCCGCGCAGGTCAACGCGGTGCAGGCGCTGTTCGAGCGCGCCATCGCGGCGGGACACGCCGATCGGGCCATGCTTCGCAGCGACGAGCGCACGCTGAGCTACGCGCAGGCGCAGGCCGAGGTGAACCGCATTGCCAACGTGCTCACCGTGGAACTGGGCCTGGTGCCCGGCAACCGCGTGCTGCTGCGCGGTGGCAACTCGGTGGCGATGGCGCTGGCCTGGCTGGCCACGGTGCAGGCGGGGTTGATCGCGGTGGCCACCATGCCGCTGCTGCGCGCCAGGGAGCTGGGCGCCATCCTGACAAAGGCACAGCCCGTGCTCGCACTGTGCGACGCGAAACTGCAAGACGACCTCAAGGCCGCGCTCGCCGCCGACCCCGCCACCGCCGGCATGACGCTGCTGGTGTTCAACACCGGTGGCGCCGAGATGCCCCACTCGCTGGAGGCCATGGCCAAGGGCCAGTGCGAGCACAGCACGCCCTGCCCCACCGCCGCCACCGACATTGCGCTGCTGGCCTTCACCTCCGGCACCACCGGCACGCCCAAGGCCGCGGTGCACACCCACCGCGACGTGCTCGCCGCTTGTGAAACCTGGCCGCGCCACGTGCTGCGCGCCACGCCCGACGACATCGTCATGGGCTCGCCGCCACTGGCCTTCACCTTCGGCCTGGGCGGCCTGCTGGTGTTTCCCATGTGGGCCGGCGCCTCGGTGTACTTTCCGTCCGTGCCCTACACGCCCGAGGGCATGGTGCAGCTCATGATCCGCGTGGGCGCCACCATCTGCTACACCGCGCCCACGTTCTACCGCCAGATGGCCGCGTTCGCCACAGTACACGGCATCGGTCGGCTGCGCATCAGCGTGAGCGCGGGTGAAGGCCTGCCCGATGCCACGCGCCAGCTCTGGAAAGCAGCCACCGGGCTGGAAATGCTCGACGGCATCGGCGCCACCGAGATGTTCCACATCTTCATCTCGTCGCCGCCCGAGTCGGTGCGCCGTGGCGCCATCGGGCAGGTGGTGCCGGGGTACCAGGCGCGGGTGGTGAACGACGCCGGCGAGCCACTGCCGGTGGGTGAGATGGGCAAGCTCGCGGTGGTCGGCCCGACCGGTTGCCGCTACCTCGACGACGAGCGCCAGGCCAACTACGTCAAGGGCGGCTGGAACTGGCCCGGGGACGCCTTCCGCATGGACGCCGACGGCTACTTTTTTTACCAGGCGCGCACCGACGACATGATCATCACCGCCGGCTACAACGTCGCCGGCCCCGAGGTGGAAGCCGCCCTGCTGGAACACCCGGCCGTGGCCGAGTGCGGCGTGGTGGGCAAGCCCGACGAGGAGCGCGGCCAGATCGTTCAGGCCTTCGTGGTGCTCAGGCCCGGTCACGCCGCCGATGTCGCGCAGGTGAAGGCGCTGCAGGACCACGTGAAGCACAGCCTGGCCCCGTACAAATACCCGCGCGAGGTGGTCTTCATGACCCAGCTTCCGCGAACCGAAACCGGCAAGCTGCAGCGTTTTGCCCTGCGCCAGCACGCGACCCCACCACACTGAGACCACCGAGATGAAACACCTGCAACCGCCCGGCTGGGCCACCCCCAAGGGCTACGCCAACGGCATCGCCGTGCGCGGCACCCACGTCTTCGTGGGCGGCCAGATCGGCTGGAACGCCAGCCAGACCTTCGAGAGCGACGACTTCATCGCACAGACGCGCCAGGCGTTGCTCAACATCCGCGACGTGCTGGCGTGCGCCGACGCCGGGCCGCAGCACATGGTGCGCATGACCTGGTACATCACCGACCGGGAGGAATACAACGCGCGCCTGCGCGAACTCGGCGAGGCCTACCGCGCGGTGATGGGCAAGCACTTCCCGGCCATGACCTGCGTGGAGGTGAGCGCGCTGGTGGAGGCACGGGCGAAAGTGGAGATCGAGGTGACGGCGGTGGTGCCCGATTGAGCACCGGTCACGCACCTTCACACATACCCTGTGGGGGTAGAGAACCCGCTTAGCACGGCGCAACAGCGTTTTGAGCGGCGCAACAGTCAATCCCCCACTCGGCAAGGGGTTTGCAAAGCCCCCCCGTTTCCCTTGAGAATGATTTTCTCGAAATGCACTTTTCGAGATTTAAATCACACAGAGGAGACATATGAAAACCACCAAACTGTTGCTGGCCTTGATGGCCTGCGGCCTCGCCACAGGCGCCTTGGCGCAAGCCGGCAAGGACAACATTGCCACGCTCAAGCAAATGAAGGTCTCAGGCGTCGACCTGAACATTCCACCGGTTCCGCAGGAGGGCAAAAACGCCGATGCGATCCGCGCCAACCTCAAGGCCGTGAAGCTGCCACCCGGTTTCAAGATCGAGCTCTACGCTGTCGTCCCCGACGCACGCCACATGGCGGTGGCCCCCAGCACCAACATGCTGTTTGTCGGCACCCGCAAGACCCGCGTGTGGGCGGTGACCGACCGCAACGGCGACGGAACGGCCGACGAGGTCAAGCCCTTCGCGCCTTCGATCAACTTCAAGGTACCCAACGGCGTGTGCTGGACCAAGGACGGCTTCCTGGTCGTTGTCGAGCACAACCGCGTGCTCAACTTCCCCGCTGCCGAGTTCTTCTATGAAGGCCCGGATGTGGCGGTGATCGAGGTGGTGCCCCAGGGCGGCCTGATCCCGGTGGAAGAGGAGTCGTTCAACCACGGCGCACGCACCTGCCGCGTGGCCGACGACGGCATGCTCTACGTGACCCTGGGTCAGCCGCACAACGTGCAGCCCGCCAACAAGGTCGACCTGTACGACAAGATCGGCATCGGCGGTGTGGTGCGCATGAACGCATTCGACGGCTCCAAGCGCGAGGTGTTCTCGCGCGGCATGCGCAACTCGGTCGGCATGGACATCAACCCCAAGGACAAGTCGGTGTGGTGGACGG
>LNFM01007815.1_pt1 | contig 16499 bp, 12 predicted proteins | sample 596031 | NCBI WGS metagenome assembly LNFM01 (sample SAMN04254537, study PRJNA301005) | activated carbon metagenome | isolation source: dual media filters at the Ann Arbor, Michigan drinking water treatment plant | place: USA: Ann Arbor
CAGTTCGGGGATGAGGCCGAACTTGATCAGGTCTTCCGGTTCCGCGTGGCGGAAGATGTCGGCCGCGCGCTTTTCGGTCTTGCTGTGCACACTGGCGGCAAAACCGATGCCCGACTTCTCGGTGCGGTTCTGGATGACCTTCTCGAGCCCGTCGAAAGCGCCCCCGCAGATGAACAGGATGTTCGTCGTGTCGATCTGCAGGAAGTCCTGGTTCGGGTGCTTGCGCCCGCCTTGCGGCGGCACGCTGGCCATCGTGCCTTCCACCAGCTTCAGCAACGCCTGCTGCACGCCTTCGCCCGACACGTCGCGCGTGATGCTGGGGTTGTCGGCCTTGCGGCTGATCTTGTCGATCTCGTCGATGTAGACGATGCCGCGCTGCGCGCGCTCGACGTCGTAGTTGCAGTTCTGCAGCAGCTTCTGGATGATGTTCTCGACGTCCTCACCCACGTAACCGGCTTCGGTCAGCGTGGTGGCGTCGGCGATCACGAAAGGCACGTTGAGCAGGCGCGCCAGCGTCTGCGCCAGCAGCGTCTTGCCGGAACCGGTAGGCCCGATAAGCAGGATGTTGCTCTTCGTCAGCTCGACCTCGTCCTTGGACGCGTTTGCGCCCATGTGCTTCAGCCGCTTGTAGTGGTTGTACACGGCCACCGACAGCGTGCGCTTGGCCACTTCCTGGCCGATGACGTACTGGTCGAGGCTGCCCTTGATCTCGCTGGGGATGGGCAGGTCGGACTTCGCTGCCTTGGCGGCCGGCGTCTCGGCCGGCACCTCGTCGCGGATGATGTCGTTGCACAGCTCGATGCACTCGTCGCAGATGAACACCGACGGCCCGGCGATGAGCTTCTTGACCTCGTGCTGGCTCTTACCGCAGAAGCTGCAGTACAGAACCTTTTCGCCTGAGGCGCCCTTCTTGTCGGCCATGGATGGAGTTGCGTACGGAGTTGTGGGCAAATTGCCGATGCATCATAGACCAAGTGCCATGCCCCGGTCGGCAGTGAAAAGGGCCCGCAAACACCGTGTTCTGCGGGCCCCGGCCAAGCCGAAAAACCGGCTCAGGGGCGCTTGTCGAGCACCTGGTCGATGAGACCGTATTCCTTGGCCTCGTCGGGCGACAGCCACTTGTCGCGTTCCATGTCGGCGGCAATGCGTTCCAGCGACTGGCCGGTGCGGTCGGCGTAGATCTTGTTGAGTTGCTCGCGGGTCTTGATGATCTCGCGCGCCTGGATCTCGATGTCCGTCGCCTGGCCCTGCGCACCGCCCGAGGGCTGGTGCAGCATGACCCGCGAGTTGGGCAGCGCGGAACGCTTGCCCTTGGCGCCGGCCATCAGCAGGAAACTGCCCATGCTGGCCGCCATGCCCATGCACAGCGTGCTGACGTCGGGCTTGATGAACTGCATCGTGTCGTAGATCGACAGGCCCGCGCTGACGCTGCCGCCCGGGCTGTTGATGTAGAGGAAGATGTCCTTGTCGGGGTTCTCGCTCTCGAGGAACAGCATCTGCGCCACCACCAGGTTGGCCGTGCCGTCGTTGACGGGCCCGACCAGGAAGATGATGCGTTCACGCAGCAGGCGGCTGTAGATGTCGTAGGCACGCTCGCCGCGGCCCGACTGCTCGATGACGATGGGCACCATGCCCAGGCCGACGGTCTCCTGCACGCTCATGAAAAGGTCCTTGCTCACTGTTGGGTCATCAGTTCGTCGAACGGTAGCACCTTGTCGATGACCTTGACCTGGCCGAGCACGAAGTCGGTCACGTTGTTCTCGATGACCACGGCTTCCACTTCGGCCATGCGCTGGCGGTCGCTGAGGTACCAGCGCATCACCTCGGCCGGCTTCTCGTAGCTCTGCGCCAGTTCTTCGATGTGCGCCTGCAACTGCTCGGGCAAGGCCCGCAGGTTGTTCTTGCGCACCAATTCGGCAACGACCAGGCCCAGGCGCACGCGGCGCTCGGCCTGCGGCTTGAAGATGTCGGCGGGGATGTTCACCGTCTCGGCGTCCTTGACGCCGCGCTGCTTGAGGTCGGCACGCGCACCTTCGATCAGGCGGTCGGTTTCGCCGGCCACCAGGGCGTTGGGCAGGTCGAGTTCGGCGGCCTTGGACAGCGCCTCCATCACGGCGCCCTTGTTGCGCGCCAGCACGCGGAACTTCACCTCGCGCTCGAGGTTCTTCTTCACGTCGGCGCGCAGGCCCTCGACCGTGCCTTCCTTGATGCCCAGGCTCTTGGCCAGCGCCTCGTCGACGGCCGGCAGGTTCTGCGCCTCGATCTTGATGACCGTCACCAGGAAGTCGGCTTCCTTGCCGGCCACGTCGGCGCCGTGGTAGTCGGCCGGAAACTGCAGCGGGAAGGTCTTGCTCTCGCCCACCTTCATGCCGCGCACGGCCAGGTCGAACTGCTCGAGCATCTGCCCTTCGCCGATGACGAACTGGAAGGCCTCGGCCTTGCCGCCCTGGAAGGGCTCGCCGTCGATCTTGCCTTCGAAGTCGATGGTGACGCGGTCGCCCTCGACGGCGCCCTCGTCCTTGGCGCGCAGGCCGAAGCTGCGGCGCTGCTTGCGCAGGATGTCGACCGTGCGGTCGATGGCGGCCTCGGTCACTTCGGTGCTGACGCGCTCGACCTCGGCGCCGCCCAGCTCGCCTATCGTCACCTCGGGGTAGACCTCGAAAGTGGCGTCGAAGGCCATGTGCCCTTCGGGCGCCTGGTCCTTCTGCGCAATCCTGGGCTGACCGGCGACCCGCAGCTTGGCCTCGTTGACGGCCTCGTTGAAGCTGCGGCCGACGCGGTCGTTGACGACCTCGTACTGCACCTGGTAGCCGTAGCGCTGCGAGACCACGCTCATCGGCACCTTGCCGGGGCGGAAGCCGTCGGCCTTGACGGTGCGCGCCAGCTTCTTCAGCCGCGACTCCACCTCGCCGTTGATGGTGTCGGCCGCCAGCGTGAGCGTGATGCGGCGTTCGAGCTTCTCTAGGGTTTCGACTGTGACGGCCATGGTGTCTTTGGGTGAAGGGCAGTGGATGCTGGGCTGGTGCGCGGGGCCGGACTCGAACCGGCACGCCCGTGAAGGCGTCAGGACCTAAACCTGGTGCGTCTACCAATTTCGCCACCCGCGCGGGTGGAATGCCGGACGACGGCGAACCGCGCATTTTAGCTTCAGCTCGCCGCCGGCTCTCGTCTGACCCTGAACCACGCCGCGTACATCGCCGGCAGCGCCAGCAGCGTCAGCGCGGTGGCGACGATCAGCCCGCCCATGATGGCCACCGCCATCGGCCCCCAGAACACGCTGCGCGACAGCGGGATCATTGCCAGCACCGCCGCCGCGGCCGTCAGCACGATGGGGCGGAAGCGCCGCACCGCCGCACCGACGATGGCGTCCCAGGCCGGGACGCCGCGCTCGCGGTCCTGCTCGATCTGGTCGATCAGGATCACCGAATTGCGCATGATCATGCCCATCAGCGCGATCACGCCCAGCAGTGCGACGAAGCCGAAGGGCCGGTCCAGCAGCAGCAGCGCCGCCGCCACGCCGGCGATGCCCAGCGGCGCCGTCAGCATCACCAGCATCGCGCGCGAGAAGCTCTGCAGCTGCAGCATCAGCAGTGTCAGCATGATGAAGCCCATCAGCGGCACGTTGGCCAGCAGCGAGCCCTGGCCCTTGCTGCTTTCCTCGGTGGCGCCGGCGACCTGGATGCTGTAGCCCGGCGGCATGGTCGCCGCCAGCGCCTTCATGCGCGGTGCCAGCTGCGCCGTCACCGTGGGGCCCTGCACACCCTCGGCCACGTCGCCCTGGAGCGTGACGGCGAAGTTGCGGCCTTCGCGCCAGATCACGCCTGGCTCCCAGCTGAAGTCGATGCGCGCCACTTGCGTCAGCGGCACCGAGCGGCCGCCGCTCGTGGGCAGGTAGGCGTTGCCCAGGTCGGTGATGGCCTTGCGCTCGTCCAGGGGCTGGCGCAGCACGATGTCGATCAGCTTGTCGCCCTCGCGGTACTGGCCGATCGTGGTGCCGCTGAGGATGGTGCGCGACGCCTGCGCGAGGGCCTGGCTGGTGACCCCCAGGGCGCGCGCCTTGTCCTGTTCGATGTGCAGGCGCAGCACCTTGACTGCCTCGTTCCAGTTGTCGTTGACGCCGCGCATAGAGGGGTGTTCGCGCAGCAGCGCCTTGGCGCGGTCGGCCCAGGCGCGCACCTGCACGGCGTCGGTGCCGACGACGCGGAACTGCACCGGGTAGGCCACCGGCGGCCCGTTGGGCAGCAGCTTGACGCGGCCGCGCACCTCGGGGAACTCGGTGGCCAGCAGCGCGGGCAGGCGGATGCGCAGCGCCTCGCGCTCCTTGAGGCTCTTCGGCAGGACGATGGCCTGGCTGACGTTGCCCTGCGGGAAGACCTGGTCCAGCGGCAGGTAGAAGCGCGGCACGCCGCTGCCTATCCAGGTCGTGACGCTGTCCACGCCGGCCTCCTGCATCAGGCGCGCCTCGAAACGCTGTGCGATGACCTCGCTCTGCTGGACCGTCGAGCCCTCGGGCAGCCACAGGTCCACCACCAGTTCAGGGCGGCTGGAATCGGGGAAGAACTGCTGCTGCACACGCCCCATGCCGGCAATGCCCAAGGCGAAGCTCGCCAGCGTCAGGCCGATGGTGATCCAGCGGTGCTGCACGCACCAGTCCACGGCGCGGCGAAAGCGGGCGTAGAAGGGCGTGTCGAAGAGATCGCCCTCGTGCGCCTCACCGTGCACCGCCTGCCGCGTGTGCAGCAGGCGCGCCCCCAGGTAGGGCACGAAGTAGACCGAGACCAGCCACGAGATGACCAGTGCTGCCGTGGTGACAGCGAAGATGGCGAAGGTGTACTCGCCGGTCACGCTCTTGGCCAGACCGATGGGCAGGAAGCCGGCCGCGGTGATCAGCGTGCCCGTCAGCATGGGCATCGCCGTCACGTCGTAGGCGTAGGTGGCGGCGTGCATCTTGTCGTAGCCCTCTTCGAGCTTGCGCACCATCATCTCCACCGCAATGATGGCGTCGTCGACCAGCAGGCCCAGGGCGATGATCAGGCTGCCCAGGCTGATCTTGTGCAGGCCGATGCCCCAGTAGTACATCGTCACGAAGGTGATGGCCAGCACCAGCGGGATGGTGATGCCCACCACCAGGCCGGGCCAGATGTCGATGCGCGGCTTCCAGCTGCCGGGCGCGAAGCTCAGGCCCAGGCTGACGAAGCTGACTACCAGCACGATGACCACGGCCTCGACCAGCACCTTGACGAACTCGCCCACCGAGCGCGACACCGCCCGCGGCTGGTCCTGCACCTGCGTCACCGTGATGCCCAGCGGCAGTTCCTGCTGCGCCTGGGCCACCGCGGCGGCCAGGGCATCGCCCAGCGCCAGGATGTCGCCGCCCTTGACCATGGCCACGCCCAGGGCGATGACCTCCTGGCCCTGGTGGCGCACCTTGACCGCTGGCGGGTCGACATGGCCGCGCCGCACTTCGGCGATGTCGCCCAGGCGCAGGCTGCTGGCCACGCCGGTGGCCGGGTTGACGGCGCGAATGGCAAAGCGCCTGAGCTCTTCGACCGAGTTGAACTGGCCGCCCACGCGCACCTGCAGGTTCTCGGTGCCGGCGTTCAGCACGCCGGCGCCTTCGACCGCGTTCTGCGCGCCGATCTGCAAGAGGACCTGGTTGAAGTCCAGCCCCAGCTGCGCCAGGCGCTTGTGCGAGATCTCGACGAAGAGCTTCTCGGGCTGGGCACCGAAGACCTCGACCTTGGCCACGTCGGGCACACGCAGCATCCGCTGACGCAAGCGGTCGGCGAACTCGCGCAGCTCCTCGCGGCTGAAGCCGTCGGCGCCCATCGCGAAGATCGAGCCGTAGACGTCGCCGAAGTCGTCGTTGAACACCGGGCCCACCACGCCCTGTGGCAGGGTGCCCCGCATGTCGCCGATGCGCTTGCGCACCTGGTACCAGCTGGCTGCCACCTCCTTCGGCGGCGCCGAGTCCTTGAGCTGGAAGATGGTGAGCGACTCGCCGGGCTTGGTGTAGCTGCGGATCTTGTCGCCGTAAGGCACTTCCTGCAGCGTCTTCTCGATCTTGTCGGTGACCTGGTCGGCCATCTGCAGCGCGCTGGCGCCGGGCCAGTAGGCCTGCACGACCATGGCACGGAAGGTGAAGGGCGGGTCCTCGTCCTGGCCGAGCTGGAAGTAGGCGGCCACGCCCAGCACCATCAGCACCACCATCAGGTAGCGCGTCAGCGCCGGGTGTTCCAGCGCCCAGCGCGAGATGTTGAAGCGCGAAGGCGCAAGCGGGCCGGTGGCGGGGCGCATGGTCGGGCTTTCGCTGCTTCAGCGGCTGGCGGCTGCCGGGGGTGCTGCTGCGGCCGCGCCGGCGGGCAGGGTGTAGTACTTCACCGGCTGCCCGGGCGTCAGCACGTGCACACCGGCCGTCACCACCACCTGGCCCGGGCTCAGGCCCGAGGCCACCACCACCGTGTTGCCGTCGGCGCCGGCCACCACCACGGGCTGCACCTGCACCGTCATGCGCGCCGGGTCGAGCACCCACACTGCGGTCTGCTCCTGGTGCTGCATCACGGCGCTCAGCGGCAGGCGCACGACGCCTTCCAGGCGAGGCAGATCGGCCAGCACGGTGACGGTCTGCCCGAGCTGCAGGGCGGCCTTGCCCAGGTCGGCCTTGACGAGGTAGGTGCGCGTGGCAGGGTCGGCCGCCGCGGCGACCTCGCGTACCGTGGCCGGCAGCAAGGCGCCGCCGTTCCAGGGCCGCACCTTCAGCGCGCCGGGCTGGCCCAGGCGCGCGCGCATGCTGTCGAGGTGACCCTCGGGCACGGCGAAGACGGCGTCGCGCGGGCCGTCGTGGGCCAGGCGCAGCACACTGGCGCCGACGGCAAGCACCGCGCCGACGTCGGCATCGACGCCGGTGATCACGCCGGCGGCCGGGGCGGTGAGCGCGGCGTAGCCGGCCTGGTTGCCCTGCACGCCGGCCTGTGCCAGCGCCTGGTCACGCTGCGCCTGCTGCGCCTTCAGCGTCGCCTCGCGGCGTTCGAGTTCCATGCCGCTGATGAAGCCCTGGGCGCGCAATTCCTGGTAGCGCCTGAACTCCGCTGCGGCCAGCTCGAAGTTCGTCTGCGCGGCGCGGCTGGCGGCCAGCGCCGCGTCCTGACCGAGCTTCAGGTCAGTGGCATCCAGCCGCGCCAGCATCTGCCCGGCACGCACCGACTGCCCGAGTTCTGCCGTACGCTGCACCATCTTGCCCGCCACCCGGAAGCCCAGGCGCGACTCGGTGCGCGCCCGCACTTCGGCGGCGTACTCGCGCACGCCCGAGGCACTGTCCGCAGTCACGGTCAGCGTGCGCACGGCACGCACCGGTTCGGGCGCCGGCGCCGGCTTCGAGCAGGCAGCGAGCGCAAGCACCGCGGCGCACACCAGTGTCCAGAGCAGGCCACGGCGGGAGACTTTGGCATGCATCGTGGCGGGCCCCAAGGTTGCGATCGTGGGGCCGAAGCGCCCATCGAAAATTAATGACTGACCGGTCAGTACTGTAGTGGCCGCTGCGCGCTGCTGTCAATCACCGCACCAACGGGCCCGGCGGCTCGCCAGGAATGGCGAGAATCGCCCGGTGAGCGTCGAACACTATGAAAACTTTCCCGTGGCCTCGGTGCTGTGTCCGCCGGCGATACGCCCGGCAGTGGTGGCCATCTACCACTTCGCCCGCACCGCTGACGACATCGCCGACGAAGGCGACGCGCCCGCGGCGCAACGCCTGGCCGACCTGGCAGCCTTTCGCTTCGATCTCGACGCGGCGCTGGCAGGCCGCGCCGCCACGCCACGCTGGCGGCGCGTCTTCGAGCCACTGGCCACGCGTGCGCGGCAGTTCCGCCTGCCCGCGCCGCTGCTGCACGACCTGCTGGACGCCTTCGAGCAGGACGTGCGCAACCCGCCCTACCCCGACCGGCACGCGCTGCTGGACTACTGCCGCCGGTCGGCCAACCCCATAGGCCGCCTGCTGCTGCACCTGTACGAGGTGCGCGACGCCCGCTCGCTGCAGCAGGCCGACGCCGTCTGCAGCGCGCTACAGCTGATCAACTTCTGGCAGGACCTGAGCGTCGACGGCCCGCGCGGTCGCTGCTACGTGCCGACGGAAGACCTGCAGCGGCACGCCGTGACGTCCTGGGAACTCGCCGGCGGCGTCGACAGCCCGCGCAGCCGCGCGCTCGTGGCCGCGCTGTGCGCCTGGGCGCGCACGCTGATGTCCCAGGGCGCACCCCTGGCCCTGCGTGTGCCCGGTCGCGCCGGATGGGAACTGCGCCTGGTCGTGCAGGGGGGCCTGCGCATTCTGGAGAAAATCGCCGCGATGGACCATGCCACGCTGCGCCGGCGCCCGAAACTGACCGCCCTGGATCTGCCGCGGCTGCTGTGGCGCGCGCTGCGCATGCCCGCCGGGACCCGATAAGGTGCTGATGACCCCGCAGCAATACGTGCAGGACAAGGCGGCCAGCAGCGGCTCGTCCTTCTATTACGCCTTCCTTTTTCTGCCGCCGCCGCGCCGCGCCGCCATCACCGCCTTCTACGCCTTCTGCCGCGAGGTCGACGACGTCGTCGACGAGGTCAGCGACCCGAGCGTGGCCGCGCAGAAGCTGCAGTGGTGGCGCACCGAGGTCGCAGCGGCCTACGCCGGCCAGCCCACGCACCCGGTGATGCAGGCGCTGATGCCGCTGGCGGCAGACTTCCAGATCGACGCCGCGCACCTGCTGGCCGTCGTCGAAGGCTGCCAGACCGACCTGGAGCAGACGCGCTTCCTCGACTTCCCTGCCCTGCAGCGCTACTGCCATCTGGTGGCCGGCGTGGTGGGCGAGGTGGCGGCCAACATCTTCGGCCGCACCGAGGCCGCCACGGTGCAGTACGCGCACCGCCTGGGGCAGGCGATGCAACTGACGAACATCATCCGCGACGTCGGCGACGACGCGCGCCGCGGCCGCATCTACCTGCCGATGAGCGAATTGCAGCAGTTCGACGTCAAGGCGCACGAACTGCTGAAACGCGAGTCGCCGTGGAGCTACAGCCCGCGCTTCACGGCGCTGATGCGCTTCCAGGCCGAACGTGCGCACGCCAGCTACGACGCCGCACTGGCCCTGCTGCCCGACGCCGACCGTGTGGCGCAGAAGCCCGGGCTGATGATGGCCAACATCTACCGCACGCTGCTGCGCGAGGTCGAGGCCCAGGGCTTCCAGGTGCTGCACCAGCGCACCTCGCTCACGCCGCTGCGCAAGCTGTGGATCGCCACGCGCACCCACCTGCAGGGCCGGTGACGCCGCCAGCGGAGGGCCGCAGGTGAAGCTGGCCGTCGTGGGCGGCGGCTGGGCCGGGCTGGCCGCGGCCGTGCGTGCCACCGAGGCGGGTCACGCCGTCACGCTGTTCGAGATGGCCGCCCAGTATGGCGGCCGTGCGCGTGCAGTCGACGTCGACGGGCTGGCGCTCGACAACGGCCAGCACATCCTGATCGGCGCCTACCGGCGCACGCTGGCGCTGATGCAGACCGTCGGCAGCGACATCGAGGCCGGCCTGCACCGCCGGCCGCTGGAGCTGCGCTACCCCGACGGCCGCGGCCTGCGCCTGCCGGCCGGCCCGGCCTGGCTGGCCTTCGGGCGCGGCGTGCTGGGTGCCGACGGCTGGACGGCTGCCGACAAGCTGGCGCTGCTGACGACGGCGGGTCGCTGGGCGCTGGCGCGCTTCCGCTGCGCGCCGGGCAGCACCGTCGCTGAACTCTGCGCCGGGCTGCCGCCGGCGGTGCGTCAGTTGCTGATCGACCCGCTGTGCGTGGCGGCGCTGAACACACCTGCAGCGCAGGCCAGCGCCACCGTCTGGCTGCGCGTGCTGCAGGACGCGCTGTTTGGCGGGCCGGGAGCAGCCGACCTGCTGCTGCCCAGGCGCTCGCTGGGCGCGTTGCTGCCTCAACCCGCTGCGGCCTGGCTGCAGGCCCGCGGCGCCACCTTGCGCGCCGGCACGCGGGTGCAGCGCCTCTCGCCCGATGGCCGTGGCTGGCAGGTCGACGGGCAGCCTTTCGATGGCGTTGTGCTCGCCTGCACCGCGGCCGAGGCCGCACGCCTGAGCGCCGACACCGCGCCCGCGTGGTCGGCCCGCGCCCGCGCGTTGCACTACGAACCCATCGTCACCGTCTACCTGCGTTGCCCGGGGGCTCGGCTGCCGGCGCCGATGATGGCGCTCGTCGAAGGGCCACGGGCGCCCGCCCAGTTCGCCTTCGACCACGGCGCCCTGGGCGCCACGCCGGGTGTCTTCGCCTTCGTCGTCAGCGGCGCACGCCACTGGACCGACGCCGGCGCCGACGCCACCGCCGCGGCCGTGCTGCAGCAGGCGCATTCGGCCTTCGCGCCTGGCACCTGGCCCGTGGCGCCCACGGCGCTGCGCACGCTGGCCGAAAAGCGCGCCACCTTCCGCTGCGTGCCGGCGCTGGACCGGCCGCCGGCCCACATCGCCACCGGCCTCGTCGCCGCGGGCGACTACGTGCAGGGCCCCTACCCGGCCACGCTGGAAGGCGCCGTGCGTTCGGGCGAAGCGGCCGTCGCCGCCTTGTCGGCCCCTGCGGAGCGCGCGAGGTCGCGCGCGCAACCAATCCCGTGATGCAGGCAGTGGTTCCGCGATGCAAAATGCGGCATCACCACCGGACACCCCGCCGCCATGACCGCCAAGGACCTTCCCCGGCCCACCATCCAGGTGCTGGAACGCAGCTTCTCACTGCTCGAGACGCTGGCCGCGCAGCCCGAGCCGGTGTCGCTGAAGGAGATTGCCGAGCGCACCGGGCTGCACCCGAGCACGGCGCACCGCATCCTCAACGACCTGGCCATCGGCCGCTTCGTCGACCGTCCGGCGGCCGGCAGCTACCGTCTGGGCATGCGGCTGCTCGAACTGGGCAACCTGGTGAAGGCGCGGCTGGACGTACGCGAAGCCGCACTCGGGCCGATGCGTGAACTGCACAAGGTGACGCACCAACCGGTGAACCTGTCCATGCGCCAGGGCGACGAGATCGTCTACATCGAACGCACCTACAGCGAACGCTCGGGCATGCAGGTGGTGCGCGCCATCGGCGGCCACGCCCCCCTGCACCTGACCTCCGTGGGCAAGCTCTTCCTGGCCCACGAGGACCCGGCGCGTGTGCGTGCCTACGCCACGCGCACGGGGCTGACCGGCCACACGCGCAACAGCATCACCGAACTGGCGCGGCTGGAGCGGGAACTCGCCGGCGTGCGCGCCACGGGCGTGGCCCGCGACGACGAAGAATTGGAGCTCGGCGTGCGCTGCATGGCCGCTGGCGTCTACGACGACCAGGGCAAGCTGCTGGCAGGGCTGTCGGTGTCGGCGCCGGCCGACCGGCTGGAAGAAAGCTGGCTCGAGCGCGTGAAGGCCACGGCCCGCCAGATCTCGCTGGCGCTGGGCTACAGGGGCTGAAGGGAGACCGCTGCCGGCGCAGGCAGCGGCAGCGCCACCGGCGAGACCACCGGGCCGAGCAGCGAGCCCCGCACCAGGGGCGTCACCTGGGTGGCGGGCGTCACGGGCAAGACCAGCGGCATCGGCGCCAGCGGCGTCAACGGTGCCGCCACGGCCGAAGGCACGAAGGGCGCGGTGGCCAGCCACTTGCGGATGCGCTCGGCATCGCCGATACGCGAATACTTGCCTGCCGAGTCGAGCAGCACCATGATCAGCTTGCGCCCGGCCAGTTGCGTCTGCATCACCAGGCAACGCCCGGCCGCCGAGATGTAGCCCGTCTTCTGCAGGCCGATCTCCCACTCGGGATTGCGCACCAGGCCGTTGGTGGTGCGGAACTGCACCTGGTGCCGGCCGACCGGCACGCTGGCCTCGGTGGAGGTCGACAGGTCACGGATGATGGGGTGCTCGGAGGCCGCGCGCACCAGGCGCGCCAGGTCCTGCGCGCTGGACTGGTTGTCGCTGGACAGGCCGGTGGGTTCGACGTAGCGCGTGTCGCTCATGCCCAGCAGGCGCGCCTTGGCGTTCATGGCCGCCACGAAGGAGCGCATGCCGCCAGGGTAGGTACGGCCCAGCAGGTGGGCGGCGCGGTTCTCGGACGACATCAGCGCCAGATGCAGCATCTCGCCGCGGCTGAGCGACGTACCCAGGCGCAAGCGCGAGCGTGCGCCACTGGCCGAGGTGGCTTCGACGTCCGCCTGCGCCACCACCAGCATCTCGTCCATCGACAGCCCGGCTTCGGTGACCACCAGCGCCGTCATCAGCTTGGTGATGCTGGCGATGGGCAGCACGGCCTCGGGGTTCTTGCTGAACAGGACTTCGTCGGTCTCCTGGTCGATCACGAGGGCCACGCTGGACTTCAGGTCGAGCGGATCGTCGGCCTGCTGCAGCCCAGAGAGATGACCGAAGGACGGGCGCGCCGGCTCGCGTCGCACCACCGTCCTGCGCTTGGCCGCGCGGGACTTGACGACCTTGGTGCCCTTGGAGACCTTGGCCGCCTTGGTGACCTTGGCTTGCGCCTTCGACTTGGCGGCCGACGCGGCAGGTTTCGTCGACTTGGCCGCTTGCGCCGCCGGCAGGCCAGCCAAACCGAGCACCAGCATGCAGGTCAGTGCACCCCGCCAAGCCAACGATCTGATCTTCTGCACCGAATACCTCGCTCTTCGCCCAGTTGCCGAGTGTAGGCCAGAGAAAAAATGTTCACAAGATTCAATTGCTTGCGTGATTTTCCTCAAGTCGACTCTTTGGTGCAGAAAGCGCGCGCTCAACCCTGCGCCGCAACCCGGTCGGCAGCACTGAACAGCTTGTTCAGCGCCGACAGATAGGCCTTGGCCGAAGCCACCACGATGTCCGGGTCTGCACCCACCCCGTTCACCACGCGTCCCCCCAATTGCAGCCTGAAGGTGACCTCGCCTTGTGATTCTGTGCTGCCCGAGGTGATGGCATTGACCGAATAGAGCACCATCTCCGCGCCACTTCGTACCTTCGACTCGATGGCCTTGAGCGTGGCGTCGACGGGGCCATTGCCGTCGCTCTCGGCGTGATGCTCCACGGTGCCGGCGGCAAAGGCCACGCGCGCGTGCGGCCGCTCGCCCGTCGCCGACTGCTGCGACAGCGCCAGCAGCCGGTAGTGTTCGTGCTCGGCGGTCACGCTTTCGTCACCCACCAGCGCGATGATGTCCTCGTCGAAGATCTCGCTCTTGCGGTCGGCCAGGTCCTTGAAGCGCGCAAATGCGGCGTTGATCTCCGCCTCGCTTTCCATCTGGATGCCCAGGTCCTGCAGGCGCTGCTTGAAGGCGTTGCGGCCGCTGAGCTTGCCCAGCACGATCTTGTTGGCCGCCCAGCCCACGTCTTCGGCGCGCATGATCTCGTAGGTGTCGCGCGCCTTCAGCACGCCGTCCTGGTGGATGCCGCTGGCGTGGGCAAACGCATTCGCGCCGACGACCGCCTTGTTCGGCTGCACGACGAAGCCGGTGGTCTGGCTGACCATGCGCGAGGCCGGCACGATCTGCGTCGTGTCGATGCCCACCGCCAGCCCGAAGTAGTCGCGCCGGGTGCGCACGGCCATCACCACTTCCTCGAGCGAGCAGTTGCCGGCGCGTTCGCCCAGGCCGTTGATGGTGCACTCCACCTGCCGCGCGCCGCCGATCATCACGCCGGCCAGCGAATTGGCCACCGCCATGCCCAGGTCGTTGTGGCAGTGCACGCTCCAGATCGCCTTGTCGCTGTTCGGCACCCGTTCACGCAGGCTGCGGATGAACTCGCCGTAGAGCTCGGGCACCGCGTAGCCCACGGTGTCGGGGATGTTCAGCGTGGTGGCGCCCTCGTTGATCACGGCCTCGAGCACGCGGCAGAGGAAGTCGGGGTCGGACCGGTAGCCGTCCTCGGGGCTGAACTCGATGTCGGCGCACAGGTTGCGCGCGAAACGCACCGCCAGCTTGGCCTGCTCGAAGACCTGATCGCGCGTCATGCGCAGCTTCTTCTCCATGTGCAGTTCGCTGGTGGCGATGAAGGTGTGGATGCGCGAACGCGCCGCGCCCTTCAGTGCCTCGGCGGCGCGCGAGATGTCGCGGTCGTTGGCGCGCGCCAGCGAACACACGGTCGAATCCCTGATCGCGTCGGCGATCGCTCGCACGGCCTCGAAGTCGCCGTTGCTCGACGCCGCGAAGCCGGCCTCGATGACGTCGACGCGCAGGCGCTCGAGCTGGCGCGCGATGCGCAGCTTTTCCTCGCGCGTCATCGAGGCGCCGGGCGACTGCTCGCCGTCACGCAAGGTGGTGTCGAAGATGATGAGCTTGTCGGTCATGGTGTGTGCCTGTGCTGTGGAGGTTCGCAAGCAGATCCGGAAGAATGCACAACGGCCCGCTGCTTGCGCTGGCGGGCCGTTGATCGGAAAGGCTTCAGACGTGGACGATCAGCGCACCCGCAGGGCTCCTAGCAGGGCTAGCGCGATGGGGCTGAGGACCAGGGTCATGTCGCGAATGTAGCACGCGCGCGGCGCCTGACCGACTCGCGGCGCGCCGGCCTCAATGGTGCAGGCCCTTCTCGTCGGGGTCGTCGGTCGACGTGGCGATCACGCTCACCGATTGCCCCTTGAAGCGCCGCCAGGCGTAGACGGCGTAGCCCGAGATGCCGTAGACGCAGAACAGCACGAACAGCGCCAGCGGTGGGTTCTGGCTGATCAGCGCGATGCCCAGCGCGACGGCCATGATGCTGGCGAAGGGCACGGTCTGCTTCGCACCCATCACCTTGAAGCTGTAGAAGGGCACGTTGGTGACCATCGTCAGGCCCGCATAGAGCGTGACGCCGAAGGCCGTCCAGGCCAGCCAGTCGATCTTCCACACCGCCTTGAAGCCGGCGTCGTCCATGACCCAGATCAGGCCCATCACCAGCGCCGCCGCCGCCGGGCTGGGCAGGCCCTGGAAGAAGCGCTTGTCCACGATGCCGATGTTGGTGTTGAAGCGCGCCAGGCGCAGCGCAGCGCCGGCGATGTAGACGAAGGCCGGGATCCAGCCCCAGCGGCCCAGGCCCTTGAGCGCCCATTCGTAGACGATGATCGCCGGCGCAGCGCCGAAACCGACCATGTCGCACAAGCTGTCCATCTGCTCGCCGAAGGCACTCTGCGAGTTGGTCATGCGCGCGACGCGGCCATCCAGGCTGTCGAGCACGGCAGCGCAGAAGATGCCGATTGCGGCCATCTCGAAGCGGCCGTTCATGGCCATCACGATGGAATAGAAACTCGCGAACAGCGCCGCCAACGTGATCGAGTTGGGCAGCATGTAGATGCCCTTGCGCCGAGGGCGCGGCGCCTCGGCGTGTTCGGCCGCCTCGGTGGCGGCGGCCTGGGGCGGGCGGGTTTCTTCGGTCATGGGGGACGAGGATACCCTGTCAGGTTCATCGAGCGAACGCCGCGGAACCGGCTCTGCCGGGCCGCTGGCGTTGCCCCTTGAGGGGAGGCGACCAGCGGTCGCCTCGGGGTGGTCCTAGTTCCGGCTGCGGTCGACCAGCTTGTTGGCCTTGATCCACGGCATCATGGCGCGCAGCTTCTCGCCGACGACCTCGATGCTGTGTTCGCTGGTCAGGCGGCGGCGGCTCAGCAGCGTGGGCGCGCCGGCGCGGTTTTCCAGGATGAAGCTCTTGGCGTATTCGCCCGTCTGGATGTCCTTCAGGCACTGGCGCATCGCATCCTTCGTCGCCTCGGTGACGATGCGCGGGCCGGTCACGTACTCGCCGTACTCGGCGTTGTTGCTGATGCTGTAGTTCATGTTGGCGATGCCGCCCTCGTAGATGAGGTCGACGATGAGCTTCAGCTCGTGCAGGCACTCGAAATAGGCCATCTCGGGCGCGTAGCCGGCTTCCACCAGCGTCTCGTAGCCGGCCTTGATGAGCTCGACGGTGCCGCCGCACAACACGGCCTGCTCGCCGAAGAGGTCGGTCTCGGTCTCTTCGCGGAAGTTGGTCTCGATGATGCCGGCCTTGCCGCCGCCGTTGGCCGCGGCGTAGCTCAGCGCCAGGTCGCGCGCCTTGCCGCTCTTGTCGGCGTGCACGGCGATCAGGTGCGGCACGCCGCCACCCTGGGTGTAGGTGTTGCGCACCGTGTGGCCCGGGGCCTTGGGCGCGACCATCCAGACGTCGAGGTCGTCACGCGGCACGACCTGGCCGTAGTGCACGTTGAAGCCGTGCGCGAAGGCCAGGCTGGCGCCCTTGCGGATGTTCGGCTCGACGTCGTTGGCGTAGACGGCGCCGATCTGCTCGTCGGGCAGCAGGATCATCACGACGTCGGCCGAGCGCACCGCGTCGGCGACCTCGGCCACCTTGAGGCCGGCCTTCTCGACCTTGGCCCAGCTGGCGCCGCCCTTGCGCAGGCCGACGGTGACCTTGCAGCCGCTGTCGTTCAGGTTCTGCGCATGGGCATGGCCCTGCGAGCCGTAGCCGATGATGGCGACGTTCTTGCCCTTGATGAGGCTCAGGTCGGCGTCCTTGTCGTAATAAACCTTCATGGTTCTCTCCGTAAA
>LNFM01010172.1_pt1 | contig 16499 bp, 14 predicted proteins | sample 596031 | NCBI WGS metagenome assembly LNFM01 (sample SAMN04254537, study PRJNA301005) | activated carbon metagenome | isolation source: dual media filters at the Ann Arbor, Michigan drinking water treatment plant | place: USA: Ann Arbor
AGATCAATTTACGCCCACGCAAACGCCTGGGCTGGAAGACACCGTACGAAGTGTATGCAGGGGTGAGCGTTGCACTTATGGGTTGAATTCAGGACTTCAACACTGAAATTCTTGAGCCAGATCAGTTTGGTATCGCTCAATGCAGTCAATCATCAAGCAAATCAACACTTACTCACTAACGCGCTGACCTGAGCCTCGAATAAGACGCCCTTATTCTTTACCCAACCCATGCTGACGTAACTTGTTGGCGATGGTGGTGTGCGAGACGCCGAGGCGTTTGCCCAGTTGACGGCTGCTGGGGTGGTCGTGAAACAGGCGTTCGAGCACGGCTTTTTCAAAACGGCCGAGGATGTCGTCCAACCCGCCTTCCACCGAGAACTCGCCCAGCGGTTGCGGCGCGCCGAAGTCTGGCAGGCGGATGTGCTCGGCTTTGACCACCCCGCCATCGCACAGCGATACCGCCTGAAACAACACGTTCTCCAACTGGCGCACATTGCCCGGCCAGTGGTAGTGGCTGAGCTTGTCCAACACCTGTGGCGCCAGTTTGGGCAACGGGCAGCCAATCTGTCGGCTGGCCTGGTCGAGAAAGTGATCCACCAAAGGCGGTAAGCCATCCAGGCACTCGCGCAGCGGTGGAATGTGCAGGCTGAGTACGTTCAGGCGGTGATAGAGGTCTTTGCGAAACTCGGCCTTGGCGCATAACTCGGACAGATCGACCTGCGTCGCGCAGATCACGCGCACATCCAGATAGACCTCTTCATCACTGCCCACCCGGCGAAAGCAACCATCCTGGAGAAAGCGCAGCAGCTTGGCTTGCAAGCGCGGGCTCATTTCACCCACGCCATCGAGAAACAGCGTGCCGCCGGCCGTTAGCTCCAGCAGGCCCAGCTTGCCCTCCGGCCGCGCGCCTTCAAAGGCACCCGGCCCATAGCCAAACAGCTCGGTCTCGGCCATGGATTCCGGCAATCCGGCGCAGTTAAGCGCCATAAACGGCGATTGACCACGGGGGCTGGCCAAGTGGCAGGCGCGGGCCAGCAGCTCTTTACCTGTGCCGGTTTCCCCTTCAATAAGCAGCGGCGCATCCAGCGGAGCCATACGCCGTGCTTCTTTGACCACGGCGGCCATTACCTTGGAGCTCTGAAAGATCGAATCAAAGCCGCGCAGTTCTTGTTTGCGCACGTTATAGATGCGCTCACCGACGCGATCAGCACGGTGCAAGGTCAACACCGCGCCGGCCATGGCGTCGCTTTCGTCATGCTCGGTTTGCAGCGGCGCAATATCAGCGAGAAACACATCGCCTTTTACTTTCACCCGCAGGCCATTGATTCGCGACTTGTTAGCGCGCACCAACTCCGGCAGGTCGAAATCCTCGGCATAGCGCGACAACGCAATGCCCGGCACCTCATCCACTCGCACGCCCAATAGCTGCGCCGCACTGCGGTTAGCCGCGACAATGCTGCCGCCCATGTCGATCGACAGCACCGGAAAGTCCAACGCACCGAGCAAGGCATTCAGCTCCAGATGGCGGCGCTCGCTGGGCATCAAGCCCACCCGCTTGACGCCAAACACTCCGGCAATCGCCTCGAACTTGGGCCTCAGTGATTGGAACTGCAGGTTGATCAGGTTCGGGCAGTGCAGGTAGATGGCGTTGCCCTGCTCGCCACCTACTTCGCCACGGGCGACGTTGATGCCGTATTCGACCAAGAGGTTGAGGATGTCACGCAGGATGCCAATTCGGTTCTGACAGTGGACTTTGATACGCATGGCAGAGGGCTCTGAGCAGAATTCTTATTAGAAGCCGCGCAGCATTCGAGGCTGGCGACGGATTATTCGTCAAGAATATGTGACGGCTAGGCGAAGCAGCAAGACGAGACTTGGCCACCCCGCAGCATACGTAACTTTTTCGTTACGAATTTTCCAGCGAAACCGTCCCCAAACGCCCAGCCCGGGGCTGCATAACCTTCGCCGCTGGCGTATTCCTTTGTTCAATACAACAACAAAGCCCCAGCAGGAGGCAGCAGCATGAGTACCCCGTACGTGGCACGCGAACCTGATGCCAATGGTTTTATCCATTACCCAGAGGCCGAACATCAGGTGTGGCATACCTTGATCAGCCGGCAAATGAAACTGCTGGAAGGCCGCGCCTGCCAGGAATACCTGGACGGAATCGAACAACTCGGTCTGCCTCACGAGCGCATTCCGCAACTCGGCGAGATCAACCAGGTGCTGCAAGCCACTACCGGCTGGCGCGTGGCGAGGGTGCCGGCACTGATTCCGTTTCAAACCTTCTTCGAGTTGCTGGCCAGCAAGCAATTTCCAGTGGCGACTTTTATTCGCACACCCGAAGAACTGGACTACCTGCAAGAGCCGGACATCTTTCACGAGATTTTTGGCCACTGCCCGCTGCTGACCAATCCCTGGTTCGCCGAGTTCACCCACACCTATGGCAAGCTCGGCCTCGCCGCCAGCAAGCAAGAGCGCGTGTACTTGGCGCGCTTGTATTGGCTGACCATAGAGTTCGGTTTGCTCGACACCAGCCAGGGGCAGCGTATCTACGGCGGCGGTATTCTCTCCTCGCCGAAGGAAACGCTGTACGCGCTGTCCAATGCCCCCGAGCAGCAACTATTTGACCCCATTGAGGCAATGCGCACGCCGTATCGCATCGATATTCTGCAGCCCGTGTACTTTGTGCTCCCTGAGCTCAAGCGCCTGTTCGAACTGGCCCAGGAAGACATCATGGCCATGGTGCAACAGGCCATGCAGCTGGGCCTACACACACCGAAGTTTGCGCCGAAAGCGGCCTGACCGATACCGGTTGTAGGCTGGGTTGAGCCTGCGAAGCCCAGCAATGCGCTATTACGAACACACCACGTTGGGCTTCGTCGCTTCGCGACTCAACCCAACCTACGCTGTGACCACCCTCGAACTCTGGAGAAAACCGATGAGCCTTGCCCAAGCCCAATGCGAAGCCTGCCGCGCCGATGCGCCGAAAGTCAGTGATGAAGAACTGGCCGAGTTGATCCGCGAGATCCCCGACTGGAACATTGAAGTGCGTGGCGACCACATGGAGCTGGAGCGGGTTTACCTGTTCAAAAACTTCCGCCACGCCCTGGCCTTCACCAACGCAGTCGGCGCTATTGCTGAAGAAGTCGGTCACCACCCAGCCTTGCTCACCGAGTGGGGCAAAGTCACCGTGACCTGGTGGAGCCATGAAATGCGCGGCCTGCACCGTAACGACTTCATCATGGCCGCACGCACCGATGTGCTGGCTGCTGATGCCGAGGGCCGCAAGTGAGCCACTTCCAAACCGTCAAACGCGTGCCCGGTGACCCGATTCTCGGCCTGATGGACGCCTATCGCGCTGACCGCAACCCAGCCAAACTCGACCTCGGCGTCGGCGTGTACAAAGACGCCCAGGGTTTAACGCCCATTCCACGCGCGGTGAAATTAGCCGAGCAACGGCTGCTGCAAAGTGAAACCAGCAAAAGCTATATCGGCGGCCATGGCGACCCATTGTTTGGTCGCCTGCTCAGCGAATTGGTCTTGGGTGCAAACAACCCGCTGCTGACTGAACGCGCGGGAGCCACGCAAACCCCAGGCGGTACTGGTGCATTGCGCCTGTGCGCCGACTTTATCGCCCAGTGCCTACCGGGCCGTGGCATTTGGTTAAGCGACCCGACCTGGCCGATCCACGAGAGCATCTTTGCTGCCGCCGGCCTGCGCGTTGGCCACTACCCCTATGTAGGTGCAGACAACGCATTGAATGTCGAGGCGATGATCGCCGCCCTCACCCACGTGCCTAAAGGCGATGTGGTGCTGCTGCACGCCTGCTGCCACAACCCCACCGGTTTCGACCTTGCGCCGCGTGACTGGAAGCGCGTGCTGGAAGTGGTCAAAGCGCGCGAACTGCTGCCGCTGATCGACTTTGCCTACCAGGGGTTTGGTGATGGCCTGGAGCAGGACGCCTTCGCCGTGCGCCTGTTTGCCGCCGAATTGCCTGAGCTGCTGATCACCAGCTCCTGCTCGAAGAATTTTGGCCTCTATCGTGAACGCACCGGTGCGCTAATCGTCTGCGCCGAACATGCTGAGAAGCTGCAAGATGTACGCAGCCAACTGGCGTTTATCGCCCGCAACCTGTGGTCCACACCGCCTGCCCATGGCGCGGCGGTAGTGGCCAGCATTCTGCACGACGATGAACTAAAAGCCCTGTGGATCGACGAGCTGAACAGCATGCGTGAACGCATCGCCAGCCTGCGCAACGGCTTGGTTGAAGCACTGCAGCCCCATGGCCTGAGTGAGCGCTTTACGCACATCGCGCAACAACGCGGCATGTTCTCCTACACCGGGCTCAGCCCAACCCAGGTGCAGCGCCTGCGTGATGAGTTCAGCGTGTACATGGTCGGCTCAGGCCGGGCCAATGTAGCAGGGCTGGATGCACAACGCATGGACCAGCTGGCCAGCGCCATTGCCCGAGTGTGCGGCTGAATAGACGGCGAAAAGCGTTGCGGCTAAAGCCCCTCCCACAAGCTCAGCGACCACTTGTGGGAGGACTTTTAGTCACCAAAGGCACTGCCCCCAAAGCAAGAACCAGCTACCACCTGTGGGAGGGGCTTTAGCCGCGACGAGCGCCCAAAACGATTAACCGACCTTTAATCTATAAATTAATCATTTAAAAACAACAGCTTAACCATAAATCCGGCTAAACAATGGCACCCTTGATGCTTACACTCAACGGCATACATCCCTCGGGTAGGTCGCCATGTAGTCCCCGATTGCCCCTATCAGCTCATTGCTCGGTCGGGTTGCTTTACTCCCCCTCGTCAATGGTCTGCTCAACTGAATCGAAACAAGCGCATTGCACAGCGGCCGGGTAGCCGACGATGCGCAGCATGGCGCAGTGGCTGCGCTCACTGCTTAGCAGCCAGATTCTGCTTGAAGAACGCCGTGAGGCGCTCCCAGGGAATCAGCTGCACCCGATCGTACAGATCAACGTGGCCAGCACCCGGAACGATATGCAAGGCCTTCGGCTCACCAGCCAAGCGGTAAGCGTCTTCGCTGAACTCGCGCGAATGGGCATTCTCACCCGCGATAAACAGCATGGGCCGAGGCGAAATCGTCTCAATGTCATTGAACGGGTAGAAGTTCATGAACTTGACGTTACTGGTCAGCGTCGGGTGCGTGGTGAGCAGCGGCGACTGGCCTTTAGGCGTGAACTGGCCGCGTGGCGTACGGTAAAAGTCATAGAACTCACGCTGAATGGGATGGGTGTTGTCATCCAGCTGATGCACGGTGCCGCTGGTGTACTGCGTCTCGCCTCCTGTGAACTCCACATAGCGCTGCTCAGCCGCCTCGGCAATGATCGCCTTGCGCTGCTCCAGGGTCAGTGAGCGTTGCAGCGCATGGCGGTTGGCGGCGCCCATGTCATACATGCTGACGGTGGCGATGGCCCTCATACGCGGATCGAGCTTGGCCGCGCTGATGACAAAACTGCCGCTGCCGCAGATGCCAATCACCCCGATGCGTGCCCGATCAACGAACGCCTGTGTGCCGAGAAAGTCCACCGCCGCACTGAATGCCTCGGCATAGATATCAGGTGCCACCAGGTTGCGCGGCTCACCTTCACTCTCGCCCCAGAACGGCAAGTCGATGGACAGCGTCACAAAGCCCTGCTCGGCCATTTTGGTGGCGTAGAGGTTGGCGCTCTGCTCCTTCACCGCTCCCATCGGGTGACCCACGATAATCGCCGGATGGGCGCTGTCGCGGCTGAATGTCTTCGGCATATAAAGATTGCCGGCCACGCTCATCTGGTACTGATTGCTGAACCTAACCTTCTCCACCGTCACCTGTGCGCTGGTGTAAAAGTTATCTGCACCCTTGGACATATCCGGCGCTACCGCCGCTTGCGCCGCGATGGCCGAGCTGCCCGTGGCCGCCAGCAGGCTTAACGCGAACATGCCGCTGCCAACCGCCTTGAGAAACTCGCGCCGATCCGTTTTTTGTTTGCTCATGGTGAAATCTCCAAGATGGATGCTTTAGGCAGGCGGCAAAAACGCCCGCGATTAAAGGTGCGGAACGTCAGTCCGTAATGCGCTCGATGCGTACCTTCAGCGGTCCCGGCCGTTGCAACACCTCAAGGCCGGTATCCACGGTGCCCAGGCGCACCAGACCAGGGGCATAGGGGTTGCCGCCGATAAAAATCGCCAGATTGCCCCACGGTGCGTAGTAGTTGATGTCGCCTGTTTTCGGCTTGACGCCAGCCGGTGCCCCGGTGGTGACTAACTTGCGCGGCAGGTTGGCGATGCGCTCGATAACGGCGTAGTCCTCAAGCGTTAAAGAGAGCGGCAGCAGCGCGGCGAAGTCATGGGCAGCGGCGCTGTCGTCCAGCGTTGCGGTAACGCTCTCGCCATCGACATCCAAATGAATCTTCATGGGCAACACCTCGGTGGCCAGGGCACTGCAGACGCTGCCCAGCGACAAGCCCAGCAGTAGGCTGCTGAGCAGCGCCTGACGCCAGGTCCAGCGGTTAGAGAGATAGGTTGGCGTTTTCATAACGGCATTCTTACCAATACCGACAGCCGCAACTAGCTAATCAATCCTTAAAGAGGCTATAAGCACAGCTAATCAATAGCGCTAAAAGAACACATCATGGTCAGACGCAACCTCAACGATCTGTTGTCCTTCGTCACCGTCGCGCGGGAAGGCAGTTTTACCCGCGCCGCCGCCGTATTGGGCATCAGTCAATCGGCGCTGAGCCAGGCCATCAGCGGTCTGGAGAAGCGCCTGCAGATTCGCCTGCTCACCCGCACCACCCGCAGCGTTTCGCCCACCGCTGCGGGCGAGCAGTTGTTGCAGGCGATCGGTCATCGTTTCGACGAAATCGAAGAGGAACTGGACGTACTCACCGAACTGCGCGACAAACCGGCCGGCACCGTGCGCATCACCTGTGGCGACCACGTGCTGCGCACCACGCTGCTGCCGCGAGTCGCGCCGCTGCTGCGTGAGTACCCGGATATCAACGTGGAGTTCGATGTCAGCTACGGACTGCGTGACATCGTCGCGGATCGCTTCGATGCAGGCGTGCGTCTGGGCGACACCATCGACAAGGACATGATCGCCGTGCCCATAGGCCCCAGGCTGCGTATGGCTGCCGTGGCTGCGCCCGCTTACTTCGCTGCTAACCCAATCCCTAAAACGCCTGCCGACCTGACCACGCATCGCTGCATCAACATGCGCTTTCCGACCCATGGCGGGCTGTACGTCTGGGAGTTCGAGCGCCGAGGCCGGCAGCTGAATGTGCGCGTCGATGGCCAGGTCACCCTAAACAGCACGCCGCATATAGTCGTGGCGGCGCTGGAGGGGCTTGGCATTGCCTTTCTGCCGGAAGAAGAGTTCGCCCCGCATCTCGAGGAAGGCCGCCTGGTGCGCGTGCTGGAAGACTGGTGCGCACCCTTCGCCGGGTATTACCTGTATTACCCCAGCCGCCGACAGCCTTCCCCGGCCTTTGCCCTGGTACTTGAGGCGCTGCGTGAAACAGCCACACAGCGCTGATCAGCGGGATCACTCGCACCCCGAAGCAGCGCAGGGCTACCCCGCGCAGGCACGACGGGTAACGGCCTGCCCTTGCGCACGCTGCAAATAGCCACGTTGGCTGAATAAGATGCTGGCGAACGCCTGACCAGCCCTGATGGTGTTTCACAATAGGACTGAGGCGTCAGTTACTGCCAATAACCTATACAGGCAACCGAAAGCATTAGAAATCCACTTTGCCCCTGCCCGCCTTGATGGTGCCGCGAATGCTCTTGCCTTCCAGGCGGCGCTTCTTCGAACCCAGGGTTGGCTTGGTCGGGCGGCGGGCTTTTTCGGTTGTAGCGGCGCTGCGAATCAGCTCGGCCAGGCGCTCAAGTGCATCCGCACGATTCTGCTCCTGAGTACGGTACTGCTGCGCTTTGATGACCACCACGCCTTCTGCGGTGATTCGGCTGTCACGCAACGTCAGCAGCCGCTCCTTATAAAAAGGCGGCAAGCTTGATGCCTGGATATCGAAGCGCAGGTGGATGGCGCTGGACACTTTATTAACGTTCTGCCCGCCTGCGCCCTGAGCGCGGATGGCCGTCAACTCGACTTCGTCATCCGGGAGGTGAACGCTGTTGGAAATAACCAGCATGAACGGGCTTCAACACAGAAATGGGCGTTCAGGATAACGCGAACGCTCTGCAACCGCCGCTGACATCTCGCCTACGCGGCAGGTAGCTGACGCCAGCAAGCAGCGATTAGGAACATCGCATCCTGCTTACAGCGTTGGCCACCATTGAAGCGGTGCGACAGCCTGTGCGACTCAATTGCAGCAGCAACCGCCCTTGGCCTTTTGACTCGGCGCGCAAGACGGCGGATCAGCGCTGGCGGCGACTGGTGAGTAGCCCACATCGGCAATGGCCTGACTGAGTTCAGCTTCGCTGCTTGCAGATTCAATCTGCACACGGTGCGATGCCAGGTCGAACTGCACCTTGGCGGCAGGGTCCAAGGCCTGAATCGCGTGGGTAATGGTTTTAATGCAGTGTCCGCAGGTCATGTCTTTTACTTCGAAGGTGGTCATCGCGCGCCCCTTTAAGAGCAATGGTTGGTGACTCACTCTCATCCTTACCGCCGTGGCAAGGTCAAGCGGAGAATTGCTCATCGGTCGCGATTCACAATCACCCGTACCGATACTCCGCCTTTTCCTCAGGGTCGCTTCGTCGCTTAGCGCTGTTTGGTTGTGTGGATGAGCATTGATTGTTTCTAGCCTGGCCTTGTAGTGGCCCAGGCCATTGGTGTTATTCGGTAAACTTCAAAGCGGTGTCGGGCTTCGGTCATTCACCAATGGACTGTCTAAACCTGTATTCACACTGGGTAGAAAGGGAGCGTTCAGATTGAAAACGTGGCAGTGCATCCTCGGCCTTTTGCTCATCACCACATTAACCTTGCTGCTTGAAATACCGAGCAGTACGTGGCTTACCTCGGCAAGCCTCAGCTTGATTCTCGGGACAACAGCGCTGGTTTACATGGCCGCCTCATGCCTGCTGGCCAGCCGCTGGCGCATTGTAGAAAGCGCATTTGGCGGGCTGGACCGGGTTTATGAAACGCACAAATGGTTAGGCATATGGGCACTGGTATTTGCCTCCTATCACTTTGTGTTCAAGGCCAACCTGGATGAGTGGAACAGCGTCGCTATCGTCGAGCTGCCCAAATACTGGACGCGCCTTGTACGCCAACTGAGTTTCATCGCGCTGGGTGTAATCGTCCTACTCGCTTTGAACCGCAATATTCCTTACAGCCAGTGGCGCTGGTGGCACAAACTTTCCGGCCCGTTATTTCTAATCGTTATCTTGCACTGGCTCAGCTTTAAATCGCCGATCACCTTGAGCAGCCCTTCGGGGATTTGGTTAGGGGCGTTCTGCGCAGTGGGTGTTGTCGCGGCGTTGTACAAACTGGTGCTGTACCCGTTTGTAGCGAGGGCTGGTGAGTATCGCGTGGTGGCGGTTACCCGCGACAAAGGCGCGCTGCACCTGACGCTGGAACCGCGGCACAAGAAGTTTGATTTTAAAGCCGGGCAGTTTGCTTTTTTGGCGATGCAGCAAAAAGGCCTGCGTGAGCCGCACCCCTTCACGATTGCCAGCGCCAACACAACCAACGGGCAGATTGAGTTTGTGATCAGAGGGTTGGGCGATTACACCAAAAAACTTTGCGAGTGCGCCCAGATTGGCATGCACGCGGATTTATACGCGCCTTATGGCCGCTTCAAACGCCCCGCCCAAGCTGAACGAGAAGTATGGATCGGCGCGGGTGTCGGTATTTCACCCTTTATTTCCTGGCTGCAAGACCCGGACGCTAAGGACTTCGACAAGGCCACCTTGGTGTATTGCTTCAATCCCTCGCGCGCCTTCCCGCCTGCCGAAACACTGCAAAGTATGGCGCAGCAGCGAGGCGTGGCTTTTGTGAGTAATAGCGGCGGCCTTGAAGCACTGGCCGAAACACTGCGCCAAGCGGTATCCAAGACCGACCCCAAGAAGGTTCACGTTAGTTTTTGCGGCCCCAAGGGATTGCTGAGCAAAGTCGCTGAAATGATGGCCACCAACCAGATCCCAGCCGCCAACCTGCATACCGAGCTATTCGAGTTCCGCTGACTGCCGGGGGCTTTAAAAGCGCCGTGGTGCAGCGTGAGATTTTATCGGTAGCGCTGAGTGGGGGACGACATCGCGGCGGTATTCCCCCCTGTGGCTATCCGGGCTACCGTGTGGGTTCAGCCAAAAAAACCGCCCCCACGAGCACAAAGCTGTTCGCGTGCAGCGCGGACAACCGCCGGCTAGAGCGCCAAGGCCAAGCACAACTCATCTAATTGAATACACGCGAAGGAATCAACGATGACCACCCCTACTGCAAAAACACTGCACATCGACATCGTCTCTGATGTGATGTGCCCGTGGTGCGTCATCGGTTACCGCCAACTGGCAACAGCGCTGCAAGCCAGCGGCACCGCCTATGAAATCCAGTGGCATCCATTTGAACTGAACCCGGATATGCCCGCCGAGGGCCAGAACCTGCGCGAGCATATCGCCGAGAAATATGGCGCAACCCCGGCGCAATCGCAGCAGAACCGCCTGCACATGACCCAAGCCGGCAAAGACGTAGGTTTTACCTTCAACTTTGCCGACGATATGCGCATGCACAACACCTTCAATGTTCATCAGCTCTTGCATTGGGCTAACCAACAAGGGCGCATGCACGACTTAAAACAGGCGTTGTTTGTCGCTCATTTCACCCATCGGCATAACCTTTCCGACAACAACGTGCTGGCGGATGTGGCCAACGAGATTGGCCTGGATCGCACCGAGGCGCTGGCTGTTCTGGCCGACCAACGCTTTGCCAGCGCCGTACGCACTGCCGAAAAAAACCTGGATCGCGCAGGGTATTAGTGGCGTACCCGCTGTGGTCTTCAACCATCGCCACCTCGTCACTGGTGCGCAAGGTGTCGAGAACTACACGCGCATTCTGGAACAGTTGGCCGCGGCAGAAGACTGAACGCGCCGACTCCATCTGCCCGCCTAGCCGCCCTAGAGTGCTGGGTGGCGCGGCATGGCTAGGACCTACACGCGGAAACGACTGACCAACGCCTGCAACTGACTGCCCAAGCGCGCCAGTTCTGCACTGGAGGCCGCGGTCTCGTTGCTGGCCGTAGCGGTTTGCTCGGAAATGTCGCGCACGCTGAGGATACTGCGGCTGATTTCTTCGGCCACCGCACTCTGCTCTTCTGCGGCTGCAGCAATTTGCAGGTTCATCGACTGGATGTTGGACACCGCCTGGGTGATGTTGCCCAGCGAGTTGCCGGCCTTACGCGTCAACTCAACGCTGCTGTCGGTGAGACTGCAACTGCTGCGCATCGCTGCAGCCACCTGCTTGGTGCCGTTCTGCAGGCCAGCGATCAGCGCTTCGATTTCCTCGGTGGACTTCTGCGTGCGCTGAGCCAGACCACGCACTTCGTCGGCGACCACGGCAAAACCACGCCCAGCCTCACCAGCGCGCGCCGCCTCAATAGCCGCATTGAGCGCCAGTAGGTTGGTCTGTTCGGCTACCGCCTTGATCACGTCCATGACACTGCCGATCTTGTTGCTCTCCTGCTGCAGGCCGTTCATGGCCTCGCTGGAGCGGCTGACCTCGGCGGCTAAACGTTCGATCTGAGCGATTACTTCGCCCACCACCTGATCGCCCAAGCGCGCCTGACCGTCCGCCTCGTTGGCGGCCTGCGAAGCCTGCTCGGCGTTGCGCGCCACTTCCTGCACGGTGGCCGACATTTCATGCATGGCGGTGGCCACCTGATCGGTCTCGCTTTTCTGGCTGTTGGCGCCCGCGCGGGTCTGCTCGGTCACGGCAGACAGTTCTTCGGCGGCACTGGCAATCTGGCCTACGCCATCGCGGATGCCGCCAATCAGCTCACGCAGAGTCGTAGCCATATGCTGGATGCCCTGTAGCAATTGGCCCATTTCATCACGCCGGTCGACCTGCACGCTGGCGGTCAGGTCGCCTTCGGCAATGCGCTGCACCGCATTCAGGGTGTCCTGCAACGGGCGGGTGATCTGCCGGGTGATGACCCAGGCAGCCAGCACGCCGAAGAGCATCGCCAGTAACGTGGCACCGATTTGCAGGTTACGCGCCTGCTGGCTCTCGATGGCCATGCGATCAATTTGGAACTGGTACAGCGTTTCGCTGATACGCACAATTTCGCCCTGTTGCGCGGTCATTTCTTGGCGCGTGCGGGCAATGTCGCTGGTGGCGAGCTTGAACGCCTGTAGCGTCTCCTGGTACTGGTCCAGTGCGCCGGCGATACGGCGCAACGCATCCTGCTGGGCGACACCAAAGGCTTGCTGCAGTGGATCAAGACTGGCGTTGGCAGCGGCGATACCGTCCACCAATGCTTGCTCGCGCTGAACATCAGGAGCGCTGTCGTAGCGTTCAAGCAAATATTGCAAGCGCAGCAATTGGGCTTCAGTGCGCGTCAGCGCCTGCAACTGGGCGAAACGGCCGCCATCCTCCTCGGGCAACGACTCCACACTGCGCTGCATGGCACTCAACAGCTCACCAAGCTGCTGCGTCTCGCCCGCCACTTCGCGCCGCGCGGTTTCGGCGGCGGCATAGGCGATACGCATGCCAGCCAGCGAACGCTGGTACTCCTGGTTATAGCCATCCTGCTCTTGCAGCAGCTTGACGTTGACTGGGTTGGTAAAGCTGCCGAGCAGTTTTTTCTGCTGCTGCAAATAGGCCGCGAGGTTATTCAGTACACGTTCGCTGCTGGGGGCATCGCCCTTAGCCAGCATGAATTGCAAACGGGCAATGCGCAGATTGGTCAGTGTGGTGTTGAGCTGAGTGATCTCGCTCATCCAGGCGCTGCGCTGGATAACGCTGCCCAGCCCCGTCCAGGCGGCCCATGCCAGGGCAAGAGTCAGGGCCAGCACCAGGCCGAAGCCAAGGGCCAGCTTGCGGGTAACGCTTAGATTGGCAAACCAGGTGTTCATTAGAATTCTCCAACTGTTACTAAAACAGGCCGTTCGGTTTTCGCTGGAGAATTGTTTTTGTGGAAGCCAGCACAAGGCTGTGCTGACGCTGTAATGCCGCCTGACGGCACACTTCTGCGTCGTTTATAACGAAATAGCGCAACAGCAAAGCGCCGTAACGGCAACTTCACGCACCATCTGATCCGCTTTTTATTGGAAAACCTGAGTCTGTTATCCAATCCGCTGCGCTCGCATCATTCGCCTCGCCTGATAAAGCCCGACGAGGCCCGTAATGAGCGAACGTATTCCCGCGCAGATCATCGAGACCATCGACCCGCGCCAGCCTATCCGCCTCCGCAGCTTCAGCGGCCGTTTTCGTAATCTGCGCCTGTACGGGGCGGGATTGCTGTTTCTGATTTTCTTTGGCACCGCCTGGCTCGACTGGGACGGTCGCCAAGCCGTGCTGTGGAACCTGGCCGAGCACCGTTACTACATCTTTGGCGCGACCTTCTGGCCGCAGGATTTCACCCTGCTCTCGGCGCTGCTGATCATTGCCGCCTTTGGCCTGTTCACCATCACCGTGGTGGCCGGACGGGTCTGGTGCGGCTACACCTGCCCACAGAGCGTATGGACCTGGGTGTTTATGTGGGCGGAGAAAGTCACCGAGGGCGAGCGCAATCAGCGCATCAAGCTGGATGCTGCGCCCTGGTCACTGAACAAGCTGGCGCGGCGCAGCGCCAAACACGCGATCTGGCTGGGCGTCAGCCTGCTCACGGCGCTGACCTTTATTGGTTACTTCACGCCGATTCGGCCACTTGCCAGTGACCTGCTACGCCTGCAACTAGACGGCGGCACGCTGGTGTGGGTGCTGTTTTTTATGGCCGCCACCTACCTTAACGCCGGCTGGTTGCGCGAGAAGGTTTGCGTGCACATGTGCCCCTACTCGCGCTTTCAGAGTGCGATGTTTGACGATGACACCCTGCTGGTGGCCTACGACGCCAAGCGAGGTGAAGGCCGTGGCCCGCGTAAGAAGGACAGCGACCACAAGGCCGAGGGCCTGGGCGATTGCATCGACTGCACTATGTGCGTGCAGGTGTGCCCCACCGGCATCGACATCCGCGATGGCCTGCAGATCGACTGCATCAGTTGCGGCGCCTGTATCGATGCCTGCGATTCGGTCATGGACAAGATGGGCTATGCCCGAGGCCTGGTCGGCTATCACTCCGAACGCGAACTACAAGGCGGCACAACCCACTGGCTTAGGCCGCGATTGGTCGGCTATGGCATCGCCCTGGTATTGATGCTCGTCGCCTTTGCCTGGGTACTGAATGATCGCTCGATGCTGTCCATCGACGCGGCCAAAGATCGCAGCATGTTCCGCGAGAACCAACTGGGGCAGATTGAGAACACCTACCTGCTCAAGGTCATTAACAAAACCCAGCAACCGCAGCGCTATGGGCTGACGTTAATCGACAGCCCCGGACTGCGCCTGGATGCCCCGCAGCAGTTGCAATTAAACCCTGGGGAAATTCTCGATGTACCCGTAACCCTAGTGCTGGAGAGTGAAGCGGCCAACGCCAGCACGATGCCGGTGAGCTTTGCGATCCACAACCTGGCCAATGCCAGCGAGCAGGCGCAAACGCAGAGTATTTTTCTCTCGCCGCGCGGGCGCTGACAGTCGCATGACAGCGCCACTCGCCGTAGAGTGCGGGTATCTAAAAGCCGCACCGATGGACAGGATGAAACGCTACGAGAAATTCGCCAAGCAGATTGCCGAACTGATCCGCAGCGGCATGCTCGCTCCTGGCGAAAAGGTGCCCTCAGTGCGCCACGCCAGCCGTACCTATGGCGTCAGCCCGTCCACGGTGTTCCAAGGCTATTACTTGCTGGAAGACCGTGGCCTGATCCAGGCCCGCGCCCGCTCCGGTTACTTCGTGCGCGAATTGGCGCGGCACTCGCTCGCTGAGCCACAAACCAGCCAAACGCCCACGCAAACCACCGAGGTGGATGTCAGTGAGTTGGTGTTCTCGGTGCTCGCCTCACTAAAAGACCCCGGCACCGTGCCATTCGGCTCAGCCTTCCCCAGCCCGCAGTTGTTTCCACTGGCTCGCTTGGCCCGCTCCATGGCGCACAGCCTGCGCGATATGCAGCCGCAGGCGGTGATCGCCGACATGACCGAAGGCAACCCCAACCTGCGTCGGCAGATTGCCCTGCGTTATAGAGTCAGTGGTGTGCAACTGCCACAGGAAGAGCTGGTCATCACCAGCGGTGCCATGGAGGCACTCAATCTGTGCCTGCAATGCGTGACTCAGCCGGGCGATCTGGTGGCCATCGAGTCCCCGGCCTTCTACGCGACGCTGCAAGTGCTGGAGCGCTTAAAGCTCAAGGCGGTGGAAATCCCGGTCAACCCGCGTGAAGGGATCGACTTGGATGTGCTGAGCGAGCGCCTGGCCAGCCTGCCAATCAAGGCCTGCTGGTTTATGAGCAGCCTGCAAAACCCACTCGGCGCAAGCATGAGCGACAGCAAGAAAGAGGCGCTGTATCAGTTACTGCACAGCCACCAGGTACCGCTGATTGAGGACGACGTATACGCCGAGCTGTATTACGGCAGCCAGCCACCCAAGCCGGTCAAGAGCTTCGACCGTGACGGACTGGTGATGCATTGCGGTTCGTTTTCCAAATGCCTGGCGCCGGGTTATCGGGTCGGCTGGGTGGCCGGCGGGCGCTATGCCGAGCAAATCAGCCGGCTGAAACTAATGACCACCCTTTCACCCTCCGTCCCAGCGCAGGCCGCATTGGCCGATTACCTGCAACACGGCGGTTACGACCGCCACCTGCGCAAATTGCGCCATGCGCTGGAGGTGCAACAAGCGTCAATGCTGGCCTCCGCCGCGCGGCATTTCCCAGCCAGCACCAAGGTCACCCGGCCCAACGGTGGTTACTTTCTCTGGTTTGAATTCCCTGAGCAGGTCGATGCGCTACGCCTGTTCCAACTGGCGCTGGCAGAAGGTATCAGCCTGGCACCGGGCCCGATCTTCTCGGCCACCCGCCGCTTCGGTAACTGCGCCCGCCTGAATTACGGTCATCCCTGGGATGCGCAAAGCGAACAGGCGATGGCTGTGCTAGGACGCATCCTCGCCGCCTTCTGATCTGTTCAGCGCAAGCCTGCGCATCGGCTTGTCGCCTATGACGTTGCAGAAGGGATCGCCAGTCCCCTATGTCTTTTATAAAAGAGTTGAAGCTGATCGATCCGTCGATAGAACCTACAAGACGGAAAACCTGCTCAAGATTGTCGGCCAAGCCTGGGCCGTATTAAGGATGGCGCCGGCAGAAGGTTGCGGCTCACCGTTATCGATTGGCCTCATCCAATACCATCGTCCTGTAGGCTGTTGCTGCTGACCGAAAACTGACCCAGTAGAGGCTGTTCTGCCGACTGAAAACTGACCCAGGTGTTCAACTGCTTCTGCTCAATTTTTG
>LNFM01007817.1_pt1 | contig 16494 bp, 18 predicted proteins | sample 596031 | NCBI WGS metagenome assembly LNFM01 (sample SAMN04254537, study PRJNA301005) | activated carbon metagenome | isolation source: dual media filters at the Ann Arbor, Michigan drinking water treatment plant | place: USA: Ann Arbor
CCAGCGAGTGGGCCGTCAACAATTGCAACACCGTAGTTCTTGGCGAAATTCGCGTCACGGAAGGCCGACAGTGCGAACACGTTCTTGATACCTTCGGTGGTGCAGAAACGGCCTTGTGCAAACGGCAGGTCACCCGAGATCACCAATACCTGGGTGTTCTCAAGGGCGGCAGCGGCTTCGTTGAACTTGCGGGTCGAGGTGGCGCAGGTCGGGGTGTCGAGGCTAGGAACGATATTCAGAACCTTGCGCTTGCCGGCGAAGGCTTCGAGCGTCTTGTCCTTGAGGCTGCCTGCAACCAGGTTGAAATCCGGGGCTGTATCGCCAACCTTAGGGAAGTTACCGGCGAGGGTAACGGCGTGACCGCCGAGTGTGACATTGGACATCTGTATCTCCTTGTTGGGGTTGAAACTGTGGTTTAAAACTTGTTATGGATAGAACAGGTAGAGGCGATAGCCTGCAGCAGGCAGTGTACCGGGGTCTAGCGCCAGTTGTACGGACTGGTCACTGTTGGCAGCGAAACCTGTGGCTTCAAGCCCCGGCTGCGGTAAATATTCGTTTGGCGTGATGATCTTGCGCACGATAGGTTTATCAATGCCATCGGTCAAGGTCAACTCAAGATGCGGCCAAGCTTGCGTGTAATCAGCACGATTTTTCAGCGTTGCCGTCAGCTCAAGCTCGCCCTTGCGGCCAGGGTGCAGGTCAGAGGCCTCGATGCTGACCAAGTCCGGGTTGCTCGGCAGTTCAACTACGCAGTGAGCGTGGGCGCATAACTCCTCAAGCCATGGGCGAGCCGCTGGGTATTTGGTTGCCAGATCCGTGCGGTAGTGGAGTGTTGCCTGCAAGATTAATGCAATTAAGGTAAAACCAACCCCAAGCCACCATGGCCAGCGTGGTGTGCGTGCAGCCTCTGTTGCCCGCAAGTAGCCAGCAGACAGCGGGGAAGGCTGCGGTGTTTGGAGCAGGATTTGGCTGGATTCGGACACGCTGGGCGGATCGTCGGGTGTCTGCTCGTCCTCAGACGCTGGAACTACTTCAGCTTCTTCGTGCGCGATCTCTTCAGCAACGCTTGTATCGGCAGGCTCGTCAGGCGGCAGTTCGGTGGCCTCTGCACTCTCATTGGGCGTGGCATCTGCAACAAGAAGGCTGGCGGTGCTGACGTCAATGGTCGCTGGTGCAGTTTCCTCAACAACAAGTTCTGGCTCGCCGGGTCTGGCAGAGGAAATGGCTGTGTTGACCGTTGCAGCATCAACTAAAAACTCAATCGCATCGAATACATGCTGACAGCGCCCACACCGCACTTGCCCGTGGCGCGCCTTGACCTGTTCCGGTGTAACTCGGAAGGTCGTGGTGCAACTAGGGCAGCGCGTTAGCATCATGCAGGTTTGTTTCCTTCTAAGCGAACCCAACCCTCATGGACTGCGCCAACTCGGAGCGAGAGGTGCGGGGCATAGGCGGCAATGACTTCATCGGCTTGGGTTTCTAAGACGCCTGAGAGCACAATCCGGCCACCCGGCGCAACGCGGGCAACGAGCAATGGCGCAAGCACGCATAGCGGATTGGTCAGAATGTTAGCGACCACCACATCAAAACACGCGGTCAGTGGTTCGCGGGTGTGCTGCAAGGCCATTTCAACATGATTGTTGTTGGCATTGTCGCGCGCAGCAATGAGTGCATTGTCATCAATGTCGACGCCAGTGACAGCAGGTGCACCTAGACGCGCCGCGGCTATCCCGAGAATGCCGGAACCACAGCCGTAGTCGAGTACGCTCTCAGTCCCCTGCAGCGATTCGCACAACCATTCGAGACAGAGGCGTGTGGTTGGGTGCGACCCCGTGCCAAACGCCAAGCCGGGATCAAGAACGAGATTGGTTGCGTCGGGATTGGGCGCGTCGTGCCATGAGGGTACGATCCACAGCGCATCGGTGATGCGGATGGGTTCGAACTGGGATTGGGTCAGTCGGACCCAATCCTGTTCTTCTATCTGCTCAATCCGTAAATCCGACAGATCAGTCACGCCCCCTTCAGCTGCAGCAAGGGCAATACGCGAAGGTAGATCATCCGCCGGTTCAAACAGTGCAACCACCCGGCTGTTCTGCCACAAGGGGGCCGCTGGACTGCCGGGCTCGCCGAACTGAGGCGTTTCGGCCTCAGTGCCGGCATCGGCGTCTTCAATGCTGACGGAAATAGCGCCATGCGACATAAGCGCTTCCGACAACGGGTTTGCGTGTTCTTCGTCCGTTGGCAGGGAGACGCTTAGCCACATGATGCGGTTTCTTTCTTACTGGTTACCCTTGGTTGCAGCTTCCTTGGCGGCAAGCCTTTCTTCAAGGTAGTGAATGCTGGTGCCACCCAAGACAAAACGCTCATCCAGCATCAGTTCCTGATGCAGCGGGATGTTGGTCTTGATACCTTCGACGACCATTTCCGACAAGGCGATGCGCATGCGGCGGATCGCCTGCTCGCGGGTGTCGCCATAGGCGATGACCTTGCCAATCATGGAGTCGTAATTCGGCGGCACGCTATAGCCAGCATAAACGTGCGAATCCACACGGATGCCAGGGCCACCTGGTGGGTGGTATCCGGTGATTTTGCCGGGAGATGGCGTGAACTTAAAGGGGTCTTCGGCATTGATGCGGCATTCGACCGCATGGCCCTTGAGCTCGATATCGCGTTGCTTGAACCACAGTTTTTCATTCGCAGCGATACGAATCTGCGCTTGTACGATGTCGATGCCAGTCACTAGCTCGGTCACTGGGTGCTCAACCTGAACGCGCGTGTTCATTTCAATAAAGTAGAACTCGCCGTTTTCGTACAGGAATTCAAACGTCCCTGCGCCACGGTACTTGATCTTGCGGCAGGCAGCAGCACAGGCTTCACCAACGCGGGCAATCAAACGACGGGGAATATCCGGTGCCGGTGCTTCTTCAATGACCTTCTGGTGCCGACGCTGCATGGAACAGTCGCGTTCGCCCAGATACACGGCATTACCGTGCTGGTCGGCGAGGATCTGGATTTCCACATGGCGTGGGTTTTCCAAGAACTTCTCCATATACACGGTCGGGTTGTTGAAGGCGGCGCCAGCTTCAGTGCGCGTCATGGTCACCGCATTCAGCAACGCGGCTTCGGTATGCACCACGCGCATGCCGCGACCACCACCACCACCGGCCGCCTTGATGATCACCGGATAACCCACGGCGCGTGCAATTTTCACGATCTCCTTAGGATCGTCGGGCAACGCGCCGTCAGAACCTGGTACGCAAGGAACACCAGCTGCCTTCATGGCATTCTTGGCGGATACCTTGTCGCCCATCAGATTGATGGTTTCGGCACGTGGGCCAATAAATACAAAGCCGGAGCTTTCTACTCGCTCGGCAAAAGCGGCGTTTTCAGAGAGAAAGCCGTAACCAGGGTGGATGGCTTCAGCATCCGTCACTTCGGCCGCAGAAATAATGGCCGGGACGTTCAGATAGCTCTGGCCAGAGGGCGCCGGGCCGATACACACGGATTCGTCCGCCAACTTGACGTATTTGGCTTCGGCATCCACTTCAGAGTGGACGACCACCGTCTTGATACCAAGTTCGCGACATGCGCGTTGAATGCGCAGGGCAATTTCGCCACGATTGGCGATTAGAATTTTCTCAAACATTTTTTACTCCGACGAAATTGCCCTTGTGACACAGAGCCGGCACACCATCGGGTGCGGTATGGCTAGTTGCAACAAGGGGTTTCTCGAGCATTTATATGGGAATTGCCGGCAATTAGCCGATAATGAACATGGGTTGGCCGTACTCAACCGGTTGGCCGTTTTCCACCAAAATGGCTTTCACAACACCACTGGCATCTGCTTCGATCTCGTTCATCAGCTTCATGGCTTCAATGATGCAGAGCGTGTCACCAGCCTTCACGGTCTGACCCACTTCGACAAACGATGCGGCGCCAGGGCTGCCTGAACGGTAGAAAGTGCCAACCATCGGCGACTTGACCGCATGGCCTTCCGGTTCGGCGGCAACGATGTCAACAACGGCTACGGGTGCTGCTGCAGCGACAGCTTGTGCAGTTGGTGCCGGGGCGCCGACCATGTAGGTTGCGGTCTGCGGTGGGGCAGCCAGATGCTTGGCGATGCGGATTTTTTCTTCACCCTCGCTGATCTCGAGCTCGGAAATGCCCGAATGCTGAACGAGGTCGATCAAGGTTTTTAGTTTTCTGAGATCCATGAGTGCTCCGTGCTAGACGAACAGGCGGCCATGCCGCCGAGGTTGGTAGAAATCAGGCGGTGCCTGAAAGTCTGCTGATGGCAGTATCGAGCGCCAGCCGGTAACCGTCTGTGCCGAGTCCGCAAATGACGCCTGCGGCAATCGCCGAAAAGTAAGAATGCTGACGAAATGCTTCGCGAGCATGAATATTGGAAAGATGTACTTCGATGAAGGGGATTGCTACGCCTGCCAACGCATCGCGTAGCGCAACGCTGGTGTGGGTGTAGCCTCCCGGGTTGATGACGATGAAGCCAACCTCTTCAGCGGGTGCAGCCTGAACGCGATCAATCAGGTCGCCTTCATGGTTGCTCTGGAAACAATCAACGGCGACTCCTGCGTCTTTCCCTTGTGCCTTCAGGTCGGCGTTGATATCTGCCAAGGTCGTGCGACCGTAGACTTCCGGCTCCCGGGTGCCTAGCAGGTTCAAGTTCGGGCCATGAATGACTAGGATGCGCGGCAAAACAGCTTTAGCTGCTTTCGCAGAAGTTGTTTTTTGTGGGCGTGTTTGCTTCGTCATGGGGTGGAGTTTGCCGCAAATCGATGCGTTTTGTCCAGTTTTACTGTTTAGGCGAGGTGGCTGAGTAGAGTGGAACCAGCAAGCGATTAAGTTCTGCCTCGCTGAGCTTGCCCATCTTCGTATGGGCCACTTTGCCCTCTCTGTCGAGAATGACAGTGAAGGGCAACGCTGAGCTGGTGTTGCCAAGTTCGGCTGTCAGTTTGAGCGTCTCATACGTACCCATCAACAACGGGTAGCTAACGGGGTGAGCTTTCTCAAAGTTAATGATGTTGTCGGGTGTATCGATCCCGATGCCAACAAATTGAACACCTTTTGCGTTAAGTTGTTCGTGAACGCGCGAAAATTCAGGCATCTCTTCGCGGCACGGAGGGCACCACGTTGCCCAAAAGTTAACGACGAGCACCTTGCCCTGCCATTGGCGCAGACTGACGGGTTGTCCTTGGGCGGTGAAGATGGATAGATTGGCCAGTTTCTGGGCCGCATCTTGCGCCTCAGGGGTGGCTTGCGTTGCTGGCGAGGGGCTTTCAATCTTGGGTTTGCCTACGTAAAAGCCAAGTGCGGCTGCACCGATGGCGACCGCTATGATCAGGAACCAACGTTGTTTCATGGCAAAAAGAGCTTAAGGTGTAGTCAGAAGGGCTGCAACTGCACTAAAGGGCGCGCGGTGGTGGCTGCGGCCGGAATGCGGATTGCGCTTGACGTGACGTTCAGCCGAAATTGGAAAGACCGACAGAATAATCGGAGTTTCGTCCCAGTCAAGCCTTAGGCGTGATTCTGGCGAATTGGGCTGATTGTTGCGAATGGCCACATTTTCGTAGGGAATGTCGCGAGATAGCAACTCGATCTCGACCTCTTTTGAGCTGTCTGCAAATAGCTCCAGCTCGATTTCGGCATAACGTCCGGCGGTACCTGCGAGTACTGCGCCGGTCAGATAGGGGTGGTAAGGCGCCAGTAAGTCCATGACTTCGAGGGCCATTGCACGCAGTTCGCGCAGCCGTTCCGGATGCTCTTCCTCCTGAAACAGGGCCTGATAAGCGCGCAGCTCTGTTTCGACCTCGTCATTGCCCGGTAAGGCTTCCGACTCGCTGGCACCGAGCGCGCGAGCTGCTTTGCGTTTGGCGAAGCCGTAATCGTCAATGCCTTCTTCAGCCATGAGACGCGCTGCATGGCTTGCAATCGTCTGGCGCAGGCGGCTGGATGGGGGCGGAGCGGGTTTGCGGCGGGGCATCGTGTACCTCTAACCCTGTGGGGCATGCTGTTCGGCCTGCGTTGTCATATCCGAGCTGATCTGGGCTTGCGAGCGCTATGTGCCGCCGGGCTAGCCCGATCCTTCGGGTAGAATCCGAGACGATTATTGCACCTCTTGGGTCTTTTATGCACATTCATATTCTGGGGATCTGCGGTACTTTTATGGGCGGTATTGCGCTTTTGGCGCGAGCAGCCGGTCACCGCGTCACAGGCTGCGATGCCAATGTCTATCCGCCGATGAGTACCCAGCTTGAGGCACAGGGCGTAGCGTTGGTTGATGGTTACGGGCCTGAGCAATTGACCCTGAATCCTGACCTTTATGTTGTGGGCAACGCCGTTTCGCGCGGCAATCCGTTGCTTGAGGAAATCCTCGACCGCAACCTGCCCTACGTGTCCGGCCCGCAGTGGTTGGCTGATAATGTGTTGCGTGACAAATGGGTGCTGGCTGTCGCCGGCACGCATGGCAAAACAACAACAACCTCCATGCTGGCTTGGATTCTTGAATATGCCCGGCTAAATCCCGGATTCCTCATTGGTGGGGTTGCGCAGGACTTTGGTGTTTCCGCTAGGTTGACTGATCTCCCCTTCTTCGTCATTGAAGCAGATGAGTACGACACAGCATTTTGCGATAAACGCTCAAAATTCGTCCATTACCGCCCACGCACCGCGATTCTGAACAATCTTGAGTTTGATCATGCGGATATCTTCCCTGATCTAGCATCGATCGAGACGCAATTCCATCATCTAGTGCGCACGATGCCGCGAAATGGGCTTGTCATCAGCAATGGATCGCAAACCTCCCTTGATCGCGTGTTAGCTAGGGGTTGCTGGAGTGCAGTGGAGCGTTTTGCAGACCCTGCTGCGTGGCAAGTTGCTGACGCGGATGCTGATGGTGGCTTTGCCATTACACATGCCGGTGAGTTAGTCGGGCGCACGCGCCTCGAATTGGCAGGGGCGCACAACCAGACCAATGCGCTAGCGGCTTTGTTGGCTGCCCGGCATGTTGGTGTCCCCATTGAGCATGGTCTAGAAGCGATATCCCGCTTCAAGGGCGTGAAGCGGCGCCTTGAGGTGCGCGGTGTGGTTGGCGGGGTTACCGTGTATGACGATTTTGCCCACCACCCCACCGCTATCGCCGCAACGATTTCTGGGCTACGTGGGCGCATCGCTGACGGTGCGCGGATTCTTGCAGTGCTTGAGCCGCGCTCCAACACCATGAAACTTGGCACGATGAAAGCGCAATTGCCGGAAAGTTTGGAGGGTGCTGCTTACACGTTTTGTTATGCCGATAAGCTTGGTTGGGATGTCGCTGAGGCTTTGCAACCATTGGGGAAACGTGCGCACACCTTTGTTGACTTGGAAGCGCTAGTGGCTGAAGTCACTAGCGAAGCGCGCGTTGGTGACCATGTATTGGTCATGAGCAATGGCGGCTTTGGCGGGGTGCATGACAAGATCTTAAAAAAATTAAATGTCGCATAGCGACAACAAATACCACCCCCTCTGACTAAATCTTTGATCTTCAAGAACCCTCGTGCAAATGGCCTTCCATGTATAATCGGCCGCGATTCACAAATTTGATCTGGATTAAATTTCTTGCAGTGCGATGTGATGATTTGGTTGTATTGGCTTGATTTATGAGCACATCAGCCTAGGTTGGTTCGTCGCGTTGCGGTCATGTCGATTGGAGGACTGGGGTGAGAGTCAGCATGAAGAGGTTTGTCGGTACGGCTGGCGCAGTGGCGCTGGGGTTGTTGGCTTATACCGCTAGCGCATGGGCTGGCTATCAGCTCAATTTAGATGTTCCCGTGACCGAAGCCGGTCGGCGTGCGTACGATCTGCATAATATGATCACCTTGGTCTGCTTGGTGATCTTCGTTGTCGTGTTTGGTGTGCTGGCGTACTCGCTAGTCATGCACCGAAAGTCAAAAGGCCACAAGGCCGCTGACTTCCACGAACATCTGGGCATCGAAATCGCTTGGACTATCATCCCTACCATCATTTTGGTCCTGATCGCGATTCCGTCGACTAAAGCGCTGATCGATTTGAAGGACACTTCTGAGTCCGAGATCACGATTAAGGTCACGGGCTATCAGTGGAAGTGGGGTTATGACTATCTAAAGGGCGAAGGTGAGGGCATCAAGTTCCTTTCAGTGCTTTCTACGCCTAAGGATCAGATTCATAACAAGGCCGAAAAGTCCGCTGATTACATGATGGCTGTGGATAACCCCATGGTTGTGCCGGTCAATACTAAGGTTCGTATCCTTGCCACCGCCAATGATGTGATTCATGCGTGGGCTGTACCGGCGTTTGCTGTTAAGCAGGATGCAATTCCCGGGTTCATTCGCGACACTTGGTTCAAGGCCGATGCCGAAGGCATGTATGTCGGTCAGTGTTCCGAACTATGCGGCAAGGATCACGGATACATGCCGATCAATGTGAAAGTCGTTTCTGCCGCCGAATATACGGCATGGGTTGCGGAGCAGAAAAAGAAGGCTGCTTCCAATGTCGACGATCCGAACAAGGTCTGGACGCTTGAAGAGTCAATGGCTCGTGGTGAGAAGGTTTATGCCAATGCATGTGCATCTTGCCACCAAGCTAATGGCAAGGGCGTACCGGGTGCTTTCCCCGCACTAGACGGCTCGAAGATGGCCAAGGTGGCTGCCCAGAAGGGCAAGCACATTGATATTGTGCTTCATGGCAAGGCTGGCACCGCCATGGGTGCATTTGGCGGACAGTTGTCGGATACCGAAATCGCAGCCGTAGTGACCTATGAGCGTAATGCTTGGGGCAACAAGACTGGCGACATCATTCAACCGGCAGAGGTTAAGGCCGCGCGCAAGTAAAAAAGCTTATCGCCGCCCCGCCCGGCTTCGGGCGGTGAGCGCGAATCTGGAATTGGGATTAAAGGAGAGCACGATGGCACACGACCACGCAATCGGTCACGACGATCACGAGCATCACGCCCCCCCGAGTGGGATCATGCGCTGGATCACCACTACCAATCACAAGGACATCGGTTCGATGTACCTGTGGTTCAGCTTCATCATGTTCCTGGTCGGCGGTGCTATGGCGCTCGTCATCCGTGCCGAGCTGTTTCAGCCCGGCCTACAGGTGGTATCGCCCGACTTTTTCAACCAGATGATCACGCTGCACGCGCTGATCATGGTGTTCGGCGCCATCATGCCGGCTTTCGTTGGCTTCTCGAACTGGATGATTCCGCTACAGATCGGCGCTTCGGATATGGCCTTCGCGCGGATGAATAACTGGAGCTTCTGGATTCTGCCAGTGGCCAGTGGCCTGCTGGTACTGTCAATGTTTGTGCCGGGTGGTGCTGCGGGTACCGGTTGGACGCTGTATCCGCCGCTGTCCATCCAGATGGGTATGGGCATGGATCTGGCGATCTTCGGTATCCACTTGCTGGGTATGTCGTCGATCATGGGCGCGATTAACATCATCACCACCATCCTCAACATGCGTGCCCCGGGCATGACGCTGATGAAGATGCCGATGTTCTGCTGGACCTGGCTGATCACGGCCTTCCTGCTGATTGCATCGATGCCGGTGCTGGCAGGTGCTGTCACCATGCTGCTGACTGATCGACATTTCGGCACTACTTTCTTTAATGCCGCAGGTGGCGGTGATCCGGTGCTGTTCCAGCACATCTTCTGGTTCTTTGGCCACCCTGAGGTGTACATCATTGCCTTGCCGGCCTTCGGCGTGATTTCACAAGTTATACCGGCTTTCTCGCGGAAACCCCTCTTCGGCTATGCCTCGATGGTCTATGCGATTGCTGCGATTGCCGTGATCTCGTTCTTCGTGTGGGCGCACCACATGTACATCACAGGCATCCCGCTGACCGGCCAGCTGTACTTCATGTACGCGACTATGGTCATCGCCATTCCGACCGGGGTGAAGGTGTTCAACTGGGTAGCGACAATGTGGAAGGGCTCGCTGAGCTTTGAAACACCGATGCTCTTCTCGCTGGGCTTCCTGTTTCTCTTTACCTTAGGTGGTTTCTCTGGTCTGGTGTTGTCAATCACCGCGGTTGATATCCTGCTACAGGAAACGTATTACGTCATTGCACACTTCCACTACGTGATGGTGGCCGGTGCGGTGTTCTCGGCCTATGCCGGCGCCTACTACTGGTTGCCGAAGTGGACGGGTTACATGTACGACGAATTCCTTGGCAAAGTGCATTTCTGGCTGACCCTGATCTTCTTTAACATGACCTTCTTCGTGCAGCATTTCCTCGGCCTTGCCGGAATGCCGCGCCGAGTACCTGACTATGCACTGCAATTCACCGAGTTCAACATGATCTCGACGATTGGCGCTTTCGGTCTGGGCATCTCGCAATTGCTGTTCCTGTACATCGTCCTCAAGGCTCGCAAGGGTGGTGTGAAGGCAACGACTCAGGTTTGGGATGGTGCAGAAGGTCTGGAATGGACTGTGCCGTCGCCTGCGCCGTATCACACCTTCGAAACCCCACCAGTTTTTGAAGGCGGAAAGCACTAAGTCGTGATGATGCAGGAGGAAGAGATGAAGGCATCCCGGGCACGTAACCTGCGTACTGGCTTGATTGTCGGTGCGATTGCCTTGGGTCTCTTCCTGTCCATCATCATTCGTACATGGTATCTGCGCGATGTCTGAAACGAACAAAAGCAACAAGCGTACGTTAGGCGTCCTGCTGGGTACGCTGGCATTGGTGATGTTTGGTTTTGGGTACTTGCTGGTCCCACTTTACGACATCATGTGTGACTGGAGTGGGCAGAACCGAGTGGGCGAAGCCGCAGAGGTCAAGAACACGCAAGTGGACAAGACCCGTCTGGTCACCATCGAGTTCGATACCAACATCAACCGCTTGCCGTGGCAGTTCAAGGCCAAGCAGGGCAGCATTCAGGTTCACCCTGGCGAGTTGCAACATGTGGTGTTTGAAGTGCGTAATACCGAAAGCCATGCGGTGAGCGGCCAGGCAATACCAAGCTATGGTCCAGCTTATACGGCACAGTTTTTTCAGAAGCTTGATTGTTTCTGTTTTACGCAGCAAACACTCAGTGCCGGTGAGGTGCGTGAAATGCCGGTGGTATTTGTGATTGACCCGGCGTTGCCGGCAGATGTGAAAACCATCACTCTGTCCTATACCTTCTTCGAGGTGGATGGGAAGTCAGCACCTGCAGCAGTCAAGGCTGTTGGTGCCTGAAGAAAAGGTTGAGGTCGAACCCCAGCGTACACGTAGTGCGCTATGGGCAGCAGTAGGTGCGATGGTCGGTTTGCGTAGGCGTGTCGATTTTGAACGTGATGCAGCCGAGCTCAGGCCACGGCAGTTGATTTTGATTGCGCTGGCATTGATTACGATGTTTGTCGGCGGTGTGATAACGATTGTGCATTTCGTGCTGCGTTGAGCTTGGCAGCGTTGAAACGATTTAAAGAATATTTTTGAATCAGGAGGTTGTTTAAATGAGTCAATCGGCAAGTCATTACTTTGTACCGCAGCCTTCGCATTGGCCGATTTTTGGTTCAATCGCTTTGCTGCTCATGGCAAATGGCACTGTGTTGTGGATGAACCAAATCCCCTCAGGTAAATGGATGCTTGCAGGCGGGTTCTTCGTCCTTCTGACCATGTTGTTTGGCTGGTTTGCCAACGTAATTCGCGAGTCCGAGGAGGGAGCCTACGGCAAGAACGTCGATATTTCGTTCCGTTGGGCGATGGGCTGGTTCATTTTCTCTGAAATCATGTTTTTTGCCGCTTTCTTTGGTGCGCTGTTCTACATCCGAGTTCTCTCGGTGCCAGATCTAGCAGAAGGTTTAAGCGGGGAGTTCCTCTATCCAGACTTCACTTCGGCATGGCCTTCTGCAGGACCAGGCTTTAAGGAGGAGTTCTCAAAGATGGGAGCATGGGGTCTGCCGGCAATCAACACTGCACTTCTGCTGGCTTCAGGCGTTACCCTAACTTGGGCACACCATGCGCTGATTAAGAACAACCGCCTGCATTTGAACATCGGTCTTGCCTTAACCATTTTGCTAGGCTTCATCTTCCTGCTTCTGCAGGTCGAGGAATATGCGCACGCTTATACCGATTACAACCTCAAGCTCACCACGGGTGGCTATGGTTCAACCTTCTTCCTCCTGACCGGTTTTCACGGTTTCCATGTGACGCTCGGTGCGGTCATGCTGTGCGTGATTCTTGCGCGTACGCTCAAGGGACACTTCACTCCTGAGCACCACTTTGGTTTTGAAGGCGTGGCGTGGTATTGGCACTTTGTGGACGTTGTATGGCTGCTGCTGTTTGTGCTGGTCTACTGGCTGTAATTAAGGTGTTGCCGCCAACGTGCGGCACCCAAAAAACAAATAACGCCGCTTCTGCGGCGTTATTTGTTTGCACGGCAAATAGAATTGAAGTGCTTAAAGCTTCTCGCCGACCCAGCCCAGGCGGTAGCTGATCATTAGCATCAAAAAGAGTCCGACTGACAAGGCGACACGAATGGTAAGGTTGCGAACTACCTTGGGATTTGTCGTTTTGCCGCGAATCAGATAGAACAAAGCCGAGCCGAGGCTGTAGAGAATGAAGGCCAGAAAGAGGAAGACGATGTATCGCACGATGAGTCACCGGCATGTGAAGCTTACATTCTACTCCGCACGCTGGATGGAGCGCGCTTGATGTCATTACGCCGCACTTTCTGGGCAGCCTTTCTATTATCCGTCTTGACGCTGATATTCCTTGCTGCTGGTGTGTGGCAAATGGGGCGTGCCGGTTATAAAGATACGATGCAAGCCAATGTCGAGGCGGCTGCCATCGCACCCCCATTACATGCCGGGAGCGAACTACTGGAGGCAGACACTGCCCACTTGCGGCGGCTTGAGGCGCGTGGCGTGTGGGTACCCGAGCGCACGATTCTGCTCGACAACAAAGTACAGCAAGGGGTGATTGGTTATGAGGTATTAACCCCTTTGCGCATAGCGGATAGCGCCCACTATGTATTGGTTAACCGCGGCTGGGTGCGGGCGCCTCAACTGCGCAGTGAATTGCCCAAAGTGGTGACGCCGACGGGGGTGGTTAGTGTTGAAGGTGTTGCGCGTATTCCCAGCCATCGTTTTCTTGAGCTTGGCGAGCAGGTTGTGACCGGAATGGTCTGGCAAAACCTGACGATGGAACGTTATAAAACGTGGTCTGAACTATCGCTACAGCCTGTCCTGCTCTACCAGGCAGGGGGCGATGATGATGGCCTGCGTCGTGTGGAGGCCGCACCCGAGGCTGCGGGCATCAATGCAGATCGCCATCGTGGCTATGCGCTTACGTGGTTTTCGCTTGCAGGCGTAACCGTGCTGCTTGGTCTACTTGGCTGGCGCAAAAGCAAACATAAACAAGATTGAACAAGATAATCGATGACCATGGAACAAAAAACCAAGAACCGCCTTTTCCTGCTGCTTGTTTTTGCGGCCTGCGCATTACCGATCGTCGCCTCTTTGCTGGTCTATTACGTGTGGCAGCCGGCTAGGCTGATGAATCACGGGGAACTAATGGAGGTGAAGCCCTTGCCGGCAGGCAGTTTTGTGGATGCCAAAGGCAAGGAGGTCAAGTTACAAGCCGAGGGTAAGTGGACCTTACTGGTCCTCGACGCGGGCGCATGCAACGCAGAGTGCCAGCAACGCCTCTACGATGTTCGCCAAGTCTGGTTGGCGTTCGAGTTGAACAAAGATCGCTTACAGCGCGTGTGGGCAGTGAGCGATGCAGTCACCCCTGATGCTGCCCTACTCAAGGAGCATGTGGGGCTTGAGGTTGTGCGCGCAAGCGATACCTTGATCAACTTCTTCCCGCAGCCGAGCGTAGGGCGCATCTACTTGATCGATGCGCAGGGTAATCAAGTCTTGCGCTACCTACCTAATCCGCAACCCAAGCGCATGATCAAGGATGTATCGCGCCTGCTGTTGATCAAGAAGATGTGAGTCTGCTGCGTCAGCTTGCAGGCTGGTGTTTGGCGCGAATGGCCTTGATGCAGACCAATACAAACATGATGCCGCCAATCACAGCAATCAGACCGCCAAGGCCCATCATGCCCATGCCGGTTTTTTGCTGCCAAGTCAGCAGCACTTGTTCAGCACCTGCCACCTTACGCTGCACACCGTAGCCACCTGACCATGCGAGTCCAATGATGTGGATGAGCTGGCCGCCACCGTAAACGTACGGCTGCCAGCGCGCCATGCGCCCTTCAACTGCGCCGTAGCCAAGGCGTGGCAACAACACATAAGCTAAGCCCATGAAGGCGAGCGTCACGCCGACGATTGAGCCGTGATAGTGGGCGGGGATGACAACATTGACGCCACGAATCATGAAGGCAAGGATGCCGCCTGAGAGAAATAGCAGCATAGAGCTGAATAGTGCGGACTTCGCCGGTGAGCTGAGTTTCCAAAGCTTGGGCAGTGCAATCAGGACGAGCAGTATCAGTGGAAGCATCAAACCATGACCGTGCTCCATGAGTTTGGCGAAGGCAAGTGTGTGCTGCGCGGTCCCGACCGGTGCGAGTAAGTAAATCACCGGCACGGCGAGCACAGGCGCGGCCGCAATCACAAAGCAGATTGACAGGATGGCAGGCCGCGTCTGTAAAGGATGATCTAGATGGTCAAGTAACAATAGCCATGCCACCACCATTAACAACGCATGTTGAAATTGCAGCGTGTGGCCGCCTCCCCAAAACACGGCTTCATAAAGCGCATGCCCTTCGTAGGCCGGGCGCCCCAGCCATGACCAAGCAAAGCCGATAAAGGCCAAGCTGCCGGCAATTGCGCCAGCATAAACACCAATCGAAATGACATCTTCACGCTGTTGCCATCCTTTGGGCACAGCAGTGAGTAGACCTCGAAACAGAGTCAGCGTGAAGCCCAGCATGGAGATGATCAAGCCGGCAAAGAAGACGGGTTGCTGGAGGATGGGGATGTAGTTGTTGAGTAGTGGTTGTGGGTCGCCGCAGAAGGGTGATACCACCATCAAGGCCGTACCTACGACAGCAAGCCAGATGCCTGCCCAGCCTAATTTCAGGAAACGTGCGTTGCCAGCGAGACTCCACAATACGCCGCCGAAGGCCATGAACCAGATAAGAACTGACAAGTCGACATGCACAATCAGAGCAGCGCGAAAAAAATCTTTAATGGGAATTAGTGCGTTTACCCCGGGAGTTCTGGCAGCTACAAGAAGGATCGCCAGTAGGCCAGCCCCTATCAGCGCTGCGATGCCAAGTAGCAACCAAGCACGGGCAAGGCCAGTGGCTGCTGAGGTATCTTGATGATTTGACGGGTTTCGCAGAGCGTGAAGCGTGTAGGTTTTGTTCGACATATCGGGTACGGGGTGAGGCGTTTTGTCCACTGGCATGTAAGTATATGCGCTAGGTCCCATGTTAAAATAAATTGATCCATATCAATGGATGCAAACGCAATTCATGCCGTGAGTTTCGGCCCTTCAAACGTCAGCAAGAGAGAATGCCTTGATTGCCACCCAGACCGTTTCGTACCGCCTCAGTCAGTACCTGCAATTGACCAAGCCGCGAGTAGTTTCGTTGATTGTGTTTTGCGCTGTCATTGGTATGTTTCTGGCGACGCCAGGCATGGTGCCGCTCAAGGTGCTGGTAGCAGGCACGATCGGCATCGGTCTTGTTGCTGGCGCAGCAGCAGCTGTGAACTGTCTGATTGAACAGAAGGTCGATGCGATGATGGCCCGTACGCGCGGCCGTCCGCTGCCGCAAGGCGAAGTGAACTCGCTGGAGACCCTGATGGTGTCAGGTGTGCTCGGTGGCATTGGTCTTTCCTTGCTCTACCAGATCAATGCCCTGACCATGTGGCTGACATTGGCGACTTTCGTTGGCTATGCCATCATCTACACCGTGTTCCTCAAGCCCAATACATCGCAAAATATTGTGATCGGTGGTGCTTCCGGTGCCATGCCGCCAGTGCTCGGTTGGGCGGCTGTGACCAATTCGACACCGCCAGAGTCTTGGCTGCTGTTCCTTATTATCTTTGTGTGGACCCCGCCCCACTTCTGGTCCCTCGCACTCTATCGTGCCAAGGAATACGCCGCCGCTGGCTTCCCAATGCTACCGGTGACCCACGGTGCAGAATACACCCGCCGTCATGTCTTCCTTTACACGGTTGGGCTGTCCTTCATCACGCTGGTGCCTGAGTTCATTGGTATGACCGGTTGGTTCTACCTCGGCTCGGCCATCATCCTGAATGCCATCTTCCTCAAGCATGCTTGGATGGTGTGGAAGCACTACACCGATGAGATCGCCCAGAAGTCTTTCCGCTGGTCGATTGCCTATTTGTCTTTCCTGTTCGCTGCCCTGCTGGTCGATCATTACCTGCAACCGTGGCTGGCGGCGTGATGCGCAAGCTTATTCTCGCTTTGACTGTCAGCTTGCTGGCAGCGTGCAGCAGCGAACCACCCGCAAAGTTCACGGCGACAGATGTCAGCGGCGCGGACTGGGGCCGTGA
>LNFM01007818.1_pt1 | contig 16494 bp, 19 predicted proteins | sample 596031 | NCBI WGS metagenome assembly LNFM01 (sample SAMN04254537, study PRJNA301005) | activated carbon metagenome | isolation source: dual media filters at the Ann Arbor, Michigan drinking water treatment plant | place: USA: Ann Arbor
CGTCCTACGCCGCCGGCCACTGGTCGCGCATCGACACCAACGCCGACACCGCGCCCTATGTCATGTATTCGGCGGTGCTCGATGACCGCACCCGGCCCGAGCACGCCGCCTGGAACGGCAAGGTGCTGCGCCACGATGACGCCTGGTGGCAGTCGCACACGCCGCCCAACGGCTGGAACTGCCGCTGCACCGTGATCCAGCTCTCGGAGCGGGATCTCAAACGCCTGGGCAAGGATGGCCCCGACGAAGCACCGCCGTCGCCCACGCGCGAATGGACCAACCCGCGCACCGGCGAAGTGCTGCAGGTTCCCGCGGGTGTTGACCCCGGCTGGGGCTATGCGCCGGGTGCGCAGTGGCGGGCCGAATCGCTGGCGCTCGCGCGCGACAAGCTCGAGGCCGCCGATCCACAGATCGCCGCCGGCGCGATCCGCTCGCTGGTGGCGAGCGAGGTCTTCAGGTCCTGGGCGGCCAAGCCCGAGGGCGCGTTCCCCATCGGGCTGCTGTCGGACGCGGACGCCAAGGCCATCAATGCGCCATCGCGCGTGGTGGATTTCACGCCGGCCATCGCGGCCAAGCAGGCGCGCGAGCACAAAGAACTGGTGGTCGATGAATACCACTGGGTGCAGGACGCCATTGAGCGCGGCCGGAAATTCAAGGACGAAGACGGCGCCATGCGCTACGTGCTGGTGGAGGAAGGCTACGTCTCGGTGGTGGCTGCCAGCTATGACGGCCTGCGCACGATGCTGCTGAGTTTCCGCCGGCTGTCGACAGACGCCGTAAAGCGGGACCGTGAACTGCGGAGGCTGCTCGGTGAGGACTGACCAGAAGAAGGGCACGGGCGGTGGGGCCTCCCAACCCGCGATGTTTTGCGGAAACCCCACATGGCGCTACGGCGATGAACGCCGCGCTACGGCCGGGAGAATGTCACCGTGTCACGCCCGTGAAGTTCAAGTATGGGGCCACGTCCGGTGAAGATCAAGACCGAGGTCTTCGCCGGGGACGCAGAGCGCGCCTTCGCCCAACTGGCTGCACTTGGCCGCGACCCCACCGACGCGCTCGATGCTGTCGGCCGCGTGCTCAAAACCCGCGTGCAGCTCTCGTTCCATTCCGGCACCGATCCCTACGGCCGCCCCTGGGCGCCGCTCAAGTCGCGCAGCGGCAAGCCCCTACGAGACCGGGGCCACCTGATGAACAGCTACGACTACCGCGTCGAGGGCGCGACGGTAGTGATCGGTACCAACCTGGCCTATGCGCCGGTCCACCAGTTCGGCGCCACGATCAAGCCCAAGAGCGGCGACCCCAAGGCGCGGCTGCGCTTCCTGGTCAACGGTGTGCCCGTGTTTGTGAAGGAGGTGAACATCCCGCCGCGCGAGATGCTGCCCTTGAGCGGCCTGCCGCAGGACTGGAGCGATGACGTGACGGCGGCGATCAGCGACGTGATCACCCGCAAGTGGGCCGCCTGAGTGATTTTTTAACCGGAGTTAAAAGACCTGTGAGCGCCCCGCGAGGAGACTGCAAACCGTGAAATCCCTGCACATATTCAAGCCCGGCAAGCACACCGATGTCAACGGCAAGGTGATCGAATTCACCGAGGCCGATCTCAAAGCCTCGGCCGCTGCCTACGACCCCGCGAAGCACGAGGCGCCGCTGGTGGTCGGCCACCCGAAAAATGACGACCCCGCCTACGGCTGGGCGAGGTCGCTGACGTATGGCGAGGGCGCGCTGATCGCGGTGCCCGATCAGGTCGATGCCGCCTTCGCCGAGCTGGTGAACGCCGGGCGCTACAAAAAAATCTCGGCCTCGTTCTACTTGCCGGACGCGCCGGCCAACCCGGTGCCGGGCAGCTACTACCTGCGCCACATCGGCTTTCTCGGCGCGCAGCCGCCGGCGGTGAAGGGCCTCAAATCCGCCAGCTTCGCCGAGGCCGAAGAGGGCGTGATCGAGTTCGCCGAGCCGGCCGAATGGCGCATGCGCTCTCTCGGCAGCGTGCTGCGCAACCTGCGCGATCTCGTCATCAGCAAGTTCTCGATCGAAGAGGCCGACCGCGCCATCCCGAGCTACCTCATCGACAGCATTGAATCCGCACCCGAGGCCAACACCCTCGGCGCCGCCTACAGCGAAACCTCCACGGAGAACATTGACATGCAGACCAAGGAACAGCAGGACGCCGCCGCCAAAATCAAGGCCGACCAGGAAGCGCTCGCGCGCCAGCAGGCCGAATTCGCCGAGCGCGAAGCCCGGCTGAAGGCCGACGAAGACAAGGCGCGCCGCGCCGAGATCGCGAGCTTCTGCGACGCCCTGGTCGAAGCCGGCCGGCTGTTGCCGCGCGATCGCGACGGCCTCATCGCCTTCATGGCCGGCGCCAACGAATCCGGCGTGATCGAGTTCGGCGAAGGCGACGCGAAAAAATCCGTCGAGCCCGCCACCTGGCTGCGCGACTTTCTCAAGACGCTGCCGGTGCAGGTGGACTTCACCGAGCGCAGCCGCGGCAGCAAAACCGACACCGGTACCGTGAGCTTTGCCGCGCCCGCCGGCTACACCGTCGATACCGCCGGCCTCGAACTGCACAACAAGGTGCTCGCCTACCAGGCCGCGCACCCCGGAACCGACTACAACACCGCGCTCTCCGCGGTGAAGTAACGGCCGCCTGAACATCGCGTCGAATCCACCCGAACAGGAGCCTCAACCATGAGCCGCCAAGCCTCCCCGATCCTCGCAGTCACCCGCACCGCCAGCGGCACCATCGCCGCCAACCGCTTTGTCACCCCCGCCGGCGCGCAGGCGGGCGCTGATGCCAACACGCTCGGCGTCTCGCGCGTGGCCGGCGTGTCCGGCGACCGCATGACCATCGACGTGGTGGGCACCGCCATCGTCGAAGCCGGTGCTGCGGTTTCGGCCGGCGCCACGATCAAGTCCGACGCCAGCGGCCGCGCCATCACCTGGGCGACCTCGGGCGCGCGCGTCGGCATCGCGCTCGACGCCGCCGGCGCCGCGGGCGAGTTCATCGAAGTCCTGCTGGTGCCGAACGCCGCGTAACGCGGCGCCTTGCGCAACGGCAAACCCTTTCCAGTCACCGGAGAAGCCCACATGAAACAACCGACCTTCCGCCAGCACCTGCTGTTCAGCCTCGCGATCTTCGCCGTCGCGGCTGTGTTGTTCGCCTTCGACATCATCCACCTCGCACCTGAGGCCGCTGGCGGCGCGGTGCTCGCCAACATGACGCTCGCCGCAGCGCGCGTGGTCGACCCGGTGCTGACCACCGTCGCCCAGGGCTACAAGAACGCCGATTACGTCGGCGACGCCCTGTTCCCGCCGGTGCCGGTGGACCAGCGCGGCGGCCGCATCGTCACCTTCGGCAAGGAAGACTTCCGCCTCTACGCCACCGGCCGCACGCCGGGTTCCAACACCAAGCGCGTGACCTTCGGCTACAGCGGCAGCACCTACGCTCTGGAGCAACACGCCCTGGAAGGCGTGGTGCCCTTCGAGATCATGCAGGACGCCAACCAGGTGCCCGGCATCGACATGGCTCGCGTCGCCGTGATGAAAACGCAGAACATCATCGCGCTGCGTAAAGAAAAGGCCCAGGCCGACATCGCCACCAACGCTGCGAACTACCCGGCCTCGAACAAGATCACCCTGGCCGGCACCGACCAGTGGAGTGACTACACCGCCTCGGCGTCCAACCCGGCCGATGACATCGAGACCGCGAAGGAAGCCGTCCGCGCCCAGATCGGCCGCAAGCCGAACACGGTAGTGATGGGCGCTGCGGTCTTCGCCAAGCTCCGCCTGCACCCGACGGTGCTCGACCGCATCAAATACACCGGCCGCGACTCGGCCACGCCGGAGCTTCTGGCCAACCTGTTCGGTGTGGAGCGCGTGCTGGTCGGCGGCGCCGTCTACGAAAACGCCGGCGGCACCGCGATGGTGGACGTCTGGGGCAAGTTCGTGGTGGTTGCCTACACCGAGCTGGGCAGCCTGGCTGACATGGGCCTGCCGAGCTACGGCTACACCTACCAGCTGCGCGGCAATCCGATGGTCGAAACGCCCTACCAGGACCGTCCGGCGAAGAGCTGGGTTTATCCGGTGACCGACGAGAACGCGCCGGTCATCGCCGGCAGCACCGCCGGCTACCTGATCAGCGCGGCGATCGCCTGATCCACGGTGGTCTGATTGAAGGCCCGCCCGCGAGGGCGGGTCTTTGATGAGCGCACCGAAACCCACGCCAGGAGGCCCCATGAAATTCATCGTTCAAAGTCCCGTCAAGTTCGGCGGCGAGCGCCATGAGATCGGCGCCACCGTCGAGATGTCCGAAAAACAGGCCGCGCCCTTGATCGCCTCCGGTGACCTGGTCGAGTTCAAGGACAAAAAGGCCGACAAGAAAGCCGGCGGCGGTGACGGCAACGCCTAAGCGTCACGCGCGCCATGCCCTACGCCACCCAACAAGACCTCATCGATCGCTTCGGCCAGGCCGAGCTGATCGAGCTGTCGGATCGGTCGCGCTCGGGCGCGATCGATGCGGCGGTGGTGGCGCGGGCGCTGGGCGATGCGGACGCCGAGATCGACGGCTACCTCGCCAGCAAATACACGCTGCCGCTCGATCCCATCCCGCTGCCGATCGCGCGCATCGCCTGCGACATGGCCCGCTACCACCTGCACGACGACCGCGTCACCGAGCAGGTGCGTAAGCGCTACGAGGACGCGATCCGCTTCCTCAAGGCCGTGGTCTCGGGCGAAGTCACGCTGGGTGTGGACGCTGGCGGCGAAGCACCCGCCGCTGTGGGCGGCCCGCAGGTGTCTTCGCCGGAACGCGAGTTCACCCGTGACACCCTGGCCAGCTACTGATGAGCGTGTTGCTCCTCGACAAGCAACTGGTGATCGCCAGGCTGCAGGCCGAGGTGGCCGAGCCGGCCAAGCTGCGGGCGCTCAAGGGCGCGGCCGGGCTTGCCCAGGCGCAGGCCGACCTGCGCACGACCCCTGCAGCGTTTGTGGTGGAGACGGTCAACCGGGCCGGCCCCAATCGCACCGGCACCGAGGTGGTGGTGCAGGAGAACGCCGCGCGCTTCGCCGTGATCCTGGCCGTGGAGAACAAGGCCGACCCACGCGGCGAAGCCTCGGGCGATGCGCTGCGCGAGCTGCGCCTGAAGGTCATCACCGCGCTGCTCGGCTGGCAGCCGGACGCGGACTTCGACCCCTGCATCTATGCCGGCGGGCAATTGCTGCAGATGAACGACTACACGCTGTGGTGGCAGGACGAGTTCATCACCGCCGCGCAACTGAGGAGCATCTGACATGAACGCCAACACCCCCGACGAATTCGCCGGCCAGGGCGGCCGCTACGAGATGCGCGACGGCGTGCGCGTGCGCGTCCAGGAGCCCACCCGCCCCGCTGGCAGCGAAGCCCCGCCGCAGGCCCAGCCCGCGGCCGAGACCGCCGGCACCACCACCCCGCGCCGCAAGGCCGCGCCGACCGAGTAACCGGAGACCCCCATGAGCTTCAAGGCCAAACGCAAAGTCATCTTCGCCAAGATCGAAACCACCTACGGCACCGACTCGGTGCCGGTGGTCGGCACCGACGCCATGCTCGTGCACAACTTCAACGTCGTGCCGGTGGCCCTGCGCTACGTCGAACGCGACCCGGCGCTGCATTTTTTCGGCAACGATGGCCAGATCAAGGTCGGCGAGTCGATGACCGTGCAGTTCGACGTCGAGCAGGCCGGCGCCGGTGGTGTGGCCACGGTGCCCAAGTTCGGCCCGTTGCTGCGCGCCTGCGCGCACGCCGAGACCGTCACCCCCACCACCGGCCCGGTCACCTACGCGCCAATCACCACGGCTGAGGAATCGGCCTCCCTGCACTTCAACCGGGACGGCCTCCTGCACAAGGTCCTGGGCATGCGCGGCAACGTCGAGTGGGTGTGGTCGGGCGCGCAGATCCCGATGCTGCGCTTCACCTTCGAGGGCCTCTACGGCGGCGTCACCGATGCGGCGCTCGCTGCGCCTACGCTCACCGGCTGGCAGCGGCCGCTGGGCATGAACAAGGTCAACACCACCTTCGCGCTGCACGGTTTTGCCGCGGTGCTGCGCGAGATGCGCGTGAACCAGGGCAACGCCATGCAATACGTCAACCTGCCCAACCTCGAAGAGGTGCGCTTCACCGACCGCAAGACGCGCGGCTCGGTCACGATCGAGCTGCCCACGATCGCGGCCAGAGACTTTTTCACCACCTGCCGCAACGAGACTACCGGCGCGATCGCGCTCACCCACGGCACCGCCGCCGGCAACCGCGCCATCTTCAGCGCCTCAACCGTGCAGCTCACCAGCCCGCAATACAGCGAGGCCGACGGCAAGGCGGTGCTCACGATGGGCATGGAGCTGCGCCACAGCGGGAGCGGCAACAACGAATACAGCTTCGCCACGCAGTAACCCGGTCACCACGACTAATAAAGCGCCGCGCGAACACCACTGCCGGCCGACAACAACGCGGTGTTTCAGGTGGGCGGCCGGAAGGTGCAGCCCACCGTTTTTTAGAAAGGCTTAAACGCATGTTCAAGGTCATCAAGGAACGCAGGATCGAATGGCCGGTGCTGGTCAGCGTGCCCCAGCCCGGAGGCAAGGTGCGAGAACACGAAGTCCAGGTCGAGTTCGAAGACATCCCCCAGACCGAGGTGGACGCGCTCTACAGCGGCGGTGGTGTCGATACCGACCTGATGAAGCGCGTGGTGAAGGGCTGGAGGCCCGGCCAGTTCAAGGACGAGGCCGACGCCGACATCGTTTTCAGCGACGAGAGCCTCGCCATGCTGCTGGAGATCGCCTACGTGCGCACCGCGCTGGTCACAGCCTGGCTGCAGCTGCACAACGGCAAGGCGGCCGCAAGAAAAAACTGATCGACGCCGCGCGGTTCTGGGCCGGGCGCATCACGGGCAGCCGCGGCGGCGATGACCAGGCTGCCGATGACCTGAGGGTCCTCGGCAGCAGCGAAGACGAGATCCGCGAGGCGCTCGGCAGCCAGGAGCCCGAAGCCTTCTCGGTGTGGCAAGAAAACGCAGACACGGTGGAGATGTTCATGAGCCTGCAGACGCAGTGGCGGATCGCACCGATGGGGGGATACCTCGGCCTCGATTACCCTGGCGTCGCCGCGGCCCTGGGCACCGTGGTTCGCGCGCGGTCGCGCCGCCGGCGCCTGTTTCTCGACCTGCAGGTGATGGAGCGCGCCGCGCTCCCGCTGCTCAACGCCCGCCATGACTGACGTCACCTTCGGCCTACGCTTCACCGCCGACCAGCGCGAGCTGCAGGCGGCCGCCGACAAGGGCGTTGAGGCCACACGCAAGGTCGGCGAGGAATCGAAGAAATCCAACGAGCAGGCCGCCCGCGCCGCAGAGCAACACACCGCCGCGCTCAAACGCCAGGCCGACACCCTCGGCATGAGCCGAACCCAGGTCATGGCCTACGAGGCCGCGCAGCACAAGATGACCGAGGCGCAGCGCCAGTCCGTCCAAGCCTCGATCAGCGCGATCGATGCTTACGACCGCAAGCAGGTCATGCTGGGTCGTATAAGCGCGATGGCGGCAACTGCCGGCGCCGCGCTGGGCGTCGGGTTGGTGGCCGGATTGAAAGCATCGGTCGCCGCAGCGGGTGAGGCCGAACAATCCCAACTCCGGCTAGACGCGGTGTTAAAAGCTACCCGCAACAGCGCCGGCCTCAACTCCGATGAGCTGAACGCAATGTCACGGGACATGCAGAACCGCCTGGGCATCAACGATGAAGCGGTCAAGGATTCGATGGCCGTACTGCTCACGTTCCGTGAAGTGACGCGCGAGAGTTTCGGCGAGGCAATGGAAGTCGCGGCCAACCTGTCGGCCGTGATGCAGACAGACCTGAAGTCCGCCACGCTGCAGCTCGGCAAAGCGCTCGAAAATCCCGAGCAAGGGCTTACCGCGCTCACGCGTTCAGGCATTAGCTTCAACGCCGCCCAAAAAGCCATGATTCAGGACCTGGCTGAAACCGGCCACAAGGCCGAGGCCATCACCATGATTCTTCAGGTGATGCGCCAGCAGGGCCTCAACGGCGTGGTTGACGCGATGAATACCGGGGTGGTCGGCGCCAGCCGAAATTTCAGAAACGGCTGGGACGACCTGCTGGAGGCCATCGGCAAGTCAGACCCGATCATGAAGCCTGTGATTGGCACCATTGACGCGATCACCAAGGCAGTGCGCACGCTGGAACAAGCCGTTGATGGAGGGCTAGGCGACGCGTTCCTGAGCTTTGCGACCTTTGGACTTTACACGCCCGATCCGAAGCGCGCGGCGCCAATTGCCCAGGCTAACGCATGGGAAGGCGACGACCGCGACGCTGGTATCGCAGCGCGCCGTGTTGAGGCCAATCGTGAAAAGGCAAACGAATATCTCAAGCAGTTCCGCACTGATAACGAGAAGCTCGGCGAAGAAATCCGAAAATTCCGCGCGCTCGCCGCAGCTGCGGGAATGAGCGCCGACGAGGCGGCCGCCGGTGAAGCGCGTATCCGCGCCAAGGTCGCCAAAAAAGGCAGCGATGACGGCAAGGCCGGTATCAGCCTGATCACGCAGCTGCAGACCGAACTCGACAACGCCACCGGCGCGGGTAACGAGTATGACGCCTTCGTGCGCAAGCTGACCGACGGCACCATGAAACTGACCGAGGCCCAGATCGCCGAGGCGCTCGCCCTGAAAGGGCAGACCGTTGAGATCAAACGCGCCAAAGAGGCCCGTGAAGCCTATTTGAAGCAGGCCGAATACGACGCCGAGCTTCAGGAAGAAATCAACCAGCTCAGGCTCAAAGCCAGCCAGGCGGCCGCCCAGGCGAACAAGGACAGTTTTGAGGCCATCCGCAACGTCGAGCTGGAAACCCAACTGCTGGGCCTGAACAGCACCGAGCGCGAGAAAGCGATCGCGCTGCGCGCCCTCGAGGCGCGCGCGGTCCACCTCACCACCGAAGAGCTGCAGCGTTACCGGGAAGAGATCATTGCCGCCTACGACGCGAAGGGCCGCAAGGAGGCATCGGTCAAGCCCATCGAAGACGCCCGCGACGCCCAACGCCGCTTCAACGACGAACTCGCCCGCGGCCTCACCGACTCGATCTTTCGCGGCTTCGAGGGCGGCAAGTCGTTCGCTCGCAACTTCTGGGATTCGCTCAAGAACACCGCCAAGACCACGGTGCTGCAGCCGGTAGTGAAGTTCCTCGTCTCGCCGCTCACCAGCGCCGTAGGCGGCGCGCTGGGCGCGCTCGGCATCCCCGGCATGGCCAACGCCAGCACGGGCGGCGGCGGTGGCCTGGGCGGCCTTCTGGGCGGCTCCGGCGGCCTCGGCAACATGATGGGCTGGATCACCAACAGCGGTGGCATCGCGGGCCAGGGCGGCGGCTTCATGGGCGGCCTCAACGCCTTTGCCGCGCTGCCCAACACCATTTTTCAGAACGCCGGCGTGAACATGGGCTCTCAGTTCATTGCCGACATCGGCAACTTCGGCTACGGCGCGCCGGTGATGGCCGGCGTGATGAACCTCCTCGCCGGCAACACCCGCGGCGCCATTGCGAGCGCGGGCTTGGGCGCGATCGGCACGATGGTCGGCGGCCCGATCGGCGGCATGATCGGCAGCGCGCTGGGCAGCCTGGCGGGTGGCGGCAAAAAAACCCCCGCCACCTTCACCGGCTACAACCTCGCCGGCAGCGTCTCGCGAGAGGGCATCAGCGGCGCCCTGTATGGCACGGCCACGGGCGGCTCCGGCAACACCAGCTGGGCCCACGCGGATCTCGCCACCGCCTACGGCGGCGCCTTTGCCCAGCAGAACCAGCGGGTGGTGGCGCTTTACAGCCAGATTGAAGCCATCGCCCGCGGTCTGGGCTACAGCGTCAACACCGCGGCCACCGCGTCCTTCAACCTCGCGGGCGTATCCGACGCCCAGGTGGCGAGCGGCGAAGCCGTAACCCTGGCGATGGATCAGGTCGCCGAGCAGCTGGGCCGGCAGATCATCCCCAACTTCGAGGCCCTTGCGCGCGCCGGCGAGACCGCCGCGCAAACTCTGGCCCGTGTGGCCACCGAGGCCCAGCAATCGCGCATCAACCGCATGGGTGCCGCTCTGGGTCTCGCAGATACCACGCGCGACCTTTGGCTCTCCGACCTCTCCCCGCTGTCGCCGGAGGCCCGCCTGCGCGAGGCCGGCTTGCGCTTTAACGAAACCCTCACCGCCGCACGCAGTGGTGACGCCGGCGCGATCGCCAACCTCGGCGGCCTGTCGCGCGGCTACCTCGAGCAGGCGCGCGGCTTCTACGCCAGCGGCTCCGGCTACAACGACATCTTCAACCAGGTGCAAACCGACGTGGGCACCCTGGTAAAGGACACCCTGGTCGAGAACGCGATGGCGTTTGCCGGCATGAGCGGCAGCCTGGCCGAGATCGCCATCAACACCGCCAACCTCGACAAGCGCATCGGCGCACAGATTGAAGCCGCCTTCAAGGCCAAGGACATCGCTGACGAAGCCCTGCGCCGCGCCGAGCTAGCGACCAACGCCGCGCTGCTCGCCGAAGTGCGCGACCTGCGCGCCCAGCTTGAGCGGGTGAACGCCTGATGTTCGGCAACGCCGCCTTCGGCCAGCTCGCCTTTGGCGAAGACGAGATCATTGCCGTCGATGCCACCGCTTTCGAGGCTCTTCTGCGGGACGAGCGCGCCGAGCGCCTGTGGCTGATGGAGATCGAAGCCCGCAGCCTCGCCGGCAACGAAGCCCAGCTCGGCGCCTTTGGCGATGCCGCCTCCGGCGAGCTCGCCTTCGGCGGCGACCAGGGCGCGGCCACCGGCGGCACGGTCACGCTGCGTTATGCGATGGAAGGCTGGGTGTCTCGCGTGTTTACCAACGGGATCGCTGGCACCGATCCAGACAACGCCGAGTGGTATGAAGGCCGCCTCCACGAAGACCTCACCATCGACCGCCGCATCGTTGGCCGCGACGGCATCGGCGGGCTGACCGAGATCTACGGCAGCGCACGGCTGATCAACGTCGACGGCGCGCTCGACCAGCTCACCGAGAACTATGCGATCGACGGGCGGCGGGTCTCGATCTGGGTGGGCCGGCGCACCGATGTGCGCGCGGACTTCGGCCAGGTGTTCGGCGGCGTGGTGGACGCGGTGACGCTCACTGAGCGCGAGGTGCAGCTGCGCCTCTCGGACGGCCGCGCCAAGCTGCGCCGGCCCATCCAGAGCACTGTCTATGCCGGCACTGGCGGCCTGGAGGGCGGCGATGATCTGAAGGGCAAGCCCAAGCCCCTGTCCTACGGCCGCGTCTTCAACGTGGCCCCGCCGCTGGTGGACAGCGCCAACCTCATCTATCAAGTGCACGCCGGGGCCATCGACGATGTGCCCGCGGTCTATGACCGGGGCGTCGCGCTTGCCAAGGTCGTCGGCGCGCCAGTGCCGGGCCAGTATCAGGTTGACGCCGCCAACGGCACGTTCAAACTCGGCGGCACGCCAGCCGGCACCATCACCGCCGATGTCGAGGGCAGCGCGAGCCCCAGCTACATCGAGCAGGTGGCCGACATCGTGCGCCGTATCCTGAGCGAGCGCGCCGGGCTCGACGCCTCCGAAATCAACGCCGCGAGTTTTTCGGATCTCAACGCGCTGGTCACCGCGCCGGTGGGCGTGTGGGTGGGCACCGATGCGGCGATGACCGACGAGATCCTCGACGAGATCCTTGCGGCCTGCGGCTGCTTCGGCGGCTTCAACCGGCTGGGGCTGTTCAGCGTCGGGCTGGTGGCGGAGCCCGACGGCATTCCTGCTGCGAGCTTCGACGCGGTCGCGATCCGCGCCGCCGAGCGCGTACCGCTGCCGGCGAGCGTCGACCCGGTCGCCTGGCGCGTGCAGGTGGGCTATCAGCGGAACTACACCGTGCAGACGGACCTCGCCGGCAGTGTCACCGCCGCGCGCCGCGAATTCGCCGCGCAGCCGCTGCGCTACGCCGTGGCCGAGGATGCTGGGCTGCAGGACCAGCACCGCCTCGCGCGCGAGCTGGTGGCGGGCGGGCTCTTTGCTCTCGAGGCCGACGCCGAAACCGAGGCCGACCGCCTGCAGGCGCTGTGGGGCCGCCGGCGCAAGCTCTATCGCCTGCGATGCGGCCCGCGCGCGCTGCAGAGGGACATCGGCGACCTGCTGGACGTGGCTTACCCGCGCCTGGGCCTTGCTGGTGGCGCCTTCGGCCGCGTCTTGGGCCACGAGATCAACGCCCGCGGCAACGCGGTCACCCTCACGGTGGTGGTGTAAATGCTGCTCGCCTGGACCAACCGCGCCGACACGGCCGCGCTCACCACCGACTCCGAAGTCGCCACGCTGCCGGCGGCGAATGTGCAGACGCCGCACGTCGCGCAAGCCTGGCATACCGTCGCGGGCGTCAAGTCGGCGCGACTCACCTTCGACCTCGGCGCATCACTGGCCTGCGGCGTGCTGGCCGCGCTGGGCTGCAACTTCACAACCGCGGCCACCGTGCGCATCCGCGCCAGCGATGCCGATCCCACCGTCACCGCGAGCCTGCTCTATGACAGCGGCGTGGTGAGCGCCGGCATCAAGACGGGCCTCACCGGCCTTTACAAGAGCTTCAACGCGGTAACCGCGCGCTACTGGCGCATCGACTTTGCTGACGCCGGCGTGCCCGACAACCTGCAGGTGGGCCGCGTGTTTTTGGGCCCGAAGTGGACCATCAGCACCGGCAGCGGCGAGCGCGGCGGCCAGACGTATGACTGGTCGATCAGCGTGCTCGACAAGAGCCCGCTCGAAGAAAACCGCGGAGGGCAGACCTTCACCGACCCGTTGCCGAAGGCGCGCCTGTTGCGCTTCACGCTCGACTGGATGGACGAGGCGGAAATGTATGGCAACGCCTTCCGCCTCGCCTGGGAGGCGGGCCTCACAGGCGACGTGCTCGCCATCCCCGACATCGCGGGCAGCTACCTCCCCGAACAAGCGGTGTTCGGGCTGCTCACCGCCAGCGAGCCGCTCGTGCACCGCAACGCCCGCATCTACCGGCAAAACTTCAGCATCAAGGAGCGCCTATGAAAGTAATCGACCGCGCCGCGGAGACCACCACCAGCACCGGCACTGGTGATCTCACTCTGGCGGGCACCATCACCGGGTACCAGTCGCTCTCCGGCATCGGCGCCGGCGTGCTCTTTCCCTACATCGTCACCGACTACCCGGCAGCGATCAACTGGGAAATCGGCATCGGCACCTATGCCACCGGCCCCACGCGCCTGCAGCGCACTACCATCCTCTCAAGCTCGAACGGCGGTGCGGCGGTCAACTGGGGCGCCGGCACCAAGCTCGTGCGCTGCGGCCTGCCGGCTAACTTGAGCCTGCTCAACCGCCATGTCGCACGCGCCGCGGGCTTCACCGCAGGCGCAGCCGATGTCGGCACCGTCAATGAATGCGCCGGCACCTTCACCGTCGCCTACGCCGCGGCCGCCACGCTACGCGCCGGCTGGTGGTGCGTGATGGTTAACAAGTCCGGCGTGCAGACGCACGACCCGAACGCCTCGGAAAACATCGATGGTGTCGTCAGTTTCACCACGGCCGCAGGCGAGAACTTCCTCGTCTACTGCGATGGTGCCGAGCTGCATACCGTAGGCCGTAAATCAGCGCAAACGCTGGACACCACGCGCATCGACGTGGCCTCGGCGTCCACGGTCAACCTGACCAGCTCGGCGCCGAGCACTCGCCACATCAACATCACCGGCACGACGACCATCACGGCGTTCACGGTGGCCGCCGGACTTTGCTACTTCGTGCGCTTCGCCGCTTCGCTGACCCTGACCAACAACGCGAGCATCGTCACACAGACCGGGCAGAACATCGTCACGCAGGCCGGCGACACCTGCATTCTGCGGGCGACGGCGGCGAATACGGTGGAGGTGATTTCGTACTCGGCGCTGTCCACAATCAGGCTTTCCACGAAGCAGGCGTCGACCAGCGGCGTGGCGATCAATTTCAACAGCATTCCGTCGTGGGTGCGGCGCATCACCGTCATGCTTGACGGCGTGTCGACCACCGGCACGTCAATCCCGATCATCCAGCTCGGCGACAGCGGCGGCCTTGAAACCACGGGCTATCTCGGATCGGCGATGTTGTCGACTAATGGATCAGCCACAACGGTGAGCGGATTTACTACCGGGTTCGGGCTGAGCGGCGGCCACGCAGCCACCACGGTTTTGCACGGCATCGCCATCATCGAGCTGGTGGACCCCGCGACCAATACATGGTCATTTTCTTTTGCGGGCGCTCGCACCACCGACTCCGCTGGCGTGCTTTGCGCGGGCGGCACGAAGTCGCTGTCGGCGACGCTGGATCGCATCAGCATCACGACCGTCGGCGGCACGGAGACATTCGACGCCGGCAACATCAACATCACGATGGAGTGACCGCGATGAAACGCATTGAAGTCAACGTCGTCACGGGGGAACGGGTCGAGGTAGACCTGACCCCCGATGAAATCGCCGCGGCCGAGGCGCGCGCTGCAGCCGATGTGGCGGAGCGCACCGCGCCGCTGCGTGTGATCGACCGCATCGAGCGCGACAACCCCATCACCCACCGCGCCCTGCGCGAATTCTTCCTCGGCTTCGGTGAGGTCAACCCGGCCTTCAAGGCGACGCTGCTCTATACGCGCGTCAAGGCGGCCGACGATGCGATCAAGGCGGAAAGGGCGAAGCTGTGAACGATCTGTTGGCGACGCTGGGGGTGTGGTCAGCGGCCGCCGCGGCCGCGTTCTACCTGGCCTTCCTGATCACCTGGGTGCTGTATCTGGCCATCATGAACTTGGCCGCGCGGCGCAGCCAGATGCATTGGTTCACACGCCTCAACGCCTACCTTTTGCTTGCTATCGGCTACCCGGTCGACGCGATTTTCAATGTTCTCGCGAGCCTGGTGCTGTTTCAGCGGCCGCCGAAAAAATGGCTTTTTACCGGCACCCTTCAATGGTGGCAAGACAGCGAAGACCGGCGCCGCGCCCGCTGGGCCAACCTGATTTGCAAGCACCTGCTCGATCCCTTCGACCCGAAGGGCAAGCACTGTTAAAGGAGATTTAACCCAGTAGTAAGAGGGGGCGACCGCAACGGTGCGCTAACACCGCGACGGCCCCTTAACACGCTGAACAGACCAGCGAGCCAGGACTAGGCCCCCTGCCACGTACGCGGCCTACACGCTCTTTAACAACTCGGAAGATTTTTGAAGCTCGCTGAGGAGCCATGCGCAGAGTTCGGGCGCATGGTTCTTCAGCGATTCGACACCCAGCGACGTCACGACACCGATCCAGTGCGCTTTTGTGGATATGCCAAGCGATTCGGACAGCCCACGGTCGGTGATGCCGAGCGGTTCAGCGAGTTCAGTGCGCAAGATGCCGACCGCTTCGCGTTCACCGAGTCCCATTGCCCTGAATCGCTGCACGGCGACGTTGTAGGTCTGAGTCTGCCTTTTTTGCGGTGGCGGTGCGGCGGCGATGAGCGCAATCAGGTCGTCAGCCAGCACAACAGGCCCGGTCGGCGTCTGCAGTATGCGCAGCGGCTTGCCCTCGAAATAAAGCGTCACAATTGGTGCCTTCCGGCCGAGCAGCCGCTCCGCTTCGGCCAGCTTTTCGGACAGCCAGTTATTGCGATTGCGAAGTCGCTCCATCTCTTTCAACAGGGTTTCAACGGTGTGTTTCGGGCGGCTCATAGGTGACTCCTTTTGCTGATTTGGTCGATCTCCGTCTCGGCCAGCAGTAGGGAGTCAGCAGCGGCCAGCCCTTCGGCATAGCCCTGCCGATATCCAGCCTGCTTTCCGGCCTCGAATTGCCGTTCTAGAGCCCGCCATGATTCAACAATGACGGGGTCATCACGACTGGCCAGCTTGGCCAGCGCGACACACAGCAGATCGAGCGTGTTACGGGAGGTGTCTGGTGAGAGAAAACTGAAGCTGAACCCGGACTTGCCGAGGCTCTGCAGCGCGTTGCCTTTAGACATGATGTGCTCCTGTTATCGATGTTCAGTCGAGTGCCCCACCGCCAAATGGCGGCAGGGCGGCCAGGTGGTTGAACACCGTAACAGGACGGCCCGTTGATTCCCCGCTTGCGCGAGTCTTGTATTCACGGACACCCGGCCAGAGCAAGAAACTCTGGACGAAAAAATACCGCGTTGATCTGTCGGGCGCGGTTGCCGCCTGTTAAGGTGTGTTCAGCACCTAGGGCGGGATGCTACGCTGGCCCAGCCTGCCGGTCAAATCAAGTGACTAAGCCGGCTTAAATGGGCCAATAAATTGCCAAAAAGGCGGTAAAAAGCCGTACTCAAATCATCTGGCCAAAAATCTCAGATCATGTGGCGCGTTACAGCTGCAGCGGGGCGTTGCCGGGTGTCCCGCTTGGAAACAGGTGGCGGAAGAGAGTGGGAGTCGAACCCACACAGGACCGCTCGCGGCCCCTACCGGGTTTGAAGTCCGGCCGCCCCACCGGGAGCGATTCCCTT